>Ga0316628_100002885_pt1 | contig 12997 bp, 10 predicted proteins | sample OWC_Aug_M2_C1_D5_FD_207648 | JGI IMG/M metagenome (GOLD analysis project Ga0316628, IMG submission 207648) | Wetland soil microbial communities from Old Woman Creek delta, Ohio, United States - OWC_Aug_M2_C1_D5_C | ecosystem: Environmental > Terrestrial > Soil > Wetlands | place: USA: Ohio...
TCTATTCCGTGCATCGCGCGCTTCGTCGCCTCTTCGCCGATCCCGCAGGGCCTGACCAGTACCAACTCCTCGAGTCCGAAGTTCTTCATCGATCTCGCGATCGCGCCGACATTCCCGTCGTTCAGAGGTTCGACCAGCACTACTCTGTACTGAGGCACATTTCCCGCACAGCTGCCCTAGGTATTTAACCATGTAGCAGATAACGCTGGCACGATGGAAGAGCGCCGCGTCGCGCTGAAGTTCGCGTATGATGGAAGCAGCTTCTTCGGATTCCAGCGACAGCCTGACAAGCGGACCGTCGAAGGAACACTCGTGGACGCGCTGAGGAGGGTCGACGCAATCAAATCCTCCCGCGAGTGCGGCTACAGGAGTTCGAGTAGGACGGACCGAGGTGTTAGCGCGATCGGGAACATCATCTCCATCAGGACGGGTTTCCCCACCAGTCAGATCTGCGCCGCAGTCAACTCCGAGATGGAGGATGTGTGGGCCTATGCAGCCGTCGACGTGGACGAGGATTTCAACCCCAGATTCGCGAAGCAGCGCTGGTACAGATACTTCCTGGCGAAGTCGGGTCAAGATGCCGACATGATGCGGGCGCTTGCCCGGAGGTTTGTCGGCGTTCACGATTTCTCCAGCTATTCTAGGAGAGATGACAGGAACCCGATGAGGAAGATAGATTCGATTACCGTCTCGGATGATGGCATGTTCCATGTCCTGGATTTCCGTGCTGAGAGTTTCCTATGGAATATGGTTCGGAGAGTCGTATGGATGGTCAACGAGGGGAGCTCGGGGCGCATCCCAATTGAGCAGGTTGGCCCGGAAGCCTCGCGAAAGCCAAAGCGCGTCGGCCTCGCGCCAGCAGAGTATCTTGTGCTCATGGACATCGATTGCGGCCTGGAGTTCCCCGTTGATCGAAAGGCAGCCATAGGGATATCCAGAACGGTCGAGAGGCGCATCCGTGAGAACGCAGCACGCGTCGAGTTCTCGCGCGGCTTTCTGAGACTAATCAGTGAACATTGATATCCGCGCAGAAGCGTACGCCTACTAGCATGAAAGTTGCCGTCACCGGCACTCCGGGGGTGGGTAAGACCAGCGCGTGCGCGCTGATCACGCGCATGCGTATCGTGCATGTCAACGAGCTAGTCGATGAACTCGGGATGGTATCCGGCTACGACAGGTCGAGACGCACGAAGGAGGTCGATGTCCCCAAGCTCGCCAAGGCGGTCGCGAAGATGGATGGCGATATGATACTCGAGGGGCATTTCTCGCACCTGCTGGACCCGGACCTGGCGATAGTGCTTCGTTGCTCGCCTGGCGTGCTCGAGAAACGTCTCAAGAAGAAGGGCTGGACTCAGAAGAAGATACACGAGAACGTGGAGGCCGAAGCGGTCGACGTGGCGCTCATCGAGGCAGTCGAAAACGTCTCAGATGTCTGCGAGATTGACACCACTAAGATGAAGCCCGGCCAGGTCGCGAGAGTGATTGAGAGTATCATAAGCGGAGAAAGGCAAAAATATCGTGTGGGCAATGTTGACTGGAGCGAGGAGGTCTTGGACTGGTACTAGATAACTATCGTGGCGAAGCAGACAAGATACTCTCGCCCGCGGCGAAGCGGCTCAGCAACGTGAATCCGAACTACTTGTCGCTCGCTTCCTTGGTCCTCGCTATCATCGCCGCGTTCCTGTACGTATTCGAGCAGGAGCACTTCCTGTTACTCGCGGCAGTCGCGGTACTGCTTAGTGGCGCGTTCGACGCCATCGATGGCAAGGTCGCGCGGATCTCCTCAAAGGCTTCGAAGCGAGGGGATTTCGTGGACCATGTGATAGACAGGTACTCGGATGCGGTCATCCTGGGGGCGATAGCGCTTAGCCCGCACTGCCCGGTCTCATTCGGTCTGTTCGCTGTCATCGGAGTTCTCCTGGCGAGCTACATGGGCACGCAGGCGCAGGCCCTTGGGTTGAGCCGGGAGTACAGAGGCATCCTGGGAAGGGCAGACAGGATCGCTGTGCTTGTCGGCGTCACTCTGGTCCAGTACTTCTTCGCCCTCGGGGGAAGTGACGCAATGGAGAACATCTTCGACTACTCGCTCATAGCCTGGATGATGATATACTTCGGGCTTGCGGGGAACATCACTGCTCTGCAGCGCGCGCGCCTGATCTGGAAATCACTTTCTTGAGCGTTGCCGCCTGCCCTTCACTCTGTAGTACATCAGCGGGTGCTTGATCCTCCCGTCGCCGCACAATTGGTCGGGGTCGAAACAGATGCCGTAGCTGCGCATGGTGCTGCACTCAGGGGGCGTGTACTCGGTTCCGGAGATGTCTCCGGTGATGTGCCGTATCTGGTACTCGCTCTTGCTCGGGTCGAAATCGGGCGCGGTCGAGAAGGTGTCCAGGATTTCCTTCGAATCCATCCCGAGTGTGTGAAGAAAGGCGACCAGCGCGAACCGTCCTGAGTGTGGCACATTCTCCCCTGCCCTGATCATCTCGAGAAGCTTCCTCATGCACGGGGGCATCCTCACGATGCTGAGCTTGCCCGCACTCTCAGTCTTCTTCTCCTTCCGCTTCTCCTCGAGGATGCTATTGATCTCCTCGGTGGTCGGCTTGAACGCGTCCAAGACCTCTGCGTTGACCTCAAGGGGCAGCTCCGAGGAGATCTTGTCCGTGAGCATCTGCTCCACGATCCTGGCCAGTCTGGACTTGGACACGATCACGTTGCCGTTCACGATGTTCTGGTTCACGAGCTTCCAGCTCTTGCTTCTCATCGTGGCGGAAAACCTGAGAAAGTCCGCGAAGTTCACCGCAAAACCGCCATCCTCCTTGGTCACGGTGAGGCCCAGCTCAGCAGCGACGTCCATGAGGAACTGGTCGCTCTCAGCTCTCAGGCGCTCATTCGCCTTCTTCGCTTCTGCAATCGCATAACGTCTCACGAATGTGGGGTCGGCCACGGTCGAGACGATCATCCTGGCCACGGGGTAGCTCAGCAGCTCCTTCGTCCTGTCTGCCTGACTGGACATGGGGTGGTCTCCCACCTCGCCGTCCTCGAGCGCTTCGAAGACACGTTCCTTTCCCGCAAGCCGGGCGCTCTCGAAAGCGAGCCCTCGGACGAGCTGCTCCAGGGTCACCCCGGTGTCCTTGAGATACTTGGCCGAATCCTTGAGAAACGGGTACTTGGCGGCACCTATCAGGTCCACTCGTTTTCCCTCTTGAGCCTCACTCGAATCGAGCACATGCCTACTATAACTTGCCTACTGCGATTTGTGTACGTTCCCGAGGGCCACGTGAAACTGGACGGACTCCAATGCCTTCGGCTCGTCGATCAGATGCCAGAGGTCCTCTGGATTCTCGAATGGCCGGTTCCTCACGATTGTGATGGCCCTCTTCTTCCCGATCCCTGGGATGGCCTGGAGCATCGACATCGTCGCAGTGTTCGCGTCGGTTGGATGCAGAACCCCGGAAACGCTCCTGTATCCTCGGCTCACAACGGCAATGTCTACCTTGCTGCCGAGGTCGACGGGATACGGGATTGAGACGAGCAGCGGATAGCTCCCGACCTGCCTTCCGAAGGTCCTCGAACCATCCCTCAGTTCGGCGTAGACTCCTGTGAGGATGGTTCTGTCTGGGAGCAGCCATTCGAGCATCTTCGAGTCGATTTCGTTCCTGACAGCGTTTCTGAACCTGACGAAATCGCCCTTGGAGCGGATTCCTGGGAAGTCCCTCCTGGACGGTATCACTTGTCTGATGTTGATTCGCCTGAGCAGGAGCTTCTCTGCGAGCACTCTTCGCAGAAACTCGAGGTTGAGCCTGTAAGTGTCCTTCGATTCACCATCGAGGCCGCAGACGAAGTTGATCCCTGGAAGCACGAGCGGCAGACCAGTCGGGCCGCGTTCCGATCCGACCTCGTTCACCAGCCTGATGGCATCCAGGGTCTGTTCGGGCGTAGCGTTCAAGTTGTTGGCCTTCGCAACCGCAGGGTCTGCGCTCTCCAGCCCGAAGGCAAGGACGTTTCCGCTCGTGCAGTTCTCAGCAATCGCCTTGGTGATGGCCCGCGACTCGGTCGGATGTTCGGCTATCACGGCGGGGTTCGCGTTGTCCAGATGGAAGACATCCGGCTTGACGCGGTGTCTGATCTCTCGGAGCAGCCTGGTCACAACCTCGACGTTCGGTCTAGGTGTCTCGCTCTTGCCAGTCTCCGCCGACATGTAACAGTAGACGCAGGATTGGGCGCCAAGCCTGAAGTTCCTCACACCAGCACCCGCGAGGACCTCGACCTCCGAGAGCACGTCTTGTGGCTGCCTTGAGAGCACGTCACCTAGAAGCGGCTCTACGCAGAACTTGCAGCCGCCGGTGATGTACCGGACACATCCACGATACATCTGCACCTCGGCAATCAGTTGTCCTCCGTGGTCCGGATGCATCGTGCACGCGGCCGCTCCTCTGAGAAGCCAGTCATTCCATTCCTTGTTGGTCCTTCGCCTGTCGTCTCCAGAACCGGTAGTGACGACGTCGAACAGTAGCGCATCGAGGTCCTGGAAGCATATCCGATCGAATGATTCGCGCAGCGGTGATGGAACCATCGGCTCCTGGACGCCAAGGCTGGCGACGACAGAGCCCCTACACGAGGCAGCTATCCTTTTCAGTTCGTTGTCACTCGCCGGCATGCCCCGAAGGTACTTGCCGGGCACCGCTAGATTCCGAATCACCGCGACAAGGTCGTACCTGGCGAGGTTGGTTTTCCCCGCCCGCCACTGGTCTGCTGTGACGTAGTCTGCATCCGCTCCTGCTGCGATGAGCGCCCCGTACGCCAGCCTCGAATACGGTGATATGAATGGCGGGACTCCAAGACATGCGGGTTCGTCGGTGTATCCGTCGAGGACCAGCGCTCTCATGCGGTGCGAGAATCGCGTTCCCATGATAATATGTGTGACCCTGCTGGCTACTTGACCTTGATCGCTATCGTGCCGATCCAGCCTCCCGTGTGGGAGATGTGCCAGGAGTTCTCTGACACCATGTAACCATCCTCGGGCATCTTGACCTCCTGGACCACTTCGCCGTAGAGCCCTCGGACCTTGGCCAGGACCTGCCCCGCTTTCACCTTCTGCCCTAGTTTGACCGTGTACTCGATCAGGCCTGATGCGTCCGCATACACGTCATCTCTCCGGTAGCCCTTCTCGCGTATGACGGTGCTCGACTTCACCGGGACTATCTTCCCGCCCACAGCTCCGACGTGCACCAGGACATTCCTCACGGCGAGGTATCCTGTCTCGACACTGCCCCAGTCGATGTCCTTCGAGCCGCCGAGCTCGATGGTCAGCGATGGTATGCCATTCGTCGATGCCACACCTCCCAGGCTCGCTCCGAGGTTCTGCTGAGCGTAGTCATCCGATGACAGTTCGTCCAGGACCGTTATCCCGGTCGAGTAGGCCAGATCATCATTCTTCTTCTTGAGGTCGCCAGTGACCGGGTCGAGCAGAACGAACGGGATCCCTCTGCCGATCGTGTGCAGGTCAATTATCACGTCGTGCTTCCGGGCGATCTCCCATATCTTGGCCGTTATCCTCTCCGACAGATGGCCAGAGGGCTTGCCTGGATACAGCCTGTTGAGGTCCACCCCGGCCTCCGGGATGCCCCTGACGTTGTAGTTCAGTCCTTCGGGGTTCATCGCCGGCATGATGGTGATGGTCCCCCGGATCTCTCTTCCCCTCAGGAATTCAGTCAGCTGCCAGATGGAGGCGATCCCAGTGAGTTCATCCCCGTGGATGCCCGCGCCTATGAACACAGATGGTCCGGCTGAGCCCTTGTACTGCACAAGCTTCAGTATGCACGGACTGCCGTCCGTACGCTCTCCGATACGGATTTCCTTTCGAATCACTTTGACCGACATGCTACGACCTGCCCCTGTAATCGACATCCATCTCTTCTAATGTTCTAAGGAGGCCTATTTGCGACCTCCAATCAACCGATACCGTCGCGGGGGATATGCCCTAAGAACGGCATCCAGACATGTCTTCGATGGGTCAGGCAAACTGGATGACGGCGGTCTGTAAGAAGGCAATCTATTAATTGCCGAAATCAATCCTGTCCGTTGCGGTTCGAACGATATGGAAAGGCCCAAGTTGTTCGAAACGGTAAATCGTGTTAACGACTTTCGAAAAGTGTCGAAAAACATGGGGTAGATTCGAATGGCAAAGAAGTCCAAATCCGCCAAGAAGAAGGTTGTGAAGAAGGCTCCCGCCCGGAAGGCCGCACCAAAGAAAGTGCAGGCGTTGGGAAAGGAGTCCGTCGAGGCGATGCTGAAGAAGGCATACGAGCCCGCTAGGCTCGCAATGATCTATCACCCGTTCTACGAGGGGAAGATCGAGGTGGTCCCGAAGTGCGCCGTGTGGGACTTCAGCGCGTTTGCGATATGGTACACTCCGGGCGTCGCTGAGCCGTGCAAGGCCATCAACAAGGACAAGGACCTGTCTTACGTGCATACCAACAGATGGAACACTGTCGGTGTCATCTCCGACGGCACGAGGGTGCTCGGGCTTGGGGACATCGGTCCAGAGGCGGGCATGCCGGTCATGGAGGGCAAGTCTCTCCTGTTCAAGTACCTCGGAGGCGTGGACGCGTTCCCGCTCTGCCTGGGCACGAAGGACCCGGACAAGATCATTGAGACAGTCAAGATACTGCAGCCATCACTGGGCGGGGTCAACCTGGAGGACATCTCACAGCCCAAGTGTTTCTACGTGCTCGAGCGCCTGAGGAACGAGTGCGAGATTCCTGTCTGGCACGATGACCAGCAGGGTACTGGCACGATCGTCGCTGCGGGCGCGGTCAACGCCGCGAAGGTCGTTGGCAAGAAGCCCTCGGAGATGAAGGCCGCATTCATCGGCGCGGGCGCAGCCAACATCGCAATATCAAGGATCATGCACCTGGCCGGCTACAAGTGGGAGAACATGGTCATGTGCGACTCCAAGGGTACTCTCAACATGAACAGGTGCGACGAGCTCAAGAACGACTACAAGGAGAAGCTCTTCATGTGCGAGCACTCCAACAAGGAGTGCGTCATGGGCGGACCGGCGGACGCGATGAAGGGCGCTGACATACTGGTCGCAGCCTCTAAGCCAGGACCGGGCACGGTCAAGCCCGAGTGGATCAAGGGAATGGCGGACGACTCCATAGTGTTCGCGACGGCCAACCCGATTCCTGAGATATGGCCGTGGGAGGCGCTGGAGGCGGGAGCGAAGATAGTCGCCACGGGCAGATCGGACTTCCCGAACCAGGTCAACAACTCGCTCGGATTCCCTGGTATCTTCAGGGGGACGCTCGACGCGAAGGCCAAGACCATCTCGGACACGATGTGCGTTGCGGCGGTCATGGCGATCGCCGAGACGGCGGAAGCCAACGGCATAAGCGAGACCTACATCGTCCCGACCATGGACGAGTGGGAGGTCTTCCCGAGAGAGGCAGCGGCAGTCGCCACGGCGGCCGTGAACGAGGGGATCGCACGCACGAAGCTGAGCTACAAGGAGTTCTACGAGAAGGCGGAGAAGATCATTGGGCGTGCGAGGAACCAGACCAAGATGCTGATGAAGACGAAGTTCATCAAGCCCCCGCCAAAGGCGTGAGCTTCAGGGCCTTCGTCGTTCAAACTCTGAAAACCACTTAATCGTTCTATGTTTTGACTATGACTACAGAAGCCCCATCTCGACAATCTCGACGCTCTGGACTCCGGGTACCTTTGATATCGCGTCCTCGATCTGTTCGGCACCGCCCTTCTTGTCGTCTATCACAATCAGAATATGAAGCGCCTTCAAGCCGAACGCCACGGGCTTGGTCTCCGAGGCCCTCAACGCGGCCTCTTTAGGCAGGGCCTTTGCGATGTCCTGCTTCAGCTTGTCGAGGTCGACCTCGAGCCCCTCTGGTAGGATCCTGTACTGCATCCCAACTTCTCCCACGAAAAACACCTCAAGGTCCTACGAATCCGCACTCAGGGCACCTGTACTTCACGCTCTGGTCCCTGCAGTTCATGCATCTTCCGATCTGCGCCTTCCCGCAGCTCGGGCAGAGGAACGTAGTCTCGGTCCTTCTGACCAGGCGTACCCCGCATGAAGTGCAGATCTTCTCCTGTGAGCTCATCAAGCGATTTCGACCTCGGAGCTGAGGTATAGACTATCCATATTTAACATTTGAGCAGGAGCGCGAATGCGCGAGCAGCCATGCCAGATAGGTGCTGGAAAAGAGGGGAATGCCCGAGGGGAGAGCCTCGGGCGAGGGGGGGAGAATGGTTGATTTGAAGGGGTTGGGGCCGGCCGCGGAAGGGTGAAACCGAGCAGACTTCGGGACCAACCGCGCCCACGCCGGCCCCGACAGCTCGGACGAATCCTCACGGATCCGGCCCATCAGAGGCATGTCACTCTGAGCCTTCATTTGGCAAGAGTATCTAGGTCGGAGTTGTGTATAAGAGTGTTTTGAGAAGAGCCCTTTTTCGGCAGTTCGCACCCGGAGATACATTTATATCCATTCAGAGAGACCCGATAGCAAGAGCCAGCATCTCAATTCGCCGCAATAATATAGTCCGGGCGCCCTTCGATTGCTCGGAGGGAATAGATGAAGGGAGTCGTCGCGTACGATACGTATTATGGAAATACTAGACAGGTCGCGGAAGCAATCGCGGAGCAGATCAGGGCCGACGGACACGAAGCGGAGATCCGTAATGTGAGGGAGAAGTATCCCGAGCCTCCGCGGGGAGACTTTCTGTTCGTGGGCAGCCCGAACAGGATCAAGCACTTGTCCCGGAAGACGAAGAAGTTCGTTAAGAAGCTGGACCTTGCCTCGTGGAAGGGCAAGCCCATAGTGGTGTTCGCGACCGTAGGCAAGATCCCAGGCGAGAACGCCACCGAGAAGGAGAAGCTCGACGCCCAGAAGTGGGTGCTCGCCGCAGCCCCGGAGCTAAGGGACTTCGCCCGAGGGAGGGGGTTGAACGCGGTGGAGGAGGTCCTTCTCGTTCAAGTTGAGGGTTTGAAGGGCCCTCTGATGGCAGGCGGCCTCGATCTGGCTAAGGAATTCACTCACAAGTTCGTGGGCAATCTGAAGATGTGACCTAGGCACCCCGACAGACCCGCGCAATCGGAACGTTCAAAATGATTGCCCTAAAAACCGCTTTTATCACGGCAAATAAATGTAAATGGCTCGCGGAATAATACGAATTCCGCCCATCCCCCACAAAAAGACTGAAATCTCAGAAAGTGCTTTATAGTCGAAGTGTCTACACGGCCTGCTAACGCAGCCAAGGGTATCCACGCCGCCCAGGGCCCGTAGCTCAGCTAGGTAGGAGTGTCATGAATTTTCCTGAGAGGAAGCTCCCTAGAAAGAGCATCTGCCTTTTAAGCAGGTGGCCCGGGGTTCGAATGACTATGCCACACAGACTAGTCTCGGAAATCCCCGCGGGCCCGCCAGGCGTCGTACTTGGCGAGTGCGGGGGAATTGGCATGAAACGACTTGAGGCGCCCAGCCGCGTGACTGCGGGGTGAAACCATATGCCCGAGGAATTGAACGTCCTGGAGCATGAGCTCGTTCCCGAGCATCATCTCCTGTCGGAAAAGGAAGCGGAGAAGGTCCTGAAGGATCTGAAATTGACGAAGGACCAGCTCCCGAAGATTCGGCTCGGGGATCCGGCCATTCGCGTCCTCGACGCGATAGCCGGCCCTGTCGAAGAGGGAATGATAGTGAAGATCGTCAGAAAGAGCTTGACCAGCGGAGTCAGCGACTGTTACAGATTGGTGATTAGGGGGTAGGCCCTTTGAGGGAACTAGTTGAAACTTATTTCAAAGAGAGGAGCATCGTTAACCATCACATCGCCTCGTACAACGATTTCCTCCCGACGATAGACCACCCGAACAGCAGAATGCAGAAGATAGTGGACAATGTCCGAGCATCCCCGGACGACATGGACCGGGGGATCATCCGGCTGGACCCAGACAGGACCGAGGGGAAGATCATCGAGATCTTCATCGGCAGGAAGAGGGACGCCAAGACCGGACAGATCGACCAGAGCGCCAGGCCGACAATAACCGTCGGCAGGCCGGTGATCAAGGAGGCCAACGGGGCGACCCACGACCTCTACCCGATGGAGGCCAGGCTGAGGAACCTCAACTACTCGGCACCGATATGGCTCGAGTTCACCGTCGTCGAGGACGGCATCGAGAGGGAGCCGGAGAAGGTCCACATAGGCGACCTGCCGGTCATGATCAAGTCCAAGAAGTGCAACCTGCACAAGGACAACATCGAGATGGACCGTGAGCCCACGGACGAGGAGCTGGACAAGTTCCTGGTCAAGGAGGGCGAGGACCTTTGCGACCCCGGCGGATACTTCATCATCGGGGGCACAGAGAGGGCGCTGATTTCGCTCGAGGACCTCGCGCCGAACAGGGTCATGGTCGAGTTGAACGAGCGCTACGGGACCAGCCTCCACGTGGCCAAGGTGTTCTCGCAGAGGGAAGGTTACCGCGCGCTCACGCTCATGGAGAAGAAGAAGGACGGCATGCTCGTAGTGTCCGTTCCAGCTGCCTCCGGGCAGATACCGCTGATAGTTCTCATGAAGGCCCTCGGGATGGAGAGCGATGAGGCGATTTTTAAGGCGATAGTCTCCGACCCGCAGATGGCCAACATCGTGTACGCGAACATCGAGGAGTGCCAGAACAAGAAGCTGTATCCGCCGAACGGTATCTACACGACCGAGGACGCGATACTCTTCCTCGAGCGGAAGTTCGCAACTGGCCAGGCCAAGGAGTACAGGGCGAAGAAGGTCGAGAGCATAATCGACCGGTCGCTGCTGCCGCACCTCGGCGACACGGCCGACGCGAGGCTGAAGAAGTCCATCTTCCTGGGCAGGATGGCGAGGACCATCCTCGAGCTCGAGCTGGGCCACAGGAAGGAGGACGACAAGGACCACTACGCCAACAAGAGGCTGAAGCTGGCAGGCGACCTGATGGAGGATCTGTTCAGAGTCGCTTTCACGAACCTGATCAAGGACCTCAAGTACCAGCTGGAGAGAGGCTACACTCGGAAGAAGGGCCTCAAGATATCGTCCGCGATCAGGCCGGATCTGCTCACGCACAGGCTCTTGCACGCGTTCGCAACGGGCAACTGGGTCGGTGGAAGGGCGGGCGTGTCGCAGCTGCTCGACAGGACCTCGAACATGAGCGCCCTGTCTCACCTGAGGCGCGTCACATCTCCTCTCACGAGGAGCCAGCCGCACTTCGAGGCGAGAGACCTGCACCCCACTCAGTGGGGCAGGCTTTGCCCGAATGAGACCCCTGAGGGTCAGAACTGCGGCCTTGTCAAGAACTGCGCGCTCATAATCGATATTGCCGAAGGCTATGACGACAAGGAGGTCGTCTGGCTGCTCAAGGATCTCGGCGTCAAGGAGGTCGGCGAGCAGTACACGCAGGAGACAAGGGTCTATGTCAACGGGGACCTGGTCGGCCTTCACGACAAGCCGAAGGAGCTCGTCGAGGAGATCAGGCAGAGGAGGCGCTCCGGCCTGCTGTCCTCGGAGGTCAATGTCAGGTTCGACGACAACATGAACGAGATCATCATCAACTGCGACGAGGGCAGGCTGAGGAGGCCTCTCCTGACCGTCCGCCACGGGAAGACGATGCTCACGCACAAGCACATCGAGGACATGCGCTCGGGCAAGTCCCGCTGGGCCGACCTGATAAGGGAGGGCGTGGTCGAGTGGATCGACGCCGAGGAGGAGGAGGACACCTACATCGCGGTGTTCGCCTACATGACTCCCCAGAAGTGCGAGCACTGCGCGAAATACCTCTCTCCCCAGGATGTGGAGTGGAAGAATCCTGGCGAGGAAGGAAAGGTCACCCTGGAGTGCAAGACCTGTGGCGGCCTGATGCATGTCGAGTCGCTGCTCACGGAGGATCACACGCACCTGGAGACCGATCCGATGGTCATACTCGGGGTCTGCTCTGCGCTGGTGCCGTATCCGGAACACAACTCGAGCCCGAGGGTCACGATGGGTTCTGGTATGGCGAAGCAGTCTCTAGGACTCAGCTCATCGAACTACAGGATGAGGCCGGACACGAGGAGCCACATACTCCATTATCCGCAGCAGCCGCTCACGACCACGAAGTCCATGGACTTCGTGTACTTCAACCAGAGACCGGCGGGGCAGAACTTCGTCGTCGCGATCATGTCCTACCATGGATACAACATGGAAGACGCGGTCGTCATGAACAAGAGCTCCGTCGAGAGGGCTCTCGGCCGCTCCACGTTCATGAGAACGTACAGGGCGGAGGAGCGCAGGTACCCTGGAGGCCAGGAGGACCACTTCGAGATACCCAGCCCCGACGTCAGGGGAGCTAGGGCGGACCTGTCGTACAGCAACCTCGGCGAGGACGGGCTCATCAGCCCTGAGACCGCGGTCAACGGCGGGGACGTGCTCATTGGCAAGACATCGCCTCCGAGATTCCTCGAGGAGGAAGCGGATTTCCTCACGCCTCAGAAGAGGAGAGAGACCTCGGTCACGGTGCGCCCTGGCGAGACGGGCTATGTCGACAACGTCATGCTCACGGAATCCGAGAACGGCTCTCGCCTGGTGAAGGTCAAGGTAAGGGACGAGCGCACACCCGAGCTCGGCGACAAGTTCGCTTCGAGGCACGGGCAGAAGGGAGTCGTGGGACTCCTGGTGCCTCAGGAGAACATGCCGTTCACGGAGGACGGACTCATCCCAGACCTGCTGATCAACCCGCACGCCATCCCGTCGAGAATGACAGTGGCTCACGTGCTCGAGATGATTGGCGGCAAGGTCGGCTCCATGGAGGGCAGGTTCATCGACGGCACCCCGTTCAGCGGGGAGCGAGAGGAAGCCCTCAGAGACGGGCTCGTCAGGAACGGGTTCAAGCACAACGGCAAGGAGGTCATGTACGACGGCATGACCGGCAGGAAGATTGAGGCCGAAGTGTTCGTCGGGGTCATCTACTACCAGAAGCTGCACCACA
>Ga0316628_100002886_pt1 | contig 12994 bp, 5 predicted proteins | sample OWC_Aug_M2_C1_D5_FD_207648 | JGI IMG/M metagenome (GOLD analysis project Ga0316628, IMG submission 207648) | Wetland soil microbial communities from Old Woman Creek delta, Ohio, United States - OWC_Aug_M2_C1_D5_C | ecosystem: Environmental > Terrestrial > Soil > Wetlands | place: USA: Ohio...
ATCTTTATCGCACCACTATCGTGAGCGGCGTGCTGAATGCCACTTCTCAACAACTCGACTGGTTCTCGCCCGGCCTGATCGAAAGAGCCAGGACGTTGCTGGCTGCTGAAGAAGGCGCCGCACCACTCCTGGGCTGGCTTTCGGTTCAGCGCGGCGATTGGATGGTCAAGACCAACCTGGTCATCCCCAAAGGGTACGGCTTGCACATCGGGCCGGGGACAACACTGCACTTTGGCAAAGGCGTCATCGTGGCAGTCAATGGGCCGTTGTCGTTCGAAGGTGAAGCGGATGCCCCTATCTTGTTAACCCATGCAGCGGACACGGAAAGGTGGGGTGGCGTGGGCATCATGGAGGCCGGCCTGCCGTCCGAGGTGCGCTACACCACCGTCGAATATACGGCCGGGATGGCCTGGCCCGGTTGGGGAACCGCAATGACCGGAGATTTTGTGTTTTTCAAGAGCCCGGGGCGAGTGATGTTTTCGCACTTTCAGCACACCAAGAACACGAACGAGGCTCTCAAATTCGTCATCAGCCCCTTCGAAGTGCTGGACAGTTCCTTTGAGGACATTGAGTTTGACGCGTTCGACACAGACTTTTCGTCCGGCTGGATCGAAGGTTGCACCTTTAGCAATATTGGCGGCGATGCCATGGATTTTAGCATCACCCCGGCAGTTGTGCGCCATGTGGTCGCGAGCGACCTGGAGGACAAGGGCGTTTCCGCCGGCGAAGGCGCTGAGGTTTACGTCGAGGACCTGGTGGCCACGCGCCCCTATTTTGGAATAGCGTCCAAGGACAGCTCGCGCATCCTGGCGCGCAACATCAAGATTACAGAGCCGGTGATTGCAGGGTTGGCCGCCTTTACCAAAAAGCCCGAATATGGCCCGGCCAGCCTCATAGCTGATGACATTGAGTTCGACAACGTGGAGCGCCAGGCGCTGGTTCAGACCGGCAACTGGATTGACCTGGATGGCAAGCGCATCTGGGGAAGCGATGTAGACGTCGAGGGGATATACCTCAAGTTCGCCGCGCAGGTCAAGGCGAGAAGAAGTGGAGTACCACCCCAATAATTCGTGTGAGAATCACACGAAAGGGGCAAGGAGTACTCGTACGTGGATCTGCAGATCGCGCACCAGTCGCACGCCCCGATACTTCCTCTAGAGCAGAGCGAAGGCGCAAGCGCCGCACATCGGCAGCTTGTTTGGTTACCTCTGATCCTGTGCTTGATCGTTGCACTGGCACTGCTGGCGATGCGTGGTACTGTGATGGGTGAGCGCGCCTACGCTGCCTTCCAGACCGCACGGGACCTTCGAGGTCTGGGGGACCTCGAAGGTCTGCATTCGCCACTGTTTGTAGTGTTGCTGGCTGGAGCTGGCAAGCCGGGTCTACCTATCCCCTCAATCGGCTTGCTGTTGAGCGTCGCCGGTTGGCTGGCCGCCATCGCCGCAGTGTACGTCATCGGCTTGCGCTTCAACCGTCCCGTGATGGCTGCGTTCGCGGCGGGCGCGTTGGTGTTGGAGCCAACTCTGCCCGCGCTGATCGGTCAAAGCGCACTGTTCGTGATGGGGTGGTTGTGGGGTGCCCTCGCAAATCTCAAATCTCCGATCTCCATTTTCAAATACCAAATCGGCAAACCCGCAATCCGACCTCAGGCCTCCGACCTCCGAAATTGGGTGGCTGTCCTGGCGCTGGTCGCACTTGCGGTTTCGATAGTCCATCATGCCAGCCAAGCGACTACTTCGACACTATGGGCCAGCTATGGTCCGGCGTTACTGCCAGGACTGGCACTGCTGGCTGGGTTGCTCTTGGACCAACTGGTTGCGCTCACCGCACAACTGCCGTTCGCTTGGCGGCGCGACGAGAGGGTTGCGTTCGAGACGATCGTGGTGGTGCTTGTGTTGATCGGGTTTGGCTATGCGCGCGGCACGGCCTCAGCATGGTCGAGCGCGTCGCGTGAAGTAGCCGCCGAGCGGCTAGCGCTGTGGGAACAAGCCGGGCTGTGGCTGCAAAAGAATACGGCAGCAGAGTCAACCGTGTGGAGTGACGAAAACGGTGTGCTGAGATATTATTCCGGGCGGCGTGTTGTCGGCACGGCCCCGGCAGACACTCCGCCGGACTATTGTGTCGCCGACAATTCGCTGACCTGGGCCGAGCGCGTCAGCCAACCGTGGTTCGGCGAGCGCTACCGACGTGTCACGGCGATCACCAACCCTTTTGACAGCCTGGCCCCCTTGACGATTTACCATTACCGGCCCAGCCCGTTCGACGCTGGCCCGGTCGTGAGCGTCGGCGCGAAGTTTGGTGAAAGCCTGGAGCTGCTGAGTTATCGCCTGGACTCGACGCAACTCATCCCGGACGAAGATCAGCATCTCACTCTGACCTGGCGTGCGCTACAACCTCTGCCCAAGCTGATCAGTATACAAGTGCGCCTCTACGATTCGGCCAGCCGCCACGTCTGGGCTCAGGTGGTGAATGCCACTCCCGCTAACGCCAGGTCGCAACTTTGGCCGGTGGACCGGCCAATGACTGACCGCTATACTCTCCGAATTCCCAGGGACCTGCCACCGGGCGCTTACCAAGTGGAAGTGCAGGTATCACGCGCAGAGAACGAGGTGATCCCCGCAACAGATATCGAACATCCCATCGGCGGCGCGGTGATCCTGGCGCGACTCGAGGTGCAGCCCTGGATCGGCGACACACCATTGACTGCGGCTCACCCTCTCACCGCCACGTTCGGGGACGCAATCCAGCTGACCGGCTACTCGGCGTTCACCTACGTTGACCGCGGTGGCGTCTTGCGAGTGCGGCTCTATTGGCACGCGCAGGACGTACCTGATAAGTCGTACCATGTCTTTGTGCATTTGCTGACCACCGACAATCGTCTTGTGGCGCAACAGGATAGCGCGCCCGTGTACGAGACCTACCCGACCGACCGATGGAAGGTTGGTCAGTACATCCTGGACGAACATCTCATTCCGATTGATGCCGCAACGCCGCCAGGGCGCTATTGGTTGAAGGTGGGAATGTATTCACCCGAGAGCGGCGAACGACTCGTCGCGCACGACCAAGCCGGGCATCCAGTACCCGATCAGAGTTTATCGTTGATCCAGGTAGACGTAGAATGAAAGCACCGACTCGTCGTATCTGGCTTCTGATTTGGGGCGTCGCGGTCGCGCTGCTGCTGACCACGAGCATCGCCCTGGGCGAAACCCCGCTATCGCAACCCTTGCGCGACCGGCTTTTGCGTCGCTCGCCCAAGGCACGCGTTGCGCGCGCGGCGCTGGCCGAGGAGGCAGAATCTCGTACGCTAACGTTTTCTGCTCCTGGCGGCTATTACGACCGTGACGTCAATGTGGAATTGCACACAGGCACGCCCAACGCGAAAATCCTCTTCACCACCGACGGCAGCCTCCCCACCTCCCAGACCGGCATCTTGTACGAGCGGCCGATTCACCTGGATAGTTCTCAGCCTAACGTCGTCGTCTTGCGCGCGCGTGAGGTGCTAACCGATGCGAGCCAGCTTGGCCCGGTCGTCAGCGCCTCGTATGTGATGAACGTCAACACACATTTGCCGGTGCTTTCGCTCGCCATTGACCCGGCTGACTTGGCTGACCTGGACACACACTATCTTTCGCGCGGGAAAGATTGGGAGCGCCCCGTTCACCTGACGTATGTGACGACGGATCATCAAACTGGCTTTACTCAGGCGGCTGGGCTGCGGATTCGCGGCAAGGGGCGGCAACCGCTGCCCAAGAAATCGTTCTGGCTCTATTTCCGAAAGGAATACGGTAAGGGCAAACTCAACTATCCGCTTTTCGGGGATGGCGAGGTGAGTGCTTTTGATCACCTGGTGCTCGACGCCGGGGGTAACCAGGCCGACAAGTCGCTCCGCTGGACGCTGCTGGAAAGCGAGATCACGGCTCAATTGACGCGCGAGGCCGGCGGACAAGCTCCGCAAGGACAGTATGTCGTGCTGTTCCTGAATGGCCAGCCGTGGGGCATCTATGATCTGCGCGAGCGGCTGGACGACAACTTTTTGCGCGACCACAATAACATCCAGGATGCCGACGTGATCGAGAACAGAAAGGCCCAGTCCGGCGACTTGGAGAACTGGAACGCACTCAACGACTTTGTCAATACGCACCCGCTGACCGATTCGCAAAACTTTGCTTTCGTTCAAACGCAAATTGACCTGCAAAACTATACCGACTATAACATCATTCAGATCTATGCCGCGCACGACGACTGGCCGCAGAAAAACGCGGTGCGCGCTCGTCCGCGAATCCTCGGTGGACGCTGGTTCTGGCTGAGTTGGGATGCCACACGCGGCTACGGCGCGACGGGCACGCCCAGCGTCCAATCGCTTACTGACTCACAAAGCTTGTTGGCGAGTCACGGCAGGGGTGATCCTGACTTTGACGCGGTGGCGTGGGCCACGCGTTCTTACGCACTCACTCAGCACGAAGCAAATAACTGGCTCGACTCCACCTTGTTGTTGCGCAGCCTGCTGGAGAACGACGGCTATCGCGCCATGTTCATCAGCCGGGCAAACGATCTGATCAACACAACCCTGTCGGCCGAGTCAGTGCTCGCCAAGGTGGATCGCGGCGCGGCGCAATTGGCGGGCGACATCCATTTCGAAGAGAACCGTTGGTCCAGCCCCTTTGATTGGCAGACGAACGTTCAGGACATGCGGGAGTGGGTACGTGACCGCCCTGGCCGGATGCGGCGCGAGTTGATGAACAAGTTTGAGTTGACGGGAACAGTGACGCTCGAGTTTGCGTCCCCTTCCGGGAGAGCCGGGCAGGGCTACGTGGTCGTCAACGACCAACCGGTGCGACAACTGCCCTGGCGAGGCGTGTACTTGGCGCCCAGCCTGGTGCGCGTCACGGCAGTGCCGGAACCGGGCTATGTCTTTGCTGGTTGGGACGCCCCAGACTTGAACTCCATGCCGTCCATGACGCTAACGGCGAGTGTCTCACGCACGATTGCGCCGCACTTTGCCCCAGCGCCTGCTGGTATTCCGCACCCCAACGATGCGATCTTGAATGAGGTGTGGATTAACGACAACGGCACGCGGAGTTACACTGGCCTGGGCGGGCGGGCCATCGAAGGCGACTGGTTTGAGATCCTCGTCGTCCGCGACAAGCTGGACATGCGCGGCTGGCGCATCACCGACAACGATACCAAGACGGCCACTGACGAAGGTTCGCTGATCCTGCCGCGCACGCCGGCCTTTGCCGCCGTGCCGCGCGGAACCGTGATTCTTGTCATTGTCACCGAGAACGAATCCAATGCGGCCTACTTTCCTCAAGACGAGTTGGATGCCTCAACCGGAAGAATGATCCTCTATGTGTGGAACGGGACACTCGACACGACGACTGATCCCGGCTTTGGACTGGGGCGTGCCAACGACAACCTGGTTTTGCTGGCACCGGGCCCGACCAATTCATTTGCCGACGACGTGGGAATTGATTTCGTTGCTGAAGGCTCGACCGTCACCCCAGCCAGCTTTGGCGTGTTGACCGACGGCGTGATGTTCGAGTGTCCCTTTCGCACCCTTGGAAACGATGATGGCGTGCTGTTCACCATCAATCGCAAGTCGGGGAGCGCGCCGTTCGACAACGGTGATGCGGACGATCCTACTTTGGGGGATGATCAGCCCGGCCCAGGCGGCTGGGTGGTGGACCCAGGTCAGGCCTACACTGGTGATGACCCTACGCCTGGTTCGAAAAACATCCTGACGCCCAGTCAGTTGAACCCCGGCCAGGCATGGGCGCTGCGCTGGGGCAAGTAGGCAAGTAAATATGGAGCCACATCCTTGTCTACTTGCCTACTTGTTTCCTTGTTTACTCCTGATGTAATAGCAACGGCAGATAATATCGGTTCGTGCGCCCCATGAGACCGTAAGCGCCGGCCTGATCAATTTGGGCTAGGACATCCTCGGAAGTCAACCGTGTCAGCGTGATGCCATCGGTCACCCAACTCGATCCTTCCAGGCGATAAAGTCCCAAGCTGCCCGAAATAATCGGCCCGCGACCAGGATACCCCAGAGTTACTTGTACAGGCGTCTGGAAACTAGAGAAGAGAGTGCTGCCCGTCACCCCGATGGAAAAAAAGTGATCCACCCCTAGCAAGTCTCCTTGCCCTGGCATTTGATCATAGTAAAGCGTAATATCGGCCGGATCGGTCACGGCCCCCGGCGGGATATTCAGCAGCGTGAGGTGTCGCTGGTAAGCCTGCCAGACCAAGCCGCCTTCCAGCCCGATTGTTTTGCTGGCAGGCAGCGGCAATGGCGTCGGTGTGGGCGACGGTACCGGTGTAGGAGTTGGTGTGCCCCCTGGGCCTGCGCTCCGAGCGCAGCGAAAGCCGATGCTAGGATAGTGGTATATTTCGGACCCATCCAGTCGCACCCAGGTATTCGTGCCGAGGTTAACATGATCGGCCCACGAGCCACCACGCACCAGATGCTCGTTTGCGGCGGTGTAACTCGGCCCTTGGGGATTATAATACGGCGAGATCGAATAATATTCTTTGTCGTACAGGTCATTGACCCATTCTCGAACGTTGCCGGTCATGTCCAGCGCGCCATAGAAGCTGGCGCCTGTAGGATAGCTACCCACGGCCACCGTATCGCCAACGCACGGTTGCGCCGATGACCCTATTTGAAATGCGAAATTCATACGGTCGCACGTCGGAGCGTCGTTGCCCCACGGGAACCAACGCAGATCTGTCCCCCGCGCTGCTTTTTCCCATTCGGCCTCGGTGGGCAGCCGCCTCCCTGCCCAGTGGCAATAGGCATTTGCTCGGTTCCAATCTACCTGGATGACAGGATAGTTGGCATAGGTAGGATTTGTGTAATAGTCAGGACGTGAGGCGGATGCACGAGAAAGCGGCTCGACGCAGGCACCTGCCGTCACACAAGCTGCATACTGCGCATTTGTAATCTCGGTCTTGTCAATGTAAAAAGCATCTAGGTATACAGCATGGATCGGCATTCCATCGCTGTCGCAAGTGATGTGCGTCGTGTCGGGGGCACATCCCATGAGAAACTGGCCGGCGGGAACGAACGCCTCAGCCTGGACCGTGGCCGAATCGGTGGCAGCACTGTGGGAGATGGGTTGCCCAGCGACATTAACAACCTGCGCCACAGAGATTAATGCGAGCAAGAGTCCACACATCACCGCAAACCAGCGGACACGGCAAAACTTGAGCCTGTTCATGTCAAATCTCCAACTCACGATGATTATTGTGCTTTCAGTGGCACAAGCAGCGCGCGGTCACCGACAACGCGGCTGTCATGTACTAGCCAGCGTTCTCCATCTTCCAGCCAGTACACGCCAGTCTGTATCCAATACGAGCCACGCGGCGCGTCCTTCGGCATTGTTAACGTATGACGCTGCACGAACACGTCACTTGGTTGCCAGCTTTCAATTGGCACACCCAGGCCATCGCCGATGGCCACTGCGCGCCCGTCCGGTCCAAGCGCGTGTGCCATGATGGACAGCAATCGTCTCGGCACGCTGTCCACTCGCCAAAAGGTTTCCAGGTGCGCCGTCTCGCCCGGCTCAAGTGTGGAGCGATCTAGCGCATAACCCAGTAACGTGAGATGCTCGAATGTCACAGGCAAGTTGATCTCCGGCGTAGCAAGCGCATCCGGCAGCGCTGCGCTCGACGGCGCGACATGCACACGCATCCCAGCCGCATAGTCTGCGCCCGCGTTATCTTCGTAAATGCGAAACGGCGGAGAGAGCCCTGCACGTTCTTGCTCATAGCTCAGGCGAGCCGCTGCCAGCCAACGTGCATTCCCAATCTCGGCTGCGTTTGTCAATGCGAACCATCCCCGCGATTGGCCGCCAGTGGGGTATAGCCAACTTTGCGCGCAGTCAAAGTAAGTCAAGCGCAGATCGTTTCGGCCAAATCCTTCGGTCACCTGTGCCGGTTCCAGCGGCGTAGCCGGCGTTGTGCACTGCGCCACCCATGCGCGAGGACGGTCTGCTCCGACGTTGTACACAAACATCGCGTGTCCGATTTGCGCTTCGGGCGTGCGGCGACGAAACCAGTCGAACTGCTCGGGGTCGGCCAGCGGGATGCCCTGCAAAGTGGTCGTGCTGATCGCATAAACGCCTGGTGGCGGGCTGAAGCGCGCGGGCAGCACTGGCGACGCGCCTTTCATCGGCGCAATCGGACGGTAGGACAAACCATAGATACCGGGATCAATGAATGTGAATTGCGATAGGTTCACGTTCGGGATGTCGTTTGTGTCCAGGTACCGCTTCAGCTCTTTGAGTGTCTGTCCCCAATCGGTATTCGAATCCACCAAGTAGTGATAGCCGCCATCCGCGCCGCTGACCAATTCGTTGAAGTATGCCACGTAGTCCGGGAAAATGCGTACCGTGCCGACGATTTGCCACGCGAATAGCAGGGCCAGCAGCAAGGTGATAGGGCGGCGAGGTGACAAGGAGACAAGGAGACGAGGAGACAAGGTGGCAGGCGGGCGGTGCGATAGGCGATAGGCGATAAAGATAAACAGGAATGGAAAGATGGGCAACAAATGCCGGTAGCCAATGTCAATTGTGCTGAGCATGGCATTGATGAAATACACGACCGGGATTGCCAACAACCAGACGTCATCCGTCCACGACGTGCGCTGACTTGGTTTGCAAAGTCGCAGCCGTCTGATGAGGGCGATCACGAGCAACAGCAAAGTGGGAAGCGGCGTCTTGATGACGAGTGCCAGCGGAAAATACCACCACCAGCCATACTGGCCCACTTGTCCGGCCAGGAAGGCGTAATGCCCTTCCGCCATGTGCTGGCTGAATGCCCGCAAGACAAGCCAATGCGATGCGGCAGGGACCGGGAAGGCGACTCCTGGCAGCGTCCCCACCTCGAACCGATACGTGGCCCACACCACGCCCAGGGCTAGCGCAAAAATCAGCGCAAAGCGCATTGCCCAACGCAAGACTTGTTTGCCGAGCTGGCCCCATTGCCCCCAGTGCATTTTCAACAACGTGATCCCAACCAATATGATGAGCATGGGGCCAAAGATCAAGCCCGACACTTTGGAAGCCATAGACATGCCCAACGCTAGACCAATGAGCACGATTCGCCAGGCACTCGGCTGTCGCATTGCTCGCCACGCGATGAGCATCGCCAGTACCCCGAACGCTGTTGCACCGATATCGGTGGTGTTGAACTGCGAGCTGGACAGGATGCCCGGATCGAACGCAAACAACAGCAGCGCGATCAGGCCTGCTCTCATGCCCACCAGATCACTGGCCCAGCGGTAGACTAACGTGCCGAGCAAGAGCCCTAGCAGCATGATAGGCACACGCGTCGCCAGCTCGACCGACTCGACCGGCCCCAACTGTGCCAGCAACTGGGCGCTAAACGTCCACAGATTGCCCTCGACCCAGCCCGGCATCTGGCGTGGGTCGGGACGATCCGGGCGCATCAGCAACGGCCACGCAGCCCACATGTTGGTCAGCGGCGGGTGAATGTGCTGAGGCAGCAAGCTGTAATCCCCGGTCGTCAGCTCGGTATAGCCCATCGCAATGTGCATCGGTTCATCCGTGGTGAGTGACAAGCGCACCGAGCCAAATAGGGCCTGCCCCCAGAACGCCAGGAGCAACATTACGGCAAGCAGCATTGATGAAGGGGAAAAACGGACAGGAATGCGCTTCATGGTTCCACTTTTATGGTCGCGAGTGGCAAACTATCGCCGACGACGTCGCCGTTCTGGGATACGGGCAGGCGCTGCAAGTCGTCCAGCGTGTACAGACCGGTTTGCACAGTGACCACACCGAGCGGCGCGTCGAGCGGTACGGACAAGCGGTGGCGTTGGACAAACACATCGTTGGCCTGCCATTGTTCGGCCGTAAAGCCCAATCCGTCGCCCACAGCAATCGCCCGGCCATCCGCCGTGCGCAAATGTGCCATCACCGAAAGGCTGCCGGGCGGGTGGTCTGTCACGCGCCAGAATGTCAGCAGTTCTACGGATTGCCCCCGCCGGACTGCGAGGCGATCCAACGCATACCCTTGCAACTCGGCAGCCGTGCCAAATCTGGCGCTCACAAGGATCATGCCCTTGACCGTTGGAGACGTTCCTCCGCCCGCCGAGAGGAAAATCGAATGAGGCGGCAAGCCAAGCGACTGTTTTTGCTCAAAAATCAGGCGAGTATGATCAAGCCAGCGTCGAGCAAACGAATCATTCTGGCTCAGCGAGTATGGCAATATCACCCAGCCGCTAGCTGAGTTGCCCGGCATGACCCATGTCTGTTGACAATCAAAGTAAACCAGACGCAGGTCATTCCGCCCAAAACCAGCAGCAACATCAGCCGGCTCAAGCGGCGGCATGGGCGCGGCGCACTGCGCAACCCATCCGGGCAGCGAGTCGGCCGGTCGGACATCGTACACGAACATCGCGTGGCCGATGCGGGCCGTGGGCGTCTGGTGACGGAAATAGTCATAGGTATTGACATCGGCCAGTGGCACGCCTTGCAACGACGAGGCGCTGAGCACGTATACCCCCGGTGCAGGATTGAAGCGCGAAGGCAGCACCGGCAGCGCACCTGCCATTGGCGCGATCGGCTCGTAGTCAATGCCATAGGTGGTCGGATCGTTGGAAGAGAACTGGGCCAATTTGATGCGAGCGATACCGTGAGCATCCATGTAAGCTTTCAGTTCTTTCCAAGCCTGCCCCCAGTCCAGGTTGGAATCCACCAGGTAGCGGTAGCCGCCATCAGGTCCGCCAGCCAACTCGTTGAAATACGCCAAGTAGTCGGGAAAAAGCTGCACTGTGCCAATGGCGTACCACGCGAATAGCGCAAGGACGAGGAGACAAGGAAACAAGGAGACAAGGTGACGACGAACCGGAGGTTCGGACGGTGACAAAGTGACAGACGCGCGACCTGCGATTTGTACACCAATGAAGACAAAGAGGAACGGCAGAATGGGCAGCAAGTGCCGATAGCCGATATTGAAAGGCTGAACCAGTGCGCTGGCAAAGTAGAGCAGGGGAAACGCAACCAGTGACAACGTGTCCCAATCGGCGGGCCGTTTCGTCCGGGCAAAGATGACGATGGCAACGAACATCAGGATCAACGTCGGAAGCGGTGTTTTGAGCACAAACGCGACGAGAAAGTAGTACCACCAGCCGCGCTCCGAGTACTCGCCCATCAGGAACGTCGTGCGCCCGGCGGACAGGTCGGCGCGCACGCGCTCAAGCGGAATGAGATGACTCGCTGCTGGCACAGGGATGCTCCAGCCGGGCGGCGTCCGCACCTCAAAGCCATACACAGCCCACACCGTCAAACCTGCCAGGACGAACATTACGACCAGCAGCACGCCGATCCGGGTGAGTGTTGGGCCGCGCGATATCGAATCAGGCTGTTGCACAGAACCTTTTATGACTAGTGCACGCACACAAGCCAGCGCAACGAACACAAGCAGCAGCAGCAAGGCCGAAATCTTGGTGACCTGTGCCAGCCCCAGCGCGACGCCCGCCAGCGCCACGTTGACACGTGTGGGCCGCCGCAGCGCACGCCAAAACGTGTAGGATGCAAACGTGATCAACGCCGCCGCGCCCAGGTCAATCGCCGCCACGGACGAGTGTGCCACAATGTTCGGATCGAAAGTGTACAACCCCAGAGCCATCAACCCGGCCCATGGACCGGCCAGGTCCGATGCCCAACGAAAGACGACCGCGCCCAGCAGGAGTGAGAGCAACATGACCGGCACGCGCGCCGCAAAAACCACTCGATCAAAGGGGCGATAGGGCTGAAGCCAGTGTTTCATCACCCGCACAAGTTGTACGGTGTCGGACACGCCCACCTGCGGTTCCCAGTCAGGTAGCGTCTTGGGATCGGGTAAATCGGGCAAGAGCAGCAGCGGCAGCGTTGCCAACATCTTGATCAGCGGAGGGTGTTCTTCAATCAGCCGGTAATCGCCTGTGCGCCAGATCGAATAACCGCTTGTGATGTGCAGTCCCTCGTCGGTCGTGAGCGATGTGCGGCCGGCTGAACCGACTGTCTGCACAAACAACAGCCACAGCAGCAGCACGGCGATCCACCGCCAAAGGCGTGAAGCGTAGGGAGTGGAGTGTGGAGCGATCACGGCCTGACCTCGATGGACGTCAGTAACAATCGGTCGCCCACAGCTTGACCTTCCTGCAAGATGCGATAACGTTCCAAGGTGTCCAGCCGGTATGTGCCAGTTTCAATCCAATACGTCCCCGGCGTGATGTTCTTGGGCCCATTTAGTCGGTGCGCTTGCATAATGACATCGCCGGTCTGCCACGTTTCGATAGGCACGCCCAGGCCGTCATCGCCAGAAATCATGCGACCTTGCGCGTCCAGCAAATGCGCCATGATGGAAAGTGGATGTTCTGCTGCCCGTGTGACACGCCACGCCGTGAAGACGACTACCTCGCCCACCGTTTGCTGGTCGTACAGCCAAAACCCCTCGAATTGCAGCGGCCCTGTTGTGGTCACAGGGGAAATGACCTGCGCACCTTGCGACATCGCTTGCGCGGGTGACCAGTCGCCAGGTGCAATCACGGCTTGTGTCTGGCGGTCGGGGGGCAAAGCTGCTCTGTCTATCCGATACACGCCGTCGAACTCGACTTGGGCGTTGTGCGGGAAAATTAACCGCGCCGAAGGATACCAGGTCTGAGCCTGCAACTTGCGAGGCGCATTGAGATACCAGCCCGGCGCATCCGTGCCAGGATACCACCAACTCGTGGAACAATCGAACTGCACCATGCGCAAATCGCTGCGGCCGAAGCTTGCCTTGATCTCATCGGCGTCCAGCAGCGGCGACGGGCTGGCACACTGCGCAACCCATTCTCCACGCGGCTGCTCGGGCACGTGATACACGAACATCGCATGACCGATGCGCGCCGTGGGCGACATCATGCGAAAGTAGGCGAACGTGTCCACGTCCGGTGTGTAACTGCCCTGCAACGTCGTCGCACCGATCGCGTACCAACCTGGTGCTG
>Ga0316628_100002887_pt1 | contig 12993 bp, 9 predicted proteins | sample OWC_Aug_M2_C1_D5_FD_207648 | JGI IMG/M metagenome (GOLD analysis project Ga0316628, IMG submission 207648) | Wetland soil microbial communities from Old Woman Creek delta, Ohio, United States - OWC_Aug_M2_C1_D5_C | ecosystem: Environmental > Terrestrial > Soil > Wetlands | place: USA: Ohio...
CGGCACGGACGAAGCTGCGCTCTCGCAGACGATAAAGATCGACAACCCGGGTCTGACGAAGTACGTCGTCGAGAACCTGGCGCCAGCGACGTGGCATTTTGCCATGAAAGCATTCAACTCCAGGGCGGAAGAGAGCGCCCTGATCGGCGTGGTGAGCATCACGATTCGATGAGGTGATGTTTCAGCAGGGCCCTGTGCGGCTACGAGCGACCGCTCAGGCCGGTCAGGGACGCGCGCCATAAGTCCGGAGCGGGCTACCCCGTTCAAACGCTCCTAAGCCGGGACCTGCCCCCGACCCCCGGGTCGTTGATGTCGGGCCGTGCGACGCCCGTATCGAATGAGCACGTCGAAACCACGTTGTCAGGGCTCGGATCGACGGCATCGCGATCTCGAAGGACTGCCGCCCTCTCCATCGGCCAGGCGGCGTCGCGCCTCTCTTCTTGAGTCGTCGGGAAATTTGCCGAATACGTGCGCGGCCGTAGGATGGATCCCGCCGTAATTCGCACTCGAACGGACATTTAGCACTCCGGAAGGGAAAATCTGCGAACTGGTTCCCTGAGATTTGACATATTGCTGTGAATCACATCACGGTGTGTAAGCTACGGCTTACATAGCCTGTCGGTCTGATTGTCGATTCGCCCGCTCGACGAGACCGCATGCAAATTCGGGTCTTTCGCCATTACCTGAGCCTGCCGATTCTGCTTCTCGCTCAGGCCGAGAGCTGTGCCCTGGTCGGAGCCGTATACCTGTCCGCCTTGGTTCGGTTCAACGGGAGCCTCGATGCTGCCGCCGGCGCCGTGGGCTCTATTTTTCCGCGGGCGACCGCCTTTGCGGCATCGGCGATCGTGTGCATGGTCGCTATGGGACTATACAGCGTGCGCCAGCGCGCCAAGGCGTCCGGCCTTACGGTCCGAATTGCAGCGGGTTTCGCGGCGGCCGGCGTACTCATGGCATTGCTGTCCTACGTCGATCACGACCTCTACATGTGGCGCGGCTGGCTGCTCATCAGCGTCGCGCTTGGATTCGCCTTGGTGGTGCTCGTTCGCTTTGCCTTCGGTCGCATAGTCAATGAGGACATCTTCAAGCGGCGCGTTCTCGTCTTCGGCGCCGGGCGCCAAGCATCGAGCTTGGCGACGCTGCGCCGTCGAACCGACCAGCGCGGATTCTCCATTCTCGGCTACCTTCCGAGCGGGGGAGAAAAGATCTCGGTACCCGCGGAAAGGCTGGTCAAGGCCGAGGGTGGGCTGTTCAACTACTGCACCCAATGCCGGGTCGACGAGATCGTGATCGCAATGGACGACCGGCGGCGCGCGTTTCCCGTGCATGAGCTGCTGGAGTGCCGCCTCGCTGGAATCGAGGTCCTCGATCTCGTCAGTTTCCTTGAGCGCGAATCCGGCCGGGTGCGTCTCGACATCCTTAATCCCGGCTGGATCATTTTCGGCAACGGTTTCCGCCGCGATACCCTGCGCCAAGCGACCAGTCGGGCGTTCGACCTGTTCGCGTCGCTGTCTCTGCTCACGCTCGCGTGGCCGGTCATGCTGCTGACGGCGATCGCGATCAAGCTCGACGATGGCCTGCACGCGCCCGTGCTCTATCCGCAGACCCGCGTCGGTCTGCACGGACTGAAATTCAAGGTGCTCAAGTTTCGCTCCATGCGCACCGACGCTGAGCTCGGTGGCAAACCGCAGTGGGCCACTTCATCCGATGCACGCGTGACTCGCGTTGGCAGGTTCATCCGCAAGACACGGATCGACGAACTGCCGCAACTCATCAATGTCCTCGCGGGCGACATGGGATTCGTCGGACCGAGGCCCGAACGTCCGGAATTCGTCGATGAACTGAGCGAGACGATCCCGTATTACCGCGAACGGCACAGCGTGAAGCCCGGGCTCACCGGCTGGGCGCAGCTCTGCTATCCGTACGGATCGTCCGAGCACGATGCCGCGGAGAAGCTCCAGTACGACCTCTACTACGTCAAGAATCACACGCTCTTGTTCGATCTCGCCATTCTCCTGCAGACCTGTGAGGTCGTCATGCTTGGCAAAGGGGCACGCTGATCCGGCGCGCGGGCGGCCGGCGGCGCAACGTGATGCAGTCTCCAGGCACGTACAGCTACATCGCGGCGAGCGCTGCGTTCGCGTGCCTGACGCTACTGCTGTTCACGCGCTGGCGAGGGCATCTCACCGGCTCATTGCTGCGGGTCGCTCTCGCCGTAAGCGCGCTGTGGGCCGCCATCATCGCCTGGTCGATGGCAGGCGGCCGCGAGGCGGCGGCGCTCGTGACGGTCGCAGAGGTATTGCGCGATGCGGCCTGGCTCGTCGTAGTAGCTCGTGTCCTGACGCTCACCGATTCTGCCGCGCACACGCGCAGCCTCGTGCTCGCCATCTACGGCACCGTTGCGTTCCTATTTATCGCGGTCTGCGCCACCGAGGTCCTGCGCGATACCGGAATCGTAACCATAGGGCGCATGCGGATTCTCGTGCCCGCAGGCCTCGTTCTGTCGGCCGCCGGCATCGTGCTGGTCGAGCAGGTATTCCGCAATACACGCTCGACGGAGCGATGGACAACCAAATTCCTCTGGGTCGCCGTCGGCGGAATCTTCACTGTTGATCTGCTGCTCTACGCTGCCGGACTTGCATTCGGCGGCGTTCCGCCGGCGCTGTGGAGTGCAAGAGGAGCGGCCATGTTGCCGCTCACCGTGCTGATGGCAGTCGGTATCCGCCGTGTCGGCAAGCGCTCCGGTGCCCGCCTGCTCTCTCAGGAGCTAGTTCTGTATTCGTCCGGGCTGGTGCTGGTCGGCGTGTACCTAGTGGCAATGGCAGCGGCGAGCCTTTACCTGGACACCATTGGCGGCAGCTGGGGCGGATTCGCATTCGCTCTCCTTATCTTCTGCGGCCTGCTGCTGTTCGTCAGCGTGATCATGTCGGGCCGCGTTCGCGCCCTGGCGCGCGTTCTGGTCGACAAGCACCTGCACCCGTACCGTTTTGACTATCGGAGGGAGTGGCTGCGGCTCACCGATACGATGGCCCGCTCGCCCGGGAGGAATGCGCTCGCGGACAACGCAGTTCAGGCACTCGCGCAGATCGTCGGCGCCGACGCCGGCGGACTGTGGATCAGGCGGGAAACCGGGTTTATGCCAGCGGGTGGCGACTTGGCGGGTCCAGACTCGCCGCACGAACCGCTCGACAGTGCCTTTCTGCAAACGATCTGCGAACGCGACTGGATCGTCGATCTGCGCGCGACACGATCGCGCGAGATACGGGATGCGGCGACCGCCTGTGTGCCATCGTGGCTCGCAGGCCTGCGTCGCGCGCGCTACGTCGTCCCGCTTACGTCCCAGGATCGGGCCGTCGGGTTCGTGGCGGTCACGGAGCCGCTCGTTCATCACGAACTCGACTGGGAAGACATCGACCTCCTGCGGGCCGCCGGCAGGCAGATAGCCGCCCATGTCGCGCTCGCCGAATCTGCGCTGCGCCTGGCGGAGGCGCAACAGTTCGAGGCGCGCAGTCGCATGGTGACGTTCATCATGCACGACCTGAAGAACGTTATTGGACAACAGCAGCTGGTCGTCGACAGCGCGGCGCGACACAAGGACAACCCCAAGTTCGTGAGCGATGCGATCGCGACCATCGACAATTCGGTCAAACGCATGAGCAGCATGCTGGATTCGCTGCGTCACGGGGAGTTCGCAGCTGAGGTCCGACGGGCCAATCTTGCCGAGCTTTGCACCGCGGCGGCGGCACGGTGCGGCAACCGTGCTCCCGTGCCGGACGTGCACATCATAGACGGATCGGTCGAGGTGATCGTGAGTCCCGATAGATTGACAAGCGTGATCGAGAACATTCTGCGAAACGCGCAGGATGCAACATCCGAACGCGGGCACGTCGCCATCCAGGTCGCCCGCGCCACGCATCGCGCGCTCGTCGAGATCCGCGACGATGGCGACGGCATGGACGCCGAGTTTGTTCGGGAGCGTCTGTTCCGCCCGTTTGACAGCACCAAGGGCGCCCACGGGATGGGCATTGGTGCCTACCAAGCGCTGCAGTTCGTACGTGCAGCGGGCGGTGATATCAGCGTGTACAGCGAGCCGGGGGCTGGAACGAGGTTCGTCATCGAATTGCCAACTGCCGGAAGGGCGATTGGAGGTGCCGCGTGACCGAACGGGCAAGACACAAGCTGCTCATTGTGGAGGACGACCCCGGCCTCGGGCGTCAACTGACCTGGGTGTTTCCGCAGCACGAAGTGCTGATCGCGACCGATCGCGAAGAGGCGCTGGCCGAGCTGCGGCGCCATGAGCCGCCGGTTGTTCTGCAAGATCTGGGCTTGCCGCCCGAGCCGCTGGGCGTCTCCGAGGGATTCGCGACGCTCGCGGACATTCTGGCGCTCGCGCCGCGCACCAAAGTGATCGTCATCACGGGCAATGACGACCGGGCAAACGCGGTGCGCGCTGTCGCGCACGGCGCCCACGATTTCTACCAGAAGCCGATCGATGCCGATGTACTTCGCCTAATCGTAAATCGTGCGTTTCGCATGTTTGAGCTGGAAGAGGAGAACCGCCGATTGACGCGGCAGCATGCATCTGCCGCGCTCGACGGCGTGGTGGCGACGAGCGATGCAATGCTGGGCGTCTGTCGCCGTATTGAAAAGGTTGCCGGGACGGGCGCGACGGTTCTGCTGCTTGGCGAGAGCGGCACGGGCAAGGAAGTCCTCGCGCGTGCGCTACACCGACTCTCCGGTCGCACGGGCGGGCCGTTTGTCGCAATCAACTGCGCGGCGATCCCGGAGACGCTGCTCGAGAGCGAGCTTTTCGGCTACGAGAAGGGGGCCTTCACTGGTGCGCATAAGCAGACGCCCGGTAAGATCGAGCATGCTTCCGGTGGCACCCTGTTTCTCGACGAGATCGGAGACATGCCGCTGGCGCTTCAACCGAAGATTCTGCGGTTTCTGCAGGAGCGTGTTGTCGAGCGCCTCGGAGCGCGCGAACCGATCGCGGTCGATGTGCGCGTCGTCTGCGCGACGAATCGAGACTTGAACGCCGCCATCGCGGTGCAGGCATTCCGTCAGGACCTGTACTACCGCATCAGCGAGGTAATCGTGCCGATACCTCCGCTACGCGAGCGCGGTGGCGATGCCGTGGTGATCGCGCAGTATCTGCTCGAGGACCGGGCGCGGCGCCATGAGCGCACAGTGCGCGGATTCACGCCCGAGGCCTTGCGCGCGATCGAGGCATACGGCTGGCCGGGCAACATCCGTGAGCTGGAGAACAAGGTGAACGGCGCCGTGATCATGGCGGAGGGTGCGCGGCTTACCGCAGCCGATCTCGGGCTGACGGCGAAAGACGGCGACATGGAATTCCTCAACCTGCGCGCGGCACGACAGCAGGCGGAGCGGAACACGATCCACAGGGCGCTTGCGGTGACGCGCGGCAACCTGTCGAAGGCTGCGGCGCTCCTCGGCGTTACGCGGCCGACACTTTACGACCTGTTGGCAAAGAACGATCTGAAGGCTCCAGGGGAGGGCAGTGGCTCGCAATGCGGCAAGGTGGTAACGGAATAGGCGCGACTCGACCGACGCATCGCGGGGGCGGGACGTAATTCGAGTGGGCAGACATAATCTCGAGTGGCATATGCGGTAGGATTCGCGCCGATCCATATCGGCGCAGGAGCGAGGCAGGCATGAACATGTTTGGAAACGTTGGATTGATGACGGTTGCGGCAGCGATCGTGACGCTTGCGGGCTGTGCCGCGGCCGGCGGGGGCGAGATCTCGAAGACCGCGACGAATGAGCAGCCGACCGCGGAGTACCGCGTGGGGCCAGGAGATGCGCTCAGCGTCTATGTATGGAATCACCCTGAGTTGTCTCGCGATGTGCCGGTCCGTCCGGATGGGCGCATCTCGACTCCGCTCGTTGACGATCTCATGGCTGCGGGCAAGACGCCGTCGCAGCTCGCCCGCGACCTTGAGCAACGCCTCTCGGAGTACGTGCGCACGCCGACGGTCAACATCATCGTTACCAAGGCGGAAGGCGCGCTCGGAGACCAGATTCGCGTGCTCGGTCAGGCGGCGAAGCCGCAGGCGCTGCCGTACCGGGAGGGCATGACGCTGCTTGACGTCATGATCTCCGTCGGCGGCCTCACCGAATTCGCCGCGGGCAACCGAGCGAAGATCACGCGGCACGTGGGAGGCAAGGTCATGGAGTTGCGCGTCCGCCTGAAGGACTTGGTCAAGGACGGCGATACGTCGGCGAATGTACCGATGTATCCGGGTGACGTTCTTATCATCCCCGAGTCGCGTTTTTGACTTATGTCGCGCGGCCGGAACGTACTGAACGGTCTTCGGCACCGGCTGCTGTATCGGTCACATCGAACAGGGGTTGTGCTCAGGTAGCCTGATCATTCACGCGGGGATACAACGAAAACATGCACGAGTTTCTCAAGGTTCTGATCCTGCACATGCGCGGTGTGTGGCGCTACCGCTGGGTTGCGCTCGCCGCCGCCTGGGTGATCGCCCTCAGCGGCTGGATAGCCATTGCGTTCATTCCGAATACGTACCGGTCCGAGGCGCGCGTCTACGTGGACTCAGAGACCGTGCTGAAACCGCTGCTGGCCGGACTCGCGGTGGGCACTGATATCTCCTCGCAGGTGTCATCGATGTCCCGGGTGATATTGAGCACGCCCAACATGGAGCGCGTTGCGCGGGAGACCAACCTCGCGCAGCGCGCCAAGACGCCGCAGGACGCGGACAACATCGTTGAAAGCCTCAAGAGACGCATCAGGCTCGAGGCAGGAGCCGGAAATCTATATACGATCAGCTTTGACGACGTCGATCGCAATATGGCGGCGCGTGTAGTGCAGTCCGTTCTGAATGCCTTCGTGCAGCAGACGCTCGGGATCAAACGCGAGGACACCAACCAGGCACAGCAATTCCTCGAGAGCCAGCTGCACGAGTACGAGCAGCGCCTGCGCGAGGCAGAGGACCGCCTCGCGGACTTCAAGCGCCGCAATATCGGCAAGATGCCGGGCGAGGCGGGCGATTACTACGCGGCGCTGCAGACCGCGCAGAGCAAGCTGGAACAGACGCAGGCGACCTATCGGATCGCGGAGAGCAAGCGGCAGGAACTGTTGCGGCAGCTGGAAGGCGAAGAGCCTACGTTCGGGCTCGGTCCGGACTCGAGCGGCCAGTCGGGTGCCACCGCGACGTCTGTCGACGCGCAGATCTCCCTCTATAAGAGCAAGCTCGATGCTCTGCTGGTGCAGTACACGGACAAGCATCCCGAGGTCGTAGCGCTGCGCGAAACCATCGCGCGCCTCGAGCAACAGCGTGCCGACGAGGCGGCCAAGCGGCGGGTAAGCGGTTCGCCTGCATCTTCGGCCGGCGCCACCGTGCTCAATATCAACCCCGTGTACCAGGCGATGCGCGTTTCGCTGTCGCAAACGGAGCTTCAGGTAGTCGAAGTGAAGAATCAACTCGCGATTGACGAGGCGGAGGTCGCGCGACTGCGTGGCATGGTAAACACGGTGCCCGAGGTGGAGGCGGAACTCGCGCGCCTGAACCGGGACTATGAAGTCAACAAGGCACAGTACCAGGCGTTGCTACAGCGCCTCGAATCCGCACGCCTGTCCGAGGAAGCCGATGCTTCCAAGGAAGCCGGACGCTTTCGCATCGTCGAGCCGCCTCAAGCGGCCGACCAGCCGATAGCGCCCAATCGGTTTCTCTTCAACACGGCGATTCTACTGTTCGCGGCCGGCGCGGGACTCGGTATCGCCTTCGTTCTGCACCAGATCAATCCGGTGTTTTCAACCCGCAAGCAGCTCGCCGCGGAGACGAACGTGCCGGTCCTCATTTCCATTTCGCAGGTGCCGGTGGCAGGCGCGGCAGCGCAGGGCGACCGGACACTGCTGCTCATCGCGCTCTGCGGGGCGTTGGTGGTGGCGTACGCAGCGGCCCTCGTCCTGTCCCGATACCTGTCTGCGTTCGTTGCGGGGGGCGTGCTGTCGTGAGCTGCAAGGAAGTCGAATCATGAGCATCGTCGAACGGGCACTGGAGAAGACCAAGGATGCGGTCGACCGCTCGCGCGGTCAGGTTGATCAACTGCGCGCCGCGGATCTGCGTCCCGGCGCCGCCAAGACGCCGCAAGTGGGCGAAGGGCCTGCGCGTCGTCAGACGACATCGCCGACTTCGCAGTTGGAAGAACCGCAAACTACGATCGACCTCGATCCCTCGAAGCTGTTCGAGGCAGGCCTGGTGACCGACAGCGATCACACCTTGCGCCTACGCGACGAGTTTCGCCGGCTGAAGTGGCCACTCATGGAGGCGGCGCAGGGAAGCCGATCTCCCGGCGGGGGACAGGACAGGCTGATCATGGTGGGGAGCGCTGTGCCCGGGGAGGGCAAGACCTTCGTGAGCTTCAATCTTGCGATGGCGCTCGCCGACGAACGCGACAGCACCGTTGTGCTCATCGACGCCGACATTGCGAAGCCGAGGCTCACGCACAGCCTTGGACTGCTCGAGCACGCTGGGCTCGCCGACTTCCTCGCAGATGATTCGTTGACAATCCGAGACGTGCTCGTCGGCACGTCGATTCCGAATCTGCGCGTCGTGCCCGCCGGAAGATTCAATACGCACGCTCCGGAACTGATCGGCAGCCTGCGAATGCGCGAGCTCCTGTCGCAGCTCGATGAAAGCTGCGCGCTGCCCACCATGCTGTTCGATTCGTCTCCGTTGCTGGTCACCAACGCCGGCCAGGTCCTCTCGGGACTGGTGGGCCAGATCGTGATGGTGGTGAGAGCCGATTCGACGCCGCAATCCGCAGTCACAGAGGCGCTGTCGATGCTCAGGAAAAGCGCCGCCGTCGGCTTGGTGCTCAACCAGAGTCGTCCCACCTTGGGCAGCCATCTATATGGTGAATACTATGGATACTCGCGCGAACGTGAGTAGCTTCGGCTCGCGTTCGGGACCGTCGTCGGACCGAGCCGTGGCATGGTGGCGAGTTGCGGCGGCAGGATTGTTGTGTCTCGTCGGGACGGGCGCGCAGGCGGCGTGGCAGTTCGATCCGCGGGTCATTAGCGAGGCAACCTATACCGACAATCTCAACCTCGACAGCGCTCCGCTCGCGCAGGGCGATACGGTGTTGCACCTCGGACCGGGATTCAGGCTCGTCGGTGGCACGCCGCGCTTTCATGCAACAGCCAATTACGAGCTCAACGGCTATTTCTACGACAGGTCGGGCACCAGCAATCAGACGGTTAACACGCTTGACGCTGCAGCCACCGGCGAACTGGTTCCAGAAACGTTCTTCATCGACGTTCTCGGGCGCGCAGGACGCACTGTGGTTAACCCGGAGCAACCCATCGCGACGGGTGATTACTACACAGGCGCGAACTTCACCGACTTCGCGTTGTGGCGAGCCACTCCGCGGCTCGTGCACCAGTTTGGCGGCAACGTCAGGACGGAGCTCGCCTACGAGTACGGCACAATCTACTACCCGGACAATCTGGCGGGTGGCACCGCATTGCCGGATCTCACAACGCGTGATGCAAGACTCAATATCGACCGTGACGGCGCCGCCGAAACGTACGGGTGGCACGTGAAGTACAAGCGCCAGGAGGCCGAGTACTCGGGCATCCAACCTGCCGTGTACTCCACAGCGGAAGCCTCGTTGGAACTGCCGGTCGGCCAACGCTTCTGGTTACTTGCGGTAGGTGGAAGTGAGAGCGACCTGCGGAAAAGCATCACGTCGGGGTCGTTGGATGCCCCGTATTGGCAGGGAGGCATTCGGTGGCAACCTGCTGCCAATCAGCAGCTGCGTGTGACGTCGGGAAAGCGCTTCTACGGCACATCGTACAGTCTCGACTACAGCCTCACCGGTCGGCGGCTAAAGACCGGTGTCAGCTATTCGGAGGCGCCAGCGGCCCAAGGCATCGAGCTGTACGTGAATCAGATTTTCGCGGCTTCGCCCGCGCAGCCGCTCCCGGGTTACACCCCGCAGGACCACGAGGTGTATCTGCACAAGAGTGCGAGTGGCTGGGTGACCCTGACGGGCGCGCGCAACGAAGTCACGCTGGAGTTTCTGAGTGATCGGCGCAACTACGTCTTCACATCGGGCAGCGACTACGTGCTTCGCGGGACGTTGGACTGGCGCTATCGCATCGGCCCGCGTACTCATTTGGACGCGCATGTCGGGTGGGATCGATTGCGCTATCGGGCCGAAGATCGGGTCGATAATCTGAAGAGCTTCGGCGTCAGTATCGAACGCACACTTGGCCGACTCTTGGCGATCACTGTGGACTATCGTTATTGGCGCCGCGATACCGACAATGGGTTTGCTGGCGGCGCCGTTGGCACCGACTTTCGCGAAAACGCAATCACGGTTGGTTTGCGCTACGGTCGTCGAGCGCCGTGAGCGCCAATCGCTCAGCCGATTTTCAGAGTGTGTGGAGTCGCGGCGGGCACGCGAATCCATCCGGCGTCGCCTCTCAGGAGGCGGATGTGAGTGTGAATGCGATGAGTGTTGACGTCGAGGAGTACTTCCAAGTCTGGGCCTTTGAAGACGTCATCGATCGTGCGCGCTGGTCAGACATGCCCTCGCGGCTCGACTTCTGTCTCGACCGCGTCTGTCATCTCCTCGCTGAGCGTACCGTGACCGCAACGTTTTTCGTGCTCGGCTGGATCGCGGAACGGCATCCCCAATGGATTCGGCGTCTCGCGGCCGCTGGCCATGAGATCGCAAGCCACGGTTACGATCACCGCCGCGTGACCGACCTGACGCGCGGTGAGTTTCAGACCGACGTTGATCGAACGAAGAAAATCCTCGAAGACTTGAGCGGTTCCGCGGTCGTCGGTTACCGCGCGCCGAGTTATTCGATCAATCGCGAGCAACTCTGGGCGCTCGATGTGCTCGCGGCCTGCGGCTATGAGTACAGCTCGAGCATTTATCCGGTCCGTCACGATCTCTACGGCATTCCAGATGCCCCGCGCCGGCCGTTTCGCCATTCCTCGTCCGGTATCCTCGAGATTCCGGTGACGACGGTGCGGCTGTTCGGCTCTAACGTGCCGTGCGGCGGTGGCGGTTACTTCCGTTTCTGGCCGTATCGCTTTTCTCGCTGGGCCATCGAGCGCGTCAACGCAGCCGACTGCGTGCCCGCGGTCTTCTACTTTCATCCGTGGGAGGTTGATCCGGCACAACCGCGGATCGAGCGCGCCCGGGCCAGATCGCGCTTCCGGCACTATCTCAATCTGGATCGGATGGGCCAGCGTCTGTCACAGCTTCTCGATGACTTTCGCTGGGATCGCTTGGACCGCGTGTTCCTGGCTGGCCCTTGCGGTCGGACTTCGCTTGCCTGGCCCGAAGCGGCCGCCGCCGCACAGTAGTTGACGTGGACGAACTCTCCATCAGTTCGGCTGACGGGCAGAGCGCAGCCTGGGATGAGCTAGTCGCGCAGGCGGGCGGCACGCTGTATCACCGCAGCTCGACTCTCGATGCCGTCGCCGCCACGTTCAATCACCGGGTTTATCGGCTCGCGGCATGGCGCGATCAGCGCCTCGTCGGCGTGTTGCCGATGGTACGGCTCAAGAGTTTCGCGTTCGGGGACTTCCTCGTGTCGTTGCCTTTGTTCAACTACGGAGGTCCGGTGGCCACAGACGATTCTGCCGCGCGCGCATTGCTCGAGACGGCCAGTGCGCTTGTGGATGAGCTTGACGTGTCGCATGCCGAGATCCGTTGCGTCGAGCGGACGTATGAAGGCTGGGCGCACCGCACAGACAAGGTCGTGATGCGTCTCAAGCTCGCCGCAACCGCTGGTGAGCAATTCTCGCGTTTCCCGAGCAAGCTGCGTGCTCAGATCCGCCGTCCAGCGAAGGACGGGTTCTCCGCGCGCATCGGGGGCATTGAGCTTGTCGATGTGTTTTATCGCGTGTTCTCGGTCAACATGCGAGATCTCGGGACGCCCGTGTATCCGAAGCGCTTCTTCTCCAATCTGCTGGAGACATGGAAAGACGCGAGCGCCATTGTCGTGGTCGAGCGGCAAGGCGAAGTCGCTGCCGCTGGCTTTCTCGTCCGCGACCGGGACACGGTCGAAATTCCCTGGGCGTCATCGCTCCAGGACTTCAACCGCTTCAGCGTCAACATGCTGCTCTACTGGGAATCGATCCAGTTCGCGATCGAGACAGGCGCGACATGGTTCGACTTCGGGCGTTCATCGCGCGATAGCGGTACGTACAGGTTCAAAGCGCAGTGGGGAGCGGAGCCCCTTCAGCTTCAATGGCACTATCGGAGTCGCGCCGGGGCACACCTGCCCAATATCACGCCGAATAACCCCAAATATCGTTTAGCGCTCGCCGTGTGGCGCAGGCTCCCGGTCGCCGTCAGCAATCGCATCGGACCCTGGTTGGCCCGCGGATTGCCGTAACACGCATGTGCGGCATCGCCGGTATAGTTGCGCTGAAACGCGGCATTTCCCTCAAGAGGGACGATGTGCAGGCGGCCTGCCGCGCCATGATTCACCGCGGGCCGGATGATGAAGGTCTTGTTGCGTTCGACCAAGCGGTCATCGGGATGCGACGCCTGTCGATCATCGACGTGAGCGGCGGACATCAGCCTATCTCCAACGAAGATGAAACTCTGCACGTCGTCTGTAACGGCGAGGTGTACAACTTTCGCGATCTGCGCAGGGATCTCATTGCCCGCGGCCATCGGTTTCGTACGGGAAGCGACTGCGAGGTCGCGCTGCATCTTTACGAGGAATTTGGGGATGCCTGCATCGAGCGCCTCGAAGGTATGTTCGCGATTGCGCTGTGGGACAGCCGCAGGCAGCGCCTGCTCATCGCGCGCGACCGGCTCGGGATCAAGCCACTCTATTATTGCACCGACGCGCAGCGTCTGGTGTTCGCGTCCGAAATCAAGGCATTGCTCGCAACGCCGTGGGTGCAGCCTGCGCTCGAGCATTCTGCGCTCCCCGAATATCTGAGATTCGGTTACGTGCCTGGAAGCAAGACG
>Ga0316628_100002888_pt1 | contig 12993 bp, 10 predicted proteins | sample OWC_Aug_M2_C1_D5_FD_207648 | JGI IMG/M metagenome (GOLD analysis project Ga0316628, IMG submission 207648) | Wetland soil microbial communities from Old Woman Creek delta, Ohio, United States - OWC_Aug_M2_C1_D5_C | ecosystem: Environmental > Terrestrial > Soil > Wetlands | place: USA: Ohio...
CAAGCTGCAGGAGCGGGTCTATCCCCTCGTTCCGTATCTCGCGAAATACGGGTTCGGCCTCGTCCGGACTCTGCGAGAGCAGATTGCCGGCCCCGGCTGGGCGCACCAGCTGGTGCCGATCCCGAGGGACACGCCAGGCGCCTCGGAGCCACGCGCGACACCGGCGGCGGAGCCCTCCGCATGAAGATCGGCGTCACCTGTTACCCGACCTACGGCGGAAGCGGTGTCGTGGCCACCGAGCTCGGCAAGGCCATGGCGCAGCGCCAGCACCAGATCCACTTCATCAGCTACGCGCTGCCGTTCCGCCTCCAGCACTACGATGAGCGGATCTTCTTTCACGAGGTGGAGATGGTGAGTTACCCGCTCCTGGAGCACTCGACGTATGCCATCGCCCTGGCGGCCAAGATGTCCGAGGTGGGCGTCCAAGCCGGTCTGGATCTCTTCCATGTCCACTACGCCATCCCCCACGCCATCTCCGCATTCCTGGCGCGTGCCATCCTCGGATCGCAGGGACCCCGCATCGTGACCACGCTGCACGGGACGGACATCACTCTCGTGGGGAACGACCGGTCGCTGTTCCCGATGACGCGCTTCGCGCTGGAGCAGTCCGACGGCGTCACGTGCGTCTCTCGCTATCTGCTGGAAAAGACCCGAGACGTGTTCGGCCTGGACCGCCCCATGACCGTGATCCCCAACTTCGTGGACACCCGGCGCTTCAGCCCCACCCCGCAAGCGACGCTGCGCGAGCACCTGGCGCCCCGCGGCGAGCGCATCCTCGTCCACCTCTCGAATTTCCGGCCTGTCAAGCGCGCGCCGGACGCCGTTCGGGTGTTCGCCAAAGTCCGCGCCGCGCTCCCGGCAAGGCTGCTCCTGATCGGGGACGGCCAGGACCGGCCCGAGGCCATGCACCTCGCCGAGACGTTCGGCCTCAAGCAGGACGTCATCTTCCTGGGGAAGCAGGACGACGTGGAGAGCCTGCTGGCCGTGGCCGACGTCTTGCTCCTCCCCAGCGCCGACGAGGCATTCGGCCTGGCGGCGCTGGAAGGCATGAGCTGCGGCGTCCCGGTCGTTGCCACCGCGGTCGGCGGCGTCGCCGAGGTCGTCCAGGACGGTAAGAGCGGCTTCACGCTTCCCGTCGGCGATGTGGAGGGGATGGCGCGGGCGGCGCTCGCACTCCTCACGGACGATTCACGGCGCGCCGAGTTCGCTGCCGCCGCACGCCAGCGGGCCGTCGAGCACTTCGACACGTCCCTCATCGTCCCGCGGTACGAGGCCTACTACCGCGAGGTGCTGGCTCGCTGACAACCGCCGACAGGGATATCCGATAGCGACAGCGACACATGCCCTTTCGCTGTCGGATCTCGCTGGCGCTCTCGGCCCTTCGTTCAGTTGACCCGCTTGTGGAAGCTGAGGACCGCCCAGTACAGGAAGACCACCACGAACCCGCCCAGGATGGTGACGTCCTGCCAGATCTGGTCGAACCCCGCCGCGCGCAGCGTGACGGCGCGCACCGCCCGCGAAAAATACATCAGCGGGAACAGGTACGAGATGGGGCGGATGTAGTCCGGGATGGCCTCGATGGGCGCGTACGCCCCGGAGAGCAAGAACACCGGCAGCACGTAGAAGACCGCGATCTGGACCGCCTGGAACTGGGTCCGCGAGACGGCGGAGATGAGCAGACCCGTCGCCAGCGAGGTCAACACGAACAGACAGCACAGGAGCAGCAACAAGGGCAGCTGTTTGGCCACCGGAATCTCGAACCAGCGATCCGCCACGACCAGGATCGTGGCCACGTTGAGCACGGAGATCCCGAAGTACGGCAGGAGCTTGCCCAGGATGATTTCGGTGCGCGTGATCGGAGAGACCATGAGTTGGTCCAGCGTGCCCCGCTCGCGCTCCCGCGGGATGGTGATGGCCATGAGCATCACAGTGAGGAGTTGGAGCGTGAGCCCGATCACGCCGGGCATCACATAGCCCAGGTATTGCCGCCCCGGATTGTAGCGGATCTCCGATTGCACGTAGACGGGCCGGATGAGCCGGAGCCCCCGGTCGGGCCTGACGCCCCGCGCCCACAAGCCCTTGATGGCCCGTTCGGTGTTGTACCGCTGGATGACGCGCTGCGCCACGCCCTCCACGATGGGCGCGGAGTTGTTGTCGGTGCCGTCCAGTAGCAACTGAAGCTGAGCCTCCTCGCCCGCCTCGATCTGCCGCATGAATCCCTTGGGAATGATGATGGCGGCCTTGATCTTGCCGTGCGCCAGCAGGTCCTGGGCCTCCTCCTGCGTCGCCACCTCGCGCTCGATCCGGATTTCGTCGTACGTGCTGAACGCGGTGACGATGGTGCTGGACTCCGGCGATCCGTCCAGATTCACGATCACCGAGGGGATATGGAGGAGTTCGCCGGTCTCCAGCGCCTTGCCGAAGAGGAAGGTGAGGACGATGGGCATCACCAGGATCAGCACGAAACTCCGCCGATCCCGCAGGATCTGGCGGATCTCCTTGCGCGCCACATGGCCGATCACCCAGAGCGTGTTCACCGGTCCCGCTCCGTCTCCGGCGCGGTCCGGGTCAGGGACATGAACACGTCCTCCAGCGTGGGCGGCACCGGCCGGATCCCGCGGACGACGATGTTGCGACTCGTCAAGGCGGATTCCAGATCACGCGCAAGATCCGCCGCCGCCCGGTTGAACACCCGCAGCGTGTGTCCGTAGACACTGACCCCGTTCACGCCCGGCGTCGCGCGAACCACCTCGGCTGCCTGCACCACGGGGACGGCGTCCACTTCCAGGATGGCCTCCCCGAGCTCCGCCCGGCATTGGTCGGGCGAACCTGACCCGATCAGCCGGCCCGTGTGCATGAACGCGATGGTCTGACAGCGCTCGGCCTCTTCCACGTAGTGCGTGGTCACCAGGATGGTGCGCCCCTCGGTGGCAGTCTGGTACAAGAGGTCCCACATGTGCTGCCGGGACAACGGGTCCGCGCCCGCCGTGGGCTCGTCGAGGAAGAGGATGGCGGGGCCGTGAACCAGGGCGCAGGCGAGGGACAGGCGTTGCTTCAACCCCCCCGACAGGTGCTCCGTGAGCACGCGCCGTCGATCCGCCAGTCCGACGCGCTCCAGCGTCTCCGGGACCTGCGTCCGTCGCTGCCGCCGGGACAGCCGGTACACGCCCGCGAAAAAGTCGAGGTTCTCCTCCACCGTGAGGTCGCCGTAGAGGCTGAAGCGCTGCGGCATGTAGCCGACCCGGCGCTTGATGGCCTCGGCATCCCGCATCACATCCATGCCGGCCACGCATGCCGTCCCTTCGCTGGGCAGGAGCAGGCCGCAGAGCATCCGGATGGTCGTCGTCTTGCCCGCGCCGTTGGGTCCCAGAAACCCGAAGATCTCGCCGGTGCGCACCCCGAGGTTGAGACCGGCAACCGCCGTCACCGACCCGAAGCGGCGCGTGAGGTTGGTAGTTTCGATGGCAAGCGACATATCGGCGCACTCCCTGGACCGCGAACGCGGCCGGCCAACGGGCATCCCTGGCTCGTTATACTGGACACGCGGGAAGGGTGTCAACTCCTCCGTTTCGGGCGGAAAATGCGGGCAGGAAAGCGATTGACAAGGGCCGGCAAACTGGCTAGCCTGCCTTCCGGGCGTCGCGCACGCCGTGCTGCGCGGGGCCGGAAAGGGATGCCATGTCCGTAAAAAAGCTGCTCCTGGCGAAGCCGAGGGGCTTCTGCGCAGGTGTGGATCGCGCCATAGACGTCGTCAACCTGGCCCTGGAACTCTATCCGGGTCCCGTCTACGTCCGGAAAGAGATCGTCCACAATGTCCACGTGGTCAATGACCTCCGGGCCAAAGGAGCCATCTTCGTCGACGAACTGGACGAGGTGCCGGACGGCGCCACGGTCATCTTCAGCGCCCACGGTGTGTCGCCCGACGTGCGCGCCCGCGCTGCGGCCCGCGGCCTGAACGTGATTGACGCCACCTGTCCTCTGGTGACCAAGGTGCACCACGAGGCAGTGCGCTTCGCCCGGGAAGGGCGGCCCATCGTCCTGGTCGGGCACCAGGGGCACGACGAGGTTGTCGGCACCATGGGGCACGCGCAGGAGCACATCCAGCTCATCGGATCGGCGGAAGAGGCGGAAGCCCTGCGGGTCCCCGACCCCGATCGGGTGGCCGTCATCACGCAGACCACGCTGAGCCTGGACGACACCTCGACCGTCGTGGACGTCCTCCGCCGCCGGTTTCCCAGCATCGAGGCTCCCGCGCGGGACGACATCTGTTACGCGACCCAGAACCGCCAGGTCGCCGTGAAGGCGCTGGCGCGCCGGGCGCCCGTGATCCTCGTCATCGGCTCGAAGAACAGCTCCAACAGCAATCGCCTGGCGGAGGTCGCCCAGGCCGCCGGCGCGCGAGCGTACCTGATCGACGACATTTCGCAGGTCAACCTGGCGTGGCTCGAGGGAGTCGAGTGCCTGGGCATAACGGCGGGCGCTTCAGCCCCCGAGCACCTCGTGGACGAAGTGGTGCGGTTCTTCCGCGCACAAGGCGCGACGGACATCGAAGAGATCGAGGCCATCACGGAAGAAGTCGCCTTCGCGCTCCCGCCGGAACTGGTGCGGGACCGCGACGCGCGGCGCGGCGCGGCGAGCGCCTGAAAAGGCGCCCCACCGCCGGGACCGCGCACGACGCACGTGGGAGAGTACGGCCGCTATGCCTCGCCGCATCACCCCATCCCGATGAACGGGAGCATCTCGACCTCTACAACCGGCGGCGCCTGCCGGGCCCTCACCAAGGCCAGCCGCTCGAACTTTACCTACGCCTTCTTGGTTCTCCCCAAGGCCAAGCGCGAAGCCCTGTACGCCATCTACGCCTTCTGCCGGATCAGCGACGACGTGGTGGATGAGGCACCGTCGGATGACGCATCTGCTACCGCATCGGCCGAGCGGTTGCAGGCCTGGCGCGCCGAGCTGGACGCCTGCTTCCGGGGCGAACCGCGCCATCCGGTCACTTGCCGGCTGGCCGAGGTGCTGGCCCGGCTCCCCATTCCGAAGGTGTACTTCGACGAGCTGCTGAACGGCGTCGAGATGGATCTCGTGAAGAGCCGGTACGCCACGTTCGAGGAGCTCGAGCGGTACTGCTACCGCGTGGCCGGCGTGGTCGGACTCATGTGCATCGAGGTCTTCGGCTACAGCGTACCCGAGACCCAGCGGTACGCCGAACATCTCGGCACGGCCTTCCAGCTCACGAACATCCTGCGCGACGTGGGGCGAGACGCGGACCGAGGCCGGATCTACCTACCGCAGGACGATTTGGCGCGCTTCGGCTGCGCGGAGGCCGACATCCTGAATCGGCGGCTGACCCCGGCATTCCGCGACCTCATGCGTTTCGAGGCGGCGCGCGCGCGCCAGTGCTACGACGACGCCCGGACCGCCCTGCCGTCGGCCGACCGCAAGAACATGCTGTGCGCCGAGATCATGCGCGCGATCTACATCCGCCTGCTGCGGCAGATCGAGCGGCGGGCCTTCGACGTCTACTCGCGTCCGATCCGCCTCTCCGACGCGCGCCGCCTCGCACTGGCCCTCGGCTGCTGGGCGCGCCACACGCTCGCCTTCCGCTGACGTTCCGCGGCGGGCTCCCCGCGTCCGCGTCGCGTTTCCTACCATCCCACCGTGCGTAACGCGCGTGTCAGAAGAAACAACTGGCCAAGCGTCGTCCTTGGCCGGTTCCCGGTTGTCCGTTGTCGGTTTTACATTTTGCATTGTCCGGGTGCTTCTCAGGCAGGGCCGGGGGCCGGGTCCTCCGCTTTCCCTGTGTTGAGATCGGTCATCTGAAGGCCGGGGACGTATTCCACGCTGCGATCCTCCACCTCTTCCAGGCGGCGCACGACGTCCCGGATGCGGATGGTCGCACGGCGAATCGCGTCCAGCTTCTTGCGGACGGGCTCCGAGAAGCTGTCGGACTGCACAAGCAACAGGTCCACGAATCCGAGGATGGTGCCCAGCGGGTTGTTGATCTCATGTCGGATCGCCAGGCCGATCTCGCCGATGGCGGCAAGCCGCTCGCTGCGAATCAGGCGCTCTTGGGTTTCCAACAAGATCTGATTCTTGCGTGCCAGTTCGTCCGCCTGCTGCTTGATCTCCCGCTGCAGCACGAGGGTCCGGAGACAGCTGTGGACCCGCGCCAGGAACTCCCGGGGATGGAACGGCTTGGGAATGTAGTCGTCCGCGCCCTGCAGCAGTCCCTCCACACGGTCCTCCACGCGGTCGCGCGCCGTGAGCATGATGATCGGTAGACCCTGCGTGGCGGGGCTCGCTTTCAATTCTTGGCACAGGAGGCAGCCGTCGCCCTCCGGGAACATCCGGTCCAGCAGCAGCAGGTCCGGAATGCCGGCGCGCACGGCATCTCTGGTCTCGGCCATGGTCGTGCGCGACTCGACCCGATAGCCTTCTTTTTGTAGCAGATCGCAGATGAGGGCCGCCTGGACCGGATCGTCCTCCGCCACCAGAATCCGGGCCGACGGAAACGGCGTGGGCAGGCGCATGGCATTCTCCTTCACTGGAACAGTCCTCGCATCCCTCCCGGATGACGCCGAACACTATCACACTCGGCGGTGTCCGGCCAAGCGCTCATGCGGTCGGCGTCTGGCGTCCTTTGTCGAACAGCCGCGCGACCTCATCCCGAGCGAACCGCGGAAGGGGCCCCTCGCCGCCCCGCCACCGGAGCCGGCAGCCCGCCTCCGGCGGGGTCACCTCGCCGATCACGCCGCCGGCGATGCCACGAGACGCCCACGCGCCCAGGATCTTTTCCACGCCCGTCTTCGGGCAGGTGAGGAGGAGGGCCCCCGACGCGATCAGGCCCAGCGGATCGAGACCAAGGGCCTCGCACAATGTTCGGCACTCGGGGAGGATCGGGATAGCGTCCCGATCGAGGCGCAGCCCGACATGCGCCGCACGCGCCAACTCCCACAGACCGGTGGCCAGCCCTCCCTCGGTCGGATCGTGCATGGCGTGGACCGGCGACGCCGCGATTGCCGCCTGCGCGTCGGGAAGAACCGAGATCCCGGGCCGTCGCGCAAACGCGTGGGCGCGCTCCAGCGTCCCCGGGTCCAGGCCCTGATCGCGAAGCTGCCCGCCGAACTCGCGCGCCAGTATCGACGTACCCTCGACTGCAATGCCTTTGCTCAGCAGGATCGCGTCGCCGACCCGCGCGCCCGCCGTCGTGACCAGACGATCCTTCTCAACCTCGCCCAGCATGGTGCCGGCGAGGATGGGCCGGTCCAGGCCCGAGGTCACCTCGGTGTGTCCGCCGACGAGTGTCGCGCCGACGGCCGCGCAGGCGTCTCGGACTTGCATGAAGATGTCGGTCAGAAGACCCTCGTCTGCCTGGCCTCCCGGCAGCAGCAACGTCATGAGGAACCAAGCCGGCCGCGCCCCCCGCACCGCCAGGTCGTTGGCGTTGATGTGGACGGCGTACCAGCCGATTTCCTCCGCCACGAAGGTGATGGGGTCCACTTTGGCGATGAGGTACCGATCGCCGATATCCAGGACGGCCGCATCTTCCCCGATCTGAGGCCCCATGATCACGCGGGGATCCCGGATTGGAAGGTGGGCGAACAGGCGCTCCAGCACCTCCGGCGGCGGTTTCCCCACCGCGATCGGCGCCCGCGGCGCTCCGTTCACCCCGCACGCCAAATGCGGGTCGCGGCTCGTGGCTCGCGGCTCGCCATGCCGCGGGCAACTCCGGCTCCTCATATTTCGTAGACCGCAAACGGCAACGGCGTCAGGAGCAGCACCAGCAACCCCAGAGCGACCAGTGCCAACCTGCGCCGCGGCCGGTCAAGCGGCGTCACGTCGTCCAGCGGCGGTGGATGCCTGAGCCCCAGTGCCACCGCAAGGACCACCCAGACGAGCCAACCCTCCCAGCGCGAGACGAGGAAGAGCACGACCAGGATGCCCAAGAAGGGCCACACCGCTTTGCGGAATCCGCGGCCCAGGACCGCATACGCGATGTGGCCGCCGTCCAACTGCGAGAGCGGCATCAGGTTGAGGGCCGTGACGAACAGGCCCAGCCACCCCGCCAGGGCCATCGGATGCAGCATCACGTCCGAGCCGGAGGGGATCGGCCCCTTGATCATCCATTTCAAGAGCAGGTACGCGATGGAGTTCCCTTCCTGGAACACGACACCACTCAAGGGTTTCACGGGAGACAACGCCAGACCCAGCACCAGGATGGGCAGCCCGACAACGAGCCCTGACACCGGACCGGCGATGCCGATGTCGAAGAGCACTTTCCGGTTGGGAATCGGAGAGCGCATCCGGATGATCGCCCCCATGGTCCCGAGCGGCGGGATGGGCAGCGGGACGAAATACGGCAGGCTGACCTGAACGCCGTAGGCCCGTGCCGTGAGATAGTGGCCCAGTTCGTGGCAGCCCAGAATGAGGAGGAGGCTCGCGGAAAACGGGATGCCGTACACCAAAGCAAGTGGCTGGCTGAGCGGGTCCGCCCCTTCCATCCACGCTCCGACCAGGAGCGTCGTGCAGAGCGTCGCGACGAAGAGCGCCAGGTTCAGCGGCCACCCACGCCACCCCTTCGGCGTGCCGCGCGCGGCGGCCGGAAGGCGCACGAGGCTGATCTCGTGCGGGGTGTGCAGCATGGGAACGAATCCCAGCGCCTCGACCCGCTGCGTGATGAGGTACATGGCCGATTCGGGGTCCACGAGCAGGTTTCCGCGAAATCGGATCGTGCCGTCGAAGACTTGCCAGCCTTCCACGGCGAAGACGCCGGCCAACTCTCGACCGAGCACCACGGCCCACGGTTCTGCAGAGAAGCTCCAACCCGCCATGCGTCACGTCCTCGATCCGGCGGCCGCGTATCCCCGTGGATCGGGGCAACTAGCGCGGCGCCTGGTTGCTTATAACATGCGTGCGGGGGCGGCGCAAACCGCCGCCCGCTCTGTACCCGGCATCAACATCAACAGGTGCCCGTCTTGCGCCTCTTGCGGAAGAAACCGCATGGGGAGCGTCACACCCGCTGTCCACAGCGGCACCTGGTCCGCATAATGCCGCGACCGGAAATCGCCCGAGACGCCGCCGGCGACGATCCAGCGCGATTCCTCTGGCGCCCCGAGGTCCACGATCTGCCGGTAGCTCGGCCCCACGGCGATCTCGAATGGCGCCGTCAACAGAAACGCTCCCAGATTCACGGTCATGCCGTCTCCCGGTCGTGGGATCGGCCCACGGTTCAACCGGAGCACCCACGCCAGAAAGCGCACCGCCCGCGGCGTGCCACGGCCGAGCATGTGGTGAAACGTCAGTCGGTGGAGATCGCCCCAGCGCCACGCGGACGGGTCGGTCCCACACCGCGCAGCGGCGGCGCCCCACGCGGCAGCCAGGCACGCCTCCACCGCAGCCGGGGCGCCCTCGGGGAACAGGAGCGGCTCTTCCGTCTGGAGCGCCGTGTCCACGGCCGGGACCGCCAGATGCAGCGTCGAGAGGTACCGCGCAAAGACGCCGGGTGCGTGGCGCTCCAGTACAGGCCGGACACACCGCTGCAGGAGTTCGTGGTAGAAGAGATGGTAGAGCGCCGCAGCAGCGCTGTCGGCCTCCATCCGGAAGTCCCAGGCCAGCAGCAGGTCGGCCGCTTGCCGTGCGCGGGGATCCGCCAGTCGCTCGCACACCGGTCGGACGAGGCACCCCACGATTCCGGCTGCTTGCACGGAGCACACGTCGGCCTGGATGCCGGCCATGTCCGGAATCTTCGCGTTGCGGAGTTGGCCCAGGAGCGACGAGATGCGGGTCGCGCGGTAGGCTGGCTCCCAGAAGCCGCGCGCCAGACCAGGCGGCAGCGTCGCGGCCACGCGGTTGTTCGCCGTGACGATGTACCCGTCCGCGGTTCCCGCCGCGTGGGGATGCTCCGCCCACGAAAGATACCCGCCCCAGGCGTGCTCCGGCCGCGACCCGTCCAGGTCGGGCGGCGGAGACTCGGCCCACGGGCGGCGCGGGAATTTCCCCGCGCAGAAGTACCCGATACCACCCGCCGTATCCGCCACCACCACATTCTGCGCCGGAACGGCGAACGCCTGCAGTCCCGCCTCGAACTCCCGCACGCTCGCAGCCCGGTTCATCGCCAGCAGACCGTCCCACCCGTGCCAAGGTTCGAGCCCTACCCACCGGAAGGACGTCGGCGGCTCCCCGCCCCGCACCGGAAGCAACGGACACAGGACCCCTTCGTGGCGCACGTACCGGAGCGTCCGGCGCACGGGCTCGGAACGGCCGCGTACCCGAAACGCCTCCTCGGCCGCTTCCACCGCCCGCCACTCGCCGTCCCGCCGGTAGCGCATCCCCGCGCTGTCCAGGGTCTCGCGGTAGAAATCCCCATCGTCCGCCATCACGGCGGTCATGCCCCAGGCCACGTGGTCATTGCGTCCGACGAGGATGGCCGGAATCCCTGCTATGGTGACCCCGATCGCGCGATGCGCCGGCGTGGTGAGTGCGACCGGATACCACAGGGCGGGCAGACCGAGCAAAAGGTGCGGGTCATTGCAGAGAAGCGGCTTACCCGAGGCCGTCCGGTTCCCGCCCAGCACCCAACTATTGCTCCCCATCCCGGGCCCCAGGAGGCCCAGGGCGTGCCGCGCCAGCAGGTCCAGGTCGGCGGCGTCTGCCGGCATACCCGTCCCGACGATGCACTGCCCGCCCGCCATCTGCGGTGGCAGCAGTCGCGCCAGGATGGGGTCCGCCGCCAGCGCGGCCAGGATCGGCTTGGCAATGAACGCCAGGCTCAGCAGCCAGCCAATCAGCCGACCGATGGCCAGACAGTCCTCGGGCCGCCACGGCTCCGGGTCAACCCCGGCCAACACAAACTCGGGCGCCAGGTCCGTGGGACGACACTGCTCCACCCACGCGTTCACACCGCGCGCGAACCCCTCCAGCACCCGCCGCCCGTCTTCGCTCACGAGCGAGAGTTCTTCGCGGCAGACGCCCTCGATGCGGAGGCTCCGGTAGAACTGGTCCACGGCGAGCAATGAGGACCCGACGAGGTGGAGGCTGACGCCGTTGAGGGGCCGATCGCCCGTCACTTCCGCCAGCCGTCCGTACGCCAGCCGCCGCAGCGTCTCCATCTGCCAGCGGCGGTCCTGCGCCATCGCCACGCCCACACCGAAGCCGAGGTCCGCCGGATTCTCGGCGAAGACGTGCGGCACGCCGGCCTCGTCCCGGCGGATCCCGACGTCCCGCACGAGGCCCGAGAGCCGGCACTCGCCCGCCGGCGGCCCGACCTCCCACGAGCCCCCCGACAACCGCCGCCAGAGGCCGGAAATCAGCAGACGCGCACAGGCCAGAGCATGGCGACGCATGGTGTGGCTAATTCCTTCGGTAACGATACGCCGACGGGTAAATGAAATGGCCGACGATGTTCACGGATTCGGCGCCCATTTGCGGAGGAAACGCGTCGTAGGGTGCGGCCGCTTTCAAGGCGCGAAGCGCCTCGTTGTCCAAGACCGGAAAACCCGAACTTCGGGCAAGCTGGATATAAACCAGCGTGCCGGCGGGATTCAACGTGAACACAATCTCAAGGTCTCCACTGACGCCGACGCGTTGCGCGTCTTCCGGATAGGTCCACTCGGCCATGATCCGCTGCTTGAGCCTGGCCAAATAATCCAAGAAGCGTGGCCGGCGATCGTCGAGACTGATCGTCTGCTTGGCGGGACCGCCCGTGTCGGCTATCAGGCCGGAACCCAAGCCGGCGATTTGGTCGCGAAGGGACGGGCGGGTCCGAGGTGCCGGAGCGCTCGTGGGAGGCGGCAGGAACGCGTCCCGCGACGGGCCGCTCAGACTGAGACCGCTTCGCTCCGGCGGTCGTTCTTCGCGCGACTCGCGCCGGGGCTCCACCGGCGGCGGAACCGTTTCAGGCGTTGGCCGCGCGGCCACTTGCGGAGGCGGGGGCGTCTCCGGCACGGGCCGTGCGGGTTGCAGTGGCGGACCCTGCGGTGCAGGCACCTCGTGCGGAGGCTGCGGCACGGCAGAGATCCCCGACCCTTCGGGACGCCCGATACGTTCGCCGCGGGATTCTCGCTCACTGGAGCCGCGCCGGGCCGGCGTCGCTGGCGGCGGCTGCGGGGCCGGTCGGAGCCGCGGCTGCGGAATGGGTTGAGGAACCGGTTGTGGAGGGCTTGGCGGAGCGGCCGCGGGGGGCGGCTCCTCAAATCGAACCTGAATCGGCTTGTCGAGGGACACTGGCGGCCCGGCGAGCAGCAACAGCAGGCCCACGAGGCCGGAATGAACCACGAGGGAAACCGCAAAGGATCTATTCAGAACCGACTGGCCCATGGCGCCCCGGTGTTTCACGTTCGTGCACGCCGTCTACGGCAGTGCCAGTCGATTATACGGAACGATCCACCAGACGACAAGCGCGCCCCTGCGGCACGGCGCAACGCGATCGGGGGATCGGGGGACAAGGGGATCTGGGAACTCGGATGTCACCCTCTCCCCTTCTCCCGATCTCCCGCTCTCCCGACCGCTCGCGCCGTCTAACGCAGCGCATCCGACCCCGCCCCGCAGACCAGCGCGCACACTCTCCGGCCCGGCGCCGGGCGGAACTTTCCGGCGCGCAGGGCCGCGACCGCGGCGGCGCCGCTCAGGTCGGTGGCGAGGCCCAGCTCGAACCATAGCCAGCCTGCGGCCTCGCGCATGTCGTCGTCGGTGACCAGAACGATGTCCTCTACACACCGTTGGACGATTTCCAGGTTGATCGGTTCCGTCTGCATCGCTGCCAGGGTGGCGACGCTCGTCGTGATGGCCGGAAGCTCGACCACCCGACCGGCCCGGAGGCTCGCAGACAGCGTGGGCGCCCCGGTGGGCTCGACGCCGATGATGCGTGCAGCCGGACGCAGCGCCTTGACGGTTAGGGCGATCCCGCTGATCAGCCCGCCGCCGCCGATGGCCACGACGAATTCGTCCACGTCGGGCTCCTGCTCCAGGATTTCCAGCGCCGTCGTCCCTTGGCCC
>Ga0316628_100002889_pt1 | contig 12992 bp, 11 predicted proteins | sample OWC_Aug_M2_C1_D5_FD_207648 | JGI IMG/M metagenome (GOLD analysis project Ga0316628, IMG submission 207648) | Wetland soil microbial communities from Old Woman Creek delta, Ohio, United States - OWC_Aug_M2_C1_D5_C | ecosystem: Environmental > Terrestrial > Soil > Wetlands | place: USA: Ohio...
GCGATCACGTTACGCACGAGGACGGCGTACGGCGTCGGCGGAGTTCCGTTGGCATTCTTCAAGTTCAACTGGATGCCGGTGTTGTCGGCGACCGTCGAGTTCACGATCGCGACGCTGATGGCCAGGTTGTTCGTCGATGTCGTGCTGATGCCGGTGGTGTTGCCGGTGACGATCGCGTTCTCGATGCGGGCGTTCTGCCACACCTTGATACCGGTGCACGTGTTGCCTTGGCTGGCACCGCCCGAGACGACGATGTTGTCGCCCTGCACGTCGAAGCCGTCCTGCCCGTTCGCCAGCGCCTGTGAGTCGATGAAGGTGACGTTGGCTGCCGTGCCGTCGATGCTGAACCCGTCGGCGCCGCCGCTGCAGCCGAGCCCGTCGTCGTTGTTGGAGCTGACCGTGTTACGCACGGTGACGAACTGACTGGTGCCCGATACCCGCAGGCCGAGGCTGGTGTTGTCGTGGATCTGGCAGCCGTCCACCTCGACGTTGGCGACCGAGTCGAGCCAGACGCCGACGCGATTGTCGTGCAGGTCGCAGTGGCGGATGGAGATATCGTGGGCGCCCGCACGCACGAAGACCGTCTCATGATAGCCGCCGCGGGCCTCGAAGCCGTCGATGACGACGTATCCGACCCCGCCTTGCACGTCGAACGCCGACAGGCTGGCGGTCGGATCGGGGCTCACCAGGACCGCGCCTGCCATGCCCTGGTAGGTGATCGGCATCCCCGAGGCGCCGCTGGCGCCTATCAACACCGCTTCCGAGTAAACACCCGGCTGAACGATCACCGTGTCGCCCGCAACGAGAGTCGCGGCGGCATGCTGAATGGTCTGCCAGGGATCGGCCACCGTACCTGGTCCGGCATCGTTGCCGGCAGGATCGACGTAGTAGGTGATGGCGTCGGCATGTCCAACCGCCAGCATCAGCGCCACCACGACCACCGGCACGCACCGCCATCGCCGTCGCATGCCTATCGTCGGTTAGCGGCTTTCGTACCTGAATCTTTAGCCTATCAAATACGGAGTCCAGGGTTGGCGCGCATGGCACACGCCATGCGGCGTCCTAGCCGATGGACGTCCCCTGTCGACGAGCGCGCCAAAAGTTTGATGCCGCAGCGCGAGAAATGCCGTTTCTCTCAGAACACGACGTGTCGACCCTTTTGCTCTCGACAAAACATCCGAATCGTCGAGGCGGCGTCGCCCACGCTACTGTTGCCGCTGTCGCCGACGCCGCTGGCGCCGAAGGCCTCCCATTCGAGCGCGGAGTCGGTGCCGTCGTTCTCCTTGAGCATGCCCGCGATCACCCGGCGCGCGCGCTGCAGCTTGCGATCGTCCCGCGTGTAGAAGACGGTGGCGAGATCATGCGGGTTCTGCCACAGACAGAATCGCAGGAAGGCCTCGAAGTCGGCCTCCATCGTCACCAGCACGGGAAGGAACAGCTCGGTGGCCGCCAGCGGGAAGGTTCTCTCTCCCTTGCGGTCCCAGTCGATGGTGATGTGCAGGTCGGGGCCGACGCCCCCGATGATGGCCGGAGCGACGATCTCGGCGTTCTCGGCGTACTCGCCGTCGCTCACTTTCCCCCCCGGTCTCACGATACGGCAGCCGGCCTCCCGCGCCCGCGCGACGATCTGATCGGCGTTGTCGGCGCGATGGACCATGCACGGGCCGATGACGGTGGCACTTTCGGTGCGACGCGGATCCTCGATCGTCCACCTGTCGAACTCGGTGTCGAAAAGCGGCTCGAGTCGGCGCAGGGTCGCACGCGAGCCCGCCACACCGTGCAGGCCGGTGCACTTGTGGCTCGAGAGCGCCAGCTTCGAATAACTGAGACGCTCGGCGATGCGCTGCAGCTCGGCGTCGTCGAAGCCGTCGTCGACCCACACCCAGTTGCACCCGCCTCCTTCGAACCGGAGCGGACGAACCCCGCGGCCCTGCTGGATCGCTTTCGCCGTCGCCTCGCTTCCGGTTACCGAAGCGACCGCCACGCGGCGATCGATCGGCAGCGGAGCAATGTCGCGCCCGAATCCCTCGAGCTTCTGTATCGCCCTCGGGTCCGCGCCGGCGGCCAGCAACATCCGGACGAGGGTGGTGTTGGTGATGGCGGCAAAGGGATGTCCCTTGAGAATAAAAGGTGAGCCGCTCAGATAGCAGCCGAGCATTTGGATCACCGGGATACCGTAGATGAAGTTCATCGGCGTGAGCAGGACGCACAAGCCGGCCGGCAGGAAGGCGTTCTTCCAGTAGCTATGACCCTCGATCATGGCGGGCAGCAGCTCGCCCAGCATCGCCTTGTCGGCCGCGCCTTCCAGGTGGTCCGCGGCCCGCTTCGCCTCCCAGAAGTCCTTCTGCGCCTCGAGCCGCGTCTTGGGGATCTGCTGTCGGATCTCGCGCAGGCACTCCTCTTCGTAGTAGTGGAGAATGCGCGCGAAATTCTTCACGACCCACTTGCGGTACTGGAGCGTCTCCTCCGCCCACGCGAGCGTCTGCCAAAAGTCGTAACCCGCAGCGAGAGCCGCCTCGACGTCGGCGGCCCCCGAGCGTGGCACGCTCGCCAGTCGGACCCGCCGGTCGAACAACGCCGGCATCTCGATCATCTCGGCCGTCGTCCGCCATTGGCCGGCGATGAAGTTGGAGACGGGGACGGGGGCATCGGCGGGGCCATCGGGCAACCGGTCATAGCCGAAGAGATAGGACCGTAAGGCCTCGATCTCGGCATCCGACAAGGACCGTGCGAACAGGGACCAGCGCGCCCGCCGCTCACGCCAGCATGCGGCCATCGGATCGGGGCCGAGACCGCCGGAGTGTCGAAAGTCTTCGATTCGCGGTCTCGCTGCCGCCACGAAGTCCATCGAGATATCCTCTCCTTTGGACAAACCTAGCCGTCCGCGTGCCCGATGCAAAGTGGCGCGGCGGCGCGAGCGCCAAGCTAGGCCAAGTGCTTGCGGAAGAACCCCAGGGCTCGCGGCCAAGCGTCGGAGGCCGCTTCGGGGCGATAGGCATCGGGCCGGCCGTCGTTGAAAAAGGCGTGGCCGGCGCCCGGGTAGGTTTTGATTTCGAAGCTCTTGGCGTTGCGTTGCAGCGTCGATCGCAGCTCCTCGACGTCGGCCAGGGGGATGATGGCGTCCTCTTCTCCGAACAGCCCGAGATAGGGACAGCTCAGCTGCGGGGCGAGATCCAGGGGGCTCGCCGGTTTGACGTCGTCCTTCTCCGCATAGCGCAACATCCCGTACCAAGCGACGCAGGCGGCCAGGCCTCGCACGGCGCAAGCGGCCATCAGGGCGTACTGGCCTCCCATGCAGAAGCCGGTGATGCCGATCGCGCTCGATCGCACCTCGGCGCGAGAAGGGAGGAAATCGACCGCTGCCTGGATGTCGTCCAGGACGCGCCGATCCGGCAGCTGCCGCATCCAGCGAAAAACCGCAGCCATGTCCGACAGCTCAGGCGCCCCTTCCCGGCTATAGAGGTCGAGGGCGAAGGCGAAGAAGCCCTCTGCGGCGAGGCGGCGGGTGATGTCGCGATAGTGTTCGTACAGTCCGCGCACGTCGTGAAGGACGATGATGGCGGGGACCGAGCCGCCGTCTTTCGGCCACGCGGCGTAGCCGCGCAGCGTATCCGCTTGCCGCGGGAAGCTGAGCTCGGCCACCTGCACCATTGCCCGCCTCCGACTTACGGCTTCACGATCACCAGGATCACGATCAGGATCATCAGCAGAGCGTTCGCGCCGTGCAAGATCTGGAACTCGCGCGCCGACACGCGGGTGGGATCCCGGACGAGTAGCTGCATGCGGCGGAAGACGCGAAAATGCAGGGCAAAGAGCGCCAGCACGAGCAGCAACTTCATGTGAAACCATCCCGCCTTCAGGTAGACGCCGGGAGCGCCGAGCACCAGCAGAATTCCGGTCACGAGCACGACCGCCGCCGCGGGATTGATGATCGAGTTGAACAGCTTGAGCTCGACGCGGCCGAGTACATCGAGGCCGGAACCGGCCTCGCTCGCATGCATCGCCAGCATCTGGGTGATCAGCAGCAGCGGGCCGGCCCACACGATGACGGAGATGACATGCAACGCCTTGATCCACAGCATGGCTCGCTCCTCAACCGCTCGCTCCCGCGCTCGCCGCGGCGGGCATCTTCACCGGCGCCGCCGCCGCGATACGCAGCGCCGAGACAGCGGCGACCACCATCAGCAGGCCGGTCGTCAGATAGGGTGCGGACGGGCCGGCACCATCGAACAGCAAGCCGCCCCAAAGCGGCCCGAGAATGCGCGCCAGGCTCCCCAACGATTGCGACAGCCCGAGCACACCGCCCTGCTCGCCGGCACCGCTCGCCTTCGAGATCAGACTGGCCAACGTCGGCGAGGCGATTCCCTGCCCCACTGCCAGCGAAGCCAGCGCCAGCAGGAGATACAGGACGGGCCGCGCGAACGGCGTCGCCACCAGTCCCAGAGCCAACAGCCCGCAGCCACCCGCCGTGAGATGTCGCTCGCTGAGCCGCGCCGACAGCCGCCCGATCAGACCTCCCTGCACCAGGCTGGTGAGCAAGCCCATGTAGCCGAACAGCCAGTAGATCTGTGTCGCGCTCAGATGGAAGGAGCTGGCGCAGAGCAGCGACAGCGTCGTCTCCATGGTGGCAAAGGAGAACACCGCCGCGGCGAACAGCGCCAGCAGCAGGGCCAAGCCCGGACGACGCAGAGCGCCCGCAATCTCGAAGAGAGGATGGCTCCGCGTTGCCGCGGCCCGCGGGCGCCTCTGCTCCCGCGGCAGCGACTCGGGCAGGCGCCAAAAGGCGAGCAACAGGTTGATCCCGCAGATGACCGCCGCAGCCGCGCCGGGCGCCCAGTGCCCGCGGGCCGCAAGCAGCCCTCCAATCGCCGGTCCGAACGTGAAGCCGAGCCCGAAGGCGGCGCCGATCAATCCCATTCCCTTGGCGCGATCGCGTTCGCTGGTGGTGTCCGCGATGAACGCCTGCGCCACCGCGATGTTGGCGCCGCCGGCGCCCGCCAGCAGGCGCGAGGCGAACAGCAAACCCAAGCCATTGGCGGCAGCGAACAGGACGTAAGACGCGGTCGAGGCCAGCAAGCTGATCAGGATCACCGGCCGCCGGCCCACACGATCCGACAGTCGACCCCAGAGGGGCGCAAAGACGAACTGCATCGCCGAATAGCATGCGACCACGGCGCCGGCGACGAAGCCCGAAGCGTGAAAAGTCTCGGCGTAGTAGGGCAACAACGGAATGACGATCCCGAAGCCGAGGAGATCGACGAAGACTGTGACAAAGATGATGCTCAGGCTCGAGCGATCGGAAGGGCTGTCTGGTTCACTCATGGAAACTCGTGCCGGATACCATGAAGCCCCGGCACCCACAACCCAGGTCGCCGAAGCAGCGCGCGAACGCTCTCCCGTCATGCAAAAGGCGCGTGACAGTCTGGCCATCTCGGGTTATGTTGCGCGCGGAGGACAGGCCCATGCGTAGACGATTGGCACTGACGTTGATCTTACTTGCTGCGTGGCTTGTGCCGGCCGGCGAAGCGCTGGCGCAGGGGATGTACGCGATGCCGGACGAATCCGCGTCGGTACTCTCCGAGGCAGACCGGTCCGAACGGCCGGGCGCCGCGGTCGGCACCGCCGTTCTCAACCTGGTCTACGTTCCCGTGCGTCTCGGCGTGACCGCGATCGGGCTGACGGCCAGCAGCCTCACCGGCTGGCTGACGGCCGGCAATCAGAACGCCGCCGACGACACGTGGAGCGTGTTTCGCGGCCAGCCCCTCCTGACCCCGTCCATCCTCGAGGGGAAAGAGCGGCTGCAGGTCGGTCCGTGGGAAGTGGGCGGCCGCTGATCCGATCACGCTGCCGTCTCCCCCGATGCGCCAGCCGGACGTCCTGATCATCGGCGGCGGGGTGATCGGCTGCGCTGTCGCCTACTTTGTCCGCCATCTCTCCTCGCTCCGCGTTCTGCTGGTAGAACAGGCAATCGTCGGCGCCGGCGCCTCGAACGCGGCCGCCGGCGTGCTCGCCGTAGCGAGTAGCCGCGCTCCCCGCGGCGTCCTCTTCGAGCTGCGCCGCCGCAGCGCGGCGATGTTTCCCGATCTCGTCCCCGCCCTGTACGCCGAGACTGGTATCGATTGTCAGTATGTACAGCGCGGGCTGCTGGAGGTGGCCTTCACCGCCAAGGAGGCCGAGGGGTTGGGTGACCTGGTGCGGCGGCGGTGCGAACAGGGTTTTCGGGCCGAGCTGCTCGACACCACCGCCGCGCAACGGCTCGAGCCGACCATCTCGGACCAGATCATAGCCGCCGCGCGCTTCGGCGACGACCACAGCATCAACAACGAGCGCTTCACCGCAGCTCTGGCCGCCGCCGCACAGAGGCGAGGAGCAGAGCTCCGCCAGGGAGCGGCCGTCACCGCCGTCGAGGTCGGGCGCAACCGCGTCTTGCGACTGCGCGCCGGCGATGAGTGGTTCAGCCCCGGGGTCGTGATCATTGCCGCCGGCGTCGGGTCACGTGAGATCGGTCGTCTGATGCAAGTGCGAATTCCGGTGCGCGCCGCTCGCGGCGAGATGCTGGCGCTTCGCCCCGCAGGCCCCTTGCCGCAACACACGTTGGCGTGGGGGGACGGCTATCTCGTCCCCCGACCCAACGGCGAGCTGCTGGTTGGCAGCACGACCGAATACAGCGACTCCGCCGAGGTCACCGGCAAGGGCGTCGCCGCGCTGCTCCGGCGGGCGCTGAGGATGGTGCCCGACCTGACCGATGCGACCGTGACGCGGACCTGGGCGGGGTTGCGTCCGTGCCCCGAGATCCGGCGTCCGATCATCGGTCCAGTGCGAGGCTTCGACAATCTGCTGCTTGCCACCGGTCACCACCGCAACGGCATCCTGCTGGCGCCCATCACCGGACTGCTGATGGCCGAGCTGCTGACCGAGCGCGCCACCAGCTTTCCGCTGCAACCGTTCTGTTACCGTCGGCGCTGAGCTCGGCGGGGTTGCTTGCGACCGCAGAGCTCCCGCGCTATCTCGGAACCGGGCTGTCCGAGAGACGGGAGGAACGATGCGCATTCGATGTCTTGGCGCCAGTGGCTTGCGCGTCTCCGAGCTTTGTCTCGGAGCGATGACGTTCGGGACCGAGGGCTGGGGCTGCGACCAGGCGACCGCCCTGCAAATGATCGATCGTTTCCTCGACACGGGCGGCAACTTCGTCGACACCGCCGACGCCTACGCCGAGGGCCGCTCCGAAGAAATCTGCGGCAAGGCGATGCGCAACCGGCGCAGCAAGTTCGTGCTCGCCACCAAGGCCACCATGCCGGTGGGCACCGGAGCCAACGATCGCGGTGCATCGCGCAAGCACATCCGCGAGGCCTGCGACGCCAGCCTGCGCCGGCTGCAGACCGACTACATCGATCTCTACCAGGTGCACGCCGAGGACCTGTCCACTCCGCTCGAGGAAACGCTGCGGGCGCTCGACGATCTGGTACGCGCCGGCAAGGTGCTCTACGTCGGCTGCTCCAACTACCGCGCCTATCGCCTCGCCAAAGCCCTCGGGCTGGCCGACCACAACGGCTGGGCCCGCTTCGTCTCGCTCCAGCCACAGTACAACCTGTTGGTGCGCGGAATCGAGCGCGAGCACTTCGCGCTCTGTCGCGAAGAAGGGGTCGGGATCATCACCTGGAGCCCGCTGGCGGCCGGCATGTTGACCGGCAAGATCACGCGCCAATCGCGCCCGTCGGAGGCGCGGCTGGCACAGCGGGACATGCCGCACTACCGCGCCTACTTCACCGAGCAGGCGTTCACCGTGGTCGATGCGCTGAAGCAGATTGCCAGCGAGATCGGCCGCAGCCCCGGCCAGCTCGCCATCGCCTGGCAGCTGGCAAAGCCGGAGATCAGCGCCGTGATCCTGGGCGCCCGCAACCGCGCGCAACTCGACGAAAACCTATCCGCCGCCGACGCGCCGCTACCCGCCGAGATCATCGATCGGCTGGATGCCCTCACCGCGCTGCCGCCGGAGTACCCCAATCAGTTCATCGAAACGGTGCAACACTGGCTCCAGCCGCGCGACGCCAGTCGCTAGGCCGACGACCCTCCGCGCCAAGCAGCCTCGTCAGAGCGTTCGTCGGTCTCCTCGATTCAAATCTGGTCGACATGGATACGGATCGCACCTTCGGGCCGGTAACCGTCCTGCTCGGCGACAAGAACGGCAAGTACCCGCAGGGCAACTCGGTCCTGGTGCGCGGTCGGGATGCACGACTGCTCATGGACCCGTCGTTGGCGGTGGCGGCGCGCGCGGCCGAGCTGCAGGACGCAGCGGACGTGGTGGTGCAAAGTCACGTGCACGAGGACCACGTGGCCGGTCTTCACTTGTTCCCTCGCGCCGAGGTGTACGCGCATCGCGCCGACGTGCTCGGGCTGCGCAGCCTCGACGGCCTGATGGAGATCTACGGTTACGGCGAGCCGATGACCAGCACCATGCGGTCGTATGTCGTCGAAACGTTTCACTACGTCGACCGGCCAGATGCTCGCGAGTTCGAAGACGGGGCGGTGTTCGAGCTGGGTGGCTGTCGTGTGCGCGCGTTTCACCTGCCCGGCCACACGCGCGGCCACTGCGCCCTCCTGGTCGAGCCGGAGGGCGTCCTCTTTCTCGGTGACATCGATCTCACCGGGTTCGGCCCCTACTACGGCGATGCCTGGTCCGACCTCGAGGACTTCGAGCGCTCGCTCGATCTGCTCCGCCACATCGAGGCCCGGGTCTGGGTCTCGTTCCACCACGTGGGCGTGGTCGAGGACCCGGAGCTGTTCGGCAGCAAGCTTTCCGCCTTCGCCGCGAAGATTTCGGCCCGTGAGCAGGCCCTGCTGGACTTTGTGCGCGAGCCCCGCACGCTGGACGAGATGGTGGCGCACCGCTTTCTGTATCCCGCCCACGCACAGGCCGCCTTCATCGATCCCGTCGAGCGGCGCACGATCACACAGCACCTCCGTCGGCTCACGGGGCGCGGAGCGGTGGCCGAGATCGCCCCGGGGCGCTTTCTCGCGGCTTGAGGGGCGCCGGGCGCAGCCGCTGCCTTGACGCTACTCACCCAAGCGATTAATGCGTGGGCTGCCGTGACCGGTCAGGTGTTACAGCCGCAAGGGCCGGAGCAGACGCCCCAGCCAACGGGAAGCGCGTCCGCGCACCACCGTTGGGTGCCGGTTGCCGTGAGTCTCGGGGTGGCCGCTTTCGCGGCCTTGTTCGCCTTCACCGACCTGAAAGAAATCGCCCGCGTCATCACGCGCGCCGACCCCTGGCTCTTGCTCATCCCCCTGGTTCTGACCGTGGCGAGCTACCTGGTGATGGCCCTTTCCTACCAAGGAATCGCACAAGCGGCCGAGGCCTACGTGCCGTTCGGCGAGATGCTCAAGATCACCTTCGTCGCCAACACCGCGAACTATCTGGTCTCGACCGGCGGCCTGAGCGGGTTCGCTCTGCGTCTCTACTTCTTCACTCAGCGCGCGATCCCTTCCGGCACGGCCGTCGTCATCTCTCTCGCGCAGACCTTTCTCACCAACGTGACGTTGCTCGGCTTCGTGTTGTTCGGCTTCGCTTATCTGCTGGCGTCGGGCAGCCTGCACGGCTGGGCGTTGGTCACCACGGTCGTGTTGCTGGTGTTCTTCAGCGCCGCGGCGATCGTGGCGCTGCTGCTTCTCTTCCACCGCCGCCTGCGGCGGCGCACCCTGTTCGTGCTCGCCAACAGCGCTCACTGGCTTCTTCACCGTTTCGTGCCGGAGCGCAAACCCGGGCGCATGCGCATCTGGCGTTTCCAGCGCAATCTCAATCGCGGCATCGAGTTCATGCTGGCGCGCAAGAGGCACATGGCCCTCCCCGCCTTCTATATTTTCATCGACTGGGTCGTCACGCTGGGAATTCTCTACGGCGCGTTCCTGGCGCTCCACTACCCGATCCCCTTCACATTCGTCGTCGTCGGCTTCGCCGTCGGGACCATTCTCGCTTTGGTGTCGTTCATTCCCGGTGGGCTTGGCGTGATGGAAGGATCGATGGTGGCCATCTTCGTCAGCCTCGCCGTGCCGCTCGAGACCGCCGTAGTAGCGGTGCTGATCTTCCGCGCCGCGTACTACCTCCTCCCGCTGATCATCAGTCTCTTCTTCTTCCACGGCATGTTTCTGCAGGGCACTCACATCCGCCCGGAACTTCGTGACGTCGAGTTGCCAGGCTAGCGCTCGCGTGGCCGAGCCGAATCAGCCTCCCAATTGAGCTATGTCATTGTTTTATTTCTTGACAAGCGAGGAAAAATGTTAGAGACTACAATTGGTTGCCTATTAGAGGGCAGGTGCACAGGGAGGCTATGAGGGGCGGAATTCGGAGCGGCTTTGTCGTTGCATTGGCCCTGGGGCTGTCCGCCTCGGTGGCCCCCCCGGCGCACGCTTCCCGCCGGGAATCGATCACGGCCAAGGCCGGCATTGTCATCGATCGGCACACCGGCGAGGTTCTCTGGCAGCGCAACCCGGACCTCGAGCTGCCACCCGCCAGCACCACCAAGGTGATGACGGCGCTGCTGGCCATCAAGAGCGGCCGCCTGGCCGAATCCTTTCCGGTCAGCGCGGAAGCCGCGCAAGCGCCGCCTTCCAAGATCAGCGTGCGGCCGGGATGGCGCCTGCGGCTACGCGATCTGCTGTACGCCGTCTTGCTGAACTCGGCGAACGATGCGGCCGAGGTTGTCGCGGAGGGAGTGGGCGGCTCGGTGGGTACCTTTGCGAACCAAATGAACGCCGAGGCACGCGAACTCGGGGCGATGCACTCGCATTTCGTCAACCCCCACGGGCTGCCCGCCGAGGACCACTACTCCACGGTCCGCGATCTCACGACGATTTTTTCCGCCGGCCTCCGGTTGCCGCTGTTTCGCGACATCCTGGAAACGAAACGATTCGTGATTTCACCCACTTCGGGCACAACTCGCAAGATTTCTCTGCATAGCCACAACCGGCTCTTGATGTCCGACTATCCCATTCAAGTCATCGGCAAGACAGGTTGGACCAAAGCAGCCAAGAAGTGCTTCGTGGGCGCGGCGTCGGTGGGCGGTCGGGAAATCGTGGTGGCCGTGCTCGGCTCGCGCGATTTGTGGGGCGATCTGGAGAAGCTGATCGGCAACGGTTCGCGCACCGAACCCGCCGGCATCGTCATGGCTGCGGCCGAGGACGTTGACTGGTCGACCGCCCGCCGGCCCGCCGCAACACAAGCGGCCGGCGACGACGACGAAGACGATGACGACGTCGGCCCGGCACCGCGGTATCAAGTGCGTCTCGCCTCTTTTCGCGACAAGGCGAGCGCGACGCGACTGCGTAACTCCGTGAGCCGCTCGGGGTACCGCGCCTCGATCACGCGGGTCGGGCGGGGCAAACACGCCCGTTACCGCGTTACCGTGGGCGGCTACGCGACCCTGGAGCAGGCACAGCACGTCGCCCACAGGCTCGACCGCGCGCACCGCGTGAAGGCCGTGGTTGCCCGCGCCGGCACCTGAATCGGCTAACGACGCGTTGCCGGCAAATCGAGCCGAGAGATAGAAACGATCGCCAAAACGTTCATCACGAGGATGGCGGAGAACGCGGGGACATAGCTCCCCGTCGCATCGCGGACGGCCCCCATCAGTGGGATCCCGAGCGCCTGCCCGATCACGATGAACGGCATCATCCGGCCGGCGATGGCACCGTAGTACAGCCGGCCAAAGCACTCGCCCAGGATGGTGGCCTGCAGGGTCGCGTTGCCCCCCATGGCAAAGCCGTACACGACCACGAACAGCGACAACATCCACCAGTTGAAGGTCGCCATCAACAGGGAGACCCCGAGCGCCTGCAGGCCAAAGCACCACACGATGACCCGGCGCTGTTCGAAGTTGTCGAGCAGATAGCCGAAGCCCAGCTTGCCCACGACTCCGACACCCGCCGTCGCGCCCAGCGTCAGTGCCGCCGCGGCCGCCGAAATACCGCGGTCGCGCAGAAACGAGACCTGATGCAGCAGGGTGGCGGACAAACCCATCACGGTGAGCGCGAACGAGACCGTGATCAGCCAGAAATTGCGCTGGCGCACGGCGTCCTGCACCGTCACCGAGTGCTCGATCTCGTCCTGCAGTTCGAGCCGAGAGACCTGCAGCCGCAGCCCGTCATCGGGCTTCAGCCCCATGTCCTCCGGCCGCCGCACCATCAACCACGCCACCGGCGGCAGAACAGTAACGACGATGATCACACCGAGAGCCGCAAAGGCGTCGCGCCAACCAATGGACCGGATGAGGTACTCGGTCAGGGGGACGAAGATCACCCCGCCCATCGAGATACCCGCCGTCGAGATTCCCAGAGCCCGACCCCTTTGGCGGACGAACCAGTTTGCCACCGCCGTATTGCTCGACAGTGGACCGAGCGCCGTCGAGCCGAAGGAGACCAGCCCCCCCATCAAGACGTAGAAGCCCGTCCGGCTCTGGATGCCGCGCAGGAGGACGAATCCGGCCGCCATGCAGAGCGCCCCGATCATCTGCGCCACGCGCGGGCCCGCCCGGTCCACCAGGCGACCGACGAACGGTGCGTAGAGCGCGCCACAGAGCGCGACCAGCGAGAAGCCCCAAGACACCTCGGCCCGGCTCCAGCCGAAGGATTCCGTCAAGACCGTGAGGAAGACGCCGAAGCTATAGAAGACGATCCCGGTGGTGATGCACAGGGTGAGAAACGCGACCGCGACGATCCACCAGCCGTAGAAAACCTGTCGCATCACGGTCAGCGTCGAGCAAGATACAAAGAGGAAACCGCGGGCAGAGCCGTCCCAGCCCGGCGCGGGCCTCGGGAGCCGAATCCGGTCAGGCCAGGCCGAGGCTGCGACGGATCTCGCGCAGCAGTGCGATGTTGTCCGAGTGGCCAGTTCGGCGAGCGGTGACGAAGCCCTGCAGCGGCCGCCCCAGCAGGTAGAGATCGCCCATCACGTCCAAGATCTTGTGACGGGCAAATTCGTTGGGAAAGCGCAGCGTCGT
>Ga0316628_100002890_pt1 | contig 12987 bp, 9 predicted proteins | sample OWC_Aug_M2_C1_D5_FD_207648 | JGI IMG/M metagenome (GOLD analysis project Ga0316628, IMG submission 207648) | Wetland soil microbial communities from Old Woman Creek delta, Ohio, United States - OWC_Aug_M2_C1_D5_C | ecosystem: Environmental > Terrestrial > Soil > Wetlands | place: USA: Ohio...
CGGTGTCGAAATACCGCTGCAGGCGATCCGCGCTCGCGCCCGCGAGCAGGACGCGGCCCGTCGACGTCGCGTGCGCGGGGAATCGGCTGCCGACATGCGCTTCCAAGCGCAGCAACGTGCGCACCGACGTGCGGGCGACGTACACGATCTCGAGACCATCCAAGACGCAGAGCGCCGCGGAATCGGAGGTATTGCGCGCGAGCTCCTCCAAATGAGTCCGTGTGATCTTTTCGATGTTCATCGAATCGAGATAGGCCGCGCCGAGTTCCAAGACCTTCGGCCGCAGCAGGAAGTCGCGGCCGTTGCGCGTCACGTAGCCTAGTTCCTCGAGCGTCAACAGGCACCTGCGCGCGGTCGCCGCCGGAATTCCGGCGCTGCGCGCGATTTCGCTGAGGTTCATCGCCGAATGATCGTGCGCGAACGCGCGGATGACCGCGAGCCCCTTGGCAAGTCCGCCCATCGCCTCGCGGTGGGGTGTCGTCGTTTTTTGGCGTGCCATTGACGAGAGTGTATTTCGATATCCGAAAAGCCGGAAGCCTCATTCGGCATTGTTGACGAGCAGCGGTCTTGAGGTTCAATATATTTCGCATAACGACAGTTTTTTCGCTATACGAAATCCGAAGAAATCCGGCGCGGGGACGAGAATTGAAAATCGGCCGACAGGACAAACGCAGCACCGCCATCTCGACGTCGAACGCCGACACCATCGTGGTCCGCGGCCGCGATCTCGCGCGTGAATTGATCGGGACGATCGGCTTCACGGACCACTTCTGGTTGCTCGTGACCGGGAGCCTGCCGACTTCGGCGCAGCGCCGCGTTCTCGACGCGACATTGGTCGCGATCGCGGAGCACGGCCTCGTGCCGAGCGTGCAAGCCGCGCGCATGACGCTCGCCGCCGCCCCGGAGGCGCTGCAGGGCGCCGTCGCCGCGGGGATCCTCGGATGCGGCTCGGTCGTGCTCGGTTCGTCCGAGGCCGCCGGCCGCTTCTTCGCCGAAATCGCGGCACAAGTGGACGGCGGCGCATCGATCGAGGCGGCCTCGACGAAAATCGTCGGCGAATACCGCGCGTGCAAGCGAGCCATCCCGGGCTATGGCCACCCGCTGCACAAAGGCCATGACCCGCGCGCGCAGCGGCTGTTCCAGATTGCCGCGGAGGAGCGTTCCTCCGGGCGCCACGCCCAAATCGCGCACGCGGTCGAAGCGCTGCTGCCCGGGCTCATCGGACGTCCGCTCGCGATCAATGTCTCGGGCGCCATACCCGCCGTCTTGCTGGACGCGGGTTATCCGCTGCTAGCGTTGAAGGGCGTGCCGATTCTCGCGCGCACCGCCGGACTCATCGGGCACCTGCTGGAAGAACAGCAACGGGCCATCGGCTTCGTGCTGTCCCATGCGGGGGCGCGCGCGATCGATTACGACGGCAGCGCCCCCCCGGATTTCGTTCCGAGCGAAGACGCGTGAAACACAGGAGATGAAGGGAATGATCGGAACGCTGTCGGGCATACGCGTCGTGGAACAGGGCACGTTCATCACGGGTCCGTGCGCCGGAATGATGCTCGCGGACCTCGGCGCCGACGTCATCAAGATCGAGAGCCCGGACGGCGATCCGTATCGCAGCTATCAGGGCGAGAACTACTCCCCGCACTTTCAGGCGTACAACCGCAATAAGCGCAGCCTCGCCCTCGACATGAAGGGCGAGCGCGATCGGGGCCTGTTCGACGGCCTCATTCGCGAGGCCGACGTGTTCATCCAGAATTTCCGCCCGGGAACCGCCGATCGGCTCGGCGCCGGCGCCGCGCGGCTGCGCGAGATCAATCCGCGTCTCGTCTATTGCTCGATCAGCGGCTTCGGCTCGAGCGGCCCCTACGTCGACAGGCCGAGCTACGATTCGGTCGCGCAAGCGCTCAGCGGATTCTTGAGCGTGGTCGTCGATTACGAGCGCCCGCAATTCCTGGGTCCGGCGCTCGCCGACGCGATCACGGGCATGTATGCCGCCTACGGCGCCCTCGGCGCCCTGGTGCAGCGAGGACGGACCGGGACCGGCGGGCTCGTCGAAGTGTCGATGCTCGAGGCGATGGCGCATTTCGCCGTGGAACCTTTCGCGGCGTTCTTCGCGCTCGGCCAGACGCCCACTTCGAGCGATCGTCCGCGGCTCGCCCAGGCCTACATCCTCAGGACCGCCGATGAGCGCCTCATCGCGATCCACCTTTCCTCGCCGGCGAAATTCTGGGATGGGCTGGTGGCCGCCCTCGAATCGCCGGAGCTCAGCCAAGATCCGCGCTTCGCCGCGCGCGATGCGCGCATCGCCAATTACGAGACGCTGCGCCAGGAGCTCGACGCGAGGTTTTCGCGCCGGCCCCTGGCCCATTGGATCGCGCAACTGCGCCTGCACGACGTGCCCCATGCGCCGATCAACCGCATCGGCGACGTCGTCCTGGATCCGCAGGTCGAGCATCTGGGACTGATCGTCCCGGTCGAGCCGCCGCACGGCGGCGCACGCGCGGTGCGCCCGGCGGTGCAATTCGGCGGCGAGCACGCGCGCTCGGTGCGCGCGGCGCCGCTGCTCGACGAACACGGCGCCGCGATTCGCGCGGCGCTCGGCCGCGGGGAGAAATGGCCGAACATGGGATGATGTCGCGGGCCGGCGCGTGATTCGCGCCTGCGGCCCCGACTCGATGAAGCGAACGAAACCGGCGATCTTACGAGATAACTAAAGTGACATGGGGGAGTTCAGTATGTTCAGTTCAAAACACCGACTGATGGCCGTACTGGCGGGTACCGCGGGCGCCGCCCTCGCGACCGTACCGGTTCTGGCCGCTACCGAGGATCTCGGCGAGATCGTCGTCACCGCGCGCAAGCGCGACGAGTCGTTTCAGACCGTTCCGGTGACGATGGACGTGTTCACCGAGAAGAACATCCAGGCCGCCGGCATCCGGAAGCCGGGCGATTTCATCGCGATGGTGCCCAACATGAGCCTCGTCGAGACGCAGAACGCGGGCACGTCGTTCGTCGTACTGCGCGGCATCTCGCAGGCGCGCAACAGCGAGCCGTCGGTCGCGGTCGTCGTCGACGGCGTCGTCGAGACGAATCCCGCCGCGTTCAACCAGGAACTTCTCGACATCAAGCAGATCGAGGTGCTCAAAGGGCCCCAGGGCGCGCTCTACGGCCGCGACGCGATCGGCGGCGCGATCATCATCCACACGAAGGCGCCGTCGGATCACTTCGAGGGCCACACCGAGGTCGGCATCGGCAACGGTACGTCGGAAAATGCCCTGCTCGCGCTGAGCGGGCCGATGAACGCGTCGAAGACGCTGAAATACCGCGCGGCATTCAACGTCTACAACACCGACGGCTTCCTCGAGAACACCTACCTCAACCAGAAAGCCGACCCGGCGCGTGACTACACCGGCCGCGCGCGGTTCGTTTGGACGCCGAACGACGTGTTCACCGCGGACTTTCGCCTCTCGATCGACCGGCTCGAAACCCGTGGCTTCTACTTCGTGATCCCGCGTTCGAACGAAGCGAATCCGTTCACGACGTTCACGACGCCTCCGGACGCGAACAACACGAGCACGCCGATCACGGTCAACAACCCCGGCGAGGACAATCGCGACCTGTGGAGCAGTTCGCTGAAGCTGGATTACGACACCGACGCCGGCACGTTCTCGTCGATCACCGCGTGGGACAAGACCAAGGAGATCATCACGGGCGACGCGTACGACTTCCGTCCGCGCGCCGACTCGATCTTCCAGGCCCTGTTCGGCACCGACTTGAACCAGAGCCAGTACCTGAACGTGAAGTCGATCAGCCAGGAACTGCGCTTCACGTCGAAGCCGGTCTCCGGATTCTCGTGGATCGGCGGCATGTACTTCATCCACACCGACCGCTTCATCTCGACCGGCAACATGGTCGATACCGGCGCGGGCGTGTTCCCGGTCTACGAAACGCCGCGCCTGACCGGCCCGAACCCGACCTTCTCGTTCCTCTCCGACACGCAGAACAACAACGCCTGGGCGGCGTTCTTCGACGGCACCTACGACTTTACGAAGAAGTTCCAGATCGACGTCGCCGCGCGCTACGACGAGGATTCGCGCAAGAACACGACCGACACCCCGACGCAGTTCCTGCCGGATCCGAGCGCGTACACCGGCGAGGTGCGCAAGCATACCTGGAGCGAGCTGCAGCCCAAGGGCACGCTGCGCTACATGCCGACGGACAACCTGACGTTCTACGGCGGCTGGAGCCGCGGGTTCCGCAGCGGCGGCTTCAACCAGACCGGCGTCGGCGTCGTCGCGCGCTCGGTTAACCCGCCCATTCTCGGCGTCAACGACTTGTTCAATGCCGAAGTCGCCGATACCTGGGAGATCGGCATGAAGAGCCAGTGGCTCGACCGGCGCCTCGACGTCGGCGTGAGCCTGTACGACACGAAGTCGCGCAACGGCTACTTCTTCGTCTTCCTCGCGGCCAATTCGACCCAGAACCTCGGCAACCTGGATGCGACCTACAAGGGCGGCGAGATCGAGGTCAATGCGCGGCCGACCGACAACCTGAGCCTGTACGCGAGCTACGGCTACACCGATAGCCGCATCGACCGCATGGCCGATCCGACCGTGATCGGCAACCAGGCGCCGCTCGTGACCCGCTCGACCGTCAATGCCGGCGCGCAATACAGTCATCCGCTCGGCGGCGGCGTGAAAGGCACCGCGAGACTAGACTTCCAGCAGCTCGGCCGCACGTGGTTCGAACCGTATAACACGACGTCGCGCGATCCGGTGAACCTCGTCGACCTGCGCCTCGGCATCGAGAAAGATGCGTGGTCCCTGACCGCCTGGTCCAAGAATCTGACCGACAAGAAGTACAATACCGAGTTCTCGCCGGGCGGCTTCCTGTGGAAGGCCTTGCCGCGTCGCTACGGGATCAATTTCGATTACAAATTCTGATCGAGGATACGAAGTCATGGATAAATCAGCGAAGCTTCCGACGCGCCTGCATCACACGGCCTATGTCACGCGTGACCAGGAGAAGACGCGGCAGTTCTACGAGGACGTCATCGGACTGCCTCTCGTGGCCACGTGGTGCGAATCGGACGAATTGTTCGGCAAGGTTCGCACCTACGTGCACACGTTCTACGCGATCGGCGACGGCGGCGCGCTCGCGTTCTTCCAATTCGCCGATCCGAGCGACCAGGCCGAGTTCGGGCCGAAGATGCCGGCCTCGCCGTTCCACCACATCGCGCTCAACGTCGATGCGGATACGCAGGCCGGCATCGAAGCGCGCATCGCCAAGGCGGGCATCAAGCCGCCGGACACCTACGTTCTCGAACACGGCTATTGCCGGTCCGTCTACGTGACGGATCCGAACGGCCTGATCCTCGAGTTCACGCGCGACCACCCCGCTGTCGAGAAGATCGGCGAAGATCGGCGTGCGGATGCGCATCGGGAGTTGAAGCGCTGGCTCGCCGGCGACCACCACTCGAACAACACCTACCGCTGACCGCTTCCGATCGAGCGGCGAACCGTGCCATGATGCGTACCCAGCCCTTTGGCCGCTCGGCGGAGGTTCCATGGACGATCCAACTCTGGTTCGGCGACGCTTGCGCCGCGCGGCGGCCGGCGCCGCCGCGTCTCTTCTGATTCTTGCGCCGCTGCATCCGGCGCGTGCGAGCAACTTGCTCGGACTCTATGTCGGCGGCGCGGCCGGACAGGCGCGCGTCGAGGCCGACACCTCCGGCTTCTTCAGCGGCAATGCCATCGGCAATTTCCGCGAGGATCATGCGGCCTACAAGCTGATGCTCGGCGTGCGCGCGCTATCGCTTTTCGGCGCCGAGGTCGAATACGTCGATCTCGGCCATCCACGCTGGTCCGCACCCTCGCTGCCCGGATTCCCCGCCGCGGACGTATCCACCAAGGGCGGGGCCGCGTTCGGCATGTTCTATCTGCCGATCCCGCTGCCCGCCGTGGATGTGTTCCTGAAGGCCGGCGTTGCCCGGCTCGACAGCCGCGTGACCGCGTCCTTCTGCGCCGTCGATGTATGCCGGACCGAGAGCCGCGATCTCGCGAACACGGGATTCGCGGCGGGTGCCGGCGTCCAATTCAAGGTGAGCGCGTGGGCGGTGCGTGGCGAATACGAACGCTTCAACGCGGCCGGCGCCAACCCCGGCCTCCTCACGCTCGGGATGACTTGGTCGTTTCTGTAGGCGCGACCGCTAGAGCGACGCGATCAGGCCGATCACGAACGGCGCGAACAGGATGATGACGAAGATCCAGCCGAGCGTACGCAGCGCGCTCGGCGCCCGCTTGGGCCCGGCGGGCGGCGGTGCGCAGTCCGCGGCGCGATGCGGCAAGATCGCTAGGTACATCCACTTAGCGGCCTTGAAATCGCGTTCCGCTACACTGTTGATCGCTGTCGAACAGGACCGCGTTATTTTCGCCGGAGATTGAGACCATGAAATCAAGCATGTCGCGCCGCGAGGCGCTCAAGAATATCGCCGCAGCCGCCGGCGCGCTCGCGGTCGCCGGGAGCGTCGTGGCCGCGCCCGAGACGGCCCATGTCAGCCCGTCAGACCCGATGGCGGCCGGCGTTTCCTATACGGAAAACGCCGCGAGCGTGAGCAGCGCGAAGTTCCCGCAATACAAGCCCGGTTCGAAGTGCTCGAACTGTGCGCAAATAGCCGGCAAGGACGGCGACACTTGGCGTCCGTGCAATGTGTTCGGCGGCAAGTTGGTCAACGCCAACGGCTGGTGCGCGGTGTACGCGAAGAAAGCCTGAAGCCTGAGTCGACGGCATCGGCGGCCCCGGGGGGATGGGTTACACTCCCGGTCAGCCCCGTATGACCACCGACTCATTGATGGAACTCGCGACCGCCCGCCATCGTGCGGGCGATCTCGCCGAAGCGCGCCGCCTGTACTCGCAAGTACTCGCCGCCGCGCCCGACGACCTGACGACGCTGTTTCGCGTCGGCCTGATCGAATTGCAGGAGAATCGGCCGGCCGCGGCGCTTGCGCTGATCGAACGCGCCGCCGCGGCGCAGCCCGCCGAGCCGCGCTATCAGATGGGGCTTGGACGGGCACTGCAAGCCCTCGGCCGCGCAGCCGATGCGGCGGCCGCTTATCGCCGGGTATTGGCGGTGAATCCCGGCGACCCGGACGCACCTTTCGCGCTCGCGGCCGCGCTGCAATCCAGCGGCGATCAGGACGGTGCGATCGCCGCGTACCGCGCGGCTCTCGCGACCCAACCCGACGAAGTCAACGCGCTCAACAATCTCGGCGTGATGCTTTGCGCGCGGCACGAGTTCGCGGAGGCGGAAGTCCTGTTGCGCCGCGCGGTCGCGCTGGACGAGACGCATGCGGCGGCCGCGTTCAATCTCGCGAATGCGCTGCACGGCCAAGGCCGCATACGCGAGGCGATCGATCAATATCGGCGCACGCTCATGCTGCGGCCGGATCATGCGCAAGCGCTCTGCAATCTCGGCAACGCGTACAAGGAGATCGGCGAGCTCGCGCTCGCGCACGACAGCTACGCGGCGGCGATCGGCGTGCAGCCGGACTCGGTCGTTGCGCTGAACAACATGGGCTGCTTGCTGCGCACGCAAGGCGACGTCGACGGCGCCGAACGCATGCTGCGGCGCGCGCTCGCGCTCGAACCCGAGCGCGCGGCGCTGCATGACAATCTCGGCAACGTGTTGAAGGACGCGGGCGAACTCGACAGTGCGATCGACTCGTTTCGCGAGGCTTTGCGCCTCGACCCGGCGGCCGCCGCGACCCACAGCAACCTCGCCTACGCCCTCTCCTTCCAATCCGCCGAGCCCGGACCGATCTTGCAGGAGTGCCGGCGCTGGAGCGACCGCTTTGCCGCCGGTCTCTGCGCCGCCGCGGCGCGCCCCGATGTCGACGATGCCCCCGACCGGCGCCTGCGCGTCGGCTACGTATCCCCGGATTTTCGCGACCATTGCCAGAGTCTCTTCACATTGCCGGTGTTGTCGCGGCACGACCATCGCGCGTTCGAGATCTATTGCTACAGCGATGCGGCGCGCCCCGACGATTACACGCGCCGCATCGCCGCGTGCGCGGACGTCTGGCGCGAAACCTGCCGGCTCGACGATGAGGCGCTCGCGGCCCGGATCCGCGACGACCGCATCGACATCCTCGTCGACCTGACGATGCACATGGCCGGCGGCAGGCCGCGCGTCTTTGCGCGCAAGCCCGCGCCGATCCAAATCGCCTGGCTGGCGTATCCCGGCACGACCGGCATCGAGGCGATGGATTATCGCCTGTCGGATCCGCGGCTGGACCCGCCGGGCCACGACGGCCATTACAGCGAACGCACGATCCGCCTGCCCGACTCGTTTTGGTGCTACGACCCGCTCGCGGACGGCCCCGCGGTGAACGCGCTGCCCGCGCTCGAACGCGGCTTCGTGACCTTCGGCTGCCTCAACAATCCCTGCAAACTTCGGGATGCGACGCTCTCGCTCTGGTCGGGCGTGATGCGCACGCTGCCCGCGGCGCGGCTCTTGTTGATGGCCCCCGAGGGACGCAGCCGCGAGCGGCTCGCCGCGCGGCTCGCGGCGCACGGCATCGCCGCGGCTCGCGTGAGCTTCGTGAATTTCCGGCCGCGCGCGCAATATCTGCGGACCTATCACGACGTGGACATCGGCCTCGATACCTTTCCGTATAACGGGCATACGACGAGCCTCGATGCGCTGTGGATGGGCGTGCCGGTCGTCAGCCGCGTCGGTGCGACCTGCGTCGGCCGCGGCGGCTTGAGCCAGCTGGTTCAGGTCGACCTCGCGCATCTGGCTGCCGCGGCCGATGCCACGTTCGTCGCCGCGGCCGTCGAGCTTGCGCAAGATTTGCCGCGGCTCGCGGCATTGCGACGCACGTTGCGCGGGCGCCTCGAGAGCTCGCCGCTGATGGACGCGCCGCGCTTCGCCCGCCACCTCGAAACCGCATATCGACGCGTCTTTCGCGACTTATGTAACGGACCGTGACGCGCGGCAGACCATGAGCCGCGCGGCGCGCGCCTTTCGGGCCTTGACAGTTCTTGACCGCGTCCCCGCGCCTTTTCATTCCACAGGCCGCCGCGAGTGCGGTATCGTGCCCGCCAATGAATGATGTCAATTCCCCCGGGCCCCGGGCTCGCGACGTCGATTCCCAAAGCAAACGCCGGCGGATGAAATGGGTCGTCGGCGCCGCGATTCTCGCCGTCGCCGCGATCGTGCTGGTCTCGTACCGCATGCACCGCGCGGCGGCGCAGGTGCAGGCCGCGGGCGGCGGCCGGCAGCAAGAAGTCCCGGTCGGCGTCGCCACCGCCTTCGTCGGCGACATCGACGTCTACCAGGACGGCCTCGGGACGGTCGTGCCGCGCAACGTCGTCACGGTGCGAACGCGCGTCGACGGCGAATTGATGCGCGTCCTGTTCAAGGAAGGACAAATCGTCAAGAAGGGCGAACTGCTCGCGCAAATCGATCCGCGGCCGTTTCAAGTCGTGCTCACCCAGGCCGAAGGCCAGCTGGCGCGCGATCAAGCGCTCGCGACCAACGCCGAGACCGACCTCGCGCGCTACCGGACGCTGTTCGCGCAGGACTCGATTTCCCGGCAACAGCTCGACACGCAAGCCGCCCTCGTGCGCCAGTACGAGGGCAATCTCCTCGCCGACAAGGGCCAGGTCGACAGCGCGAAGCTCTCCCTCGTCTACACGCGCATCACGGCGCCGCTCGCCGGACGCGTCGGCCTGCGGCAGGTCGACCCCGGCAACATCGTGCACGCGAGCGACGCCGGCGGCTTGGTCGTCATCACCCAGGTTCAGCCGATGACCGTGGTGTTCGCCGTGCCGGAAACGCGCCTCGCGCAAATCGTGCCGCAACTCTACGCCGGCGCGAAGCTCGACGTCGACGCCTGGGACCGGGACCACCGGGTCAAGCTCGCGACCGGCACGCTGATCGCCGCCGACAATCAGATCGACACGGCGACCGGCACGGTCAAGCTGCGTGCCGAATTCAAGAACGAGAAATACCTTCTCTTTCCGAACGAATTCGTCAATGCGCGCGTGCTCGTCGAACGCCGGCGCGGCGCGACGCTGATTCCCGCCGCGGCGGTGCAGATCGGCGCGACCGGACCGTTCGTCTACATAGTCCCGCCGAATCACACGGTGGCGGTGCGCGCCGTGACCTTGGGACCGACCGAAGGCAACCTGGCGGCGGTCGACAAGGGCATCGTGCCCGGTGACGTCGTCGTCATCGACGGCACCGACCGTTTGCGCAACGGCGTGAAGGTGTCGCCCGTCGCGCGCGACTTGCCGGCCGCTCGCCGGCCAATAAGCGGGAAAGATCAACCGAGCGGCGGATGAACCCGTCCAGACCGTTCATCCTGCGCCCGGTCGCAACCTCGTTGCTGATGGTCGCGCTGTTCCTGACCGGCATGATCGCGTATCGGCTCTTGCCGCTGTCGGCGCTGCCGGAAGTCGCCTACCCGACGATACAGGTCGTGACGCTCTACCCGGGCGCGAGCCCCGACGTCATGACCTCGTCGGTCACCGCCCCGCTCGAACGGCAACTCGGCCAGATCCCGGGCCTCAACCAGATGCTGTCGACGAGTTCGGGCGGCGCGTCCGTGATCACGCTGCAGTTCGCGCTGAATCTGGACATCGACGTCGCCGAGCAGGAGGTGCAGGCTGCGTTGAATGCGGCGGGCAACCTGCTGCCTCCGGACCTGCCCGCGCCCCCGACCTACAGCAAGGTCAATCCCGCGGATGCGCCGGTGATCACCCTCGCGGTCGCCTCGGCGACGATGCCGCTGCCGCAAGTTCAGGACCTGATCGACACCCGGCTTGCGCAAAAGCTGTCGCAGCTGCCCGGCGTCGGCCTGGTGACGATCTCCGGCGGCGAACGCCCCGCCGTGCGGATTCAAGCCAACATGCCCGCGTTGACCGCGCTCGGCCTCAGCATGGACGACCTGCGCACGGCGATCGGCAGCGCGAACGTGAACACGCCGAAGGGCAGCTTCAACGGACCGGCTCAAGCCTCGTCGATCGACGCCAACGATCAGCTGCAGTCCGCCGCCGACTACGCCCGCATGATCGTCGGCTACAAGAACGGCGCGCCGATCCGGCTGTCCGACGTCGCGACGATCGTCGACGGCGCCGAGAACGTCGATCTCGCGGCCTGGGCGAATACCAAGGCGGCGCTCGTCGTCAACGTTCAACGCCAGCCCGGGGCGAACGTCATCGCGGTCGTCGACGGGATCAAGCGCGTCCTGCCGCAGCTGCAGGCGGGGCTTCCGCGGTCGATCGACGTCGCGGTGCTCACCGACCGGACCGTGACGGTGCGCGCCTCGGTCGCCGACGTTCAATTCGAGCTCGTGCTCGCGGTGATCCTCGTCGTGCTCGTGATTTTCTTCTTCCTGCAGAGCCTGCGCGCGACGATCATTCCCGCGGTCGCCGTCCCCTTGTCGCTGATCGGCACGTTCGGCGTCATGTATCTGGCCGGCTTCTCCATCAACAACTTGACGCTCATGGCGCTCACGATCGCGAGCGGCTTCGTCGTCGACGACGCGATCGTGATGATCGAGAACATTTCGCGCCACATCGAGGAAGGCCATGCGCCGCTCGAGGCGGCCCTGGCAGGCGCTGCGCAAATCGGCTTCACGATCATCTCCCTGACGGTCTCGCTGATCGCGGTGTTGATTCCCCTGCTGTTCATGGGCGACGTGATCGGCCGCCTGTTCTCGCAATTCGCGATCACGCTCGCGGTCGCGATCCTGATCTCGGCGGCGATTTCCCTGACCTTGACGCCGATGATGTGCGGCCGGCTCCTGCTCCCTGCGGCCGAGGTCAAGAAGAGCCGGTTCGCCTTGCAGAGCGAGGCGGCGATTCAGGCGCTGATCGCACGCTACTTGCGACTGCTCGACTGGGTTCTCGCGCACGACCGGCTGACGCTCGCCGCGGCGGCCGGAACGGTCGCTTTGACCGTGATCCTGTACTTGCTGATCCCCAAGGGGTTCTTCCCGATCCAGGATACCGGGCTCCTCCAGGGCATCACGGAAGCGCCGCAGTCGATCTCGTTCGATGCGATGGCGGCGCGCCAGCAAGCCCTCGCACGCGCCGTGCTGCAGGACCCGGCGGTCGCGAGCCTGACGTCGTTCATCGGCGTCGACGGCATCAATACGACGCTGAACAGCGGCCGGATGCTGATCAACTTGAAGCCGCTCGCCGACCGCGACGGCGGCGGGGCCGTGCTGCGACGCCTGCGGCGCGCCGCCGAGAAAGTGCCGGGAATCGCGCTCTATCTGCAGCCGGTCCAGGACCTGTCGATCGAGGACCGGACCGCCCGGACCCAATTTCAGTTCACGGTGGAGACCGTCGATCAGCACGAGCTCGCCGAATGGACCGGCAAGCTCGTCGCGCGGCTGAATGCCCTGCCGCAGCTCACCGACGTCGCGAGCGATCTGCAGGACCATGGACGGCAGGCGTACCTGACGATCGATCGGGATGCCGCGTCGCGCTTGGGGGTAACGCCGGCGGCGATCGACAATGCGCTCTATGACGCCTACGGCCAGCGCCTGGTGTCGACGATCTTCACGCAATCGAATCAATACCGCGTGATCCTCGAGGCGGATCCGCGCCTGCAAGTCACTCCGGCGCTGCTCGACAATCTGTATGTGCCGTCCGCATCGGGCGCGCAAGTCCCGCTCGCCGCCTTCGGGCGCGTGACCGAACGGCCGGCTTCGCTCGTCATCAACCATTTGGGGCAGTTTCCGGCGGCGACGATTTCGTTCAATCTCGCACCGGGCGCATCGCTCGGCGACGCGGTCCAGGCGATCCAGGCGGTCGAGCGGCGGATGAACCTGCCCATGCGCGTGCAAACGAACTTCCAAGGCGCCGCGCGCGCGTTTCGGGCGTCCCTGACGAACACCCTGCTGTTGATCCTCGCCGCGATCGCGACCGTCTATATCGTCCTCGGCGTGCTCTACGAGAGCTACATCCACCCGCTGACGA
>Ga0316628_100002891_pt1 | contig 12986 bp, 7 predicted proteins | sample OWC_Aug_M2_C1_D5_FD_207648 | JGI IMG/M metagenome (GOLD analysis project Ga0316628, IMG submission 207648) | Wetland soil microbial communities from Old Woman Creek delta, Ohio, United States - OWC_Aug_M2_C1_D5_C | ecosystem: Environmental > Terrestrial > Soil > Wetlands | place: USA: Ohio...
GGGCTGAGAAGCCCGCGATCAAGGCGCTGTTCGCGCAGCTGGCACAGGACGAGCGGCAGCACCAGGACTACTTGCGGGAGGTCGCGAGCCATTACCGCGAGCACAGCCCCGCCGCGTTCGACGTGCCCGGCAGCGCCCCTGATCTGTCCGCCTTCTCGAACGCCGTCTTCGCGGAGGAAGTCCGCAAGCAGGCGGAAGGTGCCGCGTTCGAAGCGGCAGTGCTCTCGGTCGGCATGACGATCGAGTCGAACGCGATCGCCCACTACAACGGGGCAGCCGGATCTGCGCCCGACGAGAAGGTGCGCGCCTTTTACCAGTTCCTCGCGGTGTGGGAACGCCAGCACCTGGTCGCGCTGCAGAACGCGTACAAGGCGGTCCGTGCCGATTTCTGGCAGAAATCCGGCTTGTAGATGACGACCGAGATTCGCCCCGTCCGGTCGCGCGCCGAACTACGCGATTTCGTCCGGCTCCCGTGGCGCATCTACCGAAGAGATCCGTACTGGGTCCCGCCGCTCGTCTCCGAGATCGAACAGACGGTTGCCCTGCCTGCCCTGGGCCGCCCCACGGCGGCGCACGAGGTATTCGTTGCGCGGCGGGGGCAGGTACCGGTGGGGCGGATCTATGCCGCCGTCGACGCCGTGCTCAACGCGCAGAAAGGCCAGCAGACCGGGCACCTGTCGCTGTTCGAGTGCGTGGACGATGCGGACCTCGCGCGGGAGCTCTTCGACCGCTCGCTCGCGTGGCTGAAAGGGCGCGGCGTCTCGATCGTTCGCGGACCCGTGTGCCCCGCCGGCCCGGCCATCGACGAGCACAAAGGCGCGCTCGTCGACGGCTTCGATGGTCCGCCGCTGATCCTGACGTCGTACAACCCGCCGTACTATCCGTGCCTGTTCGAGCAGGCGGGCTTCGAAAAGGCCGCGGACGTGTTCGCCTACCACCTCGATCGCGCGCGCCTGTTCACGAAGGATCCCGCGCGGGTCGTGCAGTACGCGGAACGGCGCTACGGTTTTCGCACGGAGGCGATGAACCTGCGCGACGTTGAAGGCGAGGTCCGCGCGATCAAGCAGGTGCTGGACGTGGCCATTCCCGCCGAATGGATCGACATGGTGCCGCCCAGCGTCGAAGAGGTGCGCGAGATGGCTCGTCGCCTCGTTCCCCTCGTGGACCCCGACCTGACGGCCATCGTCCGCGCCGGCGACCGGGCCGTCGGGTTCGGCCTCGCGATTCCGGACTACAACCAGGTACTCATCCACCTGAACGGACGCGTCACCCCGCTCGGCGCGCTCAAGTACCTCTGGTACAAGCGTCGCATCAACCGCGTCCGCTTCTTCATCATGTTCGTCGTGCCCGAGTACCGGCAGAAAGGCGTGGCGCACGCCATTTACTACCGCGTCTTTTCGCTCGGCACCGCCAAGGGTTACATGCACGGCGAAGCGTCCACGATCGGCGAGACCAATCGCCAGATGCGCGCCGACCTCGAGAAGATGGGGGCGACGCGATCGAGGACGTATCGGGTTTACGGGAAGACCATCTGAGGGCCGCTACGTCACGGACGGTCCCTGCGGGACCTCGTCGATGTAGCCCCCGGCGCGGATGCGGTACGTGATTCCACGCCAGGTGACGGTCGGTTCGCTGAACGGATACAGCAGGTAGAAGACGCCGAACACGTCGAAGAACAGCGGCATGACGAAATCGATCGGCACGATGCGGTTGCCGGTCACGACGCGCTGCGCGAGGCCTTGTACCGTGCGGAACGCCATGAAGCCGAGCGCGATGAGGGCCAGGGACCACTTCGCGAGCACCAGCGCCGTGAAGAGCAGCGCCCAGTACCAGCCGAGCATCGCAACGAACAGCGGCGCCTCCACGGCGATGTGCGTCCTGATGCCGATCGCCAGCCGCTTCGCGTAGTTGATGGACTTCTCGCGCCCCAACTCGTCCACGTAGCACTCGACGAACGGGCCGAGGACGATGCGGTAGCCTCGGTCGTAGAGCAGGTTGCCGAGGAACATGTCCTCGAGCAGGCTGCCCCCGAAGCGCTCGAGCCCGCCGACTTCCGCAATCACGCCCCGGCGCATCGCGAACGCAGCCCCCGTGATGCCGACGTCCATGCCGAGGCGCGTGAGGAAGGCCCAGTTGAAGTCGGTCTCGCAGTTCTGCAGGAACGTGAAGAACCGGGTCCAGAACCGGCGGCCGCCGATGTCGACCTGGCCGCAGGTCGTGACCCCGACTTTCTCGTCGAGCAGCGGGCGGATCATCTTGCGGATGAAATCTGGGCGCACCCGCACGTCGCTGTCGGCGAACAACACCATCTCGTGGCGGGCCGTCCTCAGCCCGCACACCATGTTCGAACTCTTGCCGTTCAGCCCCTTCTGGCGCGGGTTGACGATGACCGCGACGTCCTGCTCGGGATGCGCCGACGCCCATTGCCGAATGACCGGAATCGCGGGATCGTCGGCTGCCTGGAAGCTGAAAACGTGCTGCACCGCCCCGCGATAATCCTGGGCCGCCCAGCTTGCGAGGTTCTCGCCCAGTTCGTGATCCAGGTCCTTGATCGGATGAATCAGGGTGACGGGCGGCTCGGCGAACCGCGCGTCGGGCAGCATTGGCCGGCGCGTCCACGCCATGTGCAGGTGCACGAAGACGACCTGGGCCACCCAGTACGTGCAGAAGCAGGCGCCGAGCACGATGGCGACATAGATCAGGAGCATATGCAGAAGTCCGATTGCGGGTGCAGGCGGATCGGAACCGCTTCCCGCCGGCACATTGTGCGCGGTCCTCGCCCTTTCTGCAACTGGGAACGGCGGCACTGGGAACGGCGGCGGCCACGCAGTGCGCTGCGGTGCGTTGCCATCAGGCCTTGGGCCTCGGGCTCGGCAGTTCGAACGGGCCATCCAGACGCTTGAGCATCTCCTCGTAGCGTTCGCCGAGGCGTTCCATCTCCTGTTCGAACTGCTGGGCGTCGATTTCCCCGCGCGCCTTGCGGTGCTCGAGCAACGCCCGCTGGTTCTCGTACCAGCGATCGGGATCGAAGTTGTAGGTCATGGTTTGAATGGCGGGGACCCCTGCCCTTCGACTGCGCTCAGGGCACCCCGAGTAACGTCGAGGGGCGCACCCCGCCAAGCTCCTCGCTCGCGCCCTTCGACTGCGCTCAGGGCGCCCCGAGCAACGTCGAGGGGCGGCGCCCCACGCCTCGCTCCGCTTCGTCGCCCTCTTGGGTCTTGACGGTCCCTCGAGTCACAAGCCTTGAGCCCGTTGAAGGCGCTAGTCTACACTGACCGCGCGCGCGACACGGTCGGCCCCCCCGGCGCACGGAGTCATCTCATGGGTTTCTCGCTGGTCGACTACCTCGTCCTGGCCGTCTACCTGGTTGGCATCACCGTCTTCGGGATGCACTTCCGCCGGACTCACCGGTCGGTCAAGGACTACTTCGTCGGCGCCAAGAACACCTCGTGGATCGTCATCAGCCTGTCGATCGTCGCGACCGAGACGAGCACGCTGACGCTGATCGGGGTCCCCGCGATTGCCTACGGTGCCTACGCGCACCCCGAACAGGGCGGCTCGCTCACCTACCTGCAGGTCGTCCTCGGTTACATCGTGGCCCGTGTCATCATCAGCTTCGTCTTCATTCCCGCGTACTTCCAGGGCGACCTGCTCACGGCCTACGCGCTGCTGGACCGGCGGTTCGGGGCGCGCGTCAAGCACGCTGCCGCCTCGCTGTTCCTGGTGATGCGTTCGCTGGCCGAGGGCGTCCGGGTGTTCGCGGCCTCCCTCGTGCTCGGCGCGGTGCTTGCCAGCAGCTTCCCCGGCCTGCCGCACCTCTGGTTCTGGTCGATCCTGTGCGTGGGGGTGCTCACGCTCGTGTACACGTTCGAAGGAGGGATCGCCGCCGTCATCTGGACGGACTTGATCCAACTCGTGATCTACATCGGCGGGTCCCTGCTCGCGGCCTACGAACTGTTCCACATGATTCCGGGCGGCTGGACGTCGTTCGTTGCCAGCGCCCAGGCGGCCCACAAGCTGCAAGTCTTCTCGTTCTCCTGGGATTTCAGTCTTCCCTTCACGTTCTGGGCGGGCCTCGTCGGCGGCACCTTCCTCACGATGGCCTCGCACGGCACCGACCAACTCATGGTGCAGCGGCTGCTGACGTGCCGGAACAAACGCGACAGCCAGAAGGCGCTCATCTTGAGCGGCTTCGTCGTCCTCGGGCAATTCGCGCTCTTCCTGCTCATCGGCGTCGGCCTGTTCGTCTACTACGAGTCCTTCGGCGCTCCGCATCTCACGACCACCGACGAGGTGTTTCCCGCCTTCATCGTCCGCACGCTGCCGCACGGCGTGGCGGGCCTCGTCATCGCGGCGATCTTCGCCGCCGCCATGTCGAACCTGAGCGGATCGCTGAACTCGCTGTCCTCGACGACGATCATCGATTTCTACCAGCCCATGAAAGGCGGCCGCGTCTCTGATGCGCAGCTGCTCAAGCTCTCCCGCTGGTGCACGGCGTTCTGGGGCATGATCCTGATCGCGTTGGCGATCGTCGCGAGCGGCGTCCGGTCGGTGTTCACGGCGGGCCTGACCATCGCGTCGCTGGTCTGGGGCCCGATGCTCGGCGCCTTCCTGCTCGGCGTGGCGACGAAGCGCGCCAACCAGACGGGCGTGATCGCGGGCATGGCGGGCTCGCTCGTGTGCATGCTCGCCGTGTGGATGTACGTACCGCTCGGCTGGACCTGGTATGTGCTGGTTGGCACCGTGATCTGCGTGTCGATCGGCTACGGCGTGAGCCTCGCAAAGAGCGCACCCGCACGCCGCGACGAACCCGCCGGCGGCGGCGCGTAGCATCTGCCCGATCCGGCGCCGGCCCTCGCGCGGCGCCCCGGGGTTACGTAGCCGCAGATTCGCACAGATTCTCGCAGACGGCAGGCGCGCTTCGACACGGACGGCCGCAGGCCGTCCGGCAGTACGATCGCGTAGTCGCGCAGCGGCAGGTATCCGGCGTCGCGAACGACCGGGCGGGAGAGCGACTCCGTCGCCCCTCACGTCGGAACCATCGGAACCGGGACGGAGGGCTGCTGCGCGTTCGCGCGTCCTGCGAAGCTACAGACCGGGGGGCCCGACCTTCACCTGACGAACGTCGGTTTGCCGTTCGGCCCATACAGCGCGAGCGCGGGAGTCTCGCCGCGCACCTCGAGGCCGAGGCGCACATCGCCCTTCGAATCCTGGATACCGAACGCCGCCTGGCCGGGGCGCACGCTCAGCATCATCCGCGACCGGCCTTGATCGTCGAAGAGCACGAGGTTCGGGCCGCGCTCGATCGTGTTGAAGCTCGCGCGCGTGACCTTGTTCTGATCGATGAACGCGATCGCCGGGCCCTCGGGGTCGAGGTCGAGGGCAAGCCGGACGACGCCCGTCGGGTCCACGAGCCCCACCCCGGGTCCCTGACTGCCAACCGTCAGCCGGGCGACAGCCTTGTCGGGTGCGGCGACCTCCACCTTTGGCACGCCATCGGCGGAAAGGGCAATCGTGATCGGCTGAGTGCCGTCCGGGCGCATCAGCACCAGCCGCGGCGTCCCGGTCGCGTCGAGGCCCAGAACGGCGCGTTCGCTGCCGTTCGGTCCGACCAGCCGCAGCGTCGGCCCGCCGCCGCTCATGCCGAGCGTCGCGAGCAACTGGCCGGAGGCGCTTCTCAGCACGAACTGCTCCGCTTCGACGACCTTCGGTGTCGTCGGCGCGGCCGCTTTGCGCGCCGGTTTCTGGGCCGGCTTGGTGGTGGGAGGTTTCTGCGGCGTCGTGGTGGGTTTCTGTCCCATCCACACCGCCGAGGCGAGTATGAGCAGCAGTACGACGACCGCACGGCTCAAGCGGCGGTTGAACGCCTCCAGTTTCCCGATCCGCTCCGTCAGTCGCTCCAGGTCCTTCGGGTCCATGGCGCAGTCCTCTGTTGAATGGGCGGGGTCCCCAGCGCGGCACTCGCGCGGGGGTGCCGTTACGCAACAGTCAATTCCCATGCCCGGCACGGCCAGCGGTTGGCTCGGCCCGCGATATCTCGCGCGCGGCTGTCCTCAAAGCTACCACGGCCCAGCCCCGGCGTGGCTGCCGTTGTGCACTTTCATCGAAGCGCATGCGCAGGTTTCTCGTCTGGCTGGCCGGTTCCAGAAGCCGATAACGCGCACCAGTGACTGGGGATCAGGGACCGTCTGATATACTGCCGCGCGGCCTGCCCTCGCCCCGCAATCCCGGAGGACAATCGCATGACCGCCACCCCGACAGTTGCTGCGCCTCCCCCGCGCAAGGGCTTCCCGCGCACGTTCTGGGTCGCGAACGTGATGGAGCTGTTCGAGCGCGCCGCCTACTACGGCATGAACTCGGTGCTTGCCGTCTACCTCACGCGCAGCATCGCCCAAGGCGGCCGGGGCTTCAGCGAGACGGACGTTGGCCTGCTGACCGGCGTCGTCTACGCGGCAACCTACGTGCTGCCGATCCTCGGTGGTGCCCTCGCGGACCGCTACGGCTACCGGCGGATGCTGATGATCGCCTTCTCCCTGCTGGCCGCCGGGTACTTCACCACCGGTTTCATGTCGACCTACGCGCTCGTCTTCCTGGCGCTGCTCGTGATGGCCACCGGCTCGGGCCTGTTCAAGCCGATCATCTCCGGCACCATCGCGCGCACGACCGACGAGAGCAACTCGGCGTTCGGCTTCGGCATCTACTACTGGATGATCAACGTCGGCGCGTTCCTCGCGCCGCTCGTCGTCAGCGTGCTCAAGGGCTTTTCGTGGAGGTACGTGTTCATCGCTTCGTGCCTGTACACGGCGGCGATGCTCGTCCCGACGGTGTTCCTCTACGCTGACCCGCCGCGGCCGCCGAGCACCAAGAAGCTGAAGGACGTGCTGATTGGAGCGGTTGACGTTCTCGGCGACGCCCGCTTCATGCTGATGATCGTCATCTACTCCGGGTTCTGGATCCTCTACTTCCAGCAGTTCGGATCGATCCTCTGGTACATGGGCGCGTTCGTTGACAGGACCCCGGTCAGCAACGCCATCACCGGCCTGCTCCACTCGGTCGGCCTGCCCTGGACGTTCGTCTTCGACGCGGAACACGTGACCGTCATCGACGCCGGCATGATCATCCTGCTGCAGGTTGTCGTCAGCCGCGTCGTGAAGAACTGGCCGGCACTCCGGACGATGGTTACCGGTATGGCCATCGGGGGCGCGGGGTTCCTGTTCCTCGCCGCCTCGCAGAATGCGTGGATGTTCGCCGCCGGCATTGCCGTCTTCGCGATTGGCGAGATGACGGCTCACCCCAAGTACTACAGCTTCGTCGGCCTCGTCGCTCCCGCCGACCGCAAGGCCGTGTACATGGGCTACGCGTTTCTGTACGGCGTGTTCGGGTCGCTGCTGGGTGCCAGCATCGGATCGCGCCTGTATGCCTACATGCTGAAGCCGGTCATCGGCACCCCGGAGGCCGCTTCGCAGGCGCGCCTGTTCTGGCTGCTGTTCGTCGCCGTCGATGCGGTCGCCGTGGCGAGCTTGATCTTCTTCGCCCGCCGACTGGGCGAGGACAGCGCGGCCACACGCCGGACCGCACGCAGGCTGATGTATGTCGTGTACTCTGCGGTCGGGTTCCTCGGGTTGTTCTTCCTCTTCCAGGGGGCGACAGCCGCGACGACCGACTACAAGACGGTGGTGCAGGCGATCATCTTCATGGCGATTGGCGGCGGCGGAATCCTGATGAACCTGAAGCGGATTGCGCAGAACTGACGGGATTACGCGGAAGAATCGGTCCGCAGATTACGCAGAGGGTCTTGTCCGCAGATTGACGCAGAGGATTTTATCCGCAGATTTACGCAGAGGATCTTATCCGCCGATTACGCAGATTACGCAGATTTCGTTCTCCAATTTCCTGCCGGAAATCGGCGTAATCTGCGTAATCGGCGGATCCACCCCCTCCGCGTAATCTGCGTAATCCGCGGATCCATCCCCTCCGCGTAATCCGACCTAATCCGCGTAATCGAATCCGCGCAATCGAATCCGCGTAATCGCACCCGCGTGATCCCGCCCGCGTACTCCAACACTACGGCCGTGTCGGTTCTTTTGACGCTTCGCGGCAAGGTCTGACGGCCGGAGGGCCGAAGATCGGCCGTCTTTCGGGCGATTCGCGCTTGGTATCGTGCTTGCTGCTCGGTATTCGCGAGAGGCATTTCCCCCGGTGCTTCTCGGACCGCCCGCAACGGGCACAGCTCAACCGGCCGGCCAGTGCGGATCCGGAGTGTGTGAGCCTCTCCGCCGACCCGCGCTTTCCGGCCGGTTCGTCCTTTTGCCTCCCCGCCCGCACCGCCCATCTCTCACACGGCACTTGGCACTCGCACCTGGCACCCCGCACTCTGCACCGCACCTGGCACATAGCACTCCTGCACGCAGCACGTGCCCTGTGCTATCCTCGCGCGCGTTCGTCGCCCCACCGCGAGGATTTCCCATGAGACGCACGCTGATCCTGCTGGCTTGCCTTGCCGCGTCCGCGGCTTTTGCCGCGACCACGCCGATTGCCGAACGCTTCGAGCGAGCATACGCGGCCTGGGACGCCGGCGATTACGTGCCCGCGCTCGAGGGCTTCAAGGCAATCGTCGGTGCCCCGGACGGCGCCCCGTACTTCGATCGCATCGCGCTCGTCACAGGCGAGTTGTACCGCGTGCACGAGTTGACCACCGACGGGCGTCAGCCGCGGTTCGCTCCGGGAGGCCGCTACGTGTCCGTTGAAACCGGCTCGCCCGGCGTCACGAAGATCTTCGAGGTCGCCGACGCTCCCCACGCGCTCGCCGATCTCCCCGGCACCGCCGCGGTCTTCGCGCCCTCCGGAGACCGGGTCGCCTACCTGCGGCTGCGCGCGGACGCCGAGTTGGGCCGGGTGGGCACCGACCTGGAGCGCCTGCAGGCGCAGGTGACCCCGGACCGGCAGAAGGTGGCCGAGTTGCAGCGCCAGGCGAACCGCCTCGCGGCCAGGCAATCGGAGATCATCGTGCGGGATCTGAAGAGCGGCCGCGAGCAGAAACTCCCGGACGGCGGCCTGCTGAAGAACCAACTCGCCTGGAGCGGCGACGGCCGCGAGGTGTACTTCGTCGGCACGGCGGAACAGCCGGACGTGAAGGGCAACGACGTCTACGCGACGTCGGAATCGGCCGCGCAACCGCGGCCCGTCACGAGCGGCGCCGGCTTCAAAGCATCGCCCATCGTCGCGCCGGGCGGCCGGCATTTGATGTACACGCCAGCCGCGGCCTCGCCGTTCCCTGCCGCGGCCGGCGGCGGCGGACGCGGTGGCCGGGGCGGAGGACCGGGTGTGGGCGGCGCGGGACGACAGTTCGCGCTCGTGTCGCTTGCCGACGGGACCACGACCACCTACGCGGGGTGGTCGCCCGATTTCTCAGCCGACGGTTCCGCCCTCGTCTTCGTCAGTCAGTCGGGCGCCGAGTACAGCATCCAGTTGGTCAAACCCGGGATGAAGGCGGAACCGGCTGCCATCAAGAAGAGCCAGGAGCGCATCAGCAGCGTGTCGCTCTCGCCGGACGGCTCGCGCGTGGCGTTCGACGCCCCGTGGACGGCGCAGCGGAACACCGAGATCTTCGTCGTCAAGACCGACGGCACCGATGAGGTCCGGGTGAGCCGGGAGATTCAGCCGGATCGGACGCCGCAGTTCCTGACGAACACGACCCTCGTCGCGGCCAAGGGCGAATCACGACACACGCGTTGGCACCTGTACGATCTCGCCACCTCGAAGAACCTCAGGGTGTTCCACAACAACACCATCCGCACCATCGCACCGGAGTACGAGTGCGTGCCCGCGCCCGACGGCCAGCGGCTGCTCGTCGTGGCCGAACGCGACGGCGACACGATCTCGCCCGAGCGCGGCGTGTATCTGGTGGATCTGCGGCAGAAGGTCTCGAACCAGGACCTGCTGCGGCGCATCGACGGCGACCTCGCGACCGAGCGCGACCTGCGGAAGCGCGGCGCCTCGATGTTCCAGCCGATTGCGACGGCGGTGAAGGCGGCGGTCGGGCGGGTCTCGATGACAAAGCTGTACGCTTACCAGGAAGCGCTCTTCGCCTTCGATTCGAAATACATCGGCCTTCCGGGCAACCAGAAGGCGGCCGAGTACATCTTCGACACGCTGAGGAGCTTCGGCTACGAGCCGCAATACCAGTGGTTCACGACCCGCGATCGCACCGGCAGCGGCGAGATCCGTACGGCGAACGTGCTCGCGACGCTGAAGGGCACGACGAGTCCCGATCTCGTCTACGTCCTCAGCAGTCACTACGATTCGAACCTCCGAAGCCCGGGCGGCGACGACAACAGCTCGGCGACGGCGGTGCTCCTCGAAACGGCACGGGTGCTGGCAAAGACACCGATGCCGGCGACGATCGTGTTCGCGGCATTCACCGGCGAGGAGGCTGGCCTGCTCGGCAGCCGCGAGTTCGCGCGCCAGGCGTCCGCGCAGAAGATGCACATCGTGGGAGCCCTGAACAACGACATGATCGGCTGGACCAACGATCACCGGCTCGACAACACCATCCGGTTCTCGAACGCCGGCATCCGCGACCTGCAGCACGCCGCCGCGTTCCTCTTTTCGAAGATGATCACCTACGACGCGAAGTACTACAAAGCGACCGACGCGGCCGCCCTCTACGACGCGTACGGCGACATCATCGGCGGCCTCGGCTCGTACCCAGTGCTCGGGAATCCGTACTATCACCAGGCGACCGATCTCCTCGAGACCGTCAACCAGCAGCTCATCTTCGAAGCCGCGAAGATGAACGTGGCGTCGGTGATGGGTCTCGCCTCCAGTCCCGCGCGCCTCACAGGGCTGAAGGTTGAGCGCTCCAACGCAGGCGCGCTGGCGGTGACATGGGCGCCGGCCGCCGAGAAAGGAATCACGAAATACACTGTCACGTATGGCCCACCAGCCACGCCGGCGGCTCACACGCTGGTGGCGACGGAACCTCGCGTGACACTTCCGCCGCAAGGCGGCACGGTGCAGATCGCGGTGAAGGCAGTGAATGCGCTGGGGCTCGCCAGCTGGGACTCGGCGAGGACGACGGTCGGCGCGAAAGGCCAGCCGGGGACGTAGGTCGTTGCTGGATCAGCCACGGAACCGATGCCGCTGCTGCGCGGAACGCCTGGCAGCCGGGGCCAAGTTCTGACCGGTACCTGGCCGCTTTGCCGCCTTTCCGCGCGACCCGGTTGACGTGTCTCCGGGCCGTGACATTCCCTGGCTGTGGACGGGTGCTGGCCGAGTGGCGCTCGGAGGCGAGGCCACGCTTTGCGGAACGTGGCTTTGGCGGTGACCCGCCTCTCCCCCCAATAGAGAAATCTGCGTAATCTGCGTAATCTGCGGATAAGTCCTCTGCGTTAATCTGCGGATAAGTCCTCTGCGTTAATCTGCGGATAACTCCTCCGCGTAATCTGCGGATAACTCCGTCCATCCGCGTAATCTGCGCGTCCGAAAATGGCTAGTCCCCATCCCCTCCCCGCGCTATAGTTCGGACAGGTGATGCGATGGTTTCCGCGGTTCAGACGATGCACTCCATTCAGCTCGACCGTGCCACGTGCCGCCGGGCGCGGCTCGCCCGCGATGCCCGCTTCGACGGCCGGTTCTTCATCGCTGTGAAAACGACCGGCATCTTCTGCCGGCCCATCTGCCCCGCGCTGCCGCCGAGCGAACGCAACATCCTGTACTTCCCGACCGCGGCCGCCGCGGCCGAGGCGGGCTTCCGGGCGTGCCTTCGATGCAGGCCGGAATGCGCACCCGGCACGCCGGCGTGGGCCGGGCCGTCCACGACTGTCGCTCGAGCGCTGCGGCTGATCGCCGACGGCGCGCTCGAGGCGGCGGACGTCGAGGCGCTCGCCGAACGCCTGGGAATCGGCGCCCGTCACCTCAGGCGCCTGTTCGTCGAGCACCTCGGTGCCAGCCCGATAGCCGTCGCCCAGACGCGCCGCCTGCTGTCGGCGAAGCGGTTGATCGACGAGACGGACATGTCGCTGACCGCCATCGCGATGGCGGCGGGCTACGGCAGCATCCGCCGGTTCAACGCGGTGTTCCTCGAAACCTACGGCCGAAGCCCGCGGGACCTGCGCGCCGGCCGCGCTGCGGGCGGCAGGCGCCAGGCGCCATTCCGTCAGCGACGTCCGGATGACGGGGCGCGGCAGGCGAGAGGCGTCACCGCCCTTCCCCGCTATTCGTTCCAGTTGCGCTATCGGCCGCCGTTCGACTGGGCCGCGCTCCTGTCGTTTCTCGCGCCGCGCGCGATTCCCGGCATCGAGGAAGTCGCCGGACACGCGTATCGTCGTTCGATTCAGATCGGCGATGAACACGGCTGGCTCGAAGTCACCCCAGACGGAAGGGACGCCCTTCGGCTCGACATCGAGTTCCCCGGGCCGGCGCACATGCTTCGCATCGTGTCGCGCGTGCGGCGCCTGTTCGATCTCGATGCCGACCCGATGGCCATCGAATCACACCTGGCGGCCGACCGCCTCCTGGCACCGATGCTGCGGCGGCACCCGGGCCTGCGCGTGCCCGGGGCATGGGACGGGTTCGAGATCGGCGTGCGCGCCATGCTCGGACAGCAAGTCAGCGTGCGCGCCGCCACCACGTTGGCGGGGCGGCTGGTCGCGCGCTTCGGGAGGCCGTTCGAGCTGGCGGGAGATCGGCTGACGCACCTTTTCCCGTTGGCCGAGCACCTGGCGAGTGCCGACATCGCGGCGATCGGCGTGCCGGCTGCCCGGGCGGCGGCGATCCGCCGGTTCGCGTCCGCGGTCGCCAGCGGCGAGGTGCGCTTGGACGGGGCAATGGAGACGGACGCGTTCTGTCAGCGTCTGATCGGGCTGCCCGGAATCGGTCCGTGGACGGCCCAGTACATCGCGCTTCGCGCGCTCGGCGATCCCGACGCGTTTCCATCGGCCGACCTGGGGCTGTTGCGCGCGACGGGCATGAAGACCGCCGCGGAA
>Ga0316628_100002892_pt1 | contig 12985 bp, 9 predicted proteins | sample OWC_Aug_M2_C1_D5_FD_207648 | JGI IMG/M metagenome (GOLD analysis project Ga0316628, IMG submission 207648) | Wetland soil microbial communities from Old Woman Creek delta, Ohio, United States - OWC_Aug_M2_C1_D5_C | ecosystem: Environmental > Terrestrial > Soil > Wetlands | place: USA: Ohio...
TCCCAAGCCCAGCATCAAAAAGCCGGTATCGGCCACCGTCGCGGCGAACTTGGGCCCCGAGGCCATGCCGACCTGCGCAAGAAAAAGCGTCAAGCCGAGGTTGCGCAGCACGAGGTTGGCGGAGAGCGGGATCGTCCAGTTCATGCCACCGGTGCGGCGCAAGTTGCCCAGGATCAGCGCCACGATCAGCACGCCCGACAGCCCGACCGAGAGTTTGCCGATGCCGGGGAGCGGGATCTGGATCGCGCCGATCAGAAAGCCCAATGCCATGCCGATGCCGATGGAGATGTAGCTGAATTCGGCAGTGCCCTTGATCGAGTCACCGAAATACTTGCGCATTGCGGGAAAATCGCCGCGATGGGCAAGCACGCCGACGCGGTCGCCAAACTCGAGCACAAGGTCCGGCCGCGGGATGATGTCGGTGTCGCCGCGCCGTACCTGGGCGATGATCGCCGCCTTCTCCCCGGGCAGTTCGAGATCACCCAACGCCCTGCCCACCACGGTCGGCCGGGAGGCGAACATGCGCACATAGTCGAGGTCGCGTCGATCCTTGACCAGGTGCCCGGGCGCCGCTTCCCCGAGCAACTTGCCCGCCTGTTCGAGCACGTTCTTGGTGGGACCGACGGCGAGCACGACGTCGTTCTCGGCGACCACGAAGTTGGGGGAGGCCGCCTCAGTGCGCCCCTCCCGGCGCAGCGCCACGACCTGAACGCCGGCGGGGAGCGCCGCCATCACGTCGCCGAGCGTCTTGCCCAATAGCTCCGGATTGCGCAGGGCGATCTCCAGCATTTCTAGTCCGGTGCCCGTCGGCATCTCGATCTTCGGCTTCAGGATCATGAAAAAGATGTACAGAAACAGGATGGGCCCGGCCACGCCGAACGGATAGGAAACTGAGTAACCCACCGCGGGATCGTCGTTGCCGAGAGTCGCGATGGCCGCCTGGAGCGTCGGTGTGCTGGTCCCCGATCCCGCGAACAGGCCCAACGCATAGCCGACGTTGAGGTTCATCGCCTTGACGAACATGATGCTGACCAGGCCTGCGGACAGCACACCGATCAACGCCATGAAGTTCGCCTTTTGCCCGTTGGCGCTCGTCAGTCCAAGGAAAAACTGTTTGCCGTACTGGACACCCACGCCGTAGAGGAAAAGCGCGAGACCCAGCGTGCCGACCATCGGCGCCGGCGCCGACTTCGGCGCGAACCAGCCGATGGCGAGGGAGACAAACAGAACCGCCCCCACGCCAAGGGAAAACCCTTTGACGTTGATCTCTCCGACCAGATAGCCGATCGCGATGGTGAGAAAAAGCGCCATCAGCGGCTGCTGTTCGAGAAACGTTCTAATCTCATCCATGATGATGATGCCTCCGTTGGTTTTCTATCGTGCGTTGCAGCCGGCGTCGCGGAATTGCCCGAGTACCCTGGCGAGGAGTTCGGGACCCGCCGGGGGCGTATCGGCGAGTTCATATTTAAGCCCGAGTTCCTTCCATTTGAAAGCGCCGAGCTGATGGAAAGGCAGCACCTCCACCCACTCGACGTTCTTCATCGGGGCGACGAATTTCGCAACGCCTTCGACGTTGGCCGGGTCATCAGTCAGACCCGGCACCAGCACATAGCGGACCCACACCGCTTTGCCCATCGCCGCGAGACGCTCGGCGAAGCGCAGCGTCGGCGCGACCTCCTGCTTGGTCACGCGGCGATAGGTTTCCGGGTCCCATGACTTGATGTCGAGCAGCACGAGGTCGACGTTCTTCAGATACTCGTCGTTCGCGCGCTCGCCGAGGAAACCGGAGGTATCGAGCGCGGTGTGCAGGCCGTACGACTTCGCCGCGGCGAAAATGCGCCGCGAGAAAGCCGGTTGCACCAGCGGCTCGCCGCCGGAGATGGTCAGCCCGCCCTGCATCGAGCGCAACGCGGGGGCGAAGTGCCCGAGCCGGGTGACCACGCGCTCCAGCGGCACCCGCACGCCGTGCTTCAGGCGCCAGGTGTCGGGGTTGTGGCAGTACAAGCAGCGCAGCGGGCAGCCGGAGAGAAACAGCGTGACGCGGATGCCCGGCCCGTCCAGGCGGGAGCCGGTTTCGTACGAGTGCGCGTAGCCGAACGCGCCTTCGCCTTCGCTGTAGTTCTCGAGCTCCGGTGCGTCAGGCGAGAGATCGTGGCGGAAGTCGTGGCGACCGCCTTCCGGGATTTCAGCCGCCGCGGCGGCCTTGAGTTCAGGAGTTTCCATGATCAGATCTTTCCGTGGAAGAAGGTGCGGTTGATGACATCGAGCTGCTGCTCGCGCGTAAGCCGGATGAAGTTCACCGCGTACCCCGAAACGCGGATCGTAAGCTGCGGGTACTTGTCCGGGTTATCCATCGCATCGACCAGCGTGTCCCTGCTGAGGACGTTCAAATTCATGTGGAACCCGCCCTGCCCGAAGAACGTGTCCAGCGCGGCGCACGCGCGGGTGATCGCTTCGGCCTCGCCCTGGCGCGTTTCCGCTGGGATAACCGAAAGCGTATAGCTGATCCCGTCCTGTGCCTCGTCGTAGGGCAGGCGCGCCACCGACAGGCACGACGCCAGCCAGCCATGCGAATCGCGGCCGTGCATCGGGTTGGCGCCGGGGGCGAAGGGCTCGCCCTTGCGGCGGCCGTCCGGCGTATTGCCGGTGCCCTTGCCGTAGACGACGTTGGAGGTGATGGTCAGCACCGACTGGGTGTGAATCGCGCCGCGGTAGGTCGCGTGATTCCGCAGGTGATTCATGAAGCGCTTCACCAGATCTGCCGCGATTTCGTCCACCCGCGGATCGTTGTTGCCGAACACCGGAAACTCGCCGGTCGTCTGGTAGTCGACGACCAGGCCACTCTCGTCGCGGACCGGCTTCACCTTCGCGTGCTTGATCGCCGAGAGGCTGTCGGCGGCGACCGACAAGCCCGCGATGCCGAAGGCCATGGTGCGCAGGATGTCGCGGTCGTGCAGCGCCATCATCAGCCGCTCGTAGTTATAGCGGTCGTGCGACCAGTGGATGCAGTTCATCGCGTGAACGTAGGTCCGCGCGAGCCATGCCATCATGTCGTCGTACTTCGCCATCACGTCCTCGTAGTCGAGAACGTCGCCCGTCACCGGGCGATAGGCCGGCCCCACCTGGAGGCCGCTCATCTCGTCGCGCCCGCCGTTGATCGCGTACAGCAGGCACTTGGCGAGGTTGACCCGCGCCCCGAAATACTGCATCTGCTTGCCCAGGCGCATCGCCGAAACGCAGCACGCGATGCCGTAGTCGTCGCCGAACTTCGGCAGCATCAGGTCGTCGTTCTCGTACTGCAGCGAGGACGAGTCGCGGCTCGAGACGATGCATTGGCGCTTGAAGGCCTCCGGCAGATTCTTCGACCACAGCACCGTGAGGTTGGGCTCGGGCGCCGGCCCGAGGTTGGTGAGGGTCTGCAACATGCGGAAGCTCGAGCGCGTGACCAGGGTGCGCCCGTCCAGAGTCATACCGCCGATGCACTCGGTCGCCCAGTACGGGTCGCCCGAGAACAGCGCGTCGTATTCGGGCGTGCGCATGAAGCGGACGATGCGCAGCTTGATCACGAACTGGTCGATGAGCTCCTGCGCTTCGGCCTCGTTCAGCGTCTTCTCGGCAAGATCGCGCTCGATGTAGATGTCGAAGAAAGTGGAAACCCGGCCGACCGACATCGCGGCGCCGTTCATCTCCTTGATGGCGCCGAGATAACCCAGATACGTCCACTGGACGGCCTCGCGGGCATTGGCCGCCGGCCTGCCGATGTCACAGCCGTACGCCACCGCCATCGTCTTCAGATCGGCGAGCGCGCGCAGCTGGTCGGCCATCTCCTCGCGCAGCCGCATCACGTCCTCGGTTGGCCAGCGGGCGTCGAGCTGGGCGCGCTCCGCCTTCTTCACCTCGATCAGGCGGTCCACGCCGTACAGTGCAACGCGCCGGTAGTCGCCGATGATGCGGCCGCGCCCGTAGGCGTCGGGCAGCCCGGTGATGATGCTGGAGCGCCGGCAGTTCCGGATCTCGGGCGTGTACAGATCGAATACGGCCGAGTTGTGCGTCTTGCGGTACTTGGTGAATGTTTCGCGCACCGCGGGGTCGGGCTCGCGTCCGATCGCCTTGAGACCGCCTTCGATCATGCCCCAGCCGCCCGTGGGCATGATCGCCCGGCGGAACGGCTTGTCGGTCTGCAGGCCGACGATCACCTCGTTGTCGCGGTCGATGTAGCCCGGCCCGTGCGAAGTCAGCGACGAGGGCGTGGCGACATCGACGTCGAGCACGCCCTTCTTGGCCTCTTCGCGGAAGTACGGCTGGAGCTTTTCCCAGACGGCGAGTGTGCGCTTGGTCGGCTTGGCGAGGAAGTCGCCGCCGCCGGCGTAAGGCGTCACGTTGGCAACGATGAAGTCACGGACATTGATCTCGCGCTGCCAGTTCGTACCCGAAAATTTGCGCCACGCCTGTGTCGTTTGCATTTCCATGATTGGTCTCCTCAGTTTGGTTTTGGTTTAAGCAATGTGATAGTCAGCCCGCGACCAGCTTGCGGGTATGCCGCGCGATCATCAGTTCCTCGTTGGTCGGCATCACCCACACCGGGACGCGGCTCGCCGCCGTGCTGATGCGCGGCCCGTCGACTTTATTGGTCGCCGCATCGAACTCGATGCCGAGCCAGGAGCCATCACGGCACACGCGCTCGCGGATCACCGCCGCGTGTTCGCCGATTCCTCCGGTAAACACCAGCGCGTCGAGCCCGCCGAGCGCCGCCGCCAGCGAACCGAGCTCGCGCCCGATGCGGTAGACGAACAGATCGATCGCCAGTTTGGCGCGCGGTTCGGCGCTCTCCAGCAGCGCGCGCATGTCGCTCGATATCCCCGACACGCCGAGCAAGCCCGATTGCTGGTAAATAAGTTTTTCGATCGCGCGAGCGTCCATCTTCAATTCATCCATCAAATAGAGCATCACGCCCGGATCGAGGGAACCGCAGCGCGTGCCCATCGGCAGGCCGTCGAGCGCGGTAAATCCCATGGTCGTCGCCACGCTGCGGCCGGCCTTAATCGCGCACATGCTGACGCCGTTGCCGAGGTGCGCAACGACGACGCGCCCGTCCGCGGCCTTGGCGTCGAGGCGCGCCAGCGCGCTTGCGATGTACTCGTAGGACAGGCCGTGGAAACCATAGCGGCGCACGCCGCGCTCGGTGATCGCTGAAGGCAATGCGAACGCCTGCGCGATGTCCGGCTGGGCGCGATGAAAAGCGGTATCGAAGCATGCAACCTGCGGCAATTGCGGCGTGCGCTCTGCGACGACGCGGATCGGTGCCAGGTTGTGCGGCTGGTGCAGCGGCGCAAGCGGCACCAAAGTCTCGAGCTTCGCAATCACCTGCGCCGTGACCAGCGTCGGCTCGGAAAATTCCAGCCCGCCATGCACGACGCGATGGCCGACCGCAATCAAGCGGTTGTCCGCTCGATATTTCTTTAAGAACCCGATCAAGTGATCGATCGCGCCATCGTGGCCTAAGCGCGTGCCCTCAGCCCACGTATGCGCGCTGATGTCGGCGCCCGCCGCGTCCTTCGCGGTAAATCGCGGCGCGGTGTAAAGCCCCTCGATCTGGCCGCGGAATCTGAGATCGAGTGCGTCCGGTTTTACCAGGAAAACCGAAAATTTAATGCTCGACGAGCCGGCGTTAAGTACGAGGATGACGTCAGCCAACTTATCCTCCGATCGCTTTGCCGCTCCGCTCGAGACGGGCCTTGGCCACCAGCGCCGCCACTGCGCAGGAGGCAAGCCGCGCAATCAGTGTATCCGCGCGGCTGGTTAATATGATCGGCACGCGCGCGCCGAGGACAATGCCGGCGGCATCCGCGCCGGCGAGGAACGTCAGGCTCTTCGCGAGCATGTTGCCGGCTTCGAGATCCGGCACCACCAGCACGTTGGCGCGTCCCGCGACCGGCGAATCGATTTTTTTTATCTTGGCGGCCTCGGGATTGATCGCGTTGTCGAGGGCGAGCGGGCCGTCCAGAACGGCGCCGGTGATCTGCTTGCGCTCCGCCATCTTGCACAGCGCGGCCGCTTCCACCGTCGAAGGTACGTCGGGATTTACGGTTTCCATCGCCGACAGGATCGCCACCCGCACCTCGCTCGCGCCCAGGTCGCGCGCGAGGTCGATCGCGTTCTGCACGATATCAATTTTGTCCTTGAGAGTAGGAGCGATGTTAACTGCGGCATCCGTGATCATGAGCGGGTCCGGGTGCCCGGGCACGTCCATCACGAAGCAATGACTGAGGCGCCGCCCGGTGCGCAACCCCGTGTCGCGTCTCACCACCGCGCTCATCAGTTCGTCGGTGTGCAGGCTGCCTTTCATCAAAGCTTCCGCGCGCCCGGCACGCACCTCCGCGACCGCTTTCTCGGCGGATTCCTGGCTGAACTCCGCGTCTACGATTGGGTAGCCGGCAATGTCGAGTCCGGCCTTCGCGGCAATGTCTCGGATGCGGGCCGCGGGACCGACTAGAATGGGCGCAATCAGACCGGCCTTGGCTGCATCGACGGCTCCCCTCAGAGAACTCTCGTCGCAGGGATGCGCCACGGCGGTGGGCGTCGGCGGCAACGCCTTGCAGCGCTCAATGAGCCGGTCGTACCTTTCGTGTTTTCTCTCCATGACACAAACCTTTCATGCAGTTGTTATTGGCAAAAATCGCCGCAGTCCTATGGCGGTTCCTACCGCAGCTTGAGCCGCGCAAATAACAGCGGCTAACCTCTCAGGCATTGTTGGCAAAGCGCGTACCAGACTTGGAATTCGATTATCGCGTAATAACGTGAGGTTTTCCGATCGTGGATTTGCGAAAGTGCCAAATGTAAAACCATCCATTTCGCAACATCGGGAAAGAATAGTCGCTGACTTTTTTCATCAATCTGCGTACGGACGCTTCTGATCAGGACGTGCCGCCCGCATTCGCCTGCAGCGCCTGGTAGCGTTCGATCGCCGCACGGGCGTTGAACAGCATGCGCTCGCGGCCGAGTCGCTCGCCCAGCCCGGCGTTGCGCGCGACCTCGAGCGCGCCGGGGTTCAGCGCCACCAGCCATACAACCACGCCGCGTTCGGTCGCGCGCTTCTCGCTCTCCATCAGCGCCTGCAGTGCCGAGTATTCGATATCGGGTACCCGGCTCATGTCCACCGCCAGCACGCGCGGCTTGTGCTGCGTGACCAGTGCGCCAATCTGCTCCGCCACATACTGCGCGTTGACGAAGAAGAGGCGCCCCTCCGGCCGCACGATCAGCAGCCCCTCGAAGGTCTCGTCGTCCGGGTGCTCGGGCGACAGCGGTCGCAGCACGTCGGCTCCGCGCTTGCGGCCGATGACGGACACGCGCGGGTAGGCGACCTGGCTGGCCAGGCCGATCAGCGACACGATGATCGCCACCACGATGCCCTTGAGCGTGCCGAACATCAGCACGCCGAGCGCGGCGATGATCGCCCAGCGAAACTCCATCGTGCGCACTTTGCGAATGGCAAGGAATTCCACCGGCTGGATCAGTCCGACCGAGTAGACAATGACGACCGCCGCCAGCGTGGCATTCGGCAGCAAGCCCAGCAACGGCGCGAGCAGCAGCATGGTCGCCGCCGCGGTGCCCGCCGTGACCAGCGACGCTTTCTGCGACCGACCTCCCGCAGCGCGGACGACCGCGGTCTGCGAGGTGCCGCCACCGGCCGGCATCGCACCGAGCAGCGCGCCGCCGAGATTGGCCGCCCCGGTGGCGATCAGCTCGCGATTCGCATCGATGGGCGGATCGCCAGGGCGGGCAAAGGCGCGACCCGCCGCAATCGATTCCGTGAAGCTCATCAGCGCGATCCCGAGCGCGCCCGGCACCAACTGCTCGATCAGCGCAAGATCCGGCATCGTGAGCGACGGGAATCCCTGCGGGATCAAGCCGACCGTCGAGACCCCCAGTGCCTGAAGGCCAAAGAACCACGCCGCAGCGATGCCGCCGCCGACGGCGACCAACGGCGCGGGAGAATGCGGCAAGAGTCGCTCCATTCCGATCAGCACGAGTAGCGTCGCGGTGGCGACTGCAAGCGTCAATAGCGCGGTCTCGGGGACGTGACCCGCGACACTAAGGAGGTCGTGGAAGAAGCCTTGCTTCGCGATGTGGATTCCCAGGAGCTTCGGCACCTGGTCCAGCACGATCACGAGACCGATCCCCGCTTTGAAGCCCGTCAGCACCGGCGCGGAAATGAAGTTGGCGACGAATCCCAGACGCATCAGCCTCGCCAGCAACAGCATCGCGCCGACGAGCGCGGTCAGCGTGGCCGTCGCCGTGACGAGCTTCGCCGGGTCGCCGTCCGGCACGGCCAGACCGAGCTGCGTGCCGGCCAGGATTGCCAGCGTGGTGGTGGAGCTGACGCTCAGCACCCGCGACGAGCCGAGCAGCGCGTAAATCACCATCGGGATGAACGCGGTATAGAGGCCGACCGCAACGGGCAGGCCGGCAACCGTCGCATAGGCCATGGCCTTCGGAAGAACAACCGCCGCGGCCGTCAGGCCGGCGATCACGTCGAAGCGCAGTGCGGTGGCGCTGGACTGGCTTGCCTTTGCGTCTGTCGGATGCTGATTCATGCTCCCTTTTCCCGGTTGCTGCGCGAATTCACGCGTGGTCTCGCCGTCCTGGCTTGCCATTCGCCACGCACGCGCATGTTGCGCGTCGACCGAGAAGCGGTCGGAAAGCAGGTCCGTTGCAAGGTTCGTGAATCAACCAATCGATCATACGATCAAGCTCCCTAGCGCTGCCGCGATGAACAAGAATAAGGCGACCAGTACGATGGTACGCCGCAGCACAGGCGCGCCCATAAACACCGCCATTCCGGTCTTCACTACGGTGTTTGAAATCACTGCAATGACGATTGTGTACGCCGCGATCTTTACACTTTGCGGACTTGTAGTAGCGAGATTCGCCATCGAGAGGGAAATCGCATCTACGTCGGTGAGCCCGGCCACGGCGCCCGCAAGGTAAAGTCCTGTTGCGCCGAGATAAGCCTCCGCGGCTTTGGCTACCACCGTCACAATGCCGAACAATAAGCCAAACTTGATCGCTTCGCTGAGCTCGAAGGGGTTTGCTCCCGCGGTCACCACTCCCGTTTCACGCGATCTGCTGCGCCGCCACAGGAAAAGCGAAACGAGCAGACCCGCCGCCGCCATCGAGCCCAGTGCCAAAGTCAGGCTGCCGGCTAAAGCCCTGTTTACCAGGCCGACGATGACTACGACGCGAATGAACATGATAGTCCAGGCGACCACGATGGCCAGCACGAACGCGCTGGACATCGCCGGTTCGTTCCGGCTGCGCTGCGAGAAGCTCAGCGTGACCGCGGTGCTCGACACCAGACCGCCGAGGATGCCCGTGACGACAAACCCATGTTTGCTGCCAAGCACCTTGACCAGCAAATAGCCAAGGAAATTCAGCCCGGCAATAAGCACGACCATGAGCCAGATTTTGTAGGGATTGATGACATCTATGGGTGGCGGGCCGAAGGTCTCATTGGGCAGCAGCGGTAGAATGATCACGCTGATAACGGCAAACTGCAGCGTCGCCTCGACGTCCACGAGCTCGACTCGGCGCGCCAGACGATGCAAAAAATCCTTGAGGGTGAGGAGTAACAGACAAACCACGGTCACGACGCTTGCCACCGCAACATGATCCCAGCCGCATAACGCACCGACAATGAAGGCAAGCAGCGCGCTGATTTCGGTGGTGATGCCCAGCTCGCCTCGCGCCGCCGTCGTCGCGTAGGACATGACCACCAGAGCGCTTACGGCGATAAACGCGGCAACGATGAGCCAGCGTTGGTCCAACTCCTGCTCCATAAAGGCGCCGAGCGCGCCCAATAGGGCAAGCAGCGCAAAGGTTCGCACCCCGCCGAACAACAGTTCGGCATCGCGCTTTCGCTCCCGCTCTAAACCCAGCAATAGGCCGAGACCGAGCGCCGCGCCCAAACGAATCGCCAACTCTAGATCAAACATCCTGTCCGTCGCGGTTTTCTATGCGGCCGCGAATTCCTTTTAAAGCTAAAATGTTCAGACTATGCCACCGTGTGTTTCCAGTATTCTCCACTCGACACGGTTCGCGAGACTAAATCACTTGCCGGCCAGCAACGCCCGTTTTGCCGCCGCCAGTTCTTTCAACTTGCTGTCGCTGACTTTCGGATACTTGAGATCAAGTTCGGCCAGCGCATCGATGACCGCGGCAGCGACAATGACGCGCGTAAACCACTTGTTGTCGGCGGGCACGACGTACCACGGCGCCGCTTTCGTGGCGGTGTTTCGGATTACGTCTTCATACGCTTCCATATAGTCGTTCCAGTAGGCGCGCTCCTTGGCGTCATTGGCCGAGAACTTCCAGTTTTTCTCCGGCTCCTGGATGCGCTCGATAAAACGTTTCTTTTGCTCTTTGTTGGAAACGTGCAGAAAAAATTTTCGAATGGCGACGCCGTTGCGCGTCAGGTAACGCTCGAAACTGCGAATGTCCTGAAAGCGTTCCTTCCAGATGTCCTTCGTGATCAGTTCGGGCGGCAGCTTCTGCTTCTCTAAGAAGTCGCGATGCACGCGCACGACCAGCGTTTCCTCATAATAGCTGCGGTTGAAAATGCCGATGCGACCGCGTTCAGGCAGACATTTCATGCAGCGCCAGAGGTAGTCGTGGTCGAGGTCTTCGCTGGTCGGCGCTTTGAACGAAAAAACCTGGCATCCCTGCGGGTTGACGCCGGACATGACATGTTTGATCGCGCCGTCTTTTCCCGCGGCGTCCATCGCCTGAAAGATCAGCAGTACGGCCCAATTATCTTGGGCATAGAGCATGTCTTGAAGCTCGGCGAGCACATCGATGCCCATGGCGAGCGCTTCCTTTGCACGCGGTTTATCCTCGGATGTTAAGTCAAGCGTGTCGGCGGGGTCGATGTCCTTCAGGCGAAAACGATCGTCGCTTACGCGGAAAGGCTTGGCAAATTTGCGTGCTCTCTTGATCAGATTTTTCATCTCTTTGTTGTTCACGGGTTCACCTCACTCCTTTTAAATGTTTCATCCCTTACCGCTCAGGTAAGCGGTGAAGGGTTGGTCGTAGTTGCATGGATCTCGCTCCAACTCTCCATCTGTTTATGCCCCGGATGCTCGACCGCCAGATGGAATATTTTTTCTATGTCTCCGGACCGGCGGCGGCGGTCCGTTTCCAGTTCCGCCAAGAGTAGGCGCGCGGTCTGCAGTTCGTTCAGCAAAATTTCCGCGCGCGCCACCGCTTTGGCAATCGCTTGATGGAGAACTTGGCGGTCGTGCCAGACGCCAAGGGCCTCCTGCAAATCGGCCAGCCATTTGAGCTGCGCCTTCATCTCTCTGCGACCGACATCGTAAAGAAGCTCCGTCCGGTAGCGCAGATCTTTGGTGGCGATACGAAGTACGTGCAGGTCGTTAACCGCGCGAGTTTCCTGTGCGCGAGCGAGCGCGGATTGCCACCGGCTCCACGCTCCCTGCACGCTACCGACGAGTCGCTGCACCAAAATCTCGGGGCTTTCGTCGGACGGTTGACCCAGCAGCCTGTACGCCAGGGCAGCGTAATTTCCCAGATCCTGGCGCAGCAGTTTTTTCCCCGCGCGGGCGACTTCCTTACCGCGTTTCTGGAGCAGGTAGTCGCCGACAAAAGCCCAGGCTTGTCGCTTGGCTTCACTGCGCGTGCGCCGCTGCTGCCGCGCGACGATGTCGAGCAGGACATCGCAGTTGCGCCATTCACCCAGCGCGCGACGGACCCGTCGAGGCGTCCGCCTGAGGCGCCGCACCTTTCCTGATCGTGGCTTGGGGAAAAACGCGCTGACCGCTTGCTGTAAGCGCCGGCTCCAGACGCGAGCGTCATGGACGGTTTTTGGATTCGCGCTCGTGAGCACCTCGGGCATCAACGCCACAAACTTCTTAACCCGTTTGCGGAGCAGCCGCGTAAGCGCGCGCCGGATAGCTATTGAATCAGGCGTCTCGGCAAGAGGCGCAGCGGGTTGAGTGTCACCAACCGCTGGTTCGAGCCCTTGTTTGTCGCCTTCTTCCACGATCTTATCTTGGAACTCGTTTTCGTTCACCACGAAGATCCTAGCGCCGCAAAGCCGGAATATCTCGCGCAAAGCTCGCAAAGACCGCCAAGGAAAAATTTCGCAGCACGAAATCCGAAAATCGAAACAAATTCAAATGATTGAAAAACATGAAATTCAAAACATTCTTGATGCGGATTCGGCGTTTTGGATTTTCCGAGTTTGAGATTTATTTGCCTTCGAGTTTGTTTCGGATTTCGATATTCGGGTTTCGGATTTTGATTAGGTTTTGCTTGGCGCACTTGGCGCGAAAAATCCAATTCGTAACAACCTTTATCTTTTAGCGCCATGATCCAGAGTCTGCCATCTAATCATCATGCCAATAAGCGTAGCTGCTTGGGCGTCAACGCCCAGTGGAGAACGGCGCCGCCTTTGAGGTTGTCTACCTCGAGGCAGCACAGCCCGCCCTTTCTAAGCCGAATATTAGCCCCCGCATTTCCTGACACCAGAAAAGAAACGGTGCTGCTTAAGAGCGGTTCATGACCAATCAAAAGGATATTCTTCTTACCCGAATAGGCAGCCAAGCCGGACAGAAGGTCATGGACCGATCGGTCGGGGCAAAGCTCCTGGATTTCCTCTATGCGGTCCTGCATGTGCAGGGCTTCAGCGACGATCTGCGCGGTCTGGCGCGCGCGCTCAAAGGGGCTGGTGAGAATTCGGTCAAATGATAGAGAGAGTGTTATCAAGCCTTTCGCGGCTTTGCCCATTCTCTTGATCCCCTTCGGGGTCAGCGCCCGCTCCCGATCATCAGATGCTTTCCCGGTATCACCGCCATCAACAGCAATGCCATGTCGCATGAAATATAGATTCATAACGGGTATCGTAACCTACCGATCGCCTAGTGGCTCAGTTGATTTGCGGCGTGGCTCGACGATGCGGTCCTCGGGCGGC
>Ga0316628_100002893_pt1 | contig 12983 bp, 16 predicted proteins | sample OWC_Aug_M2_C1_D5_FD_207648 | JGI IMG/M metagenome (GOLD analysis project Ga0316628, IMG submission 207648) | Wetland soil microbial communities from Old Woman Creek delta, Ohio, United States - OWC_Aug_M2_C1_D5_C | ecosystem: Environmental > Terrestrial > Soil > Wetlands | place: USA: Ohio...
GCGCCGTTTCCTGACGGACGACACCTCCAAGAACAGTTTTTGGGTTGCCCTGCTGACGTTTGGCGAAGGGTGGCACAACAATCACCACGCTGTTCCGCAGTCAGCGCGTCACGGCCTTGCGTGGTATGAAATCGACTTGAACTGGTACGGCATCTGCGTTTTAAGAGCCCTCGGTCTTGCACGAGACATCAAGCGTCACAAGCTGGTAGAGCACGTGCAAGCCGGAACCCGGCCGAGCGCCATTGCCGCCGAGGCTTCACGAGCGCCGGCTCCAGCGGCAATTTCCACCGGCGACTAAACATGTCCCAAGGGATTGGCAACTGGGATCCGAGCGGCCACAAACCGTCCTCTGTGTTTCTCTGCGGTGTCACTGAATCAGCCTTGGCGTAAACTACAAGGTCATGCGCATCACGCGCCGCACCAAAGCGATTGTGTTCTTCACCGTGCTGGGGGTATGTCTCGTCGCCCTGGCGATCTTCCTCAATGTAAGCTGGATTATCTTTCACTGGCGTCAGGTTGTTCCGCTCGTCATCGGCATCATCTTCTTTGGGTTGCTCATTGTGGGCCTCGTGGTCAACACGATCTTTCTTGTGCGAGAGATCCGGCGAAACGAGCAACAGGACAGTTTCCTAAATGCAGTCACGCACGAACTAAAAACACCGATTGCTTCCATTCGTCTGTATTTGGAAACACTGGCCAGCCGGAACATGGATGAAGCGAAACGCCAGGAGTTCTATCGCATCATGCTGGAAGACACCGACAGGCTGCTTGGAACTGTCGAACAAGTGTTGAAGGCGGGGGAAGTCCGGCATGGAAGCGCACGAAAAAACTGGCAGGAAGTGCAGTTTTCCACGATGGTGCGCGAAGTAGTTTCCCTTGCGCGTTTGCGCCAGCATTTGTCTCCAGAAGCATTGAGCCTCGGAACGACGCCGTCCGACGAGATTACGATCCTTGGAAGCCCCGAGGAACTCCGCACCGCTGTACTTAATCTGATCGACAACGCCATTAAGTACTCCGGGGACAAGAAGAATATTGTTGTGGATCTGCTTACCCCCAATCTGGACACAGTTTTGCTGCGTGTACACGACCGAGGCATCGGCATTCCGCGGAACGAAGTGAAACGAATCTTCAAACGGTTTTATCGCGCTTCGAATTTCAAGACGGACAAAGTGAAGGGCACTGGACTCGGCCTGTTCATCGTGCGCTCGATCGCCCGCCGCCACGGGGGGGATGCGTATGCCGAGAGTGAAGGGGAAGGGCGGGGCAGCACATTCAGTATCCGCCTGCCCAGGGTCTACCAGGCATGAGCCGGATACTCATTGTTGAAGACGAAACGCACCTTGCGGAAGGGCTTCGCTTCAATCTAGAAGCGGAAGGCCACGCCGTGCAAATAAGTGACGACGGCGAGGATGCATTGAAGCGGCTGTTGAAGGATCACGAAAGCTTTGACGCGCTTGTCCTGGATGTCATGCTGCCCGGCAAGGACGGATTTATGGTCGCGCGGGAGCTGCGCAAAGCGCAGAATTACACCCCGCTGCTCATGTTAACGGCCCGTGGCAGGCCAGAGGATGTGCTCAAGGGATTTGAGTCCGGCGCGGACGACTACTTGCCCAAACCTTTTGATCTCGCCATTTTGATTGCGCGGATCGAAAGTCTACTGCGCCGGAAGAACTGGCTTAGCTCGACCAAGGCAGAATCCGGGCAAAAGTCTCAGCCAGGGGTAGACGTGCCTTCGCCGGACATTTTTCGCTTCGACGACAAAGTCGTGGACTTTCAGAACCTGCAATTGCGTGCCGGTGACCAAGTCATTCCACTTACGATGATGGAATCCGACCTGTTTAGGTGCCTAATTAACAATAGTGGGCGCCCCGTCTCTCGCAAGCAAATATTGCAAGAAGTCTGGAACCTCCATGAGGACACCGATACCCGAGCCATTGATAACTTCATCGTGCGATTGCGGCGGTATATCGAGCCAGAGCCGGCGAAACCGCGATATCTGCTGACGGTTCGCGGCATCGGTTACCGATTTGTGGCCAATCCGGGCGCTAAGAATTCAAGGCGATAGAGCGCGGTGATCGCTGGCTCTCGACGGTTGCCCGGCCCCTTCATGCATGCTGTTGACGATGGCGACTGTCAGTTCGAGCTACCCGCGCTCCGAACCGGGAATGGCCCCGCGGACTTATCAGAATGCAGTTCGATGATGGCTCTCAGCAGTCGGTCGATTTCTCGTTGATTGCGAATGTAAAACCGGGCCAGAGAAGATCTGCTCGCGGCTACTCGAATCGTCAGATACCGTTTATTTCGGGACTGAGCAAAAACGGACTCGTCGGTTTTGTCATCTCCAACGTAAATCACGTTATCGCAGCCGAATTGTTGACGCGCCCGTGCTACGGCGCGGCCCTTGTTAGATGAACCACGAGGAACAATATTGACCACCTGTTTGCCTCCGATCAGCCGGGCTTTGGGCAGACCTCGAGCAACCTCCATGACCACATTGAGTACAGCATTCTTGTTGCGTTCGCGCCGGTAATGAACAGATAAGGTAAAGCGTTTGTTTTCGAGGAGGACGCCTCCAAAAGGCGCGAGCCCCTGCTTCAAAGCTGGAATCCAGCTTTTCACGAGGCGCGTCAGCGAGGGTGAGGAACCCCACGGCTCAATTCCATGGTTTCCGATAAATTCCGTGAACCGAATATTTTTGAGTTTTCGTCGTATATCCTCGCGGCTTCGGCCGGACACTACGATGCAGGGGTACAGGGATGTCAGTTGCCGGAGGAGCCTGCGGGTGATCGGGCGAGGTGCGGCTTTCCTAGGGTCGGAAACGATAGGAGCAAGTGTTCCATCAAAATCGAATGCAAGCAGCACGTTCGCTGACGCGAATTTTCTTAGGACGGAGCGGTTTCGGGCAGACAAGATGTGTTGCATCGAACGGGATTGGCTCCCAACCAATAATTATATTGCCACACGATGAACTCTCCGGCGTTCGCATGCAAATGAGACAGGTCATTGCAACGGGGAGATTTGGTTTGTGCATTCTAGAGACTCTATTTACTTGCGGGGATCGTGGGGGAAGCCTACGTGGTTCGCCGAGATCGTTCGATGGAGCACATGATCCGCCCGCAAGTGGTTCATGCGTTCAGGTACCGAGCCCGAGCCTATCACTCGAGGGCATCATTTTGCCGGAAATGTCTTCCAATGCAACTTCGCGTGTGCCGTGGGACGACCTTAAGAGGTATGCACGGCGTAAGGAACGAAAATAAAGTGACGATCCAGGGTGCGTCGATCCTCAGTTCCCCTTTACCATGCCCGGCCTACGATTGGGTCTGAAGCGTTGGCTGAATTATTTGCCGAAGCGGAATCTTTGTTAGCTAGGACGCTTTCGCAGTCATTGAGACTTGCACAAGGCTGGCTTTGCGCGCTCGCAGGCAATGTTTTTTGGGCGTGCCAGATATTGAAAGTGTTCAAAATAGGACAGACTGCCGACTCCTAATGCCCTAATTTAAGTGCGAAAGAGTCTACCTATTGGCCGCTCGCCCAGATATTCACAGGCGGCTCCGGTAGTCTATGCGTGCCCCTATGTCAAACCTGGCCCAGAGCGAACTAAAGTCTGATTTGGCGAGCTCCCGAACGGAAAGCACAGCTTCCGCCAGGCGCCGGCCCGTCCGCGTCCTTTTCGTGCACCGCGAAGCGGAGATAATAGAGAACTGTCTGGAAGAGCTGAAAAAGGCGCAGTTCATCGTGAGCGCCGATTTCGTTTTGAATCTGGCACAGTGTGCCGAACGGCTCCACTCCCAATCCTACGATGTGGTGGTTGCCGAGTACCCCCGTCCGAGTTTAAAGGACTCGCAGGCACTGCAAGTCCTGCATCAAGAATTGCAGAACATCCCCTTGTTGTTCGTGGCCAACACCATGAGAAGCGATTCCGTCGCGCAACTCGCCGCTGACGGCGCTTTTGACTACGTTGAGAGAGACCGCGTCGCTCAATTGCCCATGGCTGTTCGTCAAGCGCTGAACGAAAGGCAGCTCCGTGAGGAGTTGGAAGAGGCCCGAAAAGCATTGCGGCACTCGCAATCGCTGTATCGCGCGCTGGTGGATAATCCGGCCTACGGAATTTATCGGTGCAACGCAGAAGGAGAAACCATTGACGCTAATCAAGCTCTGATAACCATGCTTGGTTACGCAAGCAAGGAAGAACTGCTGGCGGCTAATTACCCGGTTGGTCTGCTTTCTAACCTCGGGAAGGACGCCCCATGGGTGGGACGCGTGCCGGAAGCAAAGCGAATCGAGCCGCTCGAAACGGAGTGGAAGCGAAAGGACGGAACGACGATAAAAGCTAGATTAAGCGGCCGAGGCGTGTACGACGATCATGGAAACTTTGCCGGCCATGAAATCATCGCCGTGGACGTCACAGAACAGCGGACGCTCGAAGATCATCTGCGACACCAGGCATCGAGCGATTCGCTGACCGGCCTAGGCAATCATCGGCGCCTGTTCGAAGTGCTCCACGCGGAGATTTGCCGATCAAACCGAACCACGCGGGAATTCTCCCTGATGTTGCTGGACCTCGATGGATTGAAAGCCATTAATGATCAATTTGGTCATGTGGCGGGCGACCGTGCGCTTTGTAGGGTCGCGCAGATCCTGAGGGATTGCTGCCGGTCCGTAGATGTAGCGGCACGACACGGAGGCGATGAGTTTGCGCTGGTCCTGCCGGAGACAGGCATGGCCGCCGCCACATTGGTGGCACAGCGAATTTGCGAATTGCTTGAGAAAGAAGCCGAAGCGCCAGCACTTTCGGTGAGTATCGGAATTGCCAGTTATCCGAAAGACGCAGAAACCAACGGGACCTTACTGTACGCAGCAGACAAGGCTCTCTATGCGATGAAAGACAAGCGGCCGAGAGGCGTTCGGGGCGCGCAGGACTGTGAATCGCGCTTTCCAGCATCGAACGCCGGAATCTCTCGAAGTCGATATTGAAGCTAAATAGCCGGGGCAAATGTGCGGTATCGAACATCTTCTACGCGGATGCAAGGGGATACTGTTCGGATGCCGAGGTTTCCGAGAGAGAAATTTCGAGCCGGGAGGAAGATGATATGCAGCGCGGATACCAATATTTTCTAAGTTCCTTTTGTCTTACTGCAGCTCTTGCCGCGCCAGCGGCAATGAACGCCGCGGCCAGGCCGCAAGACAATGGACGCCAAGAAGAAAACCACCGAGACGATAAGGATCGCAAGCGGGTCTACGACCGTGACCACAAGGACTATCACAATTGGAATGACAACGAAGACCGTTCCTACCGTGTGTACCTCGGCGAGAGGCACAGAGAGTATCGGCCTTTTGCGGAATTAAGAGCGAAAGAGCAACGGGCGTATTGGAATTGGCGTCACAGTCATCCCGATCATGATCGCGACGGACGTTGACCGGCAAATAAGGCCAGGAATTAAGGAAGTCTGCGAGGATTGGCAGAGGGAGCGGGCATGCACAGACCGCTCCTGCGAGTTGGCTACATACTGACCAGGTTCAAATTGAACTGAAGACGACTTGGGAGGGGGAGCTCATATGAGTGAATACGGCTTCGGCTCACGCGACAAGCCACAAATGCGCGAAACGCATCCTAATTGTGACAACAAGATCCAGTATTTGTTGGACACTGAAGAGCAACTTCTTCAACAGATCTCCAGCCATGCGCCCGTTCCGGGAGTGCTGAATGGAATCTGCATCGCTCTCGATTGTCAGATTGGCAACGTCGTTTCGCTGATTTCCCTGCCAGAAGGCGGCGCCAGCGAGGCCGGCGCAATTGCGACGAACGCAGCGCTTTTTGGTTTGTTCACTTTCTGCTCCGAAGGCATAGTTGCCGAGAATGACGAACTGCTTGGAACCTTGGAGATGTACTGCAGCGTTCGACGAAGTCCATCTGCCGCCGAATTTCAATTAATTGAACGGGCAAAGTGCCTGGCCGCAATTGCGCTCAAGCTTGACAAGGAGGCAGGCCGTCAAAGCAATTGTGTCTTGCGAGGCAATGCGCGGGCGCGAGGAACGCTGCTCGAATGGCCAGTTTCCTTCAACTAAACTTCAAGCTCACAAATTCCTACCTCAACAGCCAATAAACAAAAGGAAGTTGCAGCCACGCCCTCGAGGACCAGGCAGCACGCGTCATTCGTGGAGCACGACGCTCAAGAGGGATGTATTAATTTGAAGACCACCGTTGTACTTGATGAAACCGAGTTTCCTGAACTTGTTCATGAAAAAATTAACGCGAGAGCGCGTTGTGCCGATCATCTCGGCGAGCGTTTCTTGCGATACTTTGGGAAGTACAGCGTGGGGCTTATCATCTTTACCGTAACGGGCGAGCAATAGCAGGGTCCGGGCCAGGCGCTTCTCGCTGGAGTTGAAAAGCTGATCGATCAAGTCCTCTTCGATCCGAATGTTGCGTGCCAGCATAAATGTGATGAACCTGTCGGAGAGGTCATGCTGTTCATGGAGCACTTTGAACATTTCATTCTTCTCAATAATGAGCACAGTACTCGGAATTACCGTGGTGGCTGTGCCCATTCGAACGGATTGACCTGCCAAACAACCCTCGCCAAAGAAGTCTCCAGGTCCCAGAATGGCGACGACCGCCTCTTTACCGCCTTCACTAACGACAGAAAGCTTCACGCTGCCTGCTTGCAAGTACATTACACCCTGGGCGGCATCACCTTGAGAGTAGATTGCTTCTGCCCCCTTAAACTCCTTAACCTTTCTCGCCACGCCGGAAGAATCGAGAAAGGCTTGGGCGTCGAATGCATCTTTTTTCTTGGACATGCGCTTCAAGTTTTGTTTGCCAGGATTCATGGATTAGTTTTTGGCTCCACTTGAGAAAATGCGCGGACCCTCGCGGTTGATTGTTCCTGCTCCCGCAGAAGGTCTGGTTCCAACGTTAACTCCGTGGTTTGTCGAGTCGGTTCCGCTGCTATCTCGAGCCGAATTTGTTCTTCAAGAATCTCTTTGACTCTCTTCAAAGGAACCTGTTTGAAATGCATTTTCTGCGAAAGCATCTTCACGCCCTCTGTTCACCCTGACGTTAACAGAAGGGAAATGGTACGGGTCATCTCTTTTGGAATCGCAGCTGTATTCTTAGTCGGAACGAAACGGCTCGGCAGGGTTAGACGCGCACGAAGGGGGCCCCTAGCCGCGTCCTTTCGTCCTCTTTGCCGTCTGCTTTTGTTGTTTGCAGGGCTCGCTACGTTGGGATACGATAACGTCTCGTTAGTTTAGCGTGTCATCGCTGGGAGGACAATATGGGCCGAAATCTAGCCAAAACAGCGAAAATGCATTTCAAGACAATGGTGCAATCGGATGTGCCGCAAGGTCGAAATGGAAAACACAAACAGATTGTCAGCACAATCCTCAAGGACCTTGACGGATTGAAAGCTGGTTCGGCAATTAAGGTTCCGCTGGCGGAATTGGCGGATTCTAAGGAAAAAGTTCGATCCGCTCTAAATCGGGCAACTCGAAAAGCCGGGCGAAGGGTTGAGACTGCCAGCGACGCCACCTTTTTGTACGTGTGGAACGTAAGCAAATAGCCGGGACCTCATGGACAGCTTTCCGCCGGGAACAGGGGCGGATCCTGATCAACCGAAACACCGAATATTTCTAGCGATATCGTTCTCTCCAAATCCATCCTGAAGGCAGATTGCTCTCGCCGAGGGTGGCCGCTTGTCAGCCATGGCGGCGTGCCCTACTACTGAAGGGAAAGAAAGGCTTCCAGCAGCCCTCTCCTCTGTCTCGCACCAGGCAGTCTCACCAAAAACAGACCGGGAACTTGTACACAAGTGAACAGACATGTGCGTTGAGGGAGCCTAAGATAGGTTTGCGTTAACGAGGAGTACAGCGGTAGCCAGTCCATCTTCTTCAGCTTAATCTCCACGGCCCACATGATCGCTGAGGACATCGAACAACACGTTCGACGCACCAAGCAGTGCCGCCCGCAATTCTTGGGAAGTGTGCCGGAGTGTCTCGCAGCACAGACAGAAAGGTAAAAAAGTATGCCTCTCATTCAAATATTAGTAGCCCTGATCGTAGTGGGCATTTTGCTTTGGTTGGTGAATCGCTTCATCCCCATGGCAAGCAGCATCAAGTCAATCTTGAACGCAGTGGTAGTAATTGTCGTGGTGTTGTGGCTACTGAATGTATTTGGGTTGTTCCACTCGCTATCGCGCATCCACGTTGGGACGTAGGTACACGCAGATAAACGGCAGAGGAGAGAGTTGCAGTCCACGGATAGGAACAAAGCATCGGAAGCACTAGGCGCACCATGTGGGACGAGTGACGAGCGCATCCATATTTTGGAATCGAGGCAACATCATGAACGCAATTCGAGTTATCAGCACAACAGCATTTTGTGTGCTGTTAGGATTCACTGCTTCAGCTAACGCGCGGCAGGAAAGACAAAACGAAAAGGCTAGGCCCGCGCAACACCAGGAACAGGCTAAGCCTCAACCGCATCAGAGCGCGCAAGCCCCAAAACAAGAGCAGCAGCATCAGCAGCAGCAAGCTCAGGCTCCTAGGCAACAGCAGCAACAACAAGCCCGGGGCCAACAGGATCAGCAGCGCCAGCAGCGTCAACAACAGCAGGCCAGAGGACAGCAACAGCAGCAACAACGTCAGCAACAACAAGCCCGGGGCCAACAGAATCAGCAACGCCAGCAGCAGCAAGCCAGAGGCCAGCAACAGCAGCAACAACGTCAGCAACAACAGGCCCGGGGCCAACAGGGTCAGCAACGCCAGCAGCGACAACAACAGCAGGCCAGAGGACAGCAACAGCAGCAACAACGTCAGCAGCAGGCCAATAGGTCTGCGCAACAACGAAGCCCTGCCCAGGTGCAAGTACAGCAGGCCGCTTGGCGGGGTGATCGTGCACATAACTGGCAGTCTGAACATCGCAACTGGCAGCAACGCGGCGGTTACCATGGCTACCGCGTTCCGGATGCCCGTTTTCGCAGCTACTACGGCCAGGATCACCGGTTCCGCATCTTCAATCTCCCCGTGATGTATGTTGGCGGGCATCGCCGCTTCCAGTACGGCGGCTATTGGTTTGGTCTGGTCGACCCCTGGCCGGAATACTGGTCGAACAATTGGTACGACAACGATGACGTATACGTGGACTACTACGATGGCGGCTATTATCTGTACAACCGCAGCTATCCCGGCGATCGAATCGCCATCAGCTTCTACCTTAACTAGGCGCTCACGGAGCGCGACGAACCAGATGCGCCCCCCAGGCCACGGCGCGAAATTTTGTATCGGAGTTGAAACGACGCTGGGGCGAGGAATGGGAATTTGGCTAAATGGATTGACTTGAAAAGAGGAAAACAATGCTTGGAACGATCTTAATTGTCTTTTTGATCTTGGCGCTTTTCGGCGCTCTTCCGAGATGGTCGCACAGCAAAGAGTGGGGCTATATGCCGACAGGAGGCGTGAGCCTCATTCTCGTTATCGTTGTGATTCTCGTGCTTATAGGACGTATCTAGATTTTGCCAGGTCCGGTAGGAGGTCAGCGATGGATGAGTCCAGGCGGCATGCAATCGCGTTTCTCGAAAAAGAGCTCAAGACATACTCGGCGCTTTCTCTGTTTTTGTCGAGGCGGGGAATCAAAGCAGATGTGCGAGTGGGGAAGAACAAGGTTCTAATCAGTCCCGCTTTCTACAAAGAGAGAATCAAGGAGGCGAAAAAACTCGTCCATGAACTTAGAAGAGCGAAGTAGGAAACCATTGCAGAAAAGTGCAAATGCCATTGGCTGGCGTCCGTGGGCCATGCGCGGCCTTGCTGCCGTTTTCATCCTGCTCCTCTGCAGCAGTGGATCGCTGGCATACTCGGTGTTGACGCACGAAGAAATCGTGGATTTGCTTTGGACCAGCGAAATTCGGCCGCTCCTCCTCAAGCGTTTTCCGGAGTTGACCGAAGTTCAGATCACGGAAGCGCATTCGTATGCCTATGGAGGCGCCGTCATCCAAGACCTCGGCTACTATCCCTTCGGAAGTGTGGAATTCAGCAACCTAGTTCACTACGTCCGGAGCGGTGATTTTGTCCGAGAGCTGTTGTTGCAGAGCCAGGATGCGGACGAGTATGCCTTCGCATTGGGGGCCCTTGCACATTATGCGTCGGATATCGCCGGCCACCCGGCCGTAAATCAATCCGTGGCCATTCAATATCCCAAGCTGCGAGCAAAGTACGGCAATTCCGTGAGGTATGCGGAGGACCACACCGCGCATCTGAAGACGGAATTTGGATTTGACATGGTGCAGGTCGCGAAGAATCGCTATGCCTCGCAGCAGTATCACGACTTCATCGGATTTCAGGTGTCCAAGGCCTTGCTGGAGCGTACTTTTCCCATCGTCTACGGAGTGGAATTGAAAGACGTGCTGAGCCACGAGGATCTTGCCATCGGTTCCTATCGTTTTGCAGTCAGCCGAATGATCCCACAAATGACCCAGATCGCACTGCGGACCCACAAAAAAGACATAATGAAGGAGAGGCCCGATTTTGCAAAAAGGAAATTCCTGTATCGCCTGTCGCGCTCTCAATATGAAAAAGAGTGGGGAAAGGACTACACAAAGCCCGATTTCGGCACTCGCGTGTGGTCCGTGCTCTTGCGGTATATACCGAAAATTGGCCCGTTCAAGGCTCTAGCGTTCAACAATCCTACGACACAGACGGAGGACATGTATTTCAAGAGCATCAACACGACCGTGGACAAATACCGCGTCTACCTGCAGCAAGTTGATGCCGGTTCGCTGGACCTTGCGAATAGCGATTTTGACACTGGCAAAGAAACCAAGGCAGCCGAGTATTCCTTGACCGATGAGACGTATGCAAAGCTGCTGGGCCAGTTGGCGGCGCGCAAGTTCGATCTCACATCGGCCGACCTGCGAGAGAACATCCTGAAATTTTATTCGGACCTCTCACTCCCTTTAAAACCCAAGAAGGACAGTGCTCAATGGCAAAGTGTTCTGGCATCGCTGGATCAATTGAAGTTCGTCACCCCAACTGCAAGTGTTGGATCCGCTTTTTCCCAGCCGACGCCTAGATAAGGCCACCAGGCCAAGGAGATTCATTGCCTTTAAAGAGAATCAGCAAGCGCACATGTGGACTGGCCGTTACAATCGTAGCGCTCGATCTGCACTCTTACTACGTTCGCGAACTTCTGGTTTCCATGGCTCTATTTAGCGTGGCTTTTCTTTTCCTGGCTCTGCTAGTTTTTGCGGCGCTCCTTCTCTGGTGGGCAAGCGAGCAGTTTGCAGACAAGTCTGGGCCTGCGTCGCGAAAGGTGATCGAGTACTCCCGCCGTCTTATGGCCCGCATGCAAAACCTTGAACTTCGAACAAGTGATTCATCGAAGAAGCGGCTGCTCACTGCCACGCGAATGGTTTGGCGCCAAATCTTCATACGTCGCGCCTAAAACACGGCTTCTCTATCCAATAGCCTCCTCCGCTTCGTCGAGCCTGCAAATAAACAGAAAGAGTGTGCTCAAGTGCACAGACGCAGGCTACGCCGCGTACTACTCTGGATGCTCCAGACTCAATCCGATACTTAAACTTTTGGGAGGAAATGGAAATGAAGTTCGTAAAGACAATTTTCGCAGTGTTTACATTTGCACTGCTCGGCGCCACGTTGGCTTTCGGCGCTCGAGCGGATACGTGGAACAAGAAAACCGTCGTCACTTTCAGTCAAGCTGTGGAAGTTCCCGGGAAGGTTCTTCCCGCCGGAACGTATACGTTTAGGCTGCTAGATTCTCCATCAGACCGTCATATCGTTCAGATCTTTAATGCAGACGGGAGCCAACTCATCACCACCATCCTGGCCATCAACGACTATCGCTTGCAGCCAACCGGAGATACGGTCATGAAGTTCAATGAACGCCCGGCCGATGCTCCAGAAGCTCTCCGCGCTTGGTTTTATCCCGGCGACAATTTCGGGCAAGAATTCGTCTACCCGAAAGTTCGCGCGATTCAGTTGGCGCAGGCGGAGAAAATCGCCGTTCCTGCCGTTGCCGTTGAAACGCTAGATGACGACACAATGAAGACAGCCCCGATCGTTGCCATCACTCCCGACGAGAAGGAAGTGGAAGTAGTGACGGTCATTCAGACCACTCCGCCGGCCGCCGCAGTCGAAACTCCTGCGCCAGTTGCAGCGGCAACTCCAGCGCCGGCCGAAGTCGCCCCCGCGGAAGCCGAAGAACTGCCACATACGGCCAGCTACATGCCGTTGATTGCATTGCTTGGTGGCTTGGCCATCAGTCTTGCCATCGGCCTGAAGTTTATCCTCAAGCTCGCTTCATAAGCGAACGCAACTCCCCGCGCCGCGGACGTGATCTCACGACCACGTCCCGCGCCGCGAGAAAGCCTCGTCGTGATCTTCAATCCAAGCGGCCGCAGCCAAAATCCGAACAAGGGACACATGTTCCTTTCTCCATTCTTGATTTTGCTGGGCATTTTCGGTTTCTCTCCCTCTATCGCGACGCCACGCTCCGCTACCGGGGAGGGCCAGGCGAAAATTGCAGTGAACACCAGTCTTGTCCTGCTTCCCGTCAATGTGACTGACTCGCGCGGAGCATTTGTCCCCGGTCTAAAGATGGAAGACTTTCGCGTATTTGAAGACGGACAACTGCAAAAGCTCACGGTATTCGATGAGAGAGATACTCCAGTCACCGTGGGGCTTATCGTTGACCACAGCAGAAGTATGGGCCCCAAGCTCGCGGATGTCGTTGCCGCGGTGAATTCCTTCGTACATTTGAGCAATTCGCAGGATGAAGTGTTCGTCGTGGATTTCAACGATGACGTTTCGGTTGAACTCATGGGAGGAAAGGCATTTTCGAACGATCCCAAGGATCTTGAGGAAGCACTTACAGCCGTCTCCGCGCGGGGACGAACCGCGCTCTACGATGCGGTTAGCGAGGGCCTCCTACATCTGCAGTACGGGCACTTGGACAAGAAGGCGCTCATCAT
>Ga0316628_100002894_pt1 | contig 12980 bp, 13 predicted proteins | sample OWC_Aug_M2_C1_D5_FD_207648 | JGI IMG/M metagenome (GOLD analysis project Ga0316628, IMG submission 207648) | Wetland soil microbial communities from Old Woman Creek delta, Ohio, United States - OWC_Aug_M2_C1_D5_C | ecosystem: Environmental > Terrestrial > Soil > Wetlands | place: USA: Ohio...
GATCGGCCGGAGCCCTACGGTTTGCGTCCCGATGGCGATCCGCCGCAGGAAAGCACCGCGATCGAACGTTCCGCAGACCCAGCGCCGCGGCGAGCGGATGCCGGGCTGACGCTCCACGCGGTGCTTCGCACCACGGATTTCTGGCTCTTCGCGAGCTATTTGTCTGGAACGTTTACCATCAACTCGGCGATCCAGGTACACATGATTCCTTACTTCGAGCAAGACATCGGACTTACGGCGGCTTGGGCGGCGGTGGTCATGTCGATGGTCTATATCATGAGCGGGATTGGGCGCATCGGCGGTGGTTATCTGCTCGACAGAATCGATTATCGGTACGTTTTGGCGGTCGTCGCCGCAATGATGGGCTTTTCGCTGCTATACCTTCAGGTGGTGACCGTCAAATCGCTCTGGGCCACATTGCCGTTCTCGTTGATGTTCGGCATCAGCCTCGGGTGTCTTGTTCCTATGCGCGGCGCTGTCGGAGCCATTATGTTCGGCACCCGAGCCATCGGAGGAATTTTGGGTCTGCTGCAGGGCGGGTCCATAGCGGCGGGAGTCGTAGGGCCTTTAGCCATGGGCGTGATATTCGACCTGAACGGCAACTATTCCGCCGCTATATGGGGACTCATTGTTGTAGGCGCTTTAATGGTGCCGCTCTCCTTGGCCATGTCTTCGCCCGCCGAATTGGCGGACCGCATAGAGCGGCAGCGGTTCTGATGAGTGTAGCCCGGCGTGGTGTCCGGACAAGCTGCGCGCCCTTAGACTACGTGAGTACAGCTGGTTAGTATCTTAATGACTCACCGTTCCACGGCTTTCGCGATTTGCCGTCCTAGGCCCCAGACGAAAAGGACGGTGAGCAGGAGTTCGGACAGCCGAGACGTGATGTCGGGTTATCACGGCATAGAACGAGAGCGACAAATAAGGGATATCGCAGCGCGGCTCGGCGTGGCCGACTTTGTGTATTCAGCGCGTCCGATACGAAAAGGCAATGCCCTACGAGAAGCCTCCGGTGATGGACTACTCATCGCCGGTGATCGAGACGCGATTCTCCAAGTAAAATCACGCGATCCCGAAAAAGCACGACTCGATTCAGATAGTCGAGCGGTGTCGGGCATGATTTCCGATGCGGATCATGCGTCTCACAGATCGGGATTATCGGCAAGAAACTGCGCCGACGATTGGATGCGGATTTGTCGGTAACGGCCGAGGAACAAAAGATCCTTATCTCCTGAGATGATCACGCGTGCCCTTCCTGCAACCGCGCATTCGATAAACTTGTTATCTGAAGGATCGCGCTGGATGACGCGCAAGCGGATTTTCGGCGTGACCACTTCCGCATAAGGAAGGATCTCCTCCTGGATCAATTCCTTAATTTCTCCTTCCGAGAGTTCAAATTTTGGATATCCGAGCACGCGCAGATACTCGTCCACGACTTCCCGGGACAGCAACGGCGTAATCAAACCCTTTTGCCAGAGTGAAACGAGCTTCGAGGAGATGCCACTGAACAGGAGAGCGGATACGATGGCGTTGGTGTCGAGGACGACGCGCACTACCGAGCCCGGGCCCAGCGTATGGCGGCGTCAACGTCCTTTTCCGTCAACCCCAGGGCCTTTATCTTTTTTCGAATCCGATCCAGCTTCGTTCCCTTGGACTCGATTACGACGGGCCGCAGAAGGATTTCCTCGCCGCGGAGGCTGACCTCGAAATAATCCGTCTTGGGGAGCCGTTCAACAATCGCCTTTGGCAGCGTGATTTGGTTCTTGACTGTCTTTTTAGCAAGCATAGCTTTTATCCTTGATGTAAGGATACCTTACTTCCTGCGCTTGTCAAATCTCGTCAAATCCGAGCACCGGGGAGTCGGGTGTCGAGTCTTGTATTTTGACATTTCGGATTTCGCCGGTCTCACGACGTGGTCAACGTGAGAGCGCGGTCCGGTCGTTTCAGTTTGGACGAATTATTCGGGATTACCCACCGAGCCCGGCAGTAGGCGCGACGAGGAACGAGAGATCGGTCGCGTTAACTCTATTTAAAAGCACTAGTCCTTAGCCCGCACCGCCATCCAGCCGGCGAGCAGTGCTCCGGTCACTGCGGCAAATTGCACCGCCGCCATCGGCACCCAGGTCCCATCCGCGAGCAGCCCAGTGAGCTGCTGCAGCGCGGCCGGCCAGAAAAACTGCGAGAACACCACCGCGCCCGACGCCGAGCCGGCAAGCTCGGGGTCGACGGCCATCGCGCCCGCTTGCGCGTAGGGCATGGAGAGACCCTGGGCGAGGCTGACGAAGATTCCCGGGATGTAGAGCGCGGCCATCGAAATGCCGCCGAAATAGAGCCAGCCGACGAGCAGCGCGCCATTGGCGACAGCTACGAGACCGCCCAGGGTGGTCATGAATTCAATCGGACGGTTGGCGCCGATGCGGCCCGAGATGAAACTCCCGGACATGAAGCCTATTGGGAAGGCGAAAAACCACAAACCGATCTTGGCGGCATCGGCGCCAAGATGCTCGGCGGCGAGAAATGAGGCCGCGGTCGCCTGGGTGTAGAAGGCCGCGGACAGCAGTCCGGGCTGCAGCATGAAGCCGACGAAACGCGGGCGCCGGAGCAGCGATTTGTAGCCGGCGAATACGCCATGGGGCAGCGCGGCACTGCGAGCTCGGGTTTCCGGCACGCCGAAGATCACCGCGAGGATCACCAACAGCCCGACAGCCGACGCCAACACGAAGAGAGCGCGCCAACCAAAGACGGCGGTCAGCTGGCCGCCGATCGGCGGCGCCACCATCGGCCCGAGCACGTAGGCGGCGGTGAGATAGGCAATCACCTGGGCAACGCGGTCCTGGCCGTAGACGTCGCGGGCGATGGCGCGCGCCAGCACGACGCCGCATCCCGCGCCTGCTCCCTGTAGGATGCGTCCCGCGAGCAGCATCGGCATATTGGCGGCGACCATGCAGGCGGCCGCGCCGCAGGTAAACAGCACGAGCCCGCCGAGAAGCACGCGCTTGCGCCCGAAGCGGTCGGACAAACCACCGTACGCGACCGTGAAGAAGGCCATCGACAGCATCGCGAGCGACATCGTGAGCTGGGCCATTCCGGTCGAAACCCCGAACCCTTGCTTCACCGCCGACATGGCCGGAATGAACAGATGGAGCGAGAGCGGCCCGATGAAAGTGATGGAGACCAGCGCGACGAAGAAATACCAGCGCGGCCGGAAGGGTATCGTCATGTTAGGGTGTGAACGGGCTCATTTTGAAGTCTTGGGTGAGTTGTCCACGGTACAGCTAAGAACCAAATTATTGCTTTTAGATTTTCGCGAGCGCGTTTACCGTTAGGTCCAGCGATTTCAAAAAACTCCTCGTTGAGAATTTCACCCGAAGGTGACCCCGCCACACTAACGCCTGTAGCGCAGCGCATCAACCAGCAGGGCGAGAATGCCGGTGATGAGTGGCGGCGGCTCGGGTAATAGAGGTGATATCCCGGAAAAGGCGGGCACCAATCCTCGAGCACTCGCTTGAGACGTCCTTGAGCCAGATGCGGCTGCGCCACATCCTCCGGCAGATAAGCCAATCCTAGGCCGGCCAGTGCCGCATTGAGTCTCTGCGTGAGACCGTTGAAAATGAGCTGGCCATCAACTCGCACCTTCAGTTCGCGGCCGCCTTTTTCGAATTCCCAGGCGTACAACCCGCCATACGTCGGCAGGCGCAGGTTGATGCAGCTGTGCTCGGTCAGGTCCTGTGGCTTCTTTGGTGGGGACCGCTTCGCGAAATAAGACGGAGCGCCCACGACCGCCATACGCATGTCCGGGCCGATACGCACTGCAATCATGTCCTTCGCCACCTGCTCGCCGAGACGCACGCCTGCGTCATAACGCTGAGCGACGATGTCGCTCAGGCCGTAGTCGCCGGTTATTTCGACCTTGATGTCCGGATACTCCGGCAGGAATTTCGCAAGTTTCGGCCAGAGGATAGTGTCGGCCGCATGCTCACCGGTTGTGATGCGAATGGTGCCGGCGGGCCTCTCCCGAAGCTCACTTAGGGCTTCCAGCTCGGCCTCGATCTCGTCAAAGCGGTGGCCCACAGTCGCGAGCAGACGTTCACCCGCCTCGGTCGGGGAGACGCTGCGCGTGGTGCGAGTCAGCAGCCGAAGGCCGAGTCTTGCCTCCAGCCCGCTAATGGTGTGACTCAACGCCGATTGGGAAACCCCAAGCTTTGCAGCCGCCCTGGTGAAGCTTCGCTCTCGCGCGACAGCTAGAAAGGCGAGGATATCGTTGAAATTTTCGCGCTGCATTTATGAAGAGATTTCATATCTCTATGCGAAATCTACTCTCTAATCGCATGCCGCCGCAACTGTTACATTTTGCTGATAGCAGCCAAGAGACAAACGACGGCTTCAATCGGATAAGGAGTTTAACAATGGACGTGCGAAAATGCGGCTCACAGCCTTCCGCCAAAGGACCGGCAGAGTATTTTACCGGCACTGTACGTATCGATCCCCTGTTTGAGGCACCCGATCCGGCACGCGCGCGTGGTGCGAGTGTCACGTTCGAGCCCTGTGCCCGCTCTGCGTGGCATACCCATCCCCTAGGGCAGACCCTGATCGTGACGGCTGGGTGTGGATGGGTGCAAAGCGAAGGCGGTCCAAAAGCGGAAATACGACCGGGCGACGTGGTCTGGTGCCCGTCGAATGAAAAGCATTGGCATGGGGCCACGCCGACCACGTCCATGACCCATATCGCTATTCAGGAACAGCTCGACGGCAAAGTCGTCGAGTGGATGGAAAACGTCAGCGACGAACAATACCAGGCCCCAACAGGAAAGTAATTGGAGGATCAAGCTATGTACAACGCGAAGGCTTACTCGGCGGCCAGCGCGACATCGCCGCTGGCCTCGACGACGATTGCGCGGCGCGATCCGACCGAACGCGACGTGCAGATCGAGATCCTTTTCTGCGGCATCTGCCACTCCGATCTGCACCAGGTGCGTAACGAATGGAGCGGCGTCATGCCCACTGTCTACCCGATCGTGCCAGGCCACGAGATCGTCGGCCGTGTCACCAGAGTCGGCTCGGCAGTTAACAGGTACAAACCCGGCGACCTCGCCGCGGTCGGGTGCCTGGTCGATTCGGACCGAACCTGCCCGCAGTGCGAAGCCGGCCTCGAGCAGTTCTGTCCGAACCAGACCCTCACCTTCAACTCCCCGGACAAGCACCTCGGCGGCGTGACCTACGGCGGCTATTCCGAAAGCATCGTCGTCGACGAACGTTTCGTTCTGCGCGTGCCTTCCAATCTCGATCCAGCCGGAGCCGCGCCGCTCCTCTGCGCCGGGATCACAACATACTCACCCATGCGCCACTGGGGCGTAACCAAGGGCAAGAGAGTTGGTGTGGTCGGTCTGGGGGGACTGGGCCACATGGGCGTGAAGCTTGCTCACGCGTTCGGAGCGCACGTCGCCGCTTTCACCACCTCGCCTGGCAAGAAGGAAGACGCGCTCCACCTCGGCGCCGATGAAGCCGTCGTTTCGCGCAACAACGACGAGATGCAAAAGCACGCCGGGAGTCTCGACTTCATTCTCGACACTGTCTCCGCCGAGCACGACATCAACGCCTACATCAACCTGCTCCGCCGCGACGGCAATATCACCCTGGTCGGCGCTCCAGAGAAGCCGCTGGGCGTGTCCTCCTTCGCTCTCATCATGGGGCGCCGCAGTCTCTCCGGCTCGAACATCGGCGGCATCGCCGAGACCCAGAAGATGCTCGATTTTTGCGGGGCACATAACATCATCGCCGATGTCGAAGTCATTCCCATCCAGAAGGTCAACGAAGCCTACGAAAGACTGACTAAGTCCGATGTGAAGTACCGCTTCTCGATCGATATGGCTTCTCTTAGATCTGAGTGATCGGCGTGACGCATGAAAGGAAAATAAAATGCAAAAGCGCAAACTTGGAAATAGTGGCTTGGAAGTTTCGGCTATCGGGCTCGGCTGTATGGGAATGAGCATCGCCTACGGTCCGGCCGGAGACAAGAAGGAGATGATTGCTCTTATCCGTAAAGCTGTCGAACTCGGCATAACATTCTTCGATACGGCCGAAGTCTACGGTCCGTTCACGAACGAAGATCTCGCGGGAGAAGCCCTCGCTCCCTTCGGTGGGCAAGTGGCGATCGCCACCAAGTTCGGGATCAAGATCGACCCCAGCGGGCAGCAGGTCCAGGACAGTCGGCCCGAGCATATCAAGCAGAGCGTCGAGGGCTCGCTCAAGCGACTCAGAGTCGAGGCTATTGACCTCTACTATCAACACCGCGTCGACCCGGCGGTGCCGATCGAAGAGGTGGCTGGAGCGGTGAAGGACTTGATTCGGGAAGGCAAAGTCAAGCACTTCGGCCTCTCGGAACCAGGAGTGCAAACGATCCGCCGCGCGCATGCAGTCCAGCCGGTGACTGCCGTCCAGAGCGAATGCTCGCTCTGGTGGAGACGCCCTGAAGCGGAATTGCTGCCGACGCTCGAGGAGCTCAGAATCGGGTTCGTTCCATTTAGTCCTCTGGGTAAAGGCTTCCTCACGGGAAAGATCGACGAGAACACGAAGTTCGACAGTTCCGACTTCCGCAACATCGTCCTTCGTTTTACGCTGGAGGCTCGGAAGGCGAATCTGGCTTTGGTTGATCTGCTGCGCAAGATGGCAGAACGGAAGAAGGCGACACCTGCTCAGGTAGCGCTTGCCTGGCTGCTTGCCCAGAAGCCGTGGATCGTGCCGATTCCGGGTACCACTAAGCTGAACCGCCTCGAGGAAAACATCGGAGCGGTTGCAGTCGAACTTACGTCCGAGGATCTGCGTGAGATCGATAGCGCCGCCGCAAAGATCACGATCCAAGGCGCGCGGTACCCTGAAGAGCTGGAGAAAAGAACCGGTCTCTGATCGACGGATGCGATCGACCAGTCATCACAACTGGCATCAGGAAGGAGACGCGCCGATGAGCACGTGGACGAGCGAAGATCTCAACAAGATCGGAACAGCAGAAGAACTGGAGATCGCGTCGCTCCAGCGCGACGGCACGCTGCGCAACCCGGTGACGATTTGGGTCGTCCGCCACGGCGATGACCTCTACGTCCGATCCGTTAACGGGCACACCTCCGCCTGGTTCCGCGGCGCCCAGGATCGGCACGAAGGTCACATCCGCGCCGGCGGCGTCGACAAAGACGTTCGTTTCGTCGAAGCCAGAGACGACGACGTCAATGACGAGATCGACGCCGCATACCGCGCAAAGTACCGCCGCTACGCCGCGAGTATCGTCGGGCACATCGTGAGTCCAAAAGCGCGAGCCACAACCATCAAGCTCGTACCGCCTGAACAAACTCGGGCCGCTCGGTAATCTCGAGGTCGAGTGACGATATGTCAGCGCTCGCCGAATGGAACAGCTTTTACGTAATCGTCGGCTCGTCTGCCGGCGCCTTGATCGGATTGCAGTTCGTCGTCATAGCCCTCATCGCACGAGGTGCCGCGCAAGCGGGCGCCGCCTTTACGACGCCGAGCGTCGTTCATTTCGGAGTCGTCCTGTTGCTGTCAGCGGTTGCAAGCGCTCCCTGGCACGGCATCGCCACCGTCGCAGCTCTTTGGGGCCTAGCGGGCCTTGGTGGGGTAGTGTACGCCGTTCTCGTGGCGCGGCGTCTACGAGTGCAAACGACTTACCAGCCCGTATTCGAGGACTGGTTGTTTCATGTTCTGCTTCCATTTGCGGCATACGCAATGCTGGCCGGATCGGCATACGCGGCTCATTCCCATGCGCGACCAGCCCTGTTCATCGTCGGTGCTGCGGCGCTGCTGCTGCTGTTCATCGGCATTCACAATGCCTGGGACGCCGTGACGTACCACGTGTTTGTCAAAAAACGAAACAGCGGCGAGGGCTGAGCGGTATCTTTGCTTCTGTGTCGCCTTGGCGAGATGAATTTTTACGGTATCCTGTACTGATCAGTTGTGCATCAACACTCGTTCTTCGTATTCTGTTTCGAAGAACAGCTTGTGCTTGGCTTCTTCCTTGGCGAGATCGACGAAGACCTGTTTGAGGTTGGCATCCGTGACTTTCTCGGCCATATCGCTATACAGTTTGAAGGCGGCGCGTTCTCTTTTCATCACGACGATCAGTGCATCCTGGTAGGAGATGTTGTCGCTGGCATCGACTTCGACCAGATAGTCGGAAACCTTCAGGTCCAGTATTTCCTTTTCCGGGGTCAATTTGTGCTCGCCGGTTCTGACTGCAAGCAAACGTTCCTTGTGGCGTTTTTCCTCTTCCGCGAATTCAAGCAGCATCTTTTTCATACCGGCTTTTTCCGCGCGCGCGGCAAATGTTACATAGAAGTCGGCAGCCTGCTGCTCCTGGTCGATGGCGTAATCGAGAATTTCATCAACGGTATTCATGTTCACTCACTCCCAGATGCTATTAATGGCGCTCGCTTCTCGGGCCTCGCCGTTAGCAAATCAAAATCGCCTGAGCGGTTCCCTCATGCCCGCCCTTAAGGGGCCCACCGTAAGCGGCAAACCGGCTTGGCCTTCCTATTTTCGCCTCGACAATACCCGGTTAACCATGGGTATGTCGACCCGCGTTTTTGGCTTGATTGCAAGTACGACGAATACGACTACATGCCCCGATCGAAGTTTTCAATACTCCATCAATGTCGAGTTCTCCGCCAACCGCGTTGCCGCATCCCCATCCAGGAAGCAGCCTGTGCTACTCGGCTGCGCGTCCCTGCGCAACTCGCCTAGGCGGTCTTGGCAAACCCTTCATTCATTTCCTTCTCGTAGGTGATGAACTGCTTGACGCTCGGGCACTCCTGCATGCGCTAGAAATGCGCGGCGACATTGGGAAAGCCTGAAATCTCCACCCCCAACTGGAGGGCGCGGCGGCAACACTAGAAGAAATGCGCGTCCCGGGCGGTCAAATGGTCGAAGAAGTACTCGCGTGCCCCAAGGGCAATCCATCCAAGTGGCGAGCAAAAGGGATCGAGAATTGCTGCTGAGCGGCTGGCGCGTAGATATCCCGGCAGACTGGATTGAATGAGTGAACGCGGCGCAGACTGAGGTGAAGATCGGGGCGCTGCGGAAGTGCGTCAATCGCGGGACGCCGTACGGCACGGAAAATTGGAAGACAGATTGCGGCTGCGCTCGGATTGAAAACTACACTTCAGCCCTGCGGCAGATCTAAAAAGCAATTGGGGTTAACGGTTCGCGTCACCCTTCCCCTTTTCTTCTCCCCCGACTCTACACGATACCGCCGAGAAAAAAGGGCAACCGTATTAGTCGCTCGTCAACGAAATATTGGCCGAAGAGTTGCGAAAGGCAAGGCGGTCAATACCCAGGCTTGATCCCTAAGCTCCGAGCGAAGTCCAGACTCAGGCCCAAATCCCGTGTCGCAAATTCCGGATACGCTCCAAACCTTATTCCGTTAAGCACGCTGTTCCTAAGTTGCCGGCGTCCTTAAGTGCATGTGCTTCAGTCGCAGTTCTTAACCTTCGACTCCTGACAGCGTCGAGCCATCTCCTGCGCGGTTCCAATCTGCTCGGCTGTCATTTTTGACTCGATTCTATCTCGATTCCTTGTCGCCGTATCTCCAGAATCGCCGCTCGATGCTGCGGCAGCGAGGGTAAACCACATATGCGCACGCACAAAGTCCTGCCGCACGCCTGTGCCATTGGTATACATCACACCCAGATTGACCTGCGCCAATTCGTTTCCCTGCGCTGCCGCGAGGCGATACCACTTCACGGCTTCCTGATAATCCTGCGGCACGCCTTGCCCTTTCTCATACGCCACACCCAGACTGGACTGTGCCGGTGCGTATCCCTGTGCCGCCGCGAGACGATACCACTTTACAGCCTCCTGATAATCCTGCGGCACGCCTTTCCCCTTTGCGTATATCGAACCCAGCCTCGTCTGGGCCCATTCGTCTTCCCGCGCCGCTGCGATGAGATACCACCTCACGGCTTCCCGATAATCCTGCGGCACGCCTTGCCCTTTCTCATACGCCAGACCCAGACTATACTGCGCGGGGACATTTCCCTGCGCCGCCGCGAGGCGATACCACTTGACAGCCTCCTGATAATCCTGCGGCGCGCCTTTCCCCTCTGCATACATCGAACCTACCCTCCGCTGCGCCCACTGATGTCCGTTCTCGGCAAGCTGGCGAAACAGTTTCATCGCCTGAACATAATCGCCATGCTCGTACGCATCGCTTGCGTCATCAAAAGCGTTTGCTGCGGCAAAACTACTGATACAGAGTAAATGAAGAATGGCGAGCAAAAGCAGCGTGGTTTTCACGGCGATTCCCATTCCGTTACCGCCTGTGGGTTGCCTGAGCACGACTGTTGCCTGCATCCGATGTTGGCTGAGGAATTGAGAGCTCTTGAACCGTGAAATCTTTAATTTTCTTTATGCGTCCCGGCAACAGCGTGAGTCGGCAATAGTCTATAGTTGCTTTGACCGACTTAGCAAACCCGTCATTTACTTCTTTCCCATAGGAAAGCAGCTTCTTAAAACTCGGACGCTTCTGCATGGGGTTGAAATGCGCCGCGACGTTGGGGAAGCCTCAAAAACCATCCAACTGGATGCGTTATTGATCTTTCCGGTTCGCGAACTACTGGTCCAACTGGAAACACCGTGCGGGAGGATAGCCCGCTTCGAACTCCACTAGTTTCGTGCGCGGCACCGAGGTGTCGCTGCAAACCTTCCGGATTTCTATCAGCTGGACAGGTGTTTTGGAGGCGCTCTTCGACTCGCAGGTGACTTGCACGCAGGAGATCTTCTTCAACCAGGAGCACACTTTCACGCCGCGGCCGAAGGCATCCTCCAGCTCGGTCAGATACAAGGTGCCGAGTTTATCCTTGCCATCCTCTAAGTGCACGCCTGTCGCCAGCGTGTAGAAGGTACCGCCGACTTCCAGCAACCTCAGCACCTTGTCAACGAACCGGGACAAGTCCTCGGTATAGGTGAAGCCGCCGTACACGTCGGTAATGACCTGGAATTTTCCCAGCTCCTCGGGCGAATATTGCCCCAGGCGCTTGCCGGAGAGATAACGTATACGGTCATCCCCGAGGCGAGCGGCCTGCTGTTTCCAGTTGTCCGTCCGGCGGTCTTCGATGGAGATCGCGACCGCGCGCGCCCTGGGGCCGGACCCGCGGCACTTTTCAGCCGGCGCCGCGGCGTCTTCGGGTGCGTAGTAGTCCAGGATGGCCTGCCCTTCACCCGCTCCGACATCCAGCCATCGGTCCGAGCTACCCAGCCTGCCGAGAGCGTCGCAGAAGCCGGAGGGAAGAAGATCTGCGTACTGCGAGAGCCCCCGGTCGGTGGTGTATACCCTGCGACCATCGGCGCCCCGGCTGTGGTAGATTTTTTCCTGCTTCAGGGATTCCTCGTTGATCTGCGGTTGGACGGGTTCCTGTGACCAGCCAGCCCGCAGTCCAAGCGCCTGCAGGACGATGACGATCAGAACAACCAGGAGCGGTTTCGCACTGTTCCACCCTTTCACCGATGATTTGACTGGATGCATAACTCTTACTTCCTCCTCGCGTTGAAAAACATGCCATTCTTCAAACCGTTTTCAAAGCTGTTCCAGGCATAGTCTATGCCGCCGGTGGCCGCAAGGCCGAAGGCGGAGGCGGTCAGTGCGCTGACGAAAGCGATTTGCGCTTCCTCCGTGTCATCGGGGTCGTCCTCGAACGTGCGCAGCGTGCGCCGATTCGGATACTGTGCATCTTCGTGGACCGTGTCCCGTATCGAGATCTCTCCGACCCCGGCCGGAATGAACCGGTAAAATTGCCCGCGATTGCGGGCGGGCCAGATGTCCTCGTCCGCGCCGATCACCATCACTGGAACGGCGATCCGCCTTAGCAACTGCGACAAACCCCGACCGATCGCGGTGGGATCCAGCAAAACACCGCCCAGCGCGGGGGCGCCTTCCCCTAAAGCGGTGGCGACGGCGGTAGCGCCGAATGAGTGGCCGACGAGAATGATCTTGTCCGCGTCTATGCGGCCGTCGACGACCTCCGGCGTCCGATGAATGGTGTCGACGAGCTTGGCAAGGGTTCTACCGTTGGCGATCCACGGCCCGCCTTTGGGCAAATCGAGGGCAAGGCCATGCATGCCCCAGGAGGCCAAGTGCATCGCTTGGAAGGCATGGTCCTCCTTGGAATTGTTGTGACCGTGCAACACGATGACCAGAGGCGCCTTGCTGGCCGCGGCGCACAGGTATAAGTCCGTTTTCACCGTCGGACCGGAATCCAGGGGAATTTCCAGGTCCCTGCGCTCGACTATGGCGAAGGGCCCGCGAAACCTGAATTGCGCTACGTCGGGCTTGCGGGACAGTAGATAGCGCTGGAGCTCGGCGGCGTTTGCTGCCTTTATGGGTGTAACTTCAGTCGTCGGAAACGGGCGAGTACAACCGCCCGCATGCGCCATAAAGGCGATCAGCAGCAGGGCTGAAACACGAAAATTTGATCGGCCAATCGCGGCTGCGGTTGCTGGCACGTTACCCCCGAGAATGATTGAGGGACGAGTCTCTATTCTTGACTCGGCTAACTCATCTAAAACGCGCTGTACCCTAATCCAAAGCATAATGTCAATTCTTGCCCTTTCAACTCGACAAGGTTAACATAGGATGTTGTCCGGCCTAGAACAGGGCGTGCGAGGCAGGTCCCGTATTTCCGGCGGCGCTTTTCGACTCCTCAAGGTTGTGTTGGCGGGCGGTTGTCGGCGGCGGACCGTCAAAAGCAAATTTTTATCAGTCAGCGGCAATATAGTCTTAATCAAAAATGCGCCTCATCGCAACGCCGCACCACTATTTATCAGTTCGCTGCTCTCGAAGGATGGACAGACCGCTTTTACCTAGTCCTTGGGCCACCCGGCCCGCCGTCTCGACTTGGACACGCAGTGGACCAAAGAGTTCGGCCATCTCTCTACCAAGGAAGCGTTGATCCCGCAAAAGAACGACGACAGGGGAAACGGCTCCG
>Ga0316628_100002895_pt1 | contig 12978 bp, 12 predicted proteins | sample OWC_Aug_M2_C1_D5_FD_207648 | JGI IMG/M metagenome (GOLD analysis project Ga0316628, IMG submission 207648) | Wetland soil microbial communities from Old Woman Creek delta, Ohio, United States - OWC_Aug_M2_C1_D5_C | ecosystem: Environmental > Terrestrial > Soil > Wetlands | place: USA: Ohio...
ACGTGGAGATGCCGGGGGCCGACGTGTGCTGCGGCGCCGCCGGCTCGTTCTGCGTCACGCATCCGGCGCTGTCCGAGGGTGTAGGAAACAACAAGGCCGACAGTGTCGTGGCGACCAAGGCCGACGTGGTCGTGAGCGGTTGCCCCTCCTGTCTCACGCAGCTCAAAGCCATGCTGGCCGCCAAGGGATCCAAGATCAAGGTCATGCACCCCATGGAGCTGCTGGCGGAGAGTTACAAGACGGGCACCGAGGAGAAGTAGCCTCGCCGACCATTCGGGCAGAGCAAAGCTTGACACTCACGAACGGGAAGGAGTAGCTTCGGCCGACAGCGGCGGTTCTCCGAGGCAACAGCGGAGGGCGGTTGGATGACGCTGGCCAGGGATGCGCAGGGAAGCCATTCGTCCAAAGTGATTGCGTTGAACAACCAAACGGCCCTCCCGGGTCGCGAACCGAGGGGGCCGACGCTTTTTTGGGAGGATCGTATTGATTGAGGATGGGCGGTAGGGGAACACAGCCGGTTGGCGGTATAAGCATTCCGGATTGAGGTGGGCTCATGGCGATGAAACGAAAGGTCGTAGGACGTGCGTGGGAGAAAAGGGATGCCCGCGAAATCGTTGCGGAGGATATCCGTTTTCCCGATGCTGATAGAAGCGCCAAGGATGTGGATGTGTTCGAGGATTTCGCTGGGCTGAATCCGCCTCTCGATATCTTGGAGGTCGCGTGCGGGATCGGCCGGTACGCCGTAGAGTTCGCCAAGCGCGGCTATCGCGTGGTCGCCATCGATAGCGACGGGCAGTTCCTCGATCAGGCGGAACGAGCCGCGCGGGATGCGAACGTGGCGGTGGAGTTTCGCTCGCAGTCGGCAGCGGATTTGCCCGAAAGGGGCCATTTCGATTTCGTCTTGGCGCACTGGCATGTGATCGGTTTCATGACGTACGAGGAGATCAAGAAGCACTTCTCGACCATCCACGCGGCGCTCAAACCTGGTTGCTCGTTTCTGTACGTGTTCCAAGGGCCGCGGATGGTATCGAGCCGAAAAGGGGAGGATGTGGCGCCGGTCAGAAACTGGACGGAGAAAGACGGGAAATTCATCTTGACCGAAAGGTCCGTTCAGGACGGCATCCCGGATGAATACAGCATCGTCATCGACACCGAGGCGGGCGAGATCATCGAGTACCGAGAAGAGAAGGGCGCGCTCGGTTACAAGGACGTGCTCGACCACCTGAAGAGCGCCGGATTCAAGTTGGTGAAAGGATACAAGGATTTCGCGAAGAATCCGGCAACGCCCGAGGAGTTCTCGATTTTCGTCTGCCAGAAATAAGGAGTGTTCACCGCCGTAGAATGTATGCGTCCCCGTCTGCGAAGCCAACACTCAGAGTGAGTTGAAGCATGGGCGTCACGCAAGATCCGGACCGCGGCACCGGAAGGCACGCAACCGCCTATTTCCTCCGGAGCGAGCGCCTCGGATTTCGCTCGTGGTCCGATGCAGACATCGATCTTGCGATGGGCGTGTGGGGAGACCCAGAGGTGACAAGGCTCATCGGTGGCCCCTTCTCGCGAACGCAAGTTTGGGAGCGGCTCTCGCGCGAGATCGCCACGATGCAATCGCACGGCGTTCAGTATTGGCCGATCTTTCTGCTTCTGACGGACCGGCACGTGGGGTGTTGTGGCCTTCGGCCGTACAAGTCAGAGGAAGGTATATACGAGATCGGGGTCCACTTACGAAGGCCCTATTGGGGTCAAGGGTATGCGCCGGAAGCGACGCGGGCAGTGATGGAATATGGCTACAACATTCTTGGAGTGAAAGCGCTCTTCGCAGGGCATAACCCGGCGAACGTCGCCTCGCGCCGGGTCCTGGAGAAGCTGGGTTTTCGGTACACGCACGATGAGTTTTACCCTCCAACAGGTCTGCACCATCCCTCGTATCTGCTCACGGCAGAGGAATTCGCAGGGAAGCGCACTTAGGGGCAGAGGATATGGCTTCACTCCTCGCGCCGCGAGCGCAGGGTGCTCCTTCTCGGCGCGATTCGACCGGAAGCCCTGGAATGACCTGGTATGATGTCTAAGAAACCGTCCGCACAGGGATTGGCAATCCTCGCGCTCGTCGTGCTCGTGATGATTTGGGGCTACAACTGGGTTGTCATGAAGATCGCGGTGCAGTATGCCGCACCCTTTGATTACGCTGCCCTTCGAGTGCTGCTTGGAGGGTTGAGCCTCTTGCTCGTCCTGGCGTGGCGACGCCAACCAATCTGGCCCAAACGGGCCGGGGGAGCATTTGTCGTCGGCGCGCTCCAAATGAGTGGGTTCTACGGTCTTTCAACATGGGCGTTGGTGAACGGCGCCGCCGGGAAAACCGCCGTCTTGAACTATGCGATGCCCTTTTGGGTGCTCTTGCTCGCGTGGTTGACGTTGGGAGAACAGGTACGAGGAGTTCAGTGGGTCTCGGTTGCCGCAGCCCTTACGGGCCTGATCTGTATCCTCATGCCTCTGAGTCTGGCCGAGGGACTCCTCAGTAAAGAGCTCGCCATTCTATCGAGTATGAGCTGGGCGGGAGGTGTCATCGTCGCGAAGAGACTCCAGCAGAGATCGCCGCTGGATCTCCTCTCCTTTACGACCTGGCAAATGCTGTTCGGCAGCGTTCCCCTCATCTTCATCGCCTTGCTCGTTCCCTCGCAACCCATCGAGTGGTCCCCTGCATTCATCGCGGCAATGGTCTATAGCGTCATCCCCGGGAATGCCATTGCCTGGTTGCTCTGGTTTTATGCATTGAGCCGTTTGCCCGCCGGCGTGGCAGGGTTGGGCACCCTTGCCGCGCCGGTCATCGGGGTCCTGGCGGCTCGGATCCAACTTGGGGAGGAGCTACGAGGGCTGGAGGCGGTCGGCATGGTGCTGATTCTCGGCGCACTCGCCCTCAACGCAATGCAGGCAATCAGACCGCAGGAACGAGCGTGAGCGTGTGCGGGCACATGACATGCGGACCTCCGACCGGTTTACCGCCGTGTGATGCCGCGGGCTCCACGATTGGCATGAGATCGGCGACAAGATGATGGGAAGCATCTGGCAGGTCTGGAAGGAAAAGGCGCGGGCGCTCAAGCGGGAAACATACGCCGTCTATCTGGCGTGTCGCGATCCGCGCGTGCCATGGTACGGGCGGGTGCTGGCGGCCTGCGTGGTCGGCTACGCCTTCAGTCCGATTGACCTCATCCCCGATCCCGTCCCGATTCTCGGATACCTTGACGACCTCATCCTCATTCCCCTCGGCATCGCGATGGTCCTCAAGACCATTCCGCCAGAGGTCATGGCCGAATGCCGCGAAAACGCCGCCCTAGCCATGGCCGGTGGCAAGCCCAAGAACTGGGTCGCCGCCGGGATCATCGTGGCCATCTGGATCCTGCTCGCTTTGGCCGCGGTGGCACTCACGTACCGCCTCCTGAAATAGAGGAGCCTCGCTCGTCACCCTTCCCCTGTGCGACTGCGCCTCCGTCGTCTTCTCCGTGGGCAGGAACTGTGCGTCTGCGAGTTTGTGGATGCGCTCCGTATCCCGCAATATGCCGTCTCACGCCATCTGCGCTCCCTGCGCGCGCTCGGGCTCGTGGCGGCGCGACGGGATGGGCGCTGGATGCACTACCGACTCGGCAGCGCGGTGAATGATCGTGGGCCTGCCGCGGAGGTGCTGGCCGTGCTGTGCCGTCACCTTGAAAGCGAGAGCGCGTTGCGAAGGGACGATGCCACTGAGACCCCGCCGCCAGCAACGTGGGGGGACGGAATCGGCCGGAGCCTTGACGGCTCCGGCCGATTGTTCGATCCTTTCGTTGCGCAGTTTCCTTTATCGCTGGCTTAGCTCATCAGTTTTGCCTGGAACTTCCCCGCCCCCTGGATCGCCGCGATCATTTTTTCAGGGGAGGCGGTTGGTTCCTCCACGGTGACGCGCGCTTCCTTCTTGATCCGATCCGCCGTGGCAGCTTTCACGCCTGCAAGCCTCTCCAAGGCTTGTTTCACTTCTCTCTCGCAGCCCCCTCAGGTCATGCCGGTGACGGAGAATACCAACTCTTTGCTGTCAGCCATGTCATCCTCCTCGTGGTAGGTGGGTCTCGCCTCGTTTCACGAATTTTAGCGCGGGGAAGAAGGGGAAGGAAAGCGGATTCTCTCCGGAGAAAGCAGAGAGGGGAGGGGGCATACCCCCTCCCCCCTATGTGAACAGCATCCCTCAGGAGAAGCCGGTTACGCGGCCTCGACCTTGATGGCCTTGGGCCGGGCCTCTTCCTTCTTCGGGAGCTGGATCTCCAGCACGCCGTCCTTGTAGGTGGCCTTCACACGCTCCGCATCTACCGTCGGAGGCAGGGCCACGGACCGCTGGAAGGTGCCGTAGCTTCTCTCGAACCTCGTGTACCCCTCGTCGTTGACCTCGGACTCGTGCTTTCGCTCTCCCTTGACCGTTAGGGTGTTATCCTCGAGCGAGATGTTGATGTCCTCCTGCTTCATGCCCGGCACCTCGACCTTCAGAGTGATGCCGTCCTTTGTCTCCACCACGTCCATCAGAGGCTTCCACTCTCCGGCAGTGAGCAGGCCATCCTGTGGGAACCCTGCGAGCGGCTCGTCAAATAGACGCCGGAAACCGGCCAGCTCTTCAAAGGGATTCCAGGCGCTGAGCGACGTGAACCGAGGCTGCCACTTCGTGATCATCATGGGTACATTCTCCTTGTTATTAGCCGAGGCTCGCTCGGCATCGTTTCTGTTGCTGGCTTCTTTATTCAGCCGATAGTATATATATAACTTGAGCCATGTTCTGTCAAGTATAAAAATATGAAAATATATCGGCAGAAGAATTCAATTTTTTTAATTACTTATGGCGGATATCGGCCTTGAAATTCTGGCCGCTGTTGCAGAGTCATTTCGGCAGGCTAGTTACCAGTCTCCAGGATGAGCAGGCTGGAACCGATGTCGAGATTAACGCGGAAGCGTTCTAGAAAGCTCATTCCGAGTAGTCCGGCAACGTTCGAGGGCATTCCGGGAAGATCGTGGACCACGACCGGAACATGACGGGCCACCGCGCCGCCGACATCGACCTCCTCCAAGACGGCAAGCGGGGCCTGGATGACGCCGCTCGCGGTGGCGAGGCGGACGGTCGCGCCACCGGATGTCGAAATACCCAAGCGGTTGGCTACGGTCGTACTGACCGAGGTGTAGCTTGCTCCTGTATCGAGAATAAACACGCCGACCGATTCGCCATTGACGCGGGCTGGGACCAGCGCAGAGCCTCCTCGCCGTTGTATCGGAACTTGGATGGTGGACGTTCCGGGCTCCCCGAGAGCCTCGAGGGCTTGCCTGGACGAGACGGCGAATGGAGATGCGGGCGCCACCTGCAAGATCTGGCGGTAGACGTGGGCCGAAGCGGCAGTGTCGCCGAGCATGCGGTACGATTCCGCCACGTACCACCAACGCTGCGGGTCGCGGGGTGACTGTTCGGTTGCCTGAACGAACTTCTCCAGCGCCCACCGATAGTGGCCGCCCTCGAAAAAGCTTACCCCCTCTTCGAAAGGCCCGGCGTACGCCGTTCGCGCCGAAAAGGCCAATGCCAGGATTATCGCCCCGATCGCCAGCTTTTTCGACAGATCTGCTACCCTACGAGTCCGCTCCAAGTTGGCCTCCGATTCCGACGTGCCGTGCCTACGTTAACACCCGATCCCATACCGGGCAAGGTCGTGGATAGATTCCGGTGCTCTTGTCCGGACGGATTGGACCGACTATACTTCCGATGGACCACGGCGCGCTGATCGGTGGACTGCCGCCTGCCGGACGAGGATCCGAGTGGACATTCAGTTGGAAATCGGTTTGAAGAAGGCCATCGAGTGGATCAGCCAGCGCCGCCGGGACGATCCGTCGGCAGGTCTCGCGGCGCTGGTGGACGAAGCATGTCGACGGTTCGATCTTAACCCCATCCAGGCGGACTTTCTGTACCGCCATCTCACGCAAGGTTGAGTGGCGCCTCCCGATTATGTCACGAAGACGACCCCTCGCCCTCCGCTTTCGCCTCCTCGATCGCTTGCCGAACGGCCGGCAGCACGAACACGCCTTCCAGATCGAACTGGGCAAGACCCGTCGCAAGCAAGCGGGCCTTCTCTCGGCAGCCCAACGTCCGCTCGATGATGATCCGCCGCTCCCCGCGGAGGATACACAGGCCCCCGCGGCCCGAAAGTTCCTCCGTGCTGAGAGCGGCATAGCGGACCGGAATCTTGAGTTGCTCCGCCAACCCCTCCAGCCGGGAAAGTAACTCCTCAGCCTGCATGGCGTTCACCACTCAGCCGCGCGCGTCTTGCGATCGCACTTCGTGCGGTCGCCGTATACCTACGCCCTGCGACGGATCATCTCGGCCGCAATGCCTCGGCCATTCGGATCGCGTCACGAGTCGGGCCGACGTCGTGCGTCCGCACGAGGTGGGCGCCGTTCAGCACGGCCACCGTTGTCGCCGCCAGGGAACCGGGAAGCCGGTCCGCGGGATCCTGCCGCCCCAGGAGTTTTCCAATGAACGATTTCCGCGAGAGGCCAACGAGGATAGGGCGACCGAGGGGCCGCAGCTCCCCGAGGCGGCGCACGATCTCGCAATCCCACACCTCCCACGACAAGGCGGCGTTGCGGAAGAAGCCGATGCCGGGGTCCAGAACGATGCGATCCCGCGCGTAACCGGCCGCATCGGAAAGGGCGAGGCTTTGCTGCAGGAGGTCCCGCACGCTGGGGATGGGCTCCGTCGCAGCGGGCGAGGTCTCCGACGCCATCAGGATCGCCCCCTGTGCCCGTTGCATCGCTACCCGGGCCATGGCGGGGTCGTGCCGAAACCCGCTGACGTCATTGATAACGGCGGCGCCGGCGTCCAATGCGGCCGACGCCACTCGATATCGTTTCGTGTCCACGGAGATTGGCAGCACGGCGACCGACCGGAGGACGCCGATGGCCCAGGTCAGGCGCCGGATCTCCTCCGCCTCGGTGATCGCGGTCTCCAGATACGGGGCGGTGGACATGGCCCCGACATCGAGCATGTCGGCGCCCTCGGCGGCCATTTGTTCCGCTCGCTGCCGCAGGGTCCCTTCGTCCGCCGCGACGGAGCCCTTGTAGAAGGACTCGGGGCTCACGTTGATGGCGCCTACGATGCGGACCGGGTGCCCGTCGCCGACCTCGAGTCCCGCCAGATTTGCGTAAGCGCCCATGCCGCACCCCGGTCGACCTTCGTCCCGGCGCCGACGGTCCCGTTTCGGGTGTCGCCCCGGCAAACGCGAAACGGCGCCAGGAGTTTGGATCCTGACGCCGTTACAAGCCAATCATCCGCCGCCCATCTTCACGTCGACTTCTTCAACCCCGAAAAGGCCTGCAGAAAGTCGATGGGCAGGGGGAAAACGATAGTGGAGTTCTTCTCCGTCCCGATCTCGGTCAGGGTCTGCAAGTAGCGGAGCTGGATCGTCACCGGCTCGGAGGCGATGATCGCAGCAGCCTGAGCCAGCTTCTCGGAGGCCTGCAACTCACCTTCGGCGTGGATGATCTTGGCGCGCTTCTCGCGCTCGGCCTCGGCCTGCCGGGCCATGGCACGCTGCATCTCCTGGGGTAGATCGATGAACTTGACCTCCACCGCACTGACCTTGATGCCCCACGGCTCCGTATGCTCGTCGATGATCCGCTGCAGCTTCTGGTTGATCTTGTCCCGCTCCGCAAGAAGTTCGTCCAGCTCCGACTGGCCAAGGACGCTCCGCAGCGTCGTCTGGGCGATCTGCGAGGTGGCGAACAGGTAGTCCTCAACCGCCACCACGGCCCGCTCGGGGTCCATCACCCGGAAATAAATGACGGCATTCACCTTCAAGGAGACGTTGTCTCGGGTGATGGTGTCCTGGGACGGCACGTCCATGGCCACCGTGCGCAGACTGACCTTTACCAGCTTGTCGATGATCGGAATCAGCAACAACAGCCCCGGACCGTTGCCGGTTCCGCCGGGGTTGAGCAGGGCCTTGGAGATCCGGCCCAGCCGAAAGACGACCCCCCGCTCGTACTCCCGCAGCACCTTCACGGAGCTGGACAGGATGTAGATCGCCAGAATGATGAGAAAGAGCACGGGGATGAACGTGAACGGCAGGATGTTGATCATTCCGACCTCCCTGGCGCGACGGAGCCGGAAGCGGCCATCGCGCGCTGGACCGGGACAACGTGCAGCGTGAGTCCATCGATTTGGGTCACCCGCACGGAGTCGCCGGGCTCTACCGGCACCTCGGACTCCGCGTTCCAGATCTCTCCGCGCAGGAAAATCTGTCCTCTCGGCGCCAAGGGGCTTCGGACGACGCCGACCTCGCCGACAAGCCCCTCACGCCCGGTGGTCGTCTTGGACCACAGGGCGCGGACTCCAGCGCCCACGATGAACATGAAGAAGGCAGCCACCGCCAGCGCGGTGAGAATGATGGTGGTCAGCGGGATCCGCATGTCGGGGAGGGGGCTGTCGATGAGCATGACAGAGCCGATGACCATGGCCGCCAGGCCTCCCAGCGTCAGGACCCCGTGAGAGACCACCTTGATCTCGGCGATGAACATGAGGATCGCCAGCAGGATGAGGAGCACGCCCGCGTAATTGATCGGCAGCTGCTGGAAGGCGTAGAGAGCCAAGATCAGGCTGATCCCGCCCAGGACGCCCGGCAGGACGGCGCCGGGCGTGCTGAACTCGAAATACAAACCAGCCAGGCCCAGGAGCAGAAGGAGATACGCCACCGTCGGATCGGCGATGATCTTCAGGATCTTCTCGCGGAGGTTCATCTCCCCGCGAGCGACAGTGGCATCCTTCGTCTCGATCTTGACTTTGCCGGCCGCCGTAGTGACGGTTCGGCCGTCAATCGCCTTGAGCAGGTCGTCCAGTTTTGGACTCACGAAATCGATGAGCTTGGCTTTCAGGGCTTCGGTCTCCGTCTTGGCGGTGGCTTTGCGAACCCACTCCTCGGCCAGATCGATGGGCCGGCCACGCTTCTCGGCAATCGTCCGCATGTAGGCCGCCGCATCGTTGGTCACTTTCTTCTCCATGGTCTTGTCCATCTGGCCGCCCATGGCGACGGGAGCCGCGGCGCCGATGTTGGTTCCCGGCGCCATGGCGGCGATGTGGGCGGCGAGCGTGATGAAGGCACCCGCAGAGGCGGCCCGCGCGCCGCTCGGGGCCACGTAGACCACGATGGGACGTTCGGCGGCCAGCATCTCCTTGATGATGACACGCATGGAGGTGTCGAGACCGCCCGGCGTGTCCAACTCGATGACGAGCGCGGCGACCTTGTCCTTCTCGGCCTGCTTGATGGCGGAGACGACGTAGTCCGCGGCACTGGAGGAGATAACACCCTCTACCCGGATGACACTGACCTCACGGGCGGTGGCGAAGGCGGGCGTCAGAACAAGAATCAGGGACGCCAATGCCAGGCAAACCCGCAGCCGATAAACGGGGGCTGCACGAACGTGATCGCGCATGGGACACCCAAGGCCGTGGCGGCCTCGCTCAAGTTGTGATTCAGTATACCACACCCAGTTGGCGCAAGATAGCCGGGGCGATATCGGAGAGATCCCGGATTCCGGAGGCCACATCGGCGGCCCCGGTGCCCCAGAGGAGCGTCGGCACGGGATTGCGCGTGTGCGTCTTGACGGATAGGTCCTCCAGGTTTCCATGGTCGCTCGTGAGAAGGACCAGGTTCTTCGAGTGGTCAACGTGCATCAGGAGGGCGTCGAGGAACCCTTCCAGATTCTCCAGGACCTCCACGGCGTTGGCCATGTCCTGCGCATGGCCGGCGAGGTCGGTGAGAAAGTGCTCGTACATGGTGAAAGCATACGACTGGGCAATCGTCGCCAGACGTGCCCCGGCTTCGGCGGGTGTGATGGGCGGCATGTAATACCCGCGTGCCGGAAGAAGGCGGTTCGTGAAGTCGTGAAACACCGCATCCCCGCGAGCGAGATCGTCCAGGGTTCGGAAGCGAAGGCCTGCCTTGGCGGTTGCGACGGTCGTCACCGAGAGGAAGCGCGGCGGGTTCTTCAGGTAACGCGGGGTGTACGCGTTTGCGAATGTGGCCGTGCCCCCAAGAGCTTGGACCCGGTTGAAGAGAGACTGCCCATCGAGAAGGGCCGCGAGCGACGGCGTGCAGTGCCCGCTGACATGCTGGCCGACCAGGGAGGGTGCGTTCACCCCCGCCAGGATGGAGGTCTGCCCCGTGGCGCTTTGGGGCAGACCGGGCATGCCCAAACAGGCGTCGGTCGGCACCAAGACGGCCGCGGGGTCGGGTGTCGGCAGTCCTTGCGCAAGGCGCAGCCGGGTCAGGCGCGCACGGAACAGAGGGTTCTTGTCGGGATCGGGCTCCCCCAAGCCCACACCGTCAACGAAGAGCAGCAGAACACCCACGGCCTGTCCACTCCAGGCGATCTCGCGATTTGGCAGCTTGGCAATTTGGCGATTAGGGACACCTACGAAGACGACGGGTGCTCTTTGGTCGCTGGAGTGTGCCGATCGCCCAGTCGCCCAATTGCCCAGTCGCCCAATTGCCGAGTCGCCGAAGAAACGCCGCAGATCGTCCCGATTACTGGTGACGCGGCAGGGCGGAAGGCTCTCCAGGAACGCCCGCCCATAGCTTCGGGTCAAGAGGCGCGAATCCAGGATACACAACGCTCCACGATCCTGCCCGCTCCGGATCAGACGTCCCAGCCCCTGCCGCAGTGTGATGATGGCGGACGGGACCTGGTACTCCCAGAAGGGATCGCAGCCCTGCTGTTGGAGGTATTCCAACCGGGCCTCCAGGATCGGGTCCCCCGGGAATCCGAAGGGGAGCTTGTGGATGACGAGGCAGCTCAGCGCCTCCCCGACGACGTCCACGCCCTGCCAGAAGCTTCGCGTGGCCAACAGCACGGAGGCAACATCCTGGCGGAACCGGTCCAGAAGCTGCGTGCGCGGGGCTTCGCCCTGCACCATGAGGGGAAACGGAACGGTCCCTTGGAGCAGACGGTGAGTGGTCCCCATCGCCTCCACGCTGGTGAAGAGGACCAGCGCCCGCCCGGCGGTCAGTTCCAGGATGGACCCGATCTCCGCCGCGGCTCGCTCCAGGAAATCTCGCTCGCGCGGATCGGGCAGATGGCGCGGGATGTACAAAATGGCCTGCTCGCCGTAATCGAAGGGGGACGCGGCCTGGAACTCCCTCGCGCGCTCCACCCCCAGTCGGCGTCGGAGGAAATCGAACTGTCCGGCGGCCGACAGCGTGGCCGACGTGAGGATCACCGTCTCCGCGGATTCCAGGATGGCGCGACGAAAATCCGCCGACACGTCCAGCGGCGACACGCGCAGGACCAAGGCTCTGCCCCGGCGCTCGGACCACCGCACGACGGGGCGCCGATCCGACGCATCGGAGACGTCCGAGACTGGGCGCAGGAAATCACGGATGACGGCGGCATGCTCGCCGGCCCGGCGCGCGCAGCCCAAAAGGCCCTCGGGCTTGCCCGGGAGAGCGTGGATGAGGTCGTGGAGGAGTACGAGGTGCTGGATCAACTCGCTCCCCGCGGAACCGACAAGCCCCCCCAGCGTCTCCTGCCGCAGGCGACGGGCGCCCTCGGAAAAATCAAAGGAACGGAAGAAGCGCGCCGACACCTCGGCCAGCCGGATGAGGTGGGTGGGGATGGTCGGGTCGCCGGCCGCTGAGGCTCGCCACTCCCGCTCGGCGTCCCGGACGAGCCGCTCGATCCGCAGATTGCTGATCTCGGTGCCGAAGAAATCGGTGGCCACGTCCTCCAGCAGGTGCGCCTCGTCCAGGATCAGGGTCGCGTACGAAGGAATGACGTGGAAGAGACTGCCGTCCCTCAGGGCGGCGTCGGCGAGCAGCAGGTGGTGGTTGACGATCACGATGTCAGCCGCCGCGGCTTCCTGCCGCATGCGCGTGAGGAAGCAGGAGTCGTAGTCCTCGCAGGCGGAGCCCAGGCAGGTCTCGGACCATGCGGCCAGGTCGTCCCACAGGGGGTCCGTGTCGGAGAGAAAATCCAGCTCCGCCCGATCTCCCCGCACCGAAGCGCCTGACCACTTCTGGATCTTCACGAGCCGCTGGCGCTCCGGCCGGGTGTGGGTTTCCGTGAGGGCGCGCCGCAAGCTCCGGCGGCAGAGGTAATTGGCTCGCCCCTTCATGAGACTGGCGACGAACTGCTTGGGAAGGGTCCGGGCGAGGAGGGGTATGTCCTTGAAAAAAAGCTGCTCCTGGAGGGTCTTGGTCCCGGTGGCGATGACCGTCTTTTTGCCGGAGAGGATGGCGGGGACGAGATAGGCGAGCGTCTTGCCGGTTCCCGTGCCAGCCTCGGCGAGGAGGGTCTCGCCGGTGTCGATGGCACGCTCGACCGCCTCGGCCATCTGGAGCTGTGCCGGGCGATACTCGAAGCCTGGAATGGCGACTGCGAAGATACCTCGCGGGCCGAACAGCCAGCTCAGCCCTGTCCGCGGTTCTCCGTCCAGGGATCGTTTCTTCCGCATCGGTGACGTTCGAGGTTCGATGTTCAATGCTCGAGGTTCAACGTTCAATGGTGGTTGACGGTCTGCCGTGCGACGTTCGAAGTCGGCGTGGCGCGGCTCCCGGATCGCCTAGCGTTCTTTAGCCTTGGCCTCGGCCCACAGGGCGTCCATCTCATCCAGAGTCACCTGGCCCGGGGTTCTCCCGCGGTGCGCCAGCTCTTCTTCGATGTACTGGAAGCGGGCGATGAATCGTGCGATCGTCTTGCGGAGAGCCTCTTCCGGATTCACCGCGATGAACCGGCTGAGGTTCACCAAGGAGAAGAGCAGATCGCCCAGCTCCGCCTCCATCCGCTCCGGCTGTTCGCTGTCCATGGCGGCGCGCAGCTCGCCCAGTTCCTCCTCGACCTTCCGGACGACCTCGCGCGCCTCCTTCCAGTCGAAGCCGACCCGGGAGGCCTTCTCCTGAAGCCGATGGGCACGCAGGAGCGCCGGCAGCTCTCGCG
>Ga0316628_100002896_pt1 | contig 12978 bp, 10 predicted proteins | sample OWC_Aug_M2_C1_D5_FD_207648 | JGI IMG/M metagenome (GOLD analysis project Ga0316628, IMG submission 207648) | Wetland soil microbial communities from Old Woman Creek delta, Ohio, United States - OWC_Aug_M2_C1_D5_C | ecosystem: Environmental > Terrestrial > Soil > Wetlands | place: USA: Ohio...
ATCTTACTGCCGTCCGAGCCGGGTCGCCTTGTCGATGCGGTCAAACCGTTCCAGCGAAAGGATCGCGTTGGCGAGCTCGTCGGCCCGGCCGTTCAGCACGGGGCGCGCCAAGGTGAGGAATTTCTGTGCCATCGCCTGCGCGTCCGGAAACGAATTCGGCTCGCCGGAAGGATCGTCCTGGAACCGCTCATGCACGCCGTCGTCGGTGGTGATTTTGATGCGCGCGCCGAAAGGATGCTTGCGGCCGGTTTCCAGCCGATCGTCCTGCACGACGTCGAACTTGTCGGCCAGCGCGTCGATGGCAGCATCGCCGAGCCGCTCGTAATCGTCCCAGCCGAAGCGCCCCTGATCGAGCGCGACCGCGCCGGTGAAGAACATCGAGAACTGCCCGCCGACGACCGAGGTCGGATGCCGCTTGGTGGCGGCGTCGCCCGTGAGCGTGATGCCGTTGCGGTGCAGCCCGATCTCCACGCGCCTGATCTGCTCCGGCGTCAGGTTGTGCTCGCGCCGGATCGCAATCAGCGCATCGAGAGCGGCGTGGGTATAGCGGCAGCTCGGATAGGGTTTGACGCCGACTTTCATGGTCTCGTAGACCTTGCCGAGACCGGCGGTGACCTTCTCCGGATGGGCGTTGTCGCTGTAGCCGACGAGCAGGCCATGCTTGCCTTCGACCGATTCCGTCGCGCCGACGAAATCATTGCGCGCCAGCGTGGCGGCGATCACGCCGTTCATGGCCGCCGCACCGACCTGGTAGCGCTTGTTCCAGGCGCCGTTGACCAGAAATTGCAGCGAGCCGGCCGCCTGGCTTCCGGCGACGCCGAAGGCCGCGACGATTCTCTCTTTCGGCAGTCCGAACAGTTTCGCGGCGGCGGCCGCCGCGCCATAGGTTCCGGCGGTCGCGGTCGGGTGAAAGCCGCGGGCATAATGCGAGGTGGGATCGAGCGCGTTGCCGAGCCGGCAGCACACCTCATAGCCGGCGATGATCGCGGTGAGCACCTCGCGCCCCGAGGCGCCGACGAGCTCGCCGACCGCAAACGCAGCCGGCACCACCGGCGCGCTTGGATGCAGCGAGGCATCGGCATGCGTGTCGTCGAAATCGAGCGAGTGACCGAGCGCGCCATTGAGCAACGCCGCAACCGCCGGCGTCCAGGCCCTCGCATCTCCGAACACCGTGGACTCGCCGCGGCCATCGAGCGAGAGCGCCTCCAGCGTCTTGAACAGCGAGGGAGTGGATTCCGCATCGCGCCGCGCCCGGATCGCGCTGCCGAGAAAATCGAGCGTCAGGGCTTTGGCGCGCTCGCGCACCTCCTCAGGGATGTCCTCGAACTTAAGGTCGGCGACATAGGCAGCAAGCGTTGCGGTTTCATCGGCCATTGGCGTTGCCTCCTACGTTCGTGTCGTCATTGCGAGGAGCGAAGGCGACGAGGCAATCCAGAGTGCTTCCGCTTCAAATTGCTGGACTGCTTCGCTTCGCTCGCAGCGACGGGGACCTTCCTGATGAAGTCTCCATTGTTTCGTAGAACTGGCGCGGCGCACCGTCAACCTGCGCTGTTGCAATAGCTGATCCGATTTGGCGGCAGACTAAAGACCTGTGCCCGCCCTCACCGCGCCGGCACGCGGATGATTTTCGCACCCAGCGCATTGAGCCGCTCGTCGATCCGCTCATAGCCGCGCTCGATCTGGTCGGCGTTGTTGATGGTGGAAACACCCTCGGCGCAGGCGGCAGCCAGCAGCATGGCCATGCCGGCGCGGATGTCGGGCGAGGTCATCAGCGCGCCCTTCAGCCGGCTGGGACCTGCGACGATCGCCCTATGAGGGTCGCACAGCACGATCCGGCCGCCCATCGCGATCAGCTTGTCGACGAAGAACATCCGGGATTCGAACATCTTCTCGAACATCAAAATGACGCCGTCGCATTGCGTCGCCGTGACGATCGCAATCGACATCAGGTCGGCCGGAAAGGCCGGCCAGGGCTGGTCCTCGAGCTTCGGCACATGGCCGCCGAAATCGTCGGTAATCTTGAGCGTCTGGCGGTCCGGCACGATGAGATCGTCGCCCTCGACCTCGCAGGAAATGCCGAGCCGTTCGAATCCCATCCGGATCGAGCGCAGATGGGTGAGGCCGGCGCGGGCGATGCGCAGGCGCGACCGCGTGACTGCGGCAAGCCCGATCAGCGAGCCGACCTCGATATGGTCGGGCCCGATCGTATAATCGACCGGACCAAGCGCCGCTCCCCCGTGTACGACCATGGTGTTGGTGCCGATGCCCTCGATGCGGGCGCCGAGCGCAACCAGGAAATGCGCGAGATCCTGCACATGGGGTTCGGACGCGGCGTTGCGCAAATAGGTGGCGCCGTGGGCCGCGACCGCGGCCATCAGCGCATTCTCGGTGGCGGTGACGCTGGGCTCATCGAGGAAGACATCCGCGCCCGCAAGGCGCGAACAGCGCAGCTCGAGGCGGTCGGATGCGGCGACTTTGGCGCCTAGCTGCTCGAAGGCGAGAAAATGCGTGTCCAACCGCCGCCGGCCGATGACGTCGCCGCCCGGCGGCGGCAACGTCACCTCGCCGCAACGCGCCAGAAGCGGGCCCGCAAGCAGGATCGAGGCGCGGATCCGCGCGCAAAGCTCCGGATCGAGGTCGGCGGCGCGAATGCTCTTGGCGTGGATGGCAAGCGTGTTGGGCTTTTGCCACTCGGCGGAGGCGCCGACCGAGCGGACCAGTTCCACCAGCGTTTCGGTGTCGCGGATGCGCGGCACATTGCTCAGCGTCACCGGCTGATCGGTGAGAAGTGCTGCGGCAATGATCGGCAGCGCGGCGTTCTTGTTGCCGGACGGCTCGATCGTGCCGGCCAGCCGGTGGCCGCCCTCGACGACATATTGAATCGGCGGCACGGACACCGTCGTGCCTCACACGTCCACGTTCGCGCTCAGCGAGTTATCCTGAATGAATTCACGGCGCGGCTCGACCACGTCGCCCATCAGCTTGGTGAAGATGTCGTCGGCCTCGTCGACCTCCTTGATCTTGACCTGCAACAGCGAACGCTCGTTGGTATCGAGGGTGGTTTCCCAGAGCTGGTCCGGATTCATTTCGCCGAGACCTTTGTAGCGCTGAAGCTTGACGCCCTCGCGTCCCGCCTCCGTCACCGCCTCGAACAGGCTGACCGGGCCGTGAATGGCGGTCTCGCTGTCCTTCCGCCGCAACAGCCCGGGACGCGGATAGGCTTCCTGCAGCCTCGGGGCATATTCGTCGAGCTTGCGCGCGTCCGCAGAGCCAAGCAGCGCATCGTCGATGACCGCGACATCCTTGACGCCGCGCACCGTGCGCTCGAACGCGAAACCATCGCCCTCGGTGAAGCGGCCGGTCCAGCCCCGCTCGACCTCATCGGCCAGCGCGTCGAGCCTTCGCGCGATATAATCCGCGGCGGCGTTCGCAGTCTCGACATTGCCGGTGACGCCCGGGTTGAGCACGCCGGCGATCGCCGCCTGCTCGACCACCGTGCGGTTATAACGGCTGTGCAGATTGTGGAGGGTAGCGCGGATGATGCGGGCATCCTCGACCAGCGCCTGCAGGTCGCGACCCGAGCGGTCCTCGCCGGTCGCGAGCTTGAAGACGCAATCGTCGAGGCCGGTTCTGATCAGATAGTCCTCCAGCGACCGCTCGTCCTTCAGATATTGCTCGGACTTGCCGCGCGCGACCTTGTAGAGCGGCGGCTGGGCAATATAGAGGTAGCCGCCTTCGATCAGCGCCGGCATCTGGCGGAAGAAGAATGTCAAGAGCAGCGTGCGAATATGCGCGCCGTCGACGTCGGCGTCGGTCATCAGAATGATTTTGTGATAGCGCAACTTCGAAAGGTCGAAGTCGTCGCGTCCAATGCCGGTGCCGAGCGCCGTGATCAGCGTGCCGATCTGCTCGGAGCTCAGCATCTTGTCGAAACGCGCGCGCTCGACGTTGAGGATTTTGCCGCGCAACGGCAGCACAGCCTGGAATTCGCGGTTCCGGCCCTGCTTGGCGCTGCCGCCGGCGGAATCGCCCTCGACGATGAAGAGTTCGGACTTGGCGGGATCGCGTTCCTGGCAATCGGCGAGTTTGCCGGGGAGCGAAGCGATGTCGAGGGCGCCCTTGCGCCGCGTCAGTTCGCGCGCCTTGCGGGCGGCTTCGCGGGCGGCGGCCGCTTCCACGACCTTGCCGACAATGATCTTGGCTTCCGCGGGATGCTCCTCGAACCAGGCCGCCAGCGCCTCGTTGATGACGTTCTCCACCACAGGGCGGACTTCCGAGGACACCAGCTTGTCCTTGGTCTGCGAGGAGAACTTCGGATCGGGCACTTTCACCGAGAGCACCGCGGTCAGTCCCTCGCGGCAATCGTCGCCGGTCAGCGCGATCTTCTCACGCTTGGCCATGGCGTCGGCATAGCCGTTCACCTGGCGCGTCAGCGCGCCGCGAAAACCCGCCAGATGCGTGCCTCCGTCGCGCTGCGGGATGTTGTTGGTAAAGCACAGCACATTCTCATGGTAGCTGTCGTTCCACCACAAGGCCGCCTCGACGCCGAGCCCGTTCATTTCGGCATTGACCATGATCGGCGTGGGCACCATCGCCTTCTTGTTGCGATCGAGATATTTGACGAATTCCTCGACGCCGCCCTCATAGTGCATGGCCTCGCGCTTCTCGACCGCGTGACGCATGTCTGACAGCACGATGTTGACGCCGGAATTGAGGAAGGCGAGTTCGCGCAGGCGATGTTCCAGGGTCGCGAAATCGTATTCGATGTTCTTGAAGGTCTCGCTCGAGGCGAGGAAGGTAACTTCGGTGCCGCGCTTGCCCGGCGCCTCACCCACCACCTTGAGAGGGGCGACGGCATCGCCATGGGCGAATTCGATGTAGTGTTCCTTGCCGTCGCGCCAAATCCTGAGCTGCAGCTTGCTCGACAGCGCGTTGACCACGGAAACGCCGACGCCGTGCAACCCGCCCGAGACCTTGTAGGAGTTCTGGTCGAATTTTCCGCCCGCATGCAGCTGCGTCATGATGACTTCGGCGGCCGAGATGCCCTCGCCCTTGTGGATGTCGACGGGAATGCCGCGGCCGTCATCGCGCACGGTGACCGAGCCGTCGGCATTGAGAACGACTTCGACCGCGGTCGCATAGCCCGCAAGCGCCTCGTCGATGGCGTTGTCGACGACCTCGTAGACCATGTGGTGCAGGCCGCTGCCGTCGTCGGTGTCGCCGATATACATGCCGGGCCGCTTGCGGACGGCGTCGAGCCCTTTCAGAACCCGGATCGATTCCGCGCCATATTCGGGAACGGGACGCTCGTTGTCGGCGACCGGTCGCCGGGCAGGTTCTGTCATGTGAGGCCTTCGAGATGTCTTCGGGTGGTCCGATTCCAACATTCGCATTCCGTCTCAGCGGCCAGCTTTGCGAATGTTGGAATCAAAGGACCACCAGCATTGTTCGTTTCCAGTGGAGTTTCGGATTTGACATTCGCGTTTCACGGACACGCGGCAAGACGGCAGGCGAATGTCAAATCCACTCCACTCATCAGCAACGTAAAATGAGGGCTGATTTAAGTGTATTTCTGCCATGAAACACGGGGCGCGCCTAGCGCAAAGTCTTTGTCGCCAAGCCGCTGAAAATATGTGATTTTTTAACGTTTTTTCAAGCCCGTGAAAGGCCGATTCGGCGCCCCGGCAAAAGGGCGATTCGCAAGGCCGGATCGACGCGCTTTTTCCGGCCTATCGCCTCAGCTGCGGCTCCTGATCCGGCCGGATTCGACGTCGAACACCTCGCCGGACGGCCCAAGATCGGCAAAGGCCGCGGGGTCCGCTCCGGTCATCCAGACCTGGGCGCCGAGTTTTGCGAGTTCGTCGAACAAGGCCATGCGGCGGCCGGGATCAAGGTGAGCCACCACCTCGTCGAGCAGCAGCAGCGGCGTAATGCCGGTCATTTCCGCCACCAGCCCGGCATGCGCGAGCACGAGCCCGATCAGAAGCGCCTTCTGCTCTCCGGTCGAGGCATCGCGTGCCGGCATGTGCTTGGGCGCGTAGACCACCTCAAGATCGGTCAGATGCGGGCCGTCGAGCGTGCGGCCGGCGATCGCGTCGCGCGCCCGGTTCTCGCGCAGGATTGCCCGATAGCGATCCTCGACCGCGGTCGCGGGCTCGCTCAACAGCGCGTTCTCCATCCAGCCATCGAGCGCAATCTGCGCGGAAGGAAATGCGGAGGCCTGCGCGCGCGCTTGCAGCATTGCGGCGAGTTTCGCCGCGGTCTGGCCGCGCATCGCCGCGACCGCGACCGCCAGTTCCGCCGTCTCGCGTTCGATGGCGCCGCACCAATGGTCGTCGTAATTGCGCACCTCGAGCAGACGGTTGCGTGAACGCAGCGAGCGGTCGAGCGCCGAGACGCGCGCCGAATGATCGCTGTCGATCGCAAGCACAAGGCGGTCGAAAAAGCGCCGCCGCTCCGACGCCGGCCCCAGAAAGAGCCCGTCCATGGCGGGCGTCAGCCATACCATGCGCAAGTGATCGCCGAACGCCGCCGCCGAGGTCACCGGTTCGCGATCGATGCGGCAGCGCCGGCTGACGGAGGCGGCATCCGGGCCAGGGGCATCGATGCCGGTGCCGAGCGTGGCAAGCCCCAGCGCGCCTTCGACTTCGGCGGAAACCGCCCACGAACCATCGCCCTGAATGTCGGCGACGTCCTCGAGCGTGGCGCGGCGCAAGCCGCGGCCCGGCGACAGGAACGAGATCGCCTCGATGCAATTGGTTTTTCCGGCGCCGTTCGGCCCGACCAGCGCGACAAGGTCGCCACGCGCCTCAAGACTCGCCGCGCGATAATTGCGGAAATGCGTCAGCGTGAGGCGATGGATGCGGGAAGCGGTCATGGCGTCGGCGAGCAATTCCGGTTTCTCTTTTTCCCCTCTCCCCCAAGGGGAGAGGGGAAGATTTGGCGCCGGCTCGCCGTTGATCACACCCGCATCGGCATCAGAACGTAGAGCGCGTTCTGGGCATCCCTGTCCTGCACGAGCGTCGGCGAACCGGGATCGGCCAGTTTGAGAACGGCGACTTCGCCCTCGATCTGGGCGGCGATATCCAGCAGATAGCGCGAGTTGAAGCCGATATCGAGCGGATCGGAAGCATATTCGACTTCGAGCTCTTCGGTGGCGCTTCCCGAATCGGGATTGGTCACCGAAAGCACCAGCCGGCCGGCCGAGAGCGAGAGTTTGACCGCCCGGCCACGCTCGCTCGAAATCGTCGAGACGCGGTCGACCGCGGCCTCGAAATCCTTCTTGTCGACGACAAGCTCCTTGTCGTTGTTTTGCGGGATGACGCGGCCATAATCCGGAAAGGTGCCGTCGATCAGTTTCGAGGTCAGCACGACATCGCCGATCGAGAAGCGGACCTTTCCCTGCGACAGCTCGATTTTGACCTCGGCCTCGTTGTCCTCGATCAGCCGCTGCACTTCGCCAACGGTCTTGCGCGGTACGATCACGCCGGGCATGCCGGCCGCGCCCTTCGGCAAGGGCAGGTCGAACTGCGCCAGCCGATGTCCGTCGGTCGCCACGGCGCGCAAGGTGGCGGCCTTGGCGCTGCCGGCGGCGTGCAGATAAATGCCGTTGAGGTAGTAGCGGGTTTCCTCCGTGGAGATCGCAAACTGCGTGCGGTCGATCAGCCGCTTCACGTCGGCGGCAGCAAGCGTGAAGGAATGCGTCATGTCGCCGGCGGCGAGATCGGGAAAATCGTTCTCCGGCAAGGTCTGCAAGGTGAAGCGCGAGCGGCCGGCGCGGATCGCCAGCACCGAACGGTCGCCGTCGCCTTCCAGGACGATTTGCGCGCCGTCCGGCAGCTTGCGCACGATGTCGTAGAACATGTGCGCAGGCACGGTCGTCGCGCCGGCGGTTCCGGTTTCCGCCGCCAAGGTTTCCGTCACTTCCAGGTCAAGGTCGGTGGCCTTCAGCGACAGCCGCGCATTTTCGGCCCGGACCAGCACATTGCCGAGAATCGGAATGGTATTTCGCCGCTCGACCACGCGATGAACGTGGCTCAATGATTTCAGAAGCTGCGCGCGTTCGACGGTAACCTTCATTGCCATACCCGCCTGATCCGAAGAGGGAAAAGCCGGGCGGCTTCGAAAGCGCGACCCAGCGTTCTGGACCCGACCGGCCGATCAAACCCGGATATGATCAGCCCCGTTCGGGGGGACCTCAAAGTGGCGCGGATAGGGCGCAAGTGCAAGTGAGGGCTCGGGTCTTTCCCAACGTTTTGGGCCTTGCCGCAAGGCCTTTGGCGGCTCTTTTACCCCGGCGCTCCCCTCCTCGCCTTTCGGGCGAGGAGGGGAGCAGCGGCAACTCACTCGCTCTGCAATTGGCGCTTCAGGGAATCGACCTCTTCGGAGAGCGAGACATCCTTGGCGACCAGGGCCTCGATCTTGCGCACCGCATGCAGGACCGTGGTGTGGTCACGCCCCCCGAAACGCCGGCCGATCTCGGGCAGCGAGCGCAAGGTCAGGGTTTTGGCAAGGTACATGGCAACCTGCCGGGGCCGGACCACATTGGCGGTGCGGCGCGAGGACAGCAGATCGGAGCGGCTGACATTATATTGGCGGGCCACCACCCGTTGAATGTCCTCGATCTTGATGCGCTTGGGCTCCTGCGGACGGATCAGGTCGCGCACCTCGCGCTCGGCCATTTCCAGCGTCACCGGCTGGTTGTTCAGCTTGGCGTGCGCGAGCAGGCGGTTGACGGCGCCTTCGAGATCGCGGCCGTTATGGGTGATGGCGCGGGCAATATATTCCAGCACCTGTTCCGGCACGTCGAAGCTTGCGTGATGGGCGCGGGCTGCTGCGACGCGCGACTTGAGAATGCCGAGCCGCAATTCTTCGCCGAGCGATGCCATTTCCACGACGAGGCCGCCGGCCAGGCGCGAACGCACGCGATCATCCAGGCTCTCGAGGTCAGCAGGTGGGCGATCGGCCGCGATCACCACCTGGCGCCCGGCATCGATCAGCGCGTTCAGGGTGTGACAGAACTCGGCCTGGGTCGATTTGCCTTGCAGGAACTGCAGATCGTCGATGACAAGCACATCGATGCCGCGCAGCGCTTCCTTGAAGGCGAGCGCCGTCTGGGTCTTCAACGCGGCGACGAAGCCGTACATGAATTTCTCGGCCGTCAAATACAGCACCTTGCGCTCGCTGCCTGAATTGCCGGCCCAGGTCACCGCCTGCAGCAGATGGGTTTTCCCGAGTCCGACGCCGGCATGGATATAGAGTGGATTGAACATCACGGGATCGCCCCGGCGGCCTTCGGCGACCTGGCGGGCCGCCGCGTGGGCCAGCGTATTGGAGCGGCCGATGACGAAGCTTGCAAATGTCAGGCGCGGATCGAGCGGCGAACCGCCGAGCGCGTCATGATTGGCTGACACCGGCGCGCTCGCGGTGGCGCGCAGCTCCGGCAGCAGCCGGCCGTCGGGCCGCTCGGGCCGGCGCGCATCGAGGGGCACGGCCGCATCCTTGACCGGCGTTACACAGCGCATCGCCGTGCGCACGGAAAGATCGATCCGATGCACAGCGGGCATCTCGGCCTGCCAGCAGGAAAGAACCCGCTCGGCGTAATGCGCCTGGATCCAGCTCTTGAGGAAGCGCGTCGGAACCGACAGGTGGACGCTTTCGTCCTGCACGGCCTCCAGGTCCATGCGGGCAAACCAGCTGGTGTAGACGTCCTCTCCAACGCTCGACCGCAACCTGCCTTTCACACGCGACCAACGATCCTGTTCGGTATTTGTCATGGTTTGCAAACTTCTCTGAAGGTGTTTTGTTGACGGTGATGGTGCCGTGCGCTCGCCGCACGGGGCTGCCTCGCGCGAAACCATGTTTCAGCCATAGGACGGCCGTTCGGCGCGAAGCCGTCAGGCAGATCTTCGGCAGAAAGGGAAGCTTCGGGAGGCTAGCGCGGACTCGACGGTCTGTCCGGAGCTCGCGCAGAAGGCCGGAGGCCGACCTTTAAGGAATTCGACATGGCATTCGAGTGGCTATTCGATGCCGCGACACTCAATAAACTGTGGTTTGCAATGAACCTGAGTTTGAAAATTTCCGCCGCTTCGTAAGGCATGTTACCTCCCCCCTCGTCGTGACAGGCACGGCAAGTCTTCATTCCGCAACTTCTCAAAATCGATCGGCTACACCTGAAACTGATTGTCCAGACGCTACGCCATTCGCTCCGCCCGCCTTGCTCAACTCCGTTCGCTTAGCTCGGCTTTCCTTTCACCGTCGGCCGTTCTGTCCCGCATTTCTCTTGTTGACGTTTTTTCTTGCCGTCAGCGAAACGCGAACGCTTCGCCTTGAGAAATTTCGACACAGAACTCCATTACCCATATCGCTATGGGTTCGAACCCAACGATCGCTTGGAAAGCATCGCTAACGCGCACACCGCCGCCGATTTGCGCGTCCGCCCCGGTCCTTAATCCGCGCTGGTCTCAAGAGCCGTGGGCGCTGCGAACGCTCTAAGAGATACATCAAGCTTCGTTTCCCGCAATGAAAATGATTCCGAGCCACTGCCTTCAAGCGTGACTTGGCGTTTCACGAGATCGGCACGCCTCGGTTGGGCGAAGCCGCAAGGTTTTGAATCTGTGCATAGATTCGAAATGGCTAACTGCCGTCACATTTCGCGCGAACGCCCAAAAATAAATTCATAAATTGTTTACGTTCGATCCGACCAGAAACGAATTTTCGAACAACTCGCTTTCGCTTTGCCGATAAGTGGCTAAGCGACCGCGTTTTTTTTTGCTCGTCGAACGAGGGTAACCCTCCCCGGCAGCGCTTGTGCACCTGCGGTTGTAAGTTTTTTTCGGCAAAGCATCTGCAATGCCGGGTACAAAGCCGTGATTGTTTGTCGGCGCGGCGGATTGGCCGCTACTTCTCTTCCGCAAAAAAGCGCGGGGGAATAGCTCGATCTAAAAAAGATGAAGAAAGGGTCGAAGAAAAAAACAAAAGCCCGGCATGGCCGGGCTTCTGCGGGCATTGCTTTCGCTGAAAAACTTATTTCGCCAGCTTGGCAATCTGATGCGTCAGGCGCGAAACCTTCCGGCTCGCCGCATTCTTGTGAACGATGTTGCGCTGCGCTGCCTTCATGAGCTCGGGCTCGGCGCTTGCCATCGCCTTGAGTGCTGCATCGCGGTCGCCGCGCTTGATCGCCTCTTCGACGGTCCGTACCGAGCTGCGCATCTGGGTCCGGCGCGATTTGTTGATGATGGTGCGCCGGGCGATCTTGCGCGTTGCCTTCTTGGCGGAGGTCGTGTTGGCCATGTTCTCTAATGTCCTTCGACAGTGACCGATCATGGGCGGGCCGAAAATGGGCCCGCGGTTTGCCTGATCGACGCTGATTGCTTTCCAAGGTGCTCTATCGGGAATGCCACGCTGATCAAACTCGTGCGGCGATACCCAAAGAGCAGCGGCGGCGGGAACGCGCCCACCGCCATTGAGGGGTCTTATAGAGGCCTGCCCCTTAAGCGTCAACGCCTTCCAGGCCGGGAAGCTGCCGGAAAGCCGGATCTTCGGTGGCAACAAGATGCTGATGAGGTTGAATTTCCTTAAGCCCACCGCTAATGGCTGGCAGGCGGCTAAGCGGTCCGATTCTAGCACCCCGTTGCGGCGGGCACTTTCGCGAATGTCGGGATCAGAGGACCATTAGCAATGTGTTTCCAGTGGCGTTTGGGATTTGACATTCGCTTCCCGCGTTTGCGGCCAGGTGACGAGCGAGCATCAAATCCACTCCACTGGCCGCGCCAGGGATAATGGGTGGAGCATGATCCGGGGTCTTTTCCGTCTGGTGGGACTTTTGCTGTTGGCCGGCGGGTTTGTCTTCATGGTTTACGATGGGGCGCGGTTTGTCGCCGACAATACGCTGCGCTTCACCCGCTTTGGCCAATTCTGGAACGATATCCACCAATCCAGCCAGCAGGCTTTCAAGGCCTGGGTCGAGGGCCTCTCGCCGTGGCTCTGGAACAATGTCGTCCGGATCATCCTCGACCAGCCGGTTTTTGCCGTGATGGCGGTAGCCGGAATTTTGCTGATGCTGCTGTTCCGGCCAAAGAAGCCGCTGATCGGCTATTCGCGGGACTAGTACCGCCGATCTGAAGTCCCTGCACCACGAGCGGCGCGATCGATCAGGGACTTCAGATCGGCGGTAGTAACTATCCCCCGGCAAAGCCGGGGGCTTTAGGAATTGGGCCGCTCAAAGCGGCCGTGGGGACGCTAACGCGTCCCCGATTTTGTTGGCCGCCTGAAGGCGGCCTTAGCGCCACATGTTCATTTGGTCGAGCCGGGTATCCGCGGCCTCCTGTTTGCGGATGTATTCCCTGATCATCGCTTCGTCTCGACCGACGGTCGAGACGAAGTATCCCCGGGCCCAAAAGTGCTGCCCTACGAAGTTTCGCTTCCTCTCTCCATAGACCCGCGCCAGATGGATAGCGCTCTTGCCCTTGATGTACCCGATCACTTGCGACACCGCATATTTGGGTGGGATCGAAATCATCATGTGAACATGATCCGGCATCAGATGCCCCTCTTCGACCCTGCACTCCTTCTGCATTGCCAATCTGCGGAACACCTCCCCAAGATGCTGCCTCAACTCCCCGTACAGCGTCTTCCTGCGGCACTTCGGAATGAAAACCACATGATATTTGCACTCCCATTTGCTGTGGCTTAGGCTCTCGTAATCGTCCATCGCGAAACTCCTTCTCGTGCGCGTGGTGGCTCACGAGTCGCGAGTTTCGTCGATGGACGACTGCCTGAAATGTCAAACTTCTACTGCCACCCCGGCAGAGCCGGGGGGCCTCCCTTGGTAGGCTAGAATCTTATTTGCTAGTGGTCTTATGATTCTAACATTCGCAAAGTGCCCGCTGCGAAGGGATGCGAATGTTAGAATCAGACCACTAGGGTCCGGACTCATTAGAGCCACCAGACGAGGGCCGCAATGAGACACAAGGCACC
>Ga0316628_100002897_pt1 | contig 12976 bp, 9 predicted proteins | sample OWC_Aug_M2_C1_D5_FD_207648 | JGI IMG/M metagenome (GOLD analysis project Ga0316628, IMG submission 207648) | Wetland soil microbial communities from Old Woman Creek delta, Ohio, United States - OWC_Aug_M2_C1_D5_C | ecosystem: Environmental > Terrestrial > Soil > Wetlands | place: USA: Ohio...
GAAACCCGGATTCTTCAGTTTCGAGAAGTTGTTGCCGTTCGCGTAGGTCGTGTCGATGTTGTTGGTCTGGAACCTGGCGTCGTACGGCAAATAGTTGTTGTACGGATTGCCGTCGACGTTCGCTCCGGCGAGCGGCGCCGACACCGGCATATACGTCGGCGTCGGGCTCAAGCCGCCGCGCGGCGATGAACACAACACGCCGATCGGCACGCCGTTCAAGCAAAGGTTCGAAAGCTGTGACAGGCCGGCGTTGCCGTTGATGCCGATGACCGTATTCGGCGACGCGGACTGGTCGACGTTCGTGTAATCCGCGGTCGCGGTCAGCTTGAGGTTGTCGGAGATCAAGAAGACGAATTTGCCGCGCACGCTCCACTTGTTGATGCCGCCGAGCGTCGAGCCGCCGCCGTAGCCGGCCGCCGGAAACGCCATCGGCGAGTCGCTGATGTACGGACAGATCGGCGTCGTGCAATCGGGGATCCCCGCGGAGCCGTTGACGTTCGTCTGCACGTACGGGATGACCTTCTGGTAGCCGTCGCGCTTCTGCGACGAGAACGACAAGGTGCTCAGGATCCTGTCGGTGAACGGGACGTCGAACGACAGGCTCGTGTCCATGCGGTTGTAGGAACCGCCGGTCACACCGCCCTTCGCCATGAACACCTTGCCGGGATCGCGCGTGATGATCGAGATCGCGCCGCCGATCGTGTTGCGGCCGAACAGCGTGCCCTGCGGGCCCTTCAATATTTCGACGCGGCTGACGTCGAGCATCGTCGTGTTCGCACCGACGCTGCGCGCGAGATACACGCCGTCGACATAGACGCCGACGCCCGGATCGAGGTTGAACGCGAAGTCATCCTGGCCGATGCCGCGGATATACGCGGAAAGAACCGTGTCGGACCCCGAGAACGGCGTGCCCGCGTCGAGGTTCACGTTCGGCGCCATGTTGCTCAACTGGTCGACGCTCGCAATGCCTTTCTGCTGCAGTACCGCCCCGGAGATCGCGGTGATCGCGATCGGCACCTGTTGCACGTCTTCTTTGCGCTTTTGCGCCGTGACGACGATTTCCTGCAGCGTGCCCATGTCGTCGGCCGCGGCCGCGACGCCCGTGAGCGCGAATATCGACAGCGACAGACCAACTAGCGTCCGCGCGCGACCGATTGAGAATTTATTGATCATTAGCTTAACCCATCCCCCTGACGACGAATTCTTAGGTGCCCCTGAATCACTGTTGCCTGGCCGCTACGCGAGCGCAGAATCGCAACAGTGCCGCAAGGGTCGCCTGCGCACTCTCCGGCGACTCGACCAGCAGCGAAGCCTAGATCGTCGAGGAGCGCATGCGCGCGATGCGATCGTCGCGTACAGTCGCCCGGGGACGGGAAATCCGGGATGGTTGGCACTTAAATGAAATATGAAACACGCCTGATCTGGGTACTCGGGATCACGTTCGGCTTCGTGTTCTTCGACCGCAATGCGGCAAGCTTCTTGATGCCGTTCATCACGGCGGACTTGAGGTTCACGAATCAGCAAGTCGGCCTGATCGCCTCGGCGCTGTCCTTCACCTGGGCGATCGCCGGTTTCTTCGGCGGCGCGTTCTCGGACCGCAGTTCGCACCGCAAGCTGATGCTGCTCGCGGCGGTGATCGCCTTTTCGCTGTGCTCGTTCCTTTCCGGGCTGGCGGCCTCGTTCCTCACGCTGTTCGCCGCGCGCCTGTTGATGGGCCTCGCCGAGGGCCCGATCCTGCCGATCTCGCAGTCGCTGGTCGCGTTCGAGTCGGCCGACACGCGGCGCGGCCTCAACATGGGCGTCATGCAGAACTTCGGCAGCAACCTCCTAGGTTCGTTTGCCGCCCCGCTCGTGCTCGTTTGGATCGCGACCCACTACCACTGGCGCGCCGCGTTCTTCATCGCGGGTCTGCCCGGCCTCGTGATGGCCGTGCTGATCGCCAAATACGTGCATGAACCGAAAGTACATTCGCTGCAGGCCGGCACCGAGCGTCCCGCAGGTGCGCACCCGATCGATATGTTGCGACATCGCAACATGTGGATCTGCATGCTCATGGCCATTGTGATGGTCTCGTGGATGGTGCTCGGCTGGGCGTTCCTGCCGCTGTTCTACGTCAAGGTCAGGCAATTTCAGCCCGGTGAAATGAGCATCCTCATGAGCGTGCTCGGGCTCTCGGCGACGTTCTTCAGCTTCGTCGTGCCGGGCCTGTCGGACCGCTACGGCCGGCGGCCGATCGTGATCCTGTTCAATCTGATCGGTGTGCTCGTGCCGCTCGCCGCGCTGTATTTCCAGGGCTCGGTCTACATTCTCGCCGCATTGATTTTCGTCGGCTGGTCGGCGAGCGGCACGTTCCCGCTGTTCATGGGCACGATCCCGTCGGAAACGATTCCCGCGCGCTACGTCGCCACCGCGCTCGGCATGGTCATGGGCTTGGGCGAAGTGTTGGGTGGCGTCAGTTCGCCGGCGATCGCCGGCTGGGCGGCCGATCACTACGGTCTGCGGATACCCATACTGATGGAGGCCGGCTGCGCGCTGGTCGGCACCTTGCTCGCGCTGTTCCTGACCGAAACCGCGCCCGCGCCGCTCGCGAAGCGCGCCGCGGCGACGACCAGAGCCCGATTTCCCGCCTGACAGCCCGCGGAGCCCGCCCATGCCCTTGTCACAGCTCGAACATTATCTCGTGTTGACCGACGACATCGACGCGACGCGCGACTTCTATGCCGACGCGCTCGGTATGCGCATCGGCCCGCGCCCGCCGCTCGGCTTCCCGGGGTACTGGCTGTACCTCGGGGATGTTCCCTGCATCCACATCGCGGAATGGGATAGCTATCGCGCGCATTCCGAGCGCGCCGGCATCCCGGTGTCGACGCGCGCGCCGGGCACGGGGCCCGTCGATCACCTCGCGTTCAACGCGTCCGAATGCGAGGCCGTCAAGGCGAGACTCATCGCACAGCGCATCGAGTTCGCGGAGAACCCCGTGCCCGGCGCCGGCCTCACGCAGCTTTTCTTGCGTGACCCGAACGGTGTCAAGATCGAGATCAACGTGCGCGTCGCGCCCGTCCGCTAGCGCGGCGGCGACCGGTCTCGTTCCCGTTTCCGCTGCGGCCCGGCCTGCTGCTCACGCGACCGCGAACGCTCCGTCCGCTGTTGCTGCGTCTGCTCTCGCCGAATCGTGGGCGGGTTGCGCTGCATCGGCGGTTGCCGCCTCTGCATCTGGCTTTGATCCCGCGGCATCGTCTGTCTCGGCTGCGCAGCCCGTGGCTTATACGGGTAATAGCGGTTCTGCAGAGTTCGCTGCCGCTCGACGCCGGGATAATTGTCCTGCTGGTACCGGCGCTGATAGGCGGGCAGAGGCAGGCGCTTCGGCGTCGACTTTCGATCCCACCGGTTCCACTCGCGATGACGCTGCTGCCACGTGCCGCCCCAATGCTCGCCCCACCGGGGCGGCTGGCGGCGGTCCCATGGATGGAAATAAGGCGGTGGCCGCCGGTAATACTGGATCGGCACGCGCAGCAGGAAATACGGCACGTAATCCGGTTGCACGAGATCCCACGGACCGTCGTACCAGCTGCTCGAGTACCAGTTGTCGTCGACGAAGACCCAGTAGAAGCCGTTGTAAAAGAAGTAGTTCAGGTCCAGGCGCGGCGCGTAATAGACGGGGTAGCCCGGCACCGCCACGAGGTTCGGATAGGCCGGCACATTGATGCCGATGCGTACGCCCGGCAAGGCGATGCCGACGCCGACTTGAACTTGCGCCGACGCCGCCGCATGTACGCCGACGACCAGCGCAGCGATGAGCAGGAATTTGCGCATGTCTGCCTCCCGAGGCTCCCAACGACGTGTTAGCGTCCCGCCTTCGGCCCCGCCGCACCATCCGCACTTGTACTTACGCGCGCATGCGGCCGGCGCCGCGGCGCCGCGGTGCGCGCGCCGAACGCCCGGTCGATGATTTTCAGCGCGGCCGGCCCGTCCCAATTTCTCGCGCCGTGGACCTTGTCGAGCACGCGGCCGTCGGCGCCGACCAGCACCGTGAGAGGGATCGTCGATGCGCCGAGCATGTTCTCCATCGTCAGGCGGGTATCGATGAATTGGCTGATGGTCGCATTCGCGGAATCGAGATAAGCACGCGCCTTCGCGGGATAATCGTCCGTCGATATGCCGATGATGCGGAACCGCGCCGGCGCTTTCAGCCAAGCGAGCCGTTCCAACGACGCCATCTCCTCGCGGCACGGACCGCACCAGCTCGCCCAGACGTTGATGACGAGCGGCTTGCCGCGAAACGACGACAATCGCCGCGCAGGCCCGTTGAGGCCCTGCAATTGCGCATCGCGAAGATATCCGCCGATCGGCACTTCGCCCGCAGTCGCCGCCGCAGCGGCCGGCGCCGCCGTGCCGCTCGCGAGCACGAGCGCAAGTGCGAGCGGGAATGCTGCCGGCAACCGTTTCATTCGCCGATTATATCCCCGGGCCGCCGGCGCGACGCGCGCGCCGGTTTGCGATTGAACGCTGGCGCGGCGGCGCGGTCTCGGGGACACTAACGCGAAGATTGCGGGAGCAATGATGAATTTCAGACTCAAGGCGTTTCAACTCCATTTGCTCGCGAGCGCCGCCATTTTGACCTGTGTGCTCGGCGCATTGTTCCTTGGTTGGTATCACTGGCCGGGCTGGTATTTGAGCGGCGCCTTGCGCGTCGTCGCCATGCTGATCGGCGTTGATGCGGCGCTCGGCCCGCTGTTGACGTTCGTGATCGCGAACCCGGCCAAGCCGCGGCGCGAACTGAAGCGCGACATTTCGCTGATCGTCGCGGTCCAGCTGATCGCGCTGGCTTACGGCACGGCGACGCTGTGGAACGGCCGGCCGCTGTATTATGCGTTCTCCGTCAACATGCTGGAGCTCGTGCAGGCATCCGATCTCGATCCGGCTGACACCGAACTTGCGCGCCGCGCGCACGATGCGCTGGCGCCGCACTGGTACAGCCTGCCGCGGTGGATCTGGGCGCCCTTGCCCGCGGACGCCGAGGAACGCGAGCACATCGTGCAGTCGGCGATCACGGGCGGCGCCGACGTGACGGCGATGCCGAGCCATTTCCGGCCGTGGCGCGACGGCGCCGGCGATTTGCGCAAACAATTGATGCCGGTCGGCGACCTGCGGTTCTTTTCCGGCGCGGAGATTCAGCGCTTGAAACGGCGCATGGGCGCGGCCGGGTTCGCGGCCGGAGAGCGCAACGCGATACCGCTGATGGGCCGCGGCCGGCCCTTGCTCGCCGTATTCGACCGGCAGACGCTGAAATTATTGGCGCTCATCGGCTGCACTCGATAGTTCGTCGCCGCCACGCGTGGCGGCGCGGTCGACGCGCGCGTCAGTCCAGCACGATCCGCGGAAAGTAGAACGACACCGTCCAGTTCGGCGCATCGACGATTTCGCTGATGCGCAAGTCGCCGCAGACGCTGCATAGCATATAGGCGTCGACGGCCGGCATTCCCGTGCACTGCGTGAGCCAATCCACCATCGCGCCGACCGCCGCGCGCGCGGCCGGCATCAAGTCGGGACCGATGCCGGTCGTGACTTCGTAGCCCCGTGCGTCGAGATGCCGGGTCACGGGGCCCGGCGTCGTGAACCGCGGGAACGCGAGCGGCGTCCGCTTCAGCAGCTCGAATTTCAGCGCGACGCGCATCGGGCTCTCGATCGCCGTGCCGCATATTTCACCGTCGCCCTGCGCCGCATGCGTATCGCCGACCGAGAACATCGCGCCGGCGACTTCGACCGGCAGCAGCAGTTCCGTGCCGCGCGCGATGTCGCGCACGTCCATGTTGCCGCCCACTCTCGACGGCGGCACGACGCCGTGGGTTCCGGGCTCCGCGGGCGCGAGCCCGATCGTGCCCGTGAACGGCTTGAGCGGCACTTTCGCAAAGCGGCCGAACGCGGCCGGCGACAGCGCCTTCGCGTCGTAGCTCCACGAATGCAGCGCGGGCTCGGGGAATTGGTCGGCGAGCAGCCCGAAGCCGGGAATATTCGCCGTCCACCCCCAGCCCGACGGCGTGAATTCCAGCAGCGTGACCTTCAATACGTCGCCCCGCTCGGCTCCATCCACATGGACGGGGCCGGAGAGCGGGATGATCTTCGCAAAATCCAGCCGCTCGAGGTCGGCGGCGCTCGAGCCCGGCGTCAACTGGCCGCCGGCGGCATCGATCACGTCGAATTCGATCGACTCGCCGGGCGCGATGCGCGCCGCCGCCGCAAACGAATTATCCCAGCCGTAATGGCGTTGATGTCGATGGATCGTGTGGGCGTGGCTCATGGATCTTCCCCGCGGCTCAGAAGCTCCGCTTCAGCGTGAACTCGTAATTTCGCGGCATACCGGGCTGTCCCTCGATGACGCCGTAAGTTCCGTAGTTCGGATACTTGTCCAGATAATAAACCTTGTCGGCCAGGTTGTTGACCGCGAACGTCGCCGTCCAATTGCTTTGCGATGAAGTCCAGATCAGGCGGGCGTTCGCGAGCCCGTAGCCGGCTTGCGCGGCGAGTTCCGTGTTCGGGGCGTCGTTGTAGACCTTGCTCTGATAGGTGTAATCGAGCCGCGGCGTGAGGATGCCGTAGCGGTCGCCCAAGTCGGCGCCGTACTGGACGCCGAGGCTGCCTTTCCACTTCGGCGTCAGGGCCGGCACGCTCGTCAACGTCGGTCCGCCGGAGACGCCCGCCGCGGCGCCAAGATCGAGGTTCTTGTAGTCGAGGTAGCCGAGTGAGACATCCGCGACCAGGCTCTTCACCGGCTCGACGTCCACTTCGAGTTCGGCGCCCTTGATCTCGGCCCGGCCGACGTTCTTGGTCAGCACGGCGAGATTCCCCGCGGTGTCGACGCCGTTCGCCTGCAACTGCAGATTCTTGTACTTGCTGTAGAACGCCGCGACGTTCGCGCGCACGCGATGATCGAACCATTCGCTCTTGAGGCCCGTTTCGTACGCGGTCAAGGTCTCGGGGTCGAACGTCGTCGCCTGCGCGGCCGAAATCGGCCGCGTGTTGAATCCGCCGGCCTTGTAGCCCGTCGATACCTGGACGTAGGTCATGAGGTCCGGCGTCCATTGATACTGCAGGCCGATCTTCGGATCGACGCGCGAATAGCTCAGGCTCTTCGTCGTGATCGGGAACAGGAAACTTCCCGCCGGAATTCCGTGGAACGGCGCGAGCAGCAGCCTGTAGTACTCATAGGTCTTGTCTTCGCGGCTGTAGCGGACCCCGAGCTCGGCGCTGAGCTTCTTCGTGACGTGATACTCGCCGTGCGCGAATACCGACTTGTTCTTGTCGGTCGACGGATCGGCGGGAACCTGGAGCAGGCTGATCTCGATCAAGTCGCCGAGGCCGCCCTGGTGATTGTTGCCGTTGAAATAATAGCCGCCGACGGTCCACTCGAGCGCGTCCGCGAGCGACTTGCCGCTGACCTGGACCTCTTCGCTGAACTGGTGGTGCGTGAGCGTCGTGTACAGGTTCGTGAGCGCGATCGGCGCGCCGGAGTAGCTCTGCGAGAATTCTCCGTGCTCGCCGCGGACGCCGGTGATCGACTTGACGTGGAACATCCAAGGGGTATCCCAGTCGACGATTCCGCTGAAGCCGTAGGAATAGAGCGTGTTGTCGGACGGGATCTTGTAGCCGTTCACCGGGTCGTTGAACGTCGCGTAGGTCGTGTACGGATCGCTCGTCATGAACCGGTTGTCGTACGGAATCCCGTAGAACGGCACGACGACATTCTTGTTGAACGACTTCAGGAACAGCGCGTTCGGGTTGATCGCGAGGATCTTGTCCGCGGGGCCCGGCCCCTTGTCGTCGGTCAAATCCGCGGACAAGTTGATTTCCAGGCCCGGCGCCGGCAGCGCGCGCAGCGCCGCCCTGAGATCGTACACGTCGTCGCCACCGAGCTTGCCGGTGTTGCAGTTGCCCTGCACGGTCGGCTTGATGTTGCCCGCGAGGCCGGGATTCGCGCACGCAAAGTCGACGATGTTCATGTAGCCGTCGCTGCGCAATGAGCCGCCGGAGATCCGCATGAACACCTTGTCGGGAACGACCGTGAAATCCATCGCCGCGCGCAGCGTCTCGCGGTTGAAGCTGCCGTATCCGGCCTCGGCGTATCCCGTGTTGCCGCCCTTCGGCCGCACGGTGAATATGCGGATCGCGCCGCCCTCGGTATTCTTGCCGAACAGCGTGCCCTGCGGCCCGCGCAGTATCTCGACGCGATCGATGTCTCCCAGCGTGAACATCGATCCGAACACGGTCGCGAAGTAGACGTCGTCGACGTAGAAGCCGACGCCCGGCTCGAGCGTGAATTTGAAGTCGTTCTGGCCGACGCCGCGAATGCTCGCAAACACCGATTTGCCGAAGCCGCCCGGCGCCGCCTCGAGGCTCACGTTCGGGGCGGACGCGGACACCTGGCTGATGTTCGTGTAGCCGCGGTCCTCGATTTGGCTGCCGGAGAGCGCCGTGACCGACAGAGGCGTTCTCTGCAGATTTTCGCGCTTGTAGCGCGCAGTCACGACGACTTCCTGCAGGGTGTCGCCGAGGCTCGCGGCCGCCGCGCCGCCCTGCTCCGCGGCGCGCGCGCCCGATGCGCCGGCGAAGGCGAGCGTCGCGCCGAGCGCGAGAACCTTGATCGACAGCGAAAGCGAAGACGGCGAGAGCCGTCGGCTCATTTCGATGCGCATTGTGATGTTTCCCCCAACGGATTTATTTGCCGGCGGGAGTCTACTGACTCGTGCCGAGGCCAGCTACCAGCGTTTTTTCGCGTTCAGTTTTCGCGAATCGAGAAGAATGGGCGTCCGCGCCCGGCGACGTGCGCGAAGCTCAGGCCGACGAGCCCGCAAATCAGCGCGCCGGCGGCGAGCGGAACGGTCGTGCCGTCGAAGAGCGAGCCGATCGCCGCGCCGACGAACGCTCCGCCGGTCGTCGTGATGAAGCCTTGGAGCGACGCGCCGATGCCGGCGATCGCGCCGACCGGTTCCAGCGCCATTGCGCCGAAGTTCGACGCCGTCAGGCTGAAGAACGCCATGGTAGCCGATTGCAGGACGACGAAGGTCCACAAGGTCTCCAGGCCGAGCGCGGCGACCGCAGTGTGCAAGGCCGTCGTCGCGATGAACGCGAGCAGCGCCGTATGCGATATGCGGCGCATGCCGAGGCGCCCGACGATCCTCGAGTTCAGCAGCGACGCCGCACCCATCGACATCGCGCACAGCGCGAACACCGTCGGCATCAATTGTGGCGCGTGGAACACCACGGCGAATATCTGCTGGATCATCCCGACGTACGCGAGCAACGCGCCGAACATGAGCGCAATCGCGAGCGAGTAGAACAACGAGGCCCGGTCCGACAGCACGATCCGCACGGCACCGAAGATGCGGACCCCGGTCAGCGGCACGCGATTCTCCGGCCGCAGCGTTTCCGGCAGGCGCAGGAAGGCCCATAGCCACACGGCCGTCGCGAACGCGCCGAATGCGCCGAACACGTAGCGCCACGGCGCGGCGAGGAGAATCGCCTGACCCAGGCTCGGCGCAACGACCGGCACCATCAGAAAGACGACGAACGTCAACGACATGATGCGCGCCATTTGCCGGCCGGAATATTGGTCGCGGATGACCGAGCGCGTGACGACCGCGCTCGCCGCCGCGAGGCCGTGCACGAGACGCCATGCGAGCAACGCCTCGAAGCTCGCGCTCAGGCCGCAGCAGACGGCGGCGAGCACATAGAGGCCGAGCCCGGTCAGCAGGATCCTGCGCCTGCCGAATCGGTCGGACATCAATCCCCAGAACAGCTGACCGATGCCGACCCCGGCGACGTACACCGTGACGATCAGCTGTCCGCGGTTCGCATCCGCGATGCCGAGTTCGCGGACGATCGTCGGCAACGCCGGCAGCATCGCGTCGACGGCGAAGGCCTGCGTGGCCATGAGCGCCGCGGCAAGCCATACGAACTCGCGGAAGCCGGGTGGTGAGGTGCGCGTGGCCACGCGGGCCGGCGTGCTCATGCCGTCTCCCCCGCCGCGGCCGGCTTCAGCCGCGCGACGCTCAAGATGCCGACGAAAACCGCGAGGCCGGCGGCCACGAATGCAGGCGTGCGGCCGCTGCCGACGCCCATCGCGAGCAGCGACGCGAGCACCGTCGCGCCGAGGGTCTGGCCCATCAGCCGCGTCGTCGAGATCAATCCGCCGGCCGACGCCGCGCGCTCGTGCGGCACCGAATGCATGATCAAACGCGCGTTCGGCGACATGAAGATCCCGAACCCCATGCCGCAGAGCGCCATGCGCCAGGCGATCGCGAAATGCGTCAAATGCACGGGCAGGAATGCGATCAGCAGCAGCGCGATCGTCGCGATCGCCATACCGATGCCGCCTAGGTATCCCGCGTGAAAGCGATCCGACAGCGTGCCCGCCAGCGGCGCGAACACCATCATCGCGAGCGGCCACGGCGTGATCGCGGCGCCGACCTCGGTCGGCGAGAAGCCGTAATGCTGTTGGAGCCGGAACGGCAGCGACAGGATCAAGGTCATCGAGCCGAGGAACGCCATGAGCCCGCCGAGCGTCGACAGCGCGAGCACGGGCTGCGCCAGCAAGTCGACGGGCAGTATGGGGATCGTCGTCTTCAGCTCGCGCCGGACGAACACGACGCCGACGAGCACTCCCGCGCCGACGATCGCCGCGCCGAACGCGGGCGCACGCCCATGCACCGCGGTCTCGAGGCCGGCGATCGTGAGACCGAACGTGAGCGCGCACAGCACCGCGCCGAGCAGGTCGTAAGGCGCGTCGAGGCGTTCCGGCGCCGGCAAGGACCGCCTGCCGAGCACGATCGACAGCAGCGCGAGCGGCGACGCGGCGGCGAATATCCACGGCCAGCTCGCGACCGACAGCACCAGGCCGCCGAGCGTCGGCGCGATCGCGTTGGCACTCGCGACGACGACGTTGCTGATCCCGAGGCCTCGGCCGAGCAGGCGGCCCGGATAGATATAGCGGATGAGCGCGCTCGAGACGCTGAGCGACGCCGCGGCTCCGAGCGCCTGGATCGCGCGCACGACCAACAGGAACGGCAGGCTGCGCGCGAAGAAGCACAGGACCGTGGCGACCAGGAAGGTCAATTGCCCGTATTGGTACAGGCGCCGGAGGCCGATACGGCTGCCGAGCGCCGCGAACGGCAGCAGCGTCATGACGAGCACCAGCTGGTAGACCGTGACGACCATGACCGCCGCCGACGAATCGACGTGCAAATCGCGCGCCAGTGTCGGCAGCGCCACGGTGACGATCGAGCCGTCGATGACGGCGAGCGCGCTGCCGAGCGCCGTCGCCAGAATTGCCAGGTAGCGGCGGGGTGTGGGCAGTCCGTCCATTTTGCATAAGTCTACGATGCTTTCGTCCCCCGGACTCAAGAAAGAAATCGGCCGGCCGATGCCCTCGCGATGAGCGTGACACCGATCGTGGAAAAGCGTGCACGGGCCGGCGCCCGTGGACGAACGCCCGCGCTCGAATTGCAGCTGCGGATTCTCACGGGCATCGCTCTCAGCTACGCGCTCGATACCGCCCTGCTCGCGGGCTTCGCCGCGGACGGCATGCTGCCCGTGCGCGTTGTGTCCGGGTATTTCGCGGCCGGCCTGCTGAACTGCGCCGTTTTTCATCGGCTGGCGCACGTCATGCCGACCGATCCCGGTCGCGAGGGCGGCTACGTCCTGATCCAAGTCGCGCTCTGCGGCGCCGTGCAACTCGCGTTCATCGCGATCGCACCGCAGCTGGCGTTCTATTTCCTCGGCCTCCTGTTCATCGTATTCGGCTGCGGGAGCCTCGCGCTGTCCGGACGCCAGTCCGCGGTCGCGTGGGCCGCCGTCGCCGCCGCGACCGGCTTCGCGATCGTCGCGCGCGGCGGCAACCTGTCGATTCCGCATGGCGGCGCGCTCGCGAGATCGCTGGTTTGGCTTTGCTTCGCTGCCACCCTCGGGCGCTGCATACTACTCGGGCATCTGGGCCGCACTTTGAGGCTGCGCCTCGATCGTCGCCGCAGCAGGCTGAGCGAGTCGGTTGCCGCGCTGCAAGAGCGTGATGCCGCGCTCGAGGCAGCCAACGCCCAGCTGCGTCACCTCGCGCATCACGACGCGCTGACCGGCCTCGCGAACCGCTCGCTGTTCGTCGAGCGCCTCGAGCTCGCGATCGGCGGGCGCCGATCGTCTGCGGTTTGCGTGCTCGACCTGGATCGGTTCAAGTTGATCAACGACTCCCTGGGCCATGCGGCGGGAGACTCCCTGCTGCAGCAGGTCGCGGGCCGGCTCGAGGGCGCGATGCGCTTCGGCGACACGCTCACGCGCGCAAGCGGCGATGAGTTCCTGATGCTCGTGCTCGACGTCACCTCGGCCAAGGAAGTCGAGGTCATCGTGGAGCGAAGCTTGCGCGCGTTCGCGCCGCCGTTCGCCGTTCACGGCACGGAAATTCATATCTCGCCGAGCGTCGGCATCGCGCGATACCCCGCGGACGGCGTCGAAGCGGAGCAATTGCTGACGCGCGCGGACGAGGCGATGTACCAGGCGAAGCAGTGCGGCCGCAACACGTACCGCTTCTTCGATGCGCGCGCGACCGCGTTTTCACGCGATCGCCTGCTGCTGGAGAGCGACTTGCGGCGCGCGCTCGCGAGAGGCGAGTTCCTGCTGCACTACCAGCCGAAGATCGACGTCGCGACGTCCGCGGTGCGCAGCGTCGAAGCGTTGCTGCGCTGGAATCATCCGCAACGCGGGATGCTGTCGCCGCGTGATTTCCTGCCGATCGCCGAGGAGACGGGCTTGATGGTGCCGATCGGCGCCTGGGTGATCGACGAAGTCTGCCGGCAAACCGCGCTATGGCGCCTGCGCGGGCTGAATCCAATCAGGGTCGCGGTGAACGTCTCCGCGGCGCAATTCCTCAAATCCGATCTAGCCGCCGTGGTCCGCGACGCGGTCTCGCGGCACGAGCTCGACGCCTCGGCGC
>Ga0316628_100002898_pt1 | contig 12976 bp, 5 predicted proteins | sample OWC_Aug_M2_C1_D5_FD_207648 | JGI IMG/M metagenome (GOLD analysis project Ga0316628, IMG submission 207648) | Wetland soil microbial communities from Old Woman Creek delta, Ohio, United States - OWC_Aug_M2_C1_D5_C | ecosystem: Environmental > Terrestrial > Soil > Wetlands | place: USA: Ohio...
TCATTTCCACCCAGCGCTCATCCCCGTTTTTAGCTACCATTTTGAACGTGCAGAAGTCTTGGGGAGCTTCCCCGGCCAGGCACTCTGTCGCGCGCCGCAGCACGAGATCCAGGTCCTCTGGGTGGACGATCCGGTGGAGGGTGCTGGACCTCAACTCCTCTTCGGCATATCCCAGCAACTCCTCGGCTTTGGGGTTGGCGTACCGGATGCTGTCGTCCTGGATGACCAGAACGGCCTCGCTGACCCGCTCGATCATACGGCGAAATGTCGGCGTCAGATCCATGACCTGTCTCTCAGCTGGATATCAACGATTTTCCTCGAAAAGGGGCATGGACGCTCGCCATGAGGACGAATCGGCTTCTATGGCTGTTCATTGTCATTATTGCAGTTTTAACACGATCGCGGCCCGACTGGGAAGGTAGAGACTGAGAAGATTGGGGCCGCCGCCCTCAGCCGCCTCGAAGAGGGTCACATGCTCCTGATCCGCGGTGAGCCTGCCGTGGCCTCCATAGTCCGGGGAATCACTGTCCAGAATCAGTCGGTATTTGCCCGGTGGCGCATCGATGCGGTACCCGAAGTGAGACGTGGTGGGATGGAAATTGAAAACGAACACCAGGCCCGCGCGCTCGAAGGCGATGACCTTGTTTTCCCCGTGCTCGTGCAACAATCGCGGCTCCCCACTTTCCAATATTCGATAGGTCTTCGCCAGGGCGATCATGTCGCGGTCGAAGTGCGCGAGATACCGGTATTTCAAGTTCGGGTCGTCCACGAGGTACCACTGCCGCCGCGCGTAGGCGAAGGACCAGTGGTTGCCCTCCCGCGGGAAGTCGATCCATTCCGGGTGGCCGAACTCGTTGCCCATGAAATTGAGATAGCCGCTGCCGGCGGTGGCGAGCGTGATCAGCCGGATCATCTTGTGGAGGGACATGCCCCGGTCAACGCCCAGGTGATCGTCGCCGATCTGCATATGCCAGTACATGTCCGCACCGATCAGCCGGAAGATGATGGACTGGTCGCCCACCAGGGCCTGATCGTGGGATTCGGCATAGCTGATGGTCCTCTCATCGTGACGGCGGTTGGTCAGCTCGTGCCAGAGATGCCCCATGGGCCAGTGCTCATCCGGGACTTCCTTGGTGAGCTTGATCCAGAAGTCCGGAACTCCCATGGCGAAGCGGTAGTCAAAGCCGAAGCCGCCGTCCTTCTCGGCTGCGGCCAGCCTCGGCATGCCGCTCACGTCCTCGGCTACGGTCACCGCGTCTGGCCGCAGGGAATGGATCAGGCGGTTGGCCAGGGCCAGATAGGTGAGGGCCTCCTCGTCCACGTTGGCATCGAAGTAATCGGCATACGAGAGAAAGCCTTTCGCGAGGCCGTGATCGAGGTAAAGCATGCTGGTCACCCCGTCGAAGCGGAACCCGTCGAGGCGATACTCATCCATCCAGAAGCGGCAGTTGGACAGCAGAAAGTGCAGGACCTGGATCTTGCCGTAGTCGAAGCAGCGCGAATCCCAGGCGGTGTGTCGCCCGCGTGGAAGGTCGTGGAAGTACTGGTAAAGGGTTCCGTCGAAGCGGCTCAGCCCTTCGACCTCGTTGGACACGGCGTGGGAGTGCACGATATCCATGATCACCGCGACCCCGGCGCCGTGAGCGGCATCCACGAGCGCCTTCAGGTCCTCGGGGGTCCCGAAGCGTGAGCTGGCCGCGAAGAAGTTCGACACCTGGTAGCCGAAAGAGCCGTAATAGGGGTGCTCCTGCACGGCCATGAGCTGGATGGTGTTGTAGCCGGCGGCGACGATGCGCGGCAAAACCTTATCGGTGAACTCGCGCCAGGTTCCGATTTTTTCTTCGGCCTGGGCCATGCCGGGGTGGACTTCGTAGATGAGGGGTGCTGCGGGTTCGCGCCGGAAGTGAGAGTGGTTCCACTGGAAGGCCGTATCCGGGCGCCAGACCTGGGCATTGAAGATCAGGGTGTCAGGGTCCTGCACGACCCGCCGGGTCCATGCCGGGATGCGGTCCCCCTTGCCGTCCCGCCAGTGGATCTTCAAACGGTAGAGATCGCCGTGGCGCAGCGCCTGATGGGGAAGCCGGAGCTCCCAAACGCCGTCGGGATCCTTGCGTTTAAGCTGGAACGACGCTTTTTCTTTCCAGCCGGTCACATCCCCGATGAGGAAAATGCGCGTGGCGTTCGGCGCCCATTCCCGGAATACCCATCGATTTTCCCTGAAATGCAGGCCGAAGTATTCGTGCCCCGCCGCGAAATCGGCTAGAGCCAGGTGGCCGCCCGTGAGGCGTTCTTCCGTTGCGTCGAGGTCGGCCAGGCGGCGGCGGAGGGTGTCGGCATAGGGCTCAAGCAGCGGGTCTTGCCGAACAATCCGCTGGATGAGTCTTTCAAGGCGTGAGTTTGACGCGCGCTTTGGACGGGGCATGACTTCTTGTTGTTCCGTAATGTGAACCCTCTCCCCAGCATTCTGCGGAGAGGGTTCATTCGACCACCAGCGGTCTCTGCAGCATCTTCTCATAAAGCTCGATATACTGCCGCGCCGACTGCTGGTAGGTGAAGGTCTCGGCGCTTTCGGTAATGATGCGTTTGATCTGCACGGCTTTCGTCTGGGCCGGCAGGGCGTAAAATTTCAAGGCTTCCGTGATGGCCCAGAAGAAGCCGTTGCTGTCGAAGGTTTTGAAGAGAAAACCGTTGCCGGTGCCGGCGGCTACGTCCAGGTGCCGGATGGTGTCGTGAATGCCGCCCGTATCGTGCGCCACGGGCAGTGAACCGTACATGGGGGCGATCATCTGGGGCAGGCCGCAGGGTTCGAAGCGCGACGGCATCAGGATGAAGTCCGAAGCGGCGTAGGCCAAGTGCTCCATCTGTTCACTGAAATCACACAAGGCGACCCGCTTGTGGAATTTGTGCTGGTTGACGATTTCCTGAATCACCCGCTGGTAGTCGCCGTTGGCCACGAAAACCACCTGAAGGTTCTCGTCCCACCCGGTTGAGATGAGCCGGTAGAAAATGTCCGCCAGCAGCTGGCAACCCTTCTGCACCGGATCCAGCCGCGACGGCCAGAAGAACAGCGGCGCCTTCACGTCCTCGATCAGCCCCAGGTTGCGCTGCAGAAAACGCTTGTTCTCGCGCTTGCCCGCGGCATGATCCTTGGGGCCGTAATTTTTTTTGAGATCCTTGTCGGTCTGGGGGTTGAAGGCCGGGTCGGGCGCATTCAGAATACCGAACGCGCAGCCCGCGTAGTATTTGTTGGCCATCTCGCGGCGGATCTGCGGTTCGACGAACTGATGCTGGCTGTCCACGACCTCGAGCAGAAACGTGGGGCTCACGGTGCTGACGAAGTGGGCGGCGAAGATGCCGCTCGTCAGAAAGTCCACCGGGTTGGCATCCCGGGCGGCCTCGTAGGAAGGTGCATAGTTCATGTAGTACAGATGCTGCCAGAAGCTGGCGGCGTCAATGCCGCGGTCCTCGATGAACGCCAGCGTGGACTTGACCGTGTGGATGTTGTGAATGGTGAACAGGCAGGGGATCCGCAGCCGCCGCGCTACGCCCGGAATGAGCCCGGTCATCCAGTCGTTGCAGTGGATGAGGTCAGGCTGTACGCGCGGGATGATATTGTTGATGACTTCCCGCTGAAAGGCCAGGGCGAGTTTGATGTTTTCATCCCCGTACTGGGAGTAGACCCGGTTGATGTAGAAAAACGCCCGGTCCTCCGCCAGGTGGACGCGATCGTCCGGCATCTTCCGCTGGATGCTGGTGATTTCCTCTTTCAAGAAGGGCACCAGCCGGTCGCTGAAGATGGACCGGTAATCCGGGAGAGCCACGTGCACGTCGGCCCCCTGGTCGAATAGCGCACTCACCAGCGCCGCTGACACGTCGGCCAGCCCGCCGGCCTTGGCGGTGAAAAAGGAGGCTAGGCTGCCCATGCGGTCCGGCAGATAGGTGACCTCCGGGGTCACCACCAGCACCCTGGGGTTTCGAGGCGGAGTTGTCATGGCGACGGATCCTTTCACGCGATTGGTTCGGCCATTTTTTGCGAACCCATGATCTCTCATGAGCGCTTGGAGTTAATCCGACTCCCAGGTGATCAGCCCCGGCGTCAGCTTGATCCAGGGGTCTCCATGCGGCGTCGCCCGGACCGAAAACCCGAAGCGTCCGGCGGCCTCGCAGGTGATCTGGCATCCGTAAAGATACCGGCCGGCGCCCCGGTCCTCCGTCACCTGCATGGGGATGACCTGGCTGTCCGTAAGTTCCGTCAAGCTTTTGTACAAGCCGTAGTAAAGCTCGATGTCGATCTCGTCCGGCCGCAGCTCGCCGAGGGTCACCTCGGCGGTCACCCTGAAGGAATCCCCCACCCGCTGCAGGCCCCGGCTCTCCCGGATGGTCGGCCCGATCCGGATGCCCTTCCATAGGGAGCGGACCCGTTCCATCTGGGCGGCGAGCCGCTTGGCTTCGGCCCCCCCATCGGCCACCAGCCGGTCATACCAGCGGGCAGACGGAGCGTAGAGCTTTTCGGCATAATCGGTGACCATGCGCAGGCTGCAGAATTTCTCCATGGCCATCTTCATCGAGGCCTTCATTTTCTCGAGCCAACAGCTAGGCACCTCGCCGTCTTTGCGTTCGTAGAAGCAAGGCACAACCTCGTTCTCGAGAACGTTGTACAGGGCCTGGCTCTCTACGGCGTCCTGGTACGCGTGATCCTCGTATTCCTCGCCGTTGCCGATTCTCCATCCCACGCTTTCGTGGTAGCCCTCGGCCCACCAGCCGTCGAGAATGCTGAAGTTGAGCGCACCGTTGATGGCCGCCTTCATCCCGGAGGTGCCGCAGGCCTCGAAAGGCCGGCGGGGTGTGTTGAGCCATACGTCCGCGCCCTGCATCAGGTGACGGGCCAGGTGCAGGTCGTAATCCTCCAGGAAGACGAATTTATCCTGCACCGCCGGCCGGTTGGCGAACTGAAAGAGCTGGCGGATGAGGTCCTTGCCCTCGTTGTCCCGGGGATGGGCCTTGCCGGCAAATATGAACTGAACCGGGAATTTTTCGTTGTTGATGATGGACTCCAGCCGCGACGGGTCCTGGATCAGAAGGAAGGCCCGCTTGTAACTGGCGAAGCGCCGGGCGAAAACGATGGTCAGCGCGTCCGGGTCGAGGGCCTTCTCGACGGCCTCGAGCACCCTGCGCGGGGCGTTGCGGCGCAGATACTGTCTGACGAGCTGCTCGCGGCAGGTACGCACCAGCCGTGAGCGGTTCAGCTCGTGGGCCCGCCACAGCTCTTGGCTGTAAATTTCGTCGATGCGCCGGATGTTGTCCGGCTGCTGGGAGCCCAAGTACCATTCCGGGCCGAGGTAGCGGTCGAACAGGTTGCCATATTCCTGGGAGACGAAGGTCGGGATGTGCACCCCGTTGGTGATGTGGGAAATTGGCACTTCCTCCACCGGGCGACCCGGCCAGATATGGGCCCACATGCGGCGGGCCACGCTGCCGTGGAGCTGGCTGACCCCATTGCAGGCCGAAGCCAGGCGCACCCCCAGCAGGAACATGGAGATGGGGGCGTTGGCATGGGCCCCCTGGGGCTGTCCCCAGGACATCAGTTCCTTCTCCGTTGTACCCAGTTTTTCGGCCAGGGGCTTGAGGAAGGGGCTGACGAGGTCCGCTGGAAATTCATCATGGCCGGCCGCGACCGGGGTATGGGTGGTGAACACCGTCGTGCGTGGGACGATCTGCAAAGCCGTTTTGAGGTCAAACCCCCGCTCTTCCACGAGTTGGGCCAGGTGTTCCAGCCCCGCGAAGGCACAGTGACCCTCGTTCATGTGGACGATCTTGGGCTTTATCCCCAGAGCCTGAAGCGCCCGCATGCCGCCGACTCCCAGGAGCACTTCCTGGGCCAGCCGGATCCGGGATTCGGCCGCGTAAAGCCGTGCGGTGATGTCACGGTGCTCCGGCGGGTTTTCCAGGATGTTGGTGTCGAGCAGAAAAAGCGGCACGCGGCCGATGAGGATCTTCCAGACCACGGCATGGATGGGCCCGTCGCCGCCGCGGATGCTCACCCGGACTTCGTTTCCGGCGGCGTCCCGCAGTCGCTGGAGCGGCAGACTGAAAAAATCGGTTTCCGGGTAGGCCTCCTGCTGCACGCCCTCGTGATTGAGGTATTGGCGGAAATAGCCCTGCCGGTGCATAATCCCGACACCTGCCACCGGAAGGTTCATGTTGGAGCATGCTTTGAGATGGTCGCCCGCCAGGATTCCCAAGCCGCCGGCGAAAAGCGGCAGGCTTTCGTGGATGCCGAACTCCATGGAGAAATAGGCGATGTGCTCGCCGGGGCCCATGGGCAGATCGATTTTGAGCTCGACCTGGTTGACCCTTTTCTCAAACAGCCCCCGGACCCGTTCGAGGTGACCTACGTAGCTGGCGTCATGGGAGAGCTTCTCCAGGCGGGACTGGGGCACCCGGGTGAGAAACGGGATCGGGTTCCGACCGCACTCGGCCCACAGGCGCGGGTCAATGCGCCGGAACAGCTCAACAGCGTCCCGGGTCCAGCACCACCACATGTTGCGGGACAGGGTCTCCAGAAGGGCGAGATTCTGCGGAATATTCGGCTGCACTTGATAGGATTTGAAGTTTCGCATTGGGGTAGATTCGAGTCCTCATCAAATGGTTGCGTTAGTGATTAAATGGGTCGGGCCGAGTTTTCTCGTCAGCGAGCATCCGGAAGACAGCATCCTTGCGTGAGCAGGATATAAGTTCATCCTCAAAAAATCAATACGTTCTGAGCGGGCGTGCCGCCTATCGGGATAATTTCGACCACACCCGGACCCACTCGCTGGCACCCCAGGCCTGGGCATCGCAGCCCCGGGTGGTGTGGGGGTAATCGCCGTCCAGGATTTCCGGCAGATGGCCCAGGCAGCCGGACTCGAGCAGGCTGATGCTGCTCGTGAGCCAGGACAGCGCAGTGCCTCGCCCTTGCTCCCCGTAGGCCGTGGCCCATGCTTCGCAGAATGACGGGAACGGCCAGGTCCACGCGGTGCCGTTGTGATAAGCCGGCTTGCGGCGAGAGTCCTCGTCGCCGGTGTAGGTCCCCCAGTAGGGCCGGTGGGGATCGTTGAGCAGCGACCCGTTGTGATGGACGGGCAGGGGATATTGCACCGGCCGATCCGCCAGACTGCGAATGGCGCCGGGGACCAGCAGTTCCTGGCAGGCTTTAAGAATGAGTCGAATGTGATCCCCGGAATCGATGGCGCCCAGGGTGACGGCCAGCAGCTGGTTCGGCCGGAGGGCGTCGTCTGCCTCCGCCATCCGGGCTGGCCGACCCGGCTCGGCGTGCAGGCAATCGGACAGGCAGCCCAGCCCATCTTTCCAGAAATAGGTCCTGAGCGATGCCTGAACCTGTTCGGCGAGGGTCCGCCATTTCGAGCGCTCCTGTTTCTCGATCCGGGACAGGAGCAGAAGGGCTGCATACCAGAGGGCCTGGATTTCGACCGGATACCCCTGCCGTGGGCTCCCGGCAGGGAAATTCGTATCCATCCAGGTGAAGTGGGCTGGGCTGAAAATCAGCCCTGAGTCGGGGTCCATCCGCACGCCGTTGGGAGTGCCGGATAGGTAGGAGCGGACAATCGAGCCGAGCACCTGCTTGACGGTGCGGCCACCGCAGTCGCTTTTCAAAAAGGTGTTGCGGCCCTCGGCCTCGGTGAGCTCGGAACAGGCTACGGCAAACCACAGGGGCGCATCCGAGGTGTCGCGGTTGCCGGCGTCGCCGCCACGGATCATGTTGGGCAGGGTGCCGCGCTCCTCGTACTGCCCGAAGAGCGTCAGCACTGCCCGCGCCTCTTCGAACCGTTGCGCAGCGATGAGCCCGCGCACAAAGATCAGAGAATCCCGGCCCCAATCGAGAAACCAGGGGTATCCGGCGATGACGGTTTTCAGATTGCCCCGGCGGACGACATAGTGATCAAGGGCTGCGGTCATCATGTCAATCGGCCGGCAGACCGGCAGGGACCGGCTCTCCCACGCAGGGAGTTTGGGGAGCGTTGATGGTATCTGCAGGCCGGCTTCGGCGCTAAGGACGACCGTCTGGCCCCCCATCAGGATCGCTTCGAAGTAGCCTGGGCTGAACAGATCCGAGTGGGGGTCCTGCCCGCGTTCGGCATCCTGGTTGCGGTAGACCATGTACTGCCACTCCGGGTCTTGAAAGAAGCGGCCTTCGGAGAGGCCCACGCACAGGTCGTGGTGGGGGTCAGGTCGGAATGCGAATCCTTTTGGCGACGGGCTGAGCGAGGCCCGGAAATGTTGCTCCGGACCAGTGAACGCTTTAGTGGTATCGTGGAAACTGCGGTTCTCGAGATCCGGCCGCAGGATCAGGCGCACGGGAGTCGAGTCCGCCAAACGCGCGGGGTCCTTGCCGGAGCGGTCGCGGGTGAATGTCATCTGCAGCGCGTTTCGGCCCGGTATCATTGCCAAGCACACCATGAGCAGGACGTACTGCCCCTGGCCGCTCGGGATCTTGTAGCGCCAGATGCCGGCGTTGCCGTTGGCCAAGGCGAAGGCCTGCAGACAATCAAGGTTGATGTCCTGGGAATAGCCCTGGTACACGAGCCAGGCGCGACAGCGGCTGAACATGATCCAACGGTCCTCGGGATGGTCTGGGCTCAGATTGGCGGCAAGCAGCGCGTCGTAGCGACTGGCAAGCTTCCCCCAGGCCACCGGGGTTCGCAACGTGGCCCCCCCGCCATTGGTGGACAGAAACCGCATCGGTTCTTGCAGGAACTCGGAGCGGCCGAACACCCGCCGGGCGTGCGCATCTTCTGGCCGGGGCAGCAGGAGCAGGGAAGCTTCCTCGTGCCGCGAGCCGTTTTCCGCGGGCATGGCCAGCTGCAGTGCCAGTGGCCGAGGGTTTTTCGGCGCCGGCCGGGGGAGGAACAGGCAGAAATGGGATCCGTCGGCTGCGGGGAGGCTGTTTTCGACCGCAAGGATGCGTCCCTTTTCCACCAGCTGCGCCCGGAAACCTTTGTCGGAGATGACTCTCAGGAAATGCCCGGGGGGGAGCATGACCGCCCGCCGCAGGTCCTGCGGCCATTGCCAGGTGACAAGCCGGCTTTCTGCGCCAGACGGGTTCAAGCTGGCTACGAAGGCACCCGGATCATCCTTCAGCCGGCCGGCGGTCGCGTCGGTATCGACATCGGCCAGATCCTGTGAGCCGCTGTAGAAGGTGATGACCTCCAGCGCCTTCGCCCGCAGTTGCTGGAGCTCGATGCGCGGGGGCACCGCGAAGGCCTCCGGCGGCGAGGCGGCCGCGAGATCCAAGTCGACCGGCTGCGGGCTCAGGCACAACACCTGGCCGGGCTCCAGAGGGCAGGTGAGAAGGCCGCCCCGCGAACTCACCTCGACGGGTTTCCCGGTGAGCAGGTCGGTGTACAGCTTCTGGCGGAGGCCTGCCGCGCGCGGATCCCAGGCGGCCTTCGCCGGCTGTTCAGGGTCGAGATTGATGGGGATGATCAGCCGCTTCCCCGACGGCGCGTGATGACGCAGAATCACGATCAGGTTTCCGCCGTCCTGTTGAATAAGCTTCACCTCCGTGCGGTCGTGAAACGCCGGGTGGTATCTGAGCAGGTTCGTGAGGCGGCGGAGCTCCACCACCTGGTTGACCGGCGCCCCCCAGTTCAAAGGCCGCGCCTCGTGCACGTTGATTTTCTCGACGGCCAGCCACTCGAGACCGTTGGCAAACCCGAAGGCCCCCGCATGGGAGGCCAGAACGCAGAGTGCCGTGCGCATCCGGGCATAGGTGTGGGACCGGGCGGCCAGCCGCGGGTTGTCGTGGGTTTCGGCGAAATGCACCATGAGACCGTCGCTCGTGGAAATTGTGATCGCCTCCGGCAGGTAGTGTTCAATCTGGCTGCGATCGTAGTGCTGGAACAGCTCGGAGTAGGCCCAGTTAAGGTTCGCCGTGTTCAGCAACTGCCGAGTGACGGAGGTCTTGCCGCCTAATCCCTCCAGCAGAAAAGTCGTATCAGGAAACTGCTCACGCACACGTGCGACGATGTATTTCCAGGCAGCATGCGGGATCATGTAGCCGGCGTCGCAGCGGAAACCGTCCACCCCGCGCCGGCACCACGTCAGGAAGACCTCGGCCATGAACTGCCAGAGCGCGGTGTGCCGATAGTCGAGCTTGGTGAGATCTTCCCACTGCACGCCCCAGGCTCCCGGGACTTCGATTCGGCCTTCGGATGTGCGCGCGAGCCATTCCGGATGGTTCACGTGCACGTTGGCGGCCCAGCCGGTGTGGTTGATGGCGATGTCAAGGAACATCCGAGCGTTGCGCCGGTGCACCGCATCCACGAGCTCGATGAACTGCTCCATGGGAGTGGCCTTGGGGTCGAAGACGGCCAGGGCCGGGTCCACTCCCCGGAAGCTCAGGGCGGCATAGGGGCTGCCGAAGCGCCCCATGCGTCCATAGGTGGTGGGTGTGGGGTGGATCGGCAGCAGCATGAGAATGCGGCAGCCCAGCTCCCCCAGGATGAAATCGAGTTCCGCGACGAGGTCACGGAAGGTCCCTGAAGGCGGGATCACTGTGTAGCGCGCCGCGTCGAGTACCCGAACGCACTCCTCGCCGGGGGGGGGTAAGGGTCTCTCCCCATACTTGTTCGGACCGAACTGGCGGACGAAGGCGTTGTAAATGATGTTGGCGCAGCAGGATTCGGCCGGCTCGACATTCACGGCCGTGTTATCCCCCGGCGGCCAGATGGGAGCGGACTCTCCCTCTGGGAGAAAAAAACACTTGGCCTCGAAATGGCCCACCTCGCAAAGTGCGAGCCTGACCTCAAAGCGGTTCGCGTCGATCCGGCGCATGGGGGTGTCGAACCAGTCCCGACCCAGGGGGGTTTCCTGGAAATGAACGCTGCGGATGATCTCTGTCCGTGTGACCTGGCCGTGCCCGATGTTGGTGCGGATCCAGGCCGAGCCCCTCACATCTTCCCGGAGGGACAGGGAGAAGGTGATGATGTCGCCGCAAAAGAAAACACTGCTGCTGCCGGGCGCCGGGTCCTGAACAAGGGCGTCGGAATGCTGCATCAAGGCCTCCTCAGAAGTACGTTGCCGTGCGGGGCACAGATCCCTCCGGGCCTCGGTGCCAGAATCCAGCACAGAATCGCCCAAGTTAGCTTTTAGTCATACCACCGCTTCGGCCTGTTGACATCTTGCAACGGGAATCGTAACTAATAGCATACTTTAGTATCGGTTTGAATAAAACCTAAATTGAGCGATTTTATCGAGTTGCATCGAGGCGCAGACCCCTCCGGGCCTTTTTGCCGGAATCTAGAACAGAATCGCTCAAGTCAGGTAAAAGAAAAGCGGCCATGCCTGTGATTTTCTCTTGAAAAATCAGAAAAGCGCGCTAAGCTGAATTAATGTAATGGTCGCGCCTGCTGGGCACCGGAACATGGATCGGGCCGACAATATCCGCTGCAAGGAGAAACGAATTGCTTTGGAAATGGTGCCTCACATTGGTCGCCGTCGCTTGCCTGTCGATCTGCGGGGTGTCGGACGTGCACTCCCAACCCGCCTCGCGCGGTTCCCCTAAACTGTCGCTGGTCCAGGCTCTCATTTGTGAAGACATGAAGGATGGGATCCCGACCAACCCGGCCGTCGCCTTTTCGATTTCAACGGGAAAGATCTACTGTTACACCCTCTTTGATCAGATCCCCGAAGACACCGTCGTCTATCACCACTGGTTTTTTCGTGACAAGCCCAGCGCCCGCATCCGGCTTACGCTGAAACCACCCCGCTGGAGCACTTTCAGCAGCATTCAGCTGCGGGAGGCGGACAGGGGGCCCTGGCGGGTTGAAATCAGCGACGCCGGCGGACGCGTTCTGAAAACCCTGCGGTTCAGCGTGACGGATTAGCCTTCGATGGAAAAATTGATTTATTTCTTGCAGAGTTTCCGATGGCAGGATGTAGTTGACATCGGGTTGAACAGCTACATCCTGTTCCGGTTTTATGTGCTGTTTCGAGGCACCTATGTCTTTCGGGTTCTCATCGGCCTGACCATGCTGTGGTTTTTCCAGCAGGTCGCCGCTTATATGGGGCTGATCGTCACCAGCTGGGTGGTGCAGGGCGTCGTAGCCGTGGCAGCGCTGATCATCGTCGTTGTTTTCCGCAACGAGATCCGCAACGTGTTGCAGGCCAAGAACCTCAAGACGATCCTCTGGGGCTTCACCGCCAAGCCCCGGGTCGCACCCGTGGACATCATCGCCGACAGCGCCTTTGAGCTAGCCCGGCGCAGCCATGGCGCCCTGATCGTCATCCCAGGCGAAGAGGACATCTACGAACTCATCCAGAGCGGCATCGACTGGAACGGGGACATCTCCCGGGAGATGATCCTGAGCATTTTTTTCCCGGACAATCCCGTGCATGACGGCGCGGCCGTCATTGAAGAAGACCGGGTTGCCCGGGTAGGGGCCATATTGCCATTGTCGCGGCGGGAGGACCTGCCGTCCCATCTGGGAACCCGGCACCGCGCCGCGCTGGGGCTTTCGGAAAACAGTGATGCGGTGGTGGTCGTCGTTTCCGAACAACGGGGGGAGGTGAGCCTGGCCAAGGGCCCGCGCCTGCGCGAGATCGGCAGCAAACGCAAGCTGACCCAGAAGCTCGATGAGCATTTCGGCTTTGCCGAGGCTCAGGGCCCCCAGGTGAAAAAGGAGCGGATCGAAATCACCACCGCCGCTCTGGTGTCGCTGCTTTTCATCGCGGGCTTCTGGTTCAGCATTACCCGGGGCATGGAGACCCTGGCGACGTTCGACGTCCCCATTGAGTACCAGAACCGCGACCCGAACATGGAAATCATCCACGCCTCGGTCAATTCGGTCCGGCTGAACCTGAGCGGTTCGGGCACTCTGCTCAAGTCCACGCGGCCGGACCAGGTGCGGGTACGTCTGGACCTGAGCAACTCCACCGCCGGGGAGAACACGTACTGGATCACCTCCAACAACATCCC
>Ga0316628_100002899_pt1 | contig 12976 bp, 10 predicted proteins | sample OWC_Aug_M2_C1_D5_FD_207648 | JGI IMG/M metagenome (GOLD analysis project Ga0316628, IMG submission 207648) | Wetland soil microbial communities from Old Woman Creek delta, Ohio, United States - OWC_Aug_M2_C1_D5_C | ecosystem: Environmental > Terrestrial > Soil > Wetlands | place: USA: Ohio...
GTTGACCCAAACTCGCCCTTCTCCATCCGCAGCGATTCCCATAGAAACGAGATTCGGCTCAACGCCTGCTTTATCAAGGTTTGTATGATAATTCAAAGGGCGGGAAGCTCTCCAAAGCAGCTTGCCATCCATGGAATATTTTTCGATTCGATTTTGATAGACGTAACTCAGGAAAATATTTTTCTTTTGATCCGTATCGATTCCAATTCTGTTTAAGTCGATATTTAAATCGGCATCTTTAAAATCCACGGCTTCGCCGAATGACTTTTTAATATTTCCATCAAAATCGACAATTTCGATTATCGGAGGGACTTTTTCTCCATATTCTCTCGGCCGGCGGATCCCCGCTTTAGCGATCATTCGATCGGGAAGATAACGAATAAGAAATATGCCGCGATCCCTTAGCGGGATTATCCGGGGGGCTCGTCCATCTGTTTCCATCAGCTGAATCCGTTGATTCCGCGCTTCAAAAACATAAAGAATGTCCTGCGAGTCAATATCCAAGGAAAATGGAGATTGAAAATCGCCCGGACCTTGGCCCCGCCGGCCGATTGTTTGAAGATATTTCCCCTGAGAGTCCAGTTTCTGAATTTGACTGTTTCCCGCATCAAGAACATAAATATTTCCGATCGAATCAAGCACGATATCGAAGATTTCATTAAAAGCAAGGTTGGGATCCTTTTCATCGATCCCGCCTATCTTCCTTACAAGCGTAAGTTTGACTTTTGGTTTGCCTTGCCAAACGCCGCCTTTTTCATTTCGGATAATCCGGCCGGTTTCGATATTCTCAATTTTCTGGGAAGCCGTCGATATTGGGTTGATGAGGAGAAAGAGAATCATACAACTCGAATATGCCAGGGTCTTCATTTGCATGAAAAATGCCCTCCTTTTACTCATAATTCCCCGAATAAAAAATATCGTTAATATTTTCCGTTGTCAATATTTTACTATTCAAAACCCTTTCCCTTTTATGAAAATTACGAAGAATGGTTTTTAAATCAGGAAAAGTTGGAAGAGGTAAGCAAAGATTGCCCAAAGCGCTCCCGTCTTTCTATAGGTCTTATCCCCCCGACGCCCCCCTTACAATAAGGGGGGATTTGTCAGCGCTTTGGGAATGGGGTGGCGGGGCTCCCGGGGCTTCACCCGGCGATGGAGCGGATCTCGTCCATCAGGGCCTCGAGGTCCTCAATCGTGGTCCGGGGGTTGATGAGCGTGCAGCGCAGCCAGGTATTTCCCGACAGCTCCGCCTGGACGACATAGAATCGTCCTTGCTCCAACAAGGTTCGGCGGATCCGCTGCTGGAGGCCGTCGGGATTCGGCTCGCTTTTCTTCAGGTATCGGAAACAGACGATATTGCTTTCGGGCTCGACCGCCGTTTCGAAATCGCCGGCGGACTGGAGCCGCCGGGCGAACTCCCGGGCCAGATCCCAGGCGGCCGTGACGTAGCCGGCGAAAAAGTCCGTTCCGTAAGCGGCCAGGGAAATGAACAGCCGCATCCCCATCATCGTCTTGGTGCATTCCATGGTCCGGTGGGCGTAGTTGTACCATTCCTCCGCCGCCGATTTTTCGAAGAGGTATGACGCCTTCTGGGAAAAGGCCTCGAAGGAATGTCCGCCGTCCCGAAAGACCACGGCCGTGATCAAGGCCGGCATCAGCATGTTTTTGTGGGCGTCCCAGATGAACGAATCGGCTCGCTCCAGGCCCCGGAGAAGGGAGCGGTATTTGGGAGAAAGAAGGGCGCCCGCGCCGTGGGCGCCGTCGACATGGAGCCAGAGGCCGGCCGACCGAGCCCAGTCGGCCGCCTGCTCCAGGTCGTCGTAGCTCCCTGTCGCCGTGGAACAGCCGTTGGCCACGAGGATGAACGGCCGCCGTCCGCGGCGCCCGGCTTCGGCCAAGGCCGCGTGGAAACCCTCGGCGGTCATGTGGAATTTCGCGTCGACGTCGACCGGGACGACCGCATCCTCTCCCAGGCCCATGACCGCGACTGACCGGCGGATCGAATAGTGGCATTGGACCGAGGACAAAACGGCCAGAGGCGGCTCGCTGCCGACGCCGCCCCGCCAGATGTCGCCTTCGGCCGCGGCCTGCCGGGCGGCCAGCAGGGCCGTGAGGTTGCCGCTCGAGCCGCCGCTGGTGAAGATCCCGTCGGCCTCCGGTCCGTAGCCGGCCAACCCGGCCATCCAGCGGATGAGATGCCGCTCCATGGCCACGTTGACCGGGCCCATCTCGTAGACGGCGGAGCCGTTGTTAAGGAATTGCCCGGCGAATCCCCCGAGGGCGGCCAAGGGGAGGGCGGTCGTGCATTGATGGCCGACGAAGCGGGGATGGAGGAGGTCGTTGGATCGCCGGAGGATTTCCGGCAGAAGCTCGGCGAACGGAGTCGCAGGCCCGGCGGTGAACCGCCCGGCCCAGGAGGCGAACATTTTTTCGGGATCTTCCCAGGGATAAACCTGCGGCCGCTTCCCGGGTCGGGAAGAAGCCAAAAAATCGGCCAGGATATCGACGATGGCCTTGCCTTCCCGGCGGAACTCCTCGGGATCGAAAGCCCGGCCGAGCATCTTCCGGTAGTCTTCCATGACGGGCGTCCTTCCGGCGGATTCAAAGAAGGATATGATATCAGAAACGACCGCCTCTTTCCGGGAAAATCTCCTCCCGCCCCCGGACGTTTTCGCGTTCTTGAATGCCCGCGGGGGCCGTGTTAAGATTCGGGCGTGAAGATCTCCGCGGTCGTGATCACCCGCAACGAAGAGGCGAATATCGAGGCCGCCCTCCGGAGCCTGGACGGGGTCGTGTCCGAGATCATCGTCGTCGACAGCTGCTCGACCGACGCGACGTTCAAGATCGCCCGGCGGTTTACCTCCAAGGTCTACGAGCGCAAATGGACGAATTTTTCCGACCAGAAGAATTACGCCGACGGGCTGGCCGAGAATTCGTGGATCCTGTCCCTCGACGCGGACGAGCGCCTGTCGCCCGAGCTCCGGGAGGAGATCATGGCCCTGGCCTCGGGCGAACCGGTTTGCGCCGCGTTTTCCATGCCCCGGCGGGTCTTCTACCTCGGGCGATGGATCAAGCACTCAGGCTGGTATCCTGACCGCAAGCTCCGGCTCTTCCGCAAAAACCGGGCCCGCTGGGTCGGGGATTATGTCCATGAGGATCTTGTCGTCGATGGCGAGATCCGCAAGCTCGAAGGCGACATCCTCCATTTCACCTACCGCAGCATCGCCGACCACCTGGCCCGGATCAACACGTTTTCCGACCTGGGCGCCCAGAAGCTTTACGCCCAGAGGAAGAAATGCCGGCTCCGGCACCTTCTTCTGGTCCCGTCGGGACGATTCATCAAATCCTACATCCTCCGCGGCGGATTCCTGGACGGATTCGCCGGCCTGGTCATCGCCGTCCTCAACGGCTATGGAATTTTCGTCCGGTACGCCAAGCTCCGGGAAATCTGGAAAAAGGGAGAGCGCATTGAGCCTTTTCCAGATTGACGCCGGACGGGAGTGGCGGGGCGGGCAGCGCCAGGTCTTCCTGCTGACCCGGGAGCTTCTCCGGCGCGGCTACGAGGCGGTCCTCGTCGCCCCGCCCGAAAGCCCGCTCCTGGAAAAAGCCAAGGCGGCGGGGCTTCAGGTCCTGCCCATCGCGATCAAAAACGACGCCCATCTTACGGCCGGATGGAAAATTGCCCGGGCCATGCGCCGGAGCCGCTGCGTCCTGGCCCATTTCCACGACGGGCACGCCGCCGGGACCGGCGGACGGGCGGCCCGGAAGGCCGACGTCCCGATCCGTATCGTCTCCCGCCGGGTTGAGTTTCCCCTCAAGGACAACCGCTTTTCCCTGAAGAAATACGCCGAAACCGACGCCGTCGTGGCCATTTCCGAAAGCGTCCGCGAGGTCCTGGTCAAAGGCGGAGTCCCCTCCGACCGGATCGAGGTCATTCCCTCGGGGATCGATTTCTCGCCTTTCGCCCAGGTGACGGAGAAGGATTTTCTCCGCCGCGAGTTCGGTTTCGCCGCCGATGACTTCCTGGTCGGCATCGTCGCCCACCTGGAGGACAGCAAGGGCCACCGGACGCTCATCGACGCCGCCCGCTTCCTCAAGGCCCGGACGCCGAAGATCAAGATCATCATCATCGGCAGCGGCTCGCTGGAGCTCGAGCTGACCGAACAGGCCCGCGGGCTGGGCGTCAACGACCTGGTCTTTTTCCTCGGGTTCCGCGACGATGTGCCCCGGCTCCTGGCTTCCCTCGACGCGTTCGTCATGACGTCCAACGCCGAGGGCCTGGGGACGTCGATCATGGACGCCATGGCGTCGCGGCTTCCGGTCGTGGCCACGAGCGTCGGCGGAATTCCCGAGGTCGTCACCGACAAGGAGACGGGGATCCTCATCCCGCCCCGTCATCCCGAGGACCTGGCCGAGGCGATCGGCAAGCTGTACGCGGACCGGGCCTACGCCCGCAAGCTCGGCAAACGGGGCTTCGAAGTCGTCCACGAGAAGTTCTCGGCCGAGGCGATGGCCGCCCGGATAGTGGATCTCTATGAAAAAATCGCCCGACGCAAAAACATCAAGCTCAAAGCCTGACGTCCTGATCCGGCCTCTTGAATCCCTCGCGGATTTCGAGGGCTGCGTCCTCATCCAGCGCCGGGTCTGGGGCCACCCCGACCTGGACATCACCCCGGTCCACCAGTTCCGGATCGCCGTCCACACCGGGGCGATCGTTTTGGGGGCGTTCGTCGACGGGAAAATCGCCGGATACGTCTATTCGTTCCCGGCGGATTTCGGAAAAATCCGGGGCCAGCATTCCCATCACCTGGCCGTCCTTCCGGAAATCCAGGGGCTCGGCCTGGGAAAGACCCTGAAATGGGCCCAGCGCGAGGAAGCCCTGAAGCGGGGAATCGAGCTGATCACCTGGACCTACGATCCGATGCAGGCCCGGAACGCCAATCTCAACCTCCACGTCCTGGGCGTCGTGGGGAATCGTTATCTGCGGGATTTTTACGGCGAAACGCCGGCTCTCGTTCTCGACGCCGGGGTGCCCAGCGACCGGCTCCTCGTGGAGTGGTGGATCAAGTCGCCCCGGGTGAAAGCCCGGGCCAAGGGTCTGATGCCGCCTTCGGAGGATCCCGAAGGAATCCCGAAGGCCCTCGAGCGCCTTCCCGGCGGAAAAGAACCGGAGGCCGCGCCGGGCCGGCCGGCCCTGGATCTCAAGTCCCCCCACCTTCTCATCGAAGTTCCGAAAAAGATCCGGGATCTGCCGAAAGGCACCGGCTTGATCGCGGCCTGGCAGTCGGCCGCGCGCGAAGCGTTCGAGACGTATTTCGCCCGAGGCTACCGGCTCGACGATTTCATTTCCGGCGAACGTTCGTTTTACGTCCTGAAGCGCGCCGTTCCCCCTCGGAAATAACGAGGGGGCCGGGGAGGATCACCGATGAAGATCGACCGCATCGAGCTGTCCCTGCTCCGCCTGCCTTACGTCCATTTCTTCGAGACGAGCTTCGGCCGGGCCTATGACCGGACCTTCATCCTGATCCGGATCGACGCCGATGGAATCACCGGATGGGGAGAGGGCGTGGCCGAGGAGCGGCCGCTGTACAGCGGCGAGACGACTGAAACCGCCTGGCACGTGATGAAGGATTTCTTGATTCCCCTGGTCTTTGAAAAGAAGATCGCCGGCCCGGAGGAATTCCATAAAGCCGCCGCGATTTTCCGGGGCAACCGGATGGCCAAGGCGGGATTGGAGCTGGCCTTCTGGGACCTGAAAGCCAAGGCGGCCGGGGTTCCGCTGTCCAAGCTCCTGGGGGGAACCCGGACGGAAATCGAGGCGGGCGTCAGCTGCGGCATCGAGGATTCGCTGCCCGACCTGGTCGCCCGGGTCGGCTCGTATCTGGACCAGGGCTACCGCCGGGTCAAGATCAAGATCAAGCCAGGCTGGGATATCGCCGCCTGCGCCGCGGTCCGGGAGCGCTATCCGGACATCCTCCTCCAGGTCGACGCCAACGGGGCCTATACGGTCGGGGACATGGACACCCTGGCCGCCCTCGACGCCTTCAACCTCCTGCTGGTCGAGCAGCCGTTCGCCCCGTACGACCTCTGGGACCACGCCAAGCTCCAGAAGCGGATGAAGACGCCGCTCTGTTTGGATGAAAGCATCCTTTCGGCCGACACGGCCCGGGCGGCGATCGAGATGGGCAGCTGCCGGATCGTCAACATCAAGGTCGGCCGGGTCGGCGGGCCGGTCGAGGCCGTGGCCATCCACGACCTCTGCCGTGCGTCCGGCGTTCCGGTCTGGTGCGGCGGCATGCTCGAGTCCGGAATCGGCCGGGCCCACAACCTCCACCTGGCCTCGCTCCCCAATTTTTCCCTGCCCCACGACCTCTCGGCCAGCCGGCGCTACTACAAGGAAGACATCATTGATCCGTTCATCGAGCTGTCCGGGCCGGGGACGATCCGAGTTCCGGACGGCCCGGGCATCGGCGTCAATCCGGTCGCCGCGCGCATCGCGAAGGCGATCGTCCGCCGCGAGGAGTTCCGCGCGGGCTGATCTTTGGTGAATTGGGAAACCCGAGAAATTTGTTCAGAAGAATTATTCCTCGCTTTTCCCAAAGAAGCCCAAACCGGGAGGCCGGACTCACTTGAGGGGGAACCCAAGGAATGGTTCCCCCTCTGGCTTTGCCGTCCTTCGCGATGCTTCGGAGCTAGGGCAACGATTCGGCCCGTTTCACCGGGCCTTCTCTGCTCCCCCTCCATCGATGCATTGCTGGATGACTTTTCTAAAAATATTTCTATTTTGACTATCATAGAACAATAAGCGTCCCGTCGTCCCGAGCGACCCGAAGGGAAGTCCTTCACGACGCTTCCAGGCTTTGCAGTCCTACGCGACCCTTGGAAGCTAGGAGGAGCTAGGGCACGAGACCATTAGTCGGCGACGAGAAAGAGAGCGTTGTCATTCCGAACCCCGCATAGCGAACATGCGCAGATTGGGCGCCGCCGAGAAACAGAGCGTGCAGCTCGAAGAGGGCCAAAGGTTTCGGCGAGCGCCCTAGCTCCGAGGCGTCGCGTAGGACAGAGCAAAGCCTCGGCCCCCGGCTTGGGCTTCTGGGAGCGAGCGGGAAATATTGAGTGTCACTAATCAGCTGGATCAATTCCTCGGCTTGCCTTTCCGTAGCACGAATGATAGGATACGTGCCACGGAATGAACCGATGACGCCCGCCCTGACCGCTCTCGTCGCCACCGCCGCCACCCTCGGCTTCCTCCATACCCTGGCCGGACCCGACCACTATCTTCCGTTCGTGGTCCTCTCCAAGGCCCGGAAGTGGTCGACGGGGAAAACCCTGGCCGTCACCGCCTTGTGCGGCCTGGGACATGTCGGAAGCTCCCTCCTCATCGGGGCGATCGGCATCGCCCTGGGCCTGGGCGTGGCCAAGCTTGAGGTTTTCGAGGGCGTTCGGGGCGACCTGGCGGCCTGGTTGTTCATCCTCTTCGGCCTCGGGTATTTTCTCTGGGGCTTGAACCGCGGCCTGAAAAATCGGGGCCATCATCACGTCCACGTCCACGAGGACGGCATGGTCCATCACGACCACCCGTCCGTCCCGTCCGAAGTCAGGGCCGGCCATGTCCATCCGGAGCCGAAACCGGTGAACGTGACCCCCTGGATCCTGTTCACGATTTTCGTCTTCGGCCCCTGCGAGCCGCTGATCCCCCTGCTCATGTTCCCCGCGGCCAGGGAAAGCGCCGGCGGCGTCATCCTCGTGGCCGCGATCTTTAGCCTGGCGACGATCGGGACCATGATGACCATCGTCTTCCTGTCCCTGGCCGGCTTGAAATTATTCCCGACCGCCTTTCTCGAACGGTACATGCACGCTGTCGCCGGATTCACGATTCTGGCTTGCGGCCTGGGCATGGTTTTCCTCGGATTGTAAGCCGCGCGCCGGCGTCTTCGCGCCCGTCTCTCCGTCTTTGACTTCGCTTTTTTGATTGTTTAGACTGATGAAGTTATGCATATGAAACGGATGACCGGGACCGGGATTGCCGGCGCGATCCTCGCCGGGGGAGCCCTCTTGCTCCTGGTCGCGGTGTCATTTTCCCAGAGCGAAGCCGTCCTGGTCGGACCCCAGCCGAAGACGAAAATGCTCCAGGCCGTCCCTGAATGGACCCGGTTGGCCAAAACCTACGAGCCCAACGACCACATCGTGAACGGCTTCAAGAATTTCCAGAAATCCGCCCGCATCCGGGCCTTCGTCGGGACGTGGGACATGAAAGGCCGATCCGTCGTCGCGGCCTTCGTCAAGACGATGGAATTGGCGGGAAATCCGATGATTTCGGTGGATTGGATCGGCGTGTCCCGGGATTTGAAGGAACCGGCGGCGGATCTCCGGTCCTACGGCGTAAAAAAAGTCCCGACGATCATCGTCTGGGTGGACGGGGAAGAACGGGGCCGGATCGTGGAAATCCCCCAGATCACCCTCGAGGAGGACCTGGCCGGGCTTCTCCTCGACACCCCTCCGGCCGACGCCGACCTGGAATATTTCCGGGTGACGCCTCATTCCCACCTTCCGATCGACTGCACGCCCTGCCATCTTCCGGCCCATCGCCGCCACTGACGCCGTGATCCCCCATCCCGGCGCGGAAGGGAAGAGTCCCCCTTTGTTTTCCCCGGACGTTGGGCTAAAATATTGATAGCGTGTCCCGTCATCGCCCGGAAACCCGGCGATAGGTGAAAGGATAAGGAACGAGATGGCTGAAATGACCATACCGGGCATCTTGAATCGCAGCGTGGAGCTCCATGGGGGCCGGAATTCCCTGGGATTTTATGACGAATCCCCCTTGACCTACAGGCAGCTGAAGGAAAAAATCGACCATATCGGCGCTTTCCTGGCCGACCGCGGCATCGTCCACGGTGACCGCGTCGCCATCCTGAGCGAAAACGGTCCCCATTGGGGCGTCGCCTTCCTGGCCGTGACATCCATGGGCGCGGTCGCCGTCCCCGTCCTGACGGACTTCCATCCGAGCGAAATCCATCATGTCCTCCGCCATTCCGAGGCCAAAGCCATTTTCATCTCGGAAAAGCTGTACGGCAAGATCGACGAGGGCGAATTCGACCGTCTCGAAACCCGGATCCTGATCGACGATTTTTCCGAGATCAAGCCAGGCATCCAAAAGGACACCCTCCGCCGGCTGATCGCCGAGGGAGGCCACGAGCTCCGGAAAATCAAGGCGATGGTCTTCAAGCTGCTGGGGAGGATCCCCTCCCGGGTTCGGGAGGACGATTTGGCTTCGATCATCTACACGTCGGGGACGACCGGCCATTCGAAGGGGGTCATGCTGACCCACGGCAACCTCGTCAGCGACGCCGTGGCCACGAGCCGCCTCGTCGACGTCCGGCCCGAGGACCGGTTCCTCTCGGTCCTTCCCCTGGCCCATGTGTATGAGTGCACCCTCGGCCTGATCACGACCATGATGCAGGGTTCGGCCGTCTATTACCTCCACAAACCGCCCACCGCCGCCGTGCTGATTCCCGCCCTGGCCGCGGTCCGTCCGACCTGCGTCCTTTCCGTTCCCCTGATCATCGAGAAAATGATCCGGGCGAAAGTCTTTCCCGCCCTCCGGAACAAAGCCGTGATTCGCTGGGCCAGCCGGATACCGTCCCTTCGGCGGAAGATTTACCATAAGGCGGGGAGCAAAGTCCGGGAGGCGTTCGGCGGCGAGCTGAAAATGTTCTGCATCGGCGGAGCGGGGCTGGCTCCCGACGTCGAGGATTTCCTGATCGAGGCCGGATTTCCCTATTGCATCGGCTACGGCCTGACCGAGACCTCGCCCCTGGTCACCGGAACCAAACCGTATGAAACCCGGGCCCGCTCGGCCGGCCGGCCTCTCGAGGGCGTCGAGATCCGGATCGACAATCCCGATCCGGCGACGGGGACGGGGGAGATCCTGATCCGCGGCCCGATGGTGATGAAAGGGTATTACAAGGACGCGGAGAAAACCGCCGAGATTCTCACCCCGGACGGCTGGCTGAAATCCGGCGATTTAGGTTGCCTCGACGGGGATGGATTTCTCTTCATTAAGGGCCGCTCGAAAAACGTGATTATCGGGCCGAGCGGGGAAAACATCTATCCCGAGATCATCGAATCGGTCATCAACCGGTCCGACGCCGTCCAGGAGTCGCTCGTTTATGAGCAGCAGGGGAGGCTGGTGGCCAGGGTCCACCTCAATTATGAGGCCTTGGACGCGTTCTTCACCGAGAAAAAGTGGACGACGGCCCAGATCAGGGATTATATCCACAAGACCCTCGAGGACATTAAATCAAGAGTCAACGAGGGCGTATCGTCCTTTTCCAGGCTGAGCCGGGTCGTCGAGCAGACCGAGCCTTTCGAGAAGACGCCGACCCAGAAGATCAAACGCTATCTTTACGTCGAAAGGATGATCGACGGCGAAGAGGCCATCAGCGTTTGATCTTTTTTGTTCCCCTCTTGAGATTCCGGCTCTCCCCCCAAGGGGTGAGGGAAGGCCCGGAATATCACCCTCGATTTCACCCGGCCGGGTTATGGTGGCGTTCAATTCCTCTGGTAGGATATGAACGGAGGTTCTCTGGAATCGGTCGATGAAGATCACAATCCGGGTCCTGAATCCCTACCCGCGGGCCCGCCCGCGACCCGGCCAGGCTACGCCTTCCGAATCGCCAGCGCCTCCGACGAAAAAATCTTTTCTTCCTAAGCAAAAAGGCGACGGAGGAAAGGAAGCGGCGGTCGCCGCCGCGACCGAAGCCGCCGCGGCGGCCGTCGCCCGGGAGCTGAAGCGTCTCCAAGCCCTTGCCGAGCGGACGCCGGCCGCGGTCAAACCTCCCGTCGCGGCCCCTTCCGTCCAGTCGGCGCCGGCCGCGCCTTTCCGGCCGCCGGCGCCCAAGCCCGTCTCCCTGCCGGCCGCGGCCGGTCCCGTTCCGCCTCCGGTGGTTCGTCCGGCGCCTCCTCCCATAATCCGCCAAGCTTACGCGCCACCACCTCCGCCTAATCTCTCTTCCGTGGAAGCCGAAGCTCCGCTTCAACCGGATTTCGGCCTGGAGGACGAGCCCGGCCTTTCGGCCATCCAAACCCGGTTCAAAATCCTCATCGTCGATGACGATCCGATCATCGTCCGGCTCCTGACCCATTTTCTTTCGAAGTCCAACTATGACGTGAAATCCGTCAACGAGGGCATGGAAGGCCTGAAGATCGCCTTCGCCGAAAAGCCGGATCTCATCCTCCTCGATGTCATGATGCCGGGGATGGACGGTTTCCGGTTCCTGGAGCTTCTCAAGAAAGGAAAGCGGTTCGCCAACGTCCCGGTCTTGATGATCAGCGCCCTGGTCGAGGAGGACCAGGTTCTCCGGGCTTTGGAGGCGGGGGCCACCGACTACATCGTCAAGCCGTTCTCGTCCCGGATCGTCCTGGCCAAGGTCCACAAGGCTTTGAAGGACCTGCTATGAACGATTTCGCACTCACCTGGGCGCCCAAGGTCCTGCTCGGTTTCGGCCTTTTCGTCCTCGGCTTGTTCCTTTTCATCATCGGCCGGCGGTTGAACCTCCAGCGCCGGGAAAAAATCTTCGCGGTCCGCTACAAGATGATCGAACAAGACATCATCGGCGTCCTTTACACGACGGACGAGAAGGACATCGCCCGGATCGCGGTGAAATACCGGTCCTGGCCGGACGTCCTGACGGCGGTCCTCGTCAATCTCGTCCGGATCGTGGGAGGCGAGGAGAAAATCATCCTGAAAACGATCTTCGCCCTGACCCTCCGGGACGATCTCATCGTCAACCTGGAATCCGGGAATTACCGCCGGCGGCTGACCGCGACCCGCCTGCTGGGCATGTTCGCCGATCCGGCCAACGTCCCGGCCCTCCTCCGGCGCCTGAGGGACAAGCCGACGATCCAGTTCGCCGCGGTCAATTCGATCGCCGGTTTTCCCGACGACCGGGTTCTCGATTTCGTCTTCCGGGCCTTCGAGGCGGACCCGAATCCCAACATCCACCACTTCACCGACATCGTCTCCAAACACGGCACGGCCTGCGAAGGCTACATTCGGGACACCCTTCGCAAGCCCCTTCCCCCGCTCAAGGTGGGGATCCTGATCGAGATGACCGGCCTGATTCCGGCCCGGTCGCTGTACCCGGACATCATCGCTTTCGCCGCGAGCGAAGACAAGGAGGTCCGGATCAAGGTCGCCCGGGCCCTCGGCCGGCTGCTCATCCCGGATTCCTTCGAGATCCTGGCCGCCCTGGCCGAGGATCCCGAATGGGAAGTCGAAGCCCAGGCCGTCCGGAGCCTCGGCCGCCTCAATAATCCGGCCGCCCTGGCCGTCCTGGCTCAGGGCCTTCATTCCCTGTCCTGGCACGTCCGGAGCAATTCCAAGGACGCTCTTCTCGACATGGGGACGGCGGGCGTGCGGAAACTCAAGGAAGTCTCGGAAACGACCCAGGACCAATTCGCCGCGGACATGGCCGAAATGGGCCTGGAGGAAGCGGAAGGATTACGGAGCGCCTGATGATCCCCTTGATCACGGATGTCCTGGACCTCGTCTCCGACGGGATTCTCGTCTACTTCTTCGCCATCAATCTCCTGTACGCCTTGTTCATCGTCCTGTCGGTCATCGGCATCATCCGCCATTCGACCATGCTGAAATATGTCACCCTCAATGACATGTTCGCCCAGCCCCTGGTCAAGCCGGTCTCGGTCATCGCCCCGGCCCACAACGAGGAGGCGACCGTCGTCGACAATGTCCGGTCCCTCCTCGGCCTGGAGTACCCGGTCTACGAGATCGTCATCGTCAACGACGGCTCCTCGGACCAGACCCTGGAACGGCTGATCCAAGCCTTCCATTTCAAGAAAACCAAGCGCGTCTTCCGGCGGGTCATTCCGACGAAACCGGTCCGGGGGATCTACCTTTCCCCGATCGCCCCGAAGCTCGTCCTTGTCGACAAGGAGAACGGCCGCAAGGCCGACGCCC
>Ga0316628_100002900_pt1 | contig 12976 bp, 6 predicted proteins | sample OWC_Aug_M2_C1_D5_FD_207648 | JGI IMG/M metagenome (GOLD analysis project Ga0316628, IMG submission 207648) | Wetland soil microbial communities from Old Woman Creek delta, Ohio, United States - OWC_Aug_M2_C1_D5_C | ecosystem: Environmental > Terrestrial > Soil > Wetlands | place: USA: Ohio...
AATCTCCAGGTTCCCGTCTCCGTCCACGTCAACGACCTTGACGCTCACGCAGTCGCCGTTCAGGTCATCACTCTTCCACTCCTGGACGACGTTCAAGCCATTGATCTGATAGACGTAAATGCGACCGATGCCTGGCGTCTCGCCGAGCGCCTCGCCAGTCCCGAATATCAGCTCGTTATAGGAGTCATGGTCGATGTCCGCGATCTCGAACGACCTCATCCTGCTGGCGTTCCCCGGGAGGAACGAGTTCTCCAATGAACCGTTGAGCGGATTGATGATGTAGACGGCGCTGAGCGGGTAGTCCATCTTGTAGCCGCCGCCAGCGACGATCTCATCGGAGCCGTCGTTGTTGACGTCTCCCACCGCGATGCCGTGCACGTCCCTCACGAGACCGTCGAGCTCCCAGCGCATCTGCAGATTCGTCGCGTTGAACACCCTGAGGCTGCCCTCCCCGTCACCCGCCATGATCTCGTCGCGGCCGTCGGAGTCGATGTCGTCCACGTGGATCCCCCAGAGGCGGGGACCGAGGGGGCCGATGTGCGCTTCCGCCTTGAACTCGCCGCCCTTCCATTGTATCACGTTGACGTAGCCCTCGTAGTTCCCGAAGACGACCTCCTTGTTGCCGTCCTTGTCGACGTCGCTTATCTCGATGGAGTTGAACCGCCCGGGGGCGCTGCCGAGGAATGCCGCATCGATCGCGACGGCCGAGGCGCCGGGCAGGAGGAATATGCAGGCGAACATGATTGCGAGGGCGGCTGCGAATTTCAGGGCCTCACCTTCTCTCCGTCCGTCTCACTCGTCGAATCATGATCAGGGTAGTCGCTAGAGTCGCAGCCACAATGATGGCGACGAACACCGTTACGCCGGGCGCCCAAGTCGGGATGCCATGTTCAGTCGTCGGCTTCGCCAGCCCGAATGCGTACACCCTGACTGTCATCTCCTTGCCCGATGCGACCGCCAGCTTCTGACCGTCGGGGGACCACCTAGCCGACATGATCGCCCCGACCGGGATGCTCCCGGAGCCCTTGTTGTCCTCGAGAGTCTGCTGCACCACCCCCGTGGTGGCGTTCCTGATCATCACCATCGCATCGGCGACACCGGATCCGACGATGATGTCCCCGTCCCTGTGCCAGTCCACGGACCTCACGCAGTTGGGCGCGGCCCACTTCGCGATCTGGCTCCCGTCGGTGGCGTTCCACAAGGCCATCTTGTAGTCCCTGCTCCCCGAAACCAATTTAGTCCCGTCCGGCGACCAGTCCACCGCGAGGACCCCGCCGGCATGTCCTCTCAGCGTGAACATATAGGACCAGTCGGTCGTGTTCCACATCCTCATCGTCTTGTCATCGGAGGCGGAGACGAGCCTGCTCCCGTCCGGGGACCACTTCACCTCCATGACGCCGTCGGTGTGCCCCGTCATATTGGCGATTGGGACTCCCGTTTCGAAGTCCCAGACCTTGATCAGGTTCTCGGGGATGTTATTCATGAACACCTTGTCGGTGCCCGAGCCTGAAGCCAGATACTCCCCGTCTGGTGAGAAATCGAGTGTTAAAACGCTGCCGAGATGACCGGTCAGTTTCCTGGCCACTCCCCAGTCGGTCGTATTGAATATCCAGATGATGGTGTCGTCGCCGCCGACGGCCAGGTACTTCCCGTCCGGCGACCACGCGGTGACCCTCGAAGGAGTATGGGTCGCGATGGTGCATGTCTGGTTCCCATCGCACCTAGTCCTGATCTCGGCGGTGGAGTTGGGATGGGAGCCCAGCTTCACGATCCTCGCGCCGGTGGTCGAGTTCCAGACGACGGTGCTGTTGTCGAAGAAAGTCTGCGACAGCATCGTCCCGTCGGGCGACCACCTGATGGACCACGACGTCGCGTTGTGCCCGTCCGACCTGCTCCATACGAGCGACAGGTCCCCTAGCCCGCCAGCGGCACTCGCATGCGGGCCGGTTGACAGGAGGACCAGCGCCAGCGTTCCCAACGTGAGCGAGATCCTCGTGGCATTCCTCATGCTCGCGACCTCCTCTTAATCTTGAAGACAACCGCGAGGTAGACTGCCACGTTCGCAACGACCAGGACCGTGATCACGGTCAGCAGCAAGGAGTAATTGTCTATGGAGAACGCCTCCCCCGAAGCGGTACCGTAGTCCTGCGCCGGAGTCACAGTGATGAACGTGAACGCCGTGGCCTTAGCCATCCCGTACTTCGTCGCGTCGGCGGTTATCTTGACCGTCGTGTTCTCGACGACCCTCGGCGCAAGGTACTTCACCGTCTGCTGACCGTCGGCGAGGGTGCTCGCCCCGTTCTGCGAGAGAGTCCCCGCCGTCACGGCAAAAGAGACGAACGCCCCCTCGACGGGGAAGCCGCTCGCCGTCACGTTGAAGATTATCTCCATCGCGCGCTGACCCTCGATCACGGTCAAGGCGGGGAATATCGTGACCGACATCCCCGGCGCGGACGCCCCGAACCCGTACATGGCCCCGTCAGAGAGCCCCACGAAGACCCGCCCGTCGACGACGCTCGGCGACGAGAACGAGCGTCGGTTCGTCTGCACGGACTGGTAGCTCCAGACCTCGGTCCCCGTCACCTCGTCCAGGCAGTAGATCGAGCCGGTCCTCGCGGCGACCAGCACCTTGCCGTCCGCGATGGCGGGGGACGATCCGCCTTCCCCGGCGGTGCCATCACCGGTGTGGAACTGCCACAGGACCTCGCCGGCGGATATCAGCCCGTCGTGGTTCGGATCGTCGAACGGGACCGCGTAGAGTTCACCGTCAACTGAGTGGATGAACACCCTCCCCGCGTGCACTCCCGGCGTCGCGTAGACATAGTTTCCCGTCTGGAACCGCCAGACGAGCGCCCCCGTCTCCAGGTCCAGGGCATACGCGTTGCCATCGTCGCTGCCGATGAAGACCCTGCCCGAGTCGACAGTGGCGGATGAAGTGGATACCAGACGCGGGCTCGCGGGCAATGGGTACTTCCACATCACGAACCCGTCGCTGATGCGGACCCTCGACACGTTCCCGTCGTTCGAGCCGACTATCACCGTCCCGTTGACCACGGCGGGAGTGCCCCAGATCTGATCGCCGATCGAGATCGCCGGGCGGTCGTCGAGGCCTGTCGTCGCATTGACGAAGTAGACCTTGCCGTCCTGAGAAGAGAAGATCACCGAGCCGCCGTAGTACTTCGCGGACGAGACTATGCTGTTGTTGGCGGTGTAGAACCAGAGGCGGGAGCCGTTGAACCGGTTGAAGGCGTACAGGTTCGCGTCCATGCCGCCGATATAGAGCGTGTCCCCCACGACCAGACCCGATGCCCAGACATCGCTCCCGGTAGTGTAGTTCCAGAGCTCTTTCCCGGTGGCCAGGTTGACCGCGTAGACCTTGTAGTCGTCTGAACCGAAATAGAGTATGTCCGTGCTCACAACGGCGGAGGAATGTATCGGCCAGTCCGTGTCGAACGTGAGGATCGTGTTATTGGTGGCGGGGACGGTCGACGTCGAGTAGCCCGTGTTGTTCAGGTTGCCCCTGAACTCGGTCCAGGAGCCGGTCGTGTCGGAGCCGCGGGTCCCGGCCGAATCACCGCCGGCGGCATGGTGCGGCACGAAAAGAGCCGCGACCAGCACCGCGACTGATATCAATGAAGTCAACCTGCCCACGTTCATTTAGAGACCCTTGGTTGAGTCGCCGCATCACACCACAAACGACCTGCTTTTGTATCGCTTGACCGCATCATCATTGTTATTGGCATATTCCACCGGTTCAAAGGTGTTTCCGTCTTCTTCCGATACCGGATAATTGGAGATTACTGTTCTTTTCTGAGCGCGTCGACCGGGCGCATCCGCGCCGCCCTGTTCGCCGGAATGACCGCGGACAACAAGGCGGTGAGATCGACCACGACAATTACGATGAGCATCGCCAGCCAGGGGATTGCGGCGTTGTTGCTGAGCAGCGTGCCCCTCCCGAAGAACAGGAAAGAAGTCAACAGGCCCGCCACGATGCCAATCATCACGCCGAGGGACGCGATGTAGACGCTCTCCAGCAGGAGCGATTTCATGACCATCGACCTGCCGAACCCGATCGCCCTCATCGTGCCTATCTCCGCCTTCCTCTCCTCGACCGCCCTCGCGGAGCTCACGGCGAGGCCGAAGATGCCGACAAGCAGGCCGAGCAGCAGCAGCGCCTGGAACAGCCCCATGTAGGACCATTCGACCGAGAGGTTGTTCCGCGCCAGGTCCTCGACGAGCGTCCCGTCCATGCCATACGCCGTCATGTTCGATTCAAGGTAGGAGACCATGGCGGGAGGATCAGGCGTCTTGAACAGGAAAAGGCGGTACTCCGCGGTGGTCGGGTAGAGGCGGTTGATGTTGTCCTCTGAGATGAAGACCGAGCCGGGGAATATCGAGTTCTCCGTGATCCCGACAATCACCAGCTGCACCTCGTTCCCGCGTTCATCGGTTATTGCGATGTGGTCGCCCACGCCCTTGCCGAGGATCCAGACGACCGTGTTCGAGTCGCCTATGGCGGGGACTTCGCCATCCATTTCGACCGTGTCGAGCGCGTCCCATGTCGATTGTCCGCCGCCTGCCGGGGCCTCGAATCTAAGCATGCTCTCCTGCATGAACGTCTCGTTCGCCCCGATGAGCCGTGGCGGGAGGTTCTTCTTCAGGTTCGAGCAACTCCCGCCTATTTGCCCGTAGGTCAGGAACTGGACGACCGAGGAATTGGCGGGGAAATTCGTGAGGCCGTTGGTGATCCTATCCGTCTGGCTGCCGAGGTCGAATCTCACGGAGATCGAGCTCGCTCCCATGACGTCGTAGCCCGCCCCCTGCCGCACGACCATGTCGTCGACGTTCGCCTGCTGGCCCTGGATGTTCACCGAGAGACCAAGGTAGGTGAAGATGACGATGGCGAAAAGCGAGACTGCGAGGCATGTCCTCTTGGCCCTTCTGGCGGGGGAAAGGAAAGCGACCTTGAGGGTGCCGTTGTTAGAGCCCGTGGCGGTGAATATTCGCGAAAGCCCTGATGCGATTGATCTGAGATTCGCGTAGAGAAGGGCGACCAGTGCGGCGATGATGACGAAGCCGCTGACGAAATAGAGCACGAACGGGACGGATTCGGATGCACCCGCGGCTGTGAATGAGATCACGATTGCCGCCAATATCAGGACGATTGAAGAGATGGGGATTGCCCAAGTGCGCCATAACCTGCTCTTGGTGATGAAAGGCAGCGATAGCAGCAGAAGGGCGATCCCCGCCAGAACGATCGCGGACTGCGAGGGGGCATCCAAAGGCATGAGGTAACCGCCCGCCATCAATATGCCGCCAAGAATCATGGAGGAAAGTGCCAGACTGCGTGCGCCGCTCCGGCTCCCCTCTTCTCTGAATGCTCCCGCCAGAAGCTGTCCAGAGGTCCGGTGAGCGGACAACACAAAAGCGAAGAACGAGACCAGGAATCCTGCCACGAATCCGGCCACAATCGTGTCCAACGTGAAGTACAACGTGACTGTCGTGCCCTCAACGATGTTGCTCCAGAGCGTGTTTGTGAGAAGGATGCAGAGGAGAGCAATGAGCAAACCCGCAAGGATTCCAATGGCGGAAGAAATGAGAGAGACGAGGAACGCCTCGAGCGCGAAAGTCCGCGTCACTTGACTGCTCTTCATGCCGAGCGTCTTGAGGACGCCAATCTCCCGCCTCCTGCCCTCCATGACCATGCCGACAAGCGCCACCGCCAAGATGATCCCAGAGATCATGACGACGACGCCAAAGGATAGGAAGGTCTCCGTGAGAAGTTGAACACCTTCAGCTGATTCGATGCCGTTCGCTTTTACCGGCAGCACGCCTATCCCCGCGTCACCGCCGAGTATCGTCGCGTTCAGGCGCGAGCCGATATCGGATTTCAGTTGCGGCAGGTTCGTGCCCTTGACCTTGATCGTCGTGATGTCTCCGAGGTCGTTGGCCCACAGCTGCTTGGCCTTGTCCAGGGTGATGTAGGCCTTCGGAGTCCCGCCATAGAGAAGCCAATAGTCCAGGTCCTCGTAGCTCATCTGGCTCCGCATCTCGTCCCCGCTGATCCATGTCGGGTCCCAGTCGGCGCAGCTCGCCTTCCCCTTTATCCCCGGGAACGGCGGCATGATGTCCGGGTCGAGGGCCTTCCCCGCCAAGTCCACGACGTGTTTCACGGTGAAGGTGGCGGTCGTGAAGACCTGCCTGAACGTGCTGGTGTAAACTGAGTAGTTCAGGCTGACGCTGTCTCCGACTCCCGCCCCGAGCCTAGTGGCGGTGTAGTTGGTGATGATGATCTCATCGTCCCCGATCCCTCCGATGATGGGCGACTTGGTGATGTTGTCAGTGAATGAACCGAATGCATAGTCGGCATGAGGATTGAGGCCGGTCACCGTTGAGAATGGAATGGCGGCTGTGCCGAACGAGATGTTGTTGACGAAGTACGAGGTCAGTGCAGAGACATTCTCCATCCCCGCCACGCTGCCGATCATCGCGTTGACCTCGTCGACGTATCGCTCGTCGAAGAAGACGTTCTCGTTCTCTATCCGCAAGTAGCTGGACGCGGCAATGCTGAACCGCACATCCCTGAAGCCAACCGCCTCGTCGATGGCGGTCTGGAGGCGCGCGGTCACATCCCCGCTCGCCTTCACTCCCCCGCGATCGTCGCCGACATTCGAGACGACTATCGTGTTGAGCTGCGAAGGCGCGCCGATGGCGGCCTGCAGGTAGCCGAGATCCACGAATACGTTCTTTGCGATCGTCCCACCGCTCGAGAGGCTGAACCGACCCATCCCGCCATCCTTGACGACCATGAGGACCGACAGGTCGATCGAGACCTGCTGGGTGAGGCTTGAGTAGATGCTCTCGACGGAGAACTCCGGGCTCCTCGTGGTGATTCTCAGCGAGCTGCCCGCGGAGGCCCCGAGCGCGTCCGCAAGCTTCTGGTTGATTATCGCCTGGCCGGGATCAATCGCAGGCGTGAGAATCCCGCCATCGAGGGTCTGGAACTTGCCGAAGGAATAGAACCGCCCGTCATATCCGACGACGTTCACGCTCGACTCGATCGGCCCCGACGCTCCCCGCCTCACCGAACCTCCAAGAATCAGCAGGGGGGCGAGGCCATCGGTTGCTGCCGCCACCGAGGAATCCGCGGAGACGCTGTCGAAGATTGTCCCGTTGAACATTCCGTCGGAATGTATGACCTCGTCCACCGCCCCGAGGTTCGCGTAGACCTGCTCCACGACCCCGTTCTTCATCGAGTCGCCGACCGCGAGCGAACCGGTGACCATCGCGGAGCCGACGATCAGCCCCACCACCGTGAGCGCGGTCAGCCGCTTCTTCTTCAGGAAGAAGCTGAGGGCGAGTTTGAAGAGCGCCGGCGATCTCGCAGCCATCACTAGAACGGCGGCGACCACCGCCAGGAACACGGCCACCGAGGGAACGAGGGCGTCCATTTTCTCCTTAGGATTCACGTCATTGCGGCTCGCTTACTTGAAGGCTTTCAACAGCGGCTATGGAAAACACGCATCCCGGCTGCTCGTGACGAAGCGGGACTTTTCATGGGCGTCGCATTCGGCTGCGCACGACATTCTTCCTGACCGCGCATGTAGAAAGAGTCTTATACCTCACTCAGCTATGATATTGGGACTCGGCAAAAGGCCTTTATATGAAAGGCTATTGAGCCGGGTCGTCGACAGCTTCCGGCGAAGACCCGGACCTATGATGGGTCATCTTCCGAGGCTGCCAACATAATGGAGGTTTGAGAAAACCGGAAAGCCGTGACCTCTCAAATCCGACGTCCGATGAACTAGAGGTGTCATAGCTTCCCTGCTAATTTCTAAAGATAAGTCGCTAGGTGTGGACCAACTCCGGTTGATCCTGCCGGCGGGCACCGCTATGGGAGTTCGCTTAAGACATGCGAGTCGAGAGGTGCAAGACCTCGGCGGACGGCTCAGTAACACATGGATAACCTGACCTTGGGTGGAGAATAATCTCGGGAAACTGAGGATAATGCTCCATAGGTCCGGGATGCTGGAATGCTTCCGGGCTGAAATCTACGGAGCCCAAGGGTGGGTCTGTGGCCTATCAGCTTGTAGTGGGTTTAACATACCCCCTAGGCTTCGACGGGTACGGGCTATGGGAGTAGTCGCCCGGAGATGGACTCTGAGACACGAGTCCAGGCCCTACGGGGCGCAGCAGTCGCGAAAACTCCACAATGTGGGAAACCACGATGGGGGAACTCCCAGTGCGTGCGCTTTGCGTACGCTGTTCTCTTGTCTAAAAAACAGGAGGAGTAAGGGCCGGGTAAGACGGGTGCCAGCCGCCGCGGTAATACCCGCGGCCCGAGTGGTGCTCATTATTATTGAGTCTAAAACGTCCGTAGCCGGTTTGGTAGATTCCTGGGTAAATCGTGGCGCTTAACGCTTCGAATTCCGGGAACACCGCCAGACTAGGGACCGGGAGAGGTAGGAGGTACTCCGGGGGTAGGGGTAAAATCCTGTAATCCTCAGAGGACCACCAGTGGCGAAGGCGTCCTACTAGAACGGATCCGACGGTCAGGGACGAAGCCCAGGGGCGCAAACGGGATTAGATACCCCGGTAGTCCTGGGTGTAAACGCTGCAGGCTTGGTGTCGGAGGTCCTACGGGGACGTCCGGTGCCGGAGCGAAGGTGTTAAGCCTGCTACTTGGGGAGTACGGTCGCAAGACTGAAACTTAAAGGAATTGGCGGGGGAGCACCGCAACGGGAGGAGCGTGCGGTTCAATTGGATTCAACGCCGGAAAACTCACCGGGGGCGACCCTTACATGAAGGCCAGGCTGATGACCTTGCTTGATTTTGGGAGAGGTGGTGCATGGCCGTCGTCAGTTCGTACCGTGAGGCGTTCTGTCAAGTCAGATAACGAACGAGACCCTCACCCATAATTGCCACTACGTCCTCTGGGACGTGAGCACATTACGGGGACCGCTGGCGCTAAGTCAGAGGAAGGAGAGGTCAACGGTAGGTCCGTATGCCCCGAATCCCCCGGGCAACACGCGCGCTACAAAGGTTGGGACAATGGGCTCTGACACCGAAAGGTGAAAGCAATCCCGAAACCCAATCGTAGTTCGGACTGAGGGCTGTAACTCGCCCTCACGAAGATGGATTCCGTAGTAATCGCGTGTCAACATCACGCGGTGAATATGCCCCTGCTCCTTGCACACACCGCCCGTCAAGCCACCCGAGTTGGGTCTGAGTGATGGTACCGTTCTTGCGGCGCTAGAACTTAGATCCAGCAAGGAGGGCTAAGTCGTAAATGTGTTGCGACTCCAAGACCGTGAGGTCATGGAACAAACCTGGCTATATGCGGGAAACTCCGAGTATCCTTCGTTACTTTCGCATCACCCCTGCAAAGGGGTTGAAGGCGGGAGTAAAAATACGAAGGTGCGGACAATCCGCAGGGAAGGCCGATTAAGACATCGGAACCCTCAGAGACTGTACGCCGGGCTCCAAGGTGCTTCGCGTGTGTAGATCATACCTGTTGGGTGCAATGCATGATGGCACTGTCCACAAACGGACACTGCGCATATCACAGCGGGAAGAATCATACGTGATTCTCCTCCGCAGGTTGATAATTGCCAACGGTGGCCGCGCGTGGACATACCGAGAAGGGAGGAACCGACAGCTGTACGTTGTCGAGTTCTCAAGATCGTTTCTCGGTGACCATCGTCCTCGCACTCAAGAAGAAATGGTCGACTACGTTCGCGGGTATTTCGATGCCGAGGGAGGCGTGCCGAAATCGTCCTCTGTGGAACCTTACGTGTATTTCGCACAGAAAGACCGTGGGGACCTAGAGGAAGTTCGAGGCATCCTTCTCCGATTGGGGATTGCGTGCGGTCGGATTCACAATCCGAGCCGACGCGCAGACCCAGAGTATTGGCGGTTCTTCGTGAGCCGCAAGTCGCATCGGGAATTCGCGAGAATCGTGGGATCATGGCATCCCAGGAAAGCAGAAGCACTTAGGATGATGATACAGTCCACGCCCCATGGCGACATGGGGAAAAACGTGAACAAGGTATCTGTAGGGGAACCTGCAGATGGATCACCTCCTAAGAAATTTTCGAGGCGATCTGCTGGGTCGCGGCAACCGCGACTAATGAAGCAGGTCTACCTTGGGCAGGCAGGCTCTGACACTCTGGTTCGTCGGACGTCCCTCCAACCCTTTTTGGGAGTCTGTGTGAGGGCAACCTCTCGACATCCTGGCGGGGATCTGCCAGCCTAAAGCCACTTCTTGCCCCTGAGGTAGATGAACGTGATGAGCGAGAAGAAGATCATCAGGCCGAGGGCTATGGCCAGGCCGAGCGGCTCGAGGAAGCCCGGGTACCAGACGTTCATCCCGAAGGCGCTGGTGATTATGCTCGCGGGGATAGTGATCGTGAAGATGACAGTGAGGACCTTGATGACCTCGTTCAACGAGTTGCCCACTAGGGTCGACTGGACCTCCATGAGGCTGGCGACCACCTCCCTGTGCGTGTCCAGGTTGTCCAGGACGAGGATCATGTGGTCGAAGATGTCCCTCAGGTAGACCCTCATCTCCTTCCTGAATATCGGCATGTCCGCGCGCGAGAGCTGCGCGACCATGTCCCTCTGCGGGGTGAGGAGGTTCCTCAGCCTTAGGAGATCCGTGCGTATATCGTGGATCTGGTTGATGCTGGTCTTCAGAGGCGCCTTTATGACCTCGTCCTCCAGCTTCGAGATTACCTCGCTGAAGTGATCGATGTGCGGGAAGTAGCTGTCGACTATCGTGTCCATTATGACGTAGAACAGGTAGTCTGTCGAGCTTTTCAGCAACCGGGGGTTCTTCTTCCTGATCCTGACGCGGATGTCCTCCAGCTGGGGGAAGACCTTGTCGTGTATGGTGATGAGGAAGTGCTTGGACAGGAACATGCTCAGCTGGTCCGTCGTGATCTCCTCTGTCCAGACGATCGTCCTGGCGACGATGAAGAGCGTGTCGTCGTAGACCTCGACCTTGGGGGTGATGTAGGACCTCGTGCTGTCCTCGAGGGCAAGCGGATGGAGAGCGAATAGCGTCTCCAGCTCCTGGATCGTCCTCGAGTCGGGGTCGACAACGTTGACCCATGTGACGTTGAACTTCTCGACGAGCTCGCGGCAGCGCCCGACCGTGGCATCCTGCTCCTCGACCATCTCAGTTGGGGAGTACGCGATCACTTCGATGCGGGCCACGATGGCGGGAAGCCACGGCGGTGTATTTAGGTGTTAGGTCTGTCGCGCCGCTTTCCGTCTCAATCGCGCGATGCAATCCTTGCGGACCAGATGCGTCTCCTTCTCTCCATGAACCGCAAGATAACGGTCCCAGCCCATGTAGGTGATCGGCGTGGCTTTCCCCAGATCCATCTTTCTGTTTTTCCTGAAAGCCGCCTTCGACCAGTGCGTGGCCACGACCTTGCCAACGAACCAATCGTGGTCGCCGCACTTGAGCTTCGAGAGAAGCCTGCACTCGATGGCGAAGTAGGCTTTCTTCAGGATCGGCACGTCCAGTACTCGGGGCTTTAGCTTCTCGATCCCGAACTCCGCGAACTTGTCCACATCTCTGCCGGAGCAGCCGCCGACCGCAGCGATCAGCTCCGCGTCCTTGGCCGGCATGAAGTTCACCGCGAACGCCCTGCTCTTGGCTATCAAGTCGTGAGTGAACCTCTTCGGCGAAATCGAGACACCGTACGCGGGCGGATCCATGGATACGATCACGTGCCATGCCACCGCCATCGCGTTCTCTTTCTTGCCGGACTTGGCGGTGACTATCGTCGCGAGCGTCGGGTAGTATCCGTAGATGTCCGCGAGACCTTTCGCGCTTGTCTTCAACTCATACCGCCTCCATGAAGTGCCGATTCGCACCCGGATAGGCGGAGTGCCATCTAAACATATTCTTTATAGGGCAGCGCCAAATCCTCAAGACACAGACCGGGAGGCTCGGAATCTGACCGTTTCTCCCGTCAGGACGAAAAGGGTGAGACAATGGTGACAAAGAAAGCCCGCCACTCCCCGAAGGAGTCGTACGCGGACATGGTGTTCAACAAGACGCTCGCCGAAATCGATGAGGTCGCGAAGAAGCTGGCGGACCTCGAGCAGGCGCGTCAGAACAACAAGCTGATCATGATCGCATCGGAGGCGATGTGCCCCAAGCCCGTGCGAGAGGCGCTCTCCTCCACATACACCAACCTCTACGCGGAGGGCTACCCCCGCAGGAGGATGCTGACGGAGGAGCGCAAGTCCCTGGAGGACCTCGACAGGCAGATGATGCTCCACAGGCGGTTCCAGGACAGGCGGTATTACAAGGGCTGCGACTACATCAACATGACAGAGGCATTGGCGTGCAGGCGCGTCGCCGAGGTGTTCGCGACGGAGAAGACGCCGGCTGACCGCATCTTCGCGAACGTCCAGCCGCACTCCGGCGCGACAGCCAACAACGAGATCTACGAGGCCTTCCTGAAGCCGGGGGACGTCGTCATGGGCATGGCCCTCTCCAGCGGCGGTCACCTGACCCACGGCAGCAGGGCGAACAGGTCGGGGAAGCATTACAAGATCGTCTCCTACGATGTCGACCTGACAACGGGCAAGGTGGACTACGAGAAGGTGAGGCAGCTCGCGCTCCAGCACAAGCCGAGGATGATCATCGGCGGTTACAGCGCGCACACCTGGGACGTCGACTGGAAGAGGCTCAGGGAAATCGCCAACGAGGTCGGCGACTGCTTCGTGCACGCTGACATCTCACACATCGCCGGGCTCATCGCGGGCGGCATGCTCTCGAACCCGATCGACTATGCGCAGACGGTCGTGTTCACCACGCAGAAGACCCTGTGCGGCCCGAGGGGAGCCGTCATCCTGACCACCGAGGCGGACAGGGCGAGGAAGATAGACTCCGCGGTCTTCCCCGGCGAGCAGAGCGGCGCTCACTTCAACAACATCCTCGCGAAGGCGGTCTGCT
>Ga0316628_100002901_pt1 | contig 12974 bp, 11 predicted proteins | sample OWC_Aug_M2_C1_D5_FD_207648 | JGI IMG/M metagenome (GOLD analysis project Ga0316628, IMG submission 207648) | Wetland soil microbial communities from Old Woman Creek delta, Ohio, United States - OWC_Aug_M2_C1_D5_C | ecosystem: Environmental > Terrestrial > Soil > Wetlands | place: USA: Ohio...
AGACGAAACCGTCTGCAATATCAGACGCTCCTGCAGCGCAGAAGTTCCGCTGCGGCAGGCCATGTTTTGAGAGGGGTTTTCGCTTTTTTCGCGCCCGTTTGCGGGCGCCCAACCAGCGCTCAGCAGGCTCATGAACATCCTTGGACAATATCCGCAACGACGCATGCGCCGGTTGCGCCGAGACGACTTCTCCCGCCGCCTCGCACGCGAATACCGCCTCACCGCAGACGACCTGATCTATCCGGTCTTCGTGATAGAAGGCCGCAACACGACGCAGGCCGTGGCGTCGATGCCCGGCGTCGAACGATTGAGCCTGGATCGCCTGCTTCCGGTGGCCGAAGAGTGCGTGAAGCTGCGCATTCCGGCGATGGCTCTGTTCCCGGCCATCGAGCCCAAGTTGAAGACGCCCGACGGCAAGGAAGCAGCCAATCCGGAAGGTCTCATACCGCGCGTCGTCTCCGCGCTCAAGCAGGAGTTTCCCGATCTCGGCGTGATGACCGACGTGGCTCTGGACCCGTACACCAGCCACGGGCAGGACGGCGTCATCGACGAAACCGGCTATATCCTGAACGACGAAACCATCGCGATCCTCGAGAAGCAGGCGTTGACACAAGCGCAGGCCGGAGTCGATATCGTTGCGCCGTCCGACATGATGGATGGACGCGTGGGCGCGCTGAGGCGCGCACTCGACGCCCGCGGGTTCATCCACACGCGCATCATGGCGTACTCGGCGAAGTACGCATCCGGCTTCTACGGGCCGTTTCGCGACGCCGTCGGCTCGGCGGCCAATCTCGGCAAGGGCAACAAGTTCACCTACCAGATGGATCCGGCCAACGGCAACGAGGCGTTGTGGGAAGTCGGACTCGATCTGGCGGAAGGTGCCGATATGGTGATGGTGAAGCCCGGCATGCCCTATCTCGACATCGTTCGCCGGGTCAAGGATCAGTACAAGGCGCCGACCTACGTGTATCAGGTGAGCGGCGAATACGCCATGCTCAAGGCGGCGTTCGGCAACGGCTGGCTGGACGAACGCACTTGCGTGATGGAAGCGCTGCTAGCGTTCAAGCGTGCGGGCGCAGACGGCGTGCTGACTTATTTCGCACTGCAGGCTGCGCGCTGGCTGCGCGAATCCTGATTCAAAGCGCGCGCGCTGGACCGGCGGGCGGAGATCCTAGAACTTGGGTTCGGCGAGCTTGGCGCGTCGTTCGCGCTCGAGGCGAATGATGTAGCGTTGAATCATTGCCTCCTGGTTGGGGCCCAGCTCCACGAACGCGCAACCGGTCCGCCGCGTGACTGAGCCGTTCTTGAGCGTAACCGGGAAGCTGCTGCGGATCGCGAGCTTCGCAGTGATCGTGCCCACCTCGGGCAGAACGATGCGGCAGCCTTCGAACACCTGGCCGGATTCGAGCTTGAGCCCGGCGTGCTCCCCCATCAGGCTGACGCCGCCGAGGCTGATGTCGCCGACCGTCGTGTTGGCGACGCCGCCCTCATGCAGCGGGATCTGGCATTTGAGCGGTTGCGCCAACGGGGCAGCGAGCCGGTAGTACTCGCGCCTCTGCAGCTTGAGCAGGCTGTCCGGAAACGGGATCAGGAACGCGAGCCGGCCCTCGAAGCTCGTCGCCTCGACCCGCTGAACGCTGAATTCCACTTTCACGCCGTCCTGCGTGCTGACGATCGTGAGCTGCTGGCCGCGCAGCAGACGCTCGTTGAGCTGCGCATTGGATCCGCTGTCCAGCAGAACTCGCTCGTTATCCGCGTCGACGTCGAGAATGGCCGTCACCACGAAGTCCTTGCCGTGGCCGAAGTTTGCCGTCACTAGCGCACCCGACTTCATGATCGCGCGCAGGATGAAGGCGATCTCCACCTTGGAGGTGACGCGATAGCGGCCCTCGTCCAGCGCTGCGGCGCTGCCGACTGCTGGCGGTGTGGGAAGCTGTTCCACTTGGGTCAGGTTGGAGAAGTCTTGGCTAGCGCCATTCCGAGCATGAACAGTGCCGGCGCCAAACCCTATTACGAAGTCATGCGGGGCGCGTTACAAAGGCGCTGAACAAGCCTGCTAGCGGCACGCTGGCGCCTCACTTTAGCCGCGTCGAACAAAGGCTTACGTGCTGCCGCTGGCAACGAGCGACTCGACCGACTCGATTGGCGCACGCTCCAACGGACGGCCGTCCGACGTCACGCGCAGCGGCTGCCGGCGGTGGCGGACCCCGAGCACTGTGATCGAGAAATCCGCTTCCTGCGTGGCGATTTGAAAGCTCGGCACCACGGCACTCATGTCGCCCGACCACACCTTGGTTTCACGCGTGCGGAACGGAATGTCGCGATTCAGCAGGAAGACCTCGAGCTCCTTCACGTCGTCGGTGTAGAGATGAAGATGAATCTCTGCGTGCCGGCCGGCGCTGCCGGAGAGGACAGGTCCGGTAAGGTGCGGGTTGAACGGCTCGAGCAACCGCATCATTTCCAGGGCAAGCAAACGCAGTCGCTGCAACCGCTCCGGATGCTCATCGGCCTGATACAGCGCCTGATAGGCGCGCAGGGCGTCCTCGATCTCGAGATTGGTAGGCAGGTTGCGTGAGTCGGGAGCGCCCGCCTGGCGTGCAGCCTTGCGCTTTGCCAGCCCATAGTCGCTGATACCGTCTTCCGCGATCATGCGCGCCGCCAGATGGGCGATACGTCCGCGCATTTGCGCTCGATTGGCCGGCGTGTCTTTGCTCATCGGCTTCAAGACCGATCAATAGATTTCGTTTTTTATGTCTTCCGGTCGGCGCGGGCCCGACGGCGCTTCAGCGCCACCACTTGGAGACTCTTCCTCGGGTGGAAGGTTCTCGTGATAGAAGTACTCGATTATCGTATTTTTCGCGCCCGGATCGCGCAACCCGGTTTCGGGATTGATGCGGGCGGCGATCACCCCCTCGGGTACGGCGGGTGAGTCCTCGGGCAGGCTCTTGAGCACTACCCCCATGTAAGAGATCCAGATCGGCAGCGCAGCCACGGCCCCGGTCTCGTTGGGCCCCAGCGAGCGCGGCAGATCGAAGCCGATCCAGACCACGCAGGTCAGGTTGCGCTGGAAGCCTGCAAACCAGGCGTCCATCTGGTCGTTGGTTGTGCCGGTCTTGCCGGCGAGATCGGTGCGCCCGAGCGACATGGCGCGCGAGCCTGTGCCTCCACGAATCACGTCCTGCATGATGTTGTACATCACGAACGCGTTGCGGGTGTCGATGGTGCGCTGAGCACCCTCGGCCGCGCGCACCGGGGCCGCCTTGGCGAGCACCCGCCCGCTGGCGTCCTCGACGCGGGTGATGAAGTAGGGGGCAACCTTATATCCGCCATTGGCGAACACCGAGTAGCCGGTGGCCATTTCGAGTGGCGTGACCGAGCCTGCGCCCAAGGCCATCGTAAGATAGGGCGGGTGCTGCTTGGGGTCGAAACCGAAGCGGGTGATGTAGTCCTGTGCGTATTGTGGCGTGATCGCCTGCAGGATACGGATCGAGACCAGGTTCTTGGACTTGGTCAACGCGGTGCGCAAGCGGATTGGGCCGTCGAACGTAGCATCGAAGTTCTTCGGCTCCCACGGCACCGAGCCGGTTTCTGCGGCATCGATGACCAGCGGCGCATCGTTGATGATGGTGGCTGCGGTGAAGCCCTTCTCAAGCGCGGCCGAGTAGATAAAGGGCTTGAAGCTCGACCCCGGCTGCCGATAGGCCTGCGCGGCGTGGTTGAATTTGTTGCGATAAAAGTCGAATCCGCCGACCAGCGCGCGGATGCCGCCATCGTTGGGGTCCATCGAAACCAGAGCCGCTTCGACCTGCGGAAGCTGTGCGATCTGCCACACGCCCTTGTCGTCCTGCTGGATGCGGATCAGTGCGCCGCGGCGGAGTTTGCGATTATTGGGCGCTTTTTCGCCGATCATCGGACGCGCAAACTTCAGGCCATCGCCGGAGATCTCGATCGTTTCGCCGCCGCGCCGATAGACCTTCACGGCCTTGGGATTTGCGTCGAGGACGATGGCCGGATAGATGTCGTCGCTTTCGGTTTGCTCCTGGAGCGCGTCTTCCAGCGCTTCTTCGGAAGTATCTTTGGCCAGATCGAAATAGCCGTCGGCGCCGCGATAGCCGTGGCGCCTGTCGTAATCCATCACTCCCTTACGTACAGCGGCATAGGCTGCGTCCTGATGGACTTTGGACAGCGTCGTATAGACCTTGAAGCCGCGCGTGTAAGCCTCGTCCTGGTAGCGCTCGTACATCGATTGCCGCACCATCTCGGCGAAGAAGTCGGCGCGGGTCGAGAACTCGGGCTGATCCCGGCGCACGAGCACCGCCTTATGAGCGGCTTCTTCGAACTGCGCCGGCTGAATGAAGTTCAACTCGCGCATGCGGCGCAGAACGTACATCTGCCGCTCCTTCGCGCGTTGCGGGTTGACGACAGGGTTGTAGCGCGAAGGAGCTTTGGGCAGCCCGGCCAGCATCGCAATCTCACCCAAATTCAAGTCGCGCAGATTTTTTCCGAAATAGACTTGGGCGGCTGACGCGAAGCCATAAGCGCGCTGACCAAGAAAGATCTGGTTGATGTAGATCTCGAGGATCTGCTCCTTGGTCAGGCTGCGCTCGATCTTGAACGCGAGCAGCGCCTCGTTGAATTTGCGGTGGAACGTCTTCTCCTTGGTCAGGAAGAAGTTGCGCGCCACCTGCATGGTGATGGTCGAGGCGCCTTGCCGCGCACTGCCGGCGGAGAAGTTGTGCACGGCAGCGCGCAGCACGCCGATGTAGTCGACGCCGCCGTGCTCGTAGAAGCGTTCGTCCTCGGCGGCAAGGATTGCCTGTTTGAGTGCGGTCGGAACGTCCGCGATCTTGACCACCGCGCGCCGCTCCTCTCCGAATTCGCCGATCAGCGCTCCTTCGGAGCTATAGATGCGAAGCGGAATTTTCGGGTTGTACTCGGTCAGAGCATCGATCGAAGGCAGTGTGGGATACACGATTGCGGCTGCGTAGCCGACCAAAAGCAGGACGGCGACCAGCAGAGTTCCGAGGGCGAACAGAGGGTAGATCCACCAACGCTTGGGCATCAAAGTTGCTTTGAGGCGGGGATTGTCAAAGGGAGGAGCACACTATTATATGGCCGTACGCTCCCACCTGAAATCCATATGACAATAAGCTTTACTTGGTTTGGGGTTGTTGCTAGGATTTAATGTAATTTGTCAGTACTTTGCCTAACTGGCCTATGCTCAAAGGAAAATTGCAATTCGGCGGTGATTGGCTGTCTGACCTGTTCAAGGCCAAGACGCCTCCCTTGATCGGCGTGGACATCAGCTCCTCCTCGGTCAAGATGGTCGAGCTGGCTGAAGGTGGAAAGGGCCGCATCCGACTCGAACGCTACGCGATCGAGCCGTTGCCCAAGGACGCCGTCGTCGACGGCAACATCATGAACCTCGAGGCGGTCGGCGACTCGGTGCGGCGCGGCTGGAAGCGAATGGGCTCCCGCATCAAGAACCTTGCAATGGCATTGCCGTCGGCCCAGGTCATCACCAAGAAGATCACCGTGCCGGCCGGCCTGCGTGAAGACGAGCTCGAAACGCAGGTCGAGACCGAGGCCAATCAATACATCCCATTCGCGCTCGAAGAGGTGAATCTGGATTTCCAGATCCTGGGGCCGGCGCCGAACAGTCCCGAGGACGTGGAAGTGCTGATCGCCGCTTCGCGTAAGGAGAAAGTCGAAGACCGCGTGGCCGTGGCCGAGGTCGGCGGGCTCAAGGCGATCGTGATGGACATCGACGCGTTCGCTGCCCAGACCGCGTTCGAGCTCATGGAGACGCAGCTTCCGGAAGGCGGCCGCGACCAGGTCATCGCACTGGTGGACGTCGGCGCCTCGATGATGAACATCAACGTCCTGCGCAACAATCAATCGGTCTACATGCGCGAGCAGCCGTTTGGCGGCAATCAGCTGACGCAGGAGATCCAGCGGCACTACAACCTGTCGCCCGAGGAAGCCGATGCCGCCAAGCGCAACGGCGGTCTGCCCGATACATATGAGAGCGAGGTGCTGAATCCTTTCATGGAAACGCTGGCGCTCGAAGTGACGCGCGCGCTGCAATTCTTCTACACGTCCACCCAGTTCAACCAGGTCAATCATATCTTCCTGTCCGGTGGCTGCGCGACGATTCCTGGTCTCGACCAGGTGGTGGCCAAGCGGGCTGAGGTGAACGCGCTGGTCGCGAATCCTTTCGCCAGCATGGGTGTGTCGACCAAGATCAAGCAGCGCCAGTTGCAGCAGGACGCGCCCGCGCTCGTCGTAGCGACCGGGCTTGCCATGCGGAGGTTCGACGCATGATCCCAATCAACCTACTGCCGCACCGCGAGGTGCGGCGCAAAGCGCAACAACGCCAGTTCCTCGTGATGGCGGCCGCCACGGTCGGGGTGGGCATCGGCGCGGTGATCCTGGTGCACGGCTTTCTCGCCCAGCGGATCGAAACCCAGAACGCTCGCAACAAGTATCTCGACGCCGAGATCGCGAAGCTGGACAAAGAGATCGACGAGATCAAGAAGCTCAAAGAGCAGACGGTGTCGCTGCTCGGACGCAAGCGCGTGGTCGAATCGCTGCAGGCCAATCGCACCGAAGCGGTCCGTCTGCTCGACCAGCTCGTGCGCCAATTGCCCGACGGGCTGTACCTGAAGCAGGTCAGGCAGACCGGCGACCTCGTGAACGTGCAGGGCTATGCGACCTCGAACGCACGCGTGTCGACATTGATGCGCAATTTCGAAGCCTCGCCGTGGCTCGAGGAGCCGAAGCTGGTGGAGATCAAAGCGGTCAAGGTGAAAGAGGCGAACCTCAACGAGTTCAACTTGAACGTGAAGATCACGCGGCCGAAGGAGGAAACCGTGCAGGACACCAAGAAGCCCGCCGCGCCATCGGCGCCGAAAGCCGGGTAAGCGGCAGCGCGTATGACCCTCGACGAACTCAGACGACTCAATCCGCGCGACATCGGCAGCTGGCCGGCGTTGCCGAAGCTCGGCGCGCTCCTGCTTCTGCTGGTGCTGCTGATCGTAGCTGGATACTTCCTCGACTGGTCGAACCAGTGGGACGAGCTCAACGCGGCTCGCGCCAAGGAGGACGGCCTGCGCAGCGCGTTTCTCGACAAGAAGCGGCAGGCCATCAATCTGGATGCGTATCGCAAGCAGCTGGCCGACATCGAGCAATCCTTCGGTGCGATGCTGAAGCAGCTGCCCAATCGCTCCGAGATGGAAGCCCTGCTCTCCGACATCAATCAGGCGGGTCTCGGCAGAGGCCTGCAGTTCGATCTGTTCAAGCCGGCGAGCGCCGAGATCATGTCGGACTTCTATGCCGAATTGCCGATCCAGATCAAGCTGATTGGCAACTACCACGACGTGGGCGCGTTCGCGAGCGATGTATCGCAGCTGTCGCGGATCGTTACGCTCAACAATCTCGGCCTCGTGCTCGACAAGGACGGCATGCTGGTAATGGATGCCACGGCGCGCACGTTCCGCTATCTCGACGAAGACGAGATCAATGCGCAGCGCAGAGCCGCGCGCGAGAAATCCGAGAAGCAGAAACAGGGCAGGTGATGATGCGCACTCGACTCTCAGTCATTGTCGGTTCCCTGGTCCTCGCTTCATGCGGTGGCGGCGAGTTCTCCGACCTGAAAGAGTTCGTGGATCAATCGGGTCAGGGCTTGCGCGGGCGTGTCGAGCCATTGCCCCAGGTCAAAGCCTACGAGCCGATGACCTACAACGCGTTCGACCTGCCCGACCCGTTCAAGCCACGCAAGGTCGAGGCAGATGCCAAGACCGGCGGCGGCGGCGGACTGGCTCCGGACACGACCCGGCGCAAGGAGGCCCTGGAAGCCTATCCGCTCGAGAGCCTCAAGATGGTCGGCACGCTCGAGAAATCAAAGGACCGCTGGGCACTGATCAAGACCCCGGACAACAACCTGTACCGCGTGCACAGAGGCAATTACCTCGGACAGAACTTCGGCGTGGTCGCGATGATCACCGAGTCGTCCATTACCCTCAAAGAACTGATCCAGGACACTACCGGCAGCTGGAGCGAGCGCACCAGCAATCTGCAGCTGCTGGAAGCAGAGGAGAAGAAATAATGCGACCGCAGGTCATGCTCGCCAGAACCATCGCCCTCGCTGCGTCGGTTCTGCTGTTCGGTGCGAATACCATTCATGCTCAGAACGGGCCCAAGACCGCGGCGCCGGCAGCGGATGCTGCCGGTCAGGCGCCGCCGGCCCAGAATGCCGTGGAAGGGCTCGACGTGAGCACCGAGAGCGGTAAGGTCATCCTCAAGCTGAAGCTCAAGGACCCGATGGCCAACGTGCCTGCCAGCTTCAGCCTCGCGAACCCGCCGCGTGTGGCGTTCGACTTTCCCAACACTGTGAACGCGCTGGGCAAGATTGCGCAGGACGTGAACGAGAACGATGTGAAGAGTGTGCGCATCGGCGAAAGTGGCGGCCGCACGCGCGTCGTTCTCAACCTGAACCGCAGCCTCAAGTACAGCGCCGTGCTGGAAGGGCAGAACGTAGTCATCACGCTGATGACCGCTTCCGCCGCCGCTTCTCCCTCGGCTCCGGCGGAACCCGCTCATTTTGCGGATGCCAAGCCGGCGAGCCAGCCGCACAGCGTGCGCAACATCGACTTCAAGCGCGGGCGCAACGGCGAAGGTCAGGTCGTGATCGACCTGTCCGACGTTGGGACCGGTATCGATCTCAAGCAGCAAGGCAAGACCGTCGTCGTCGAGCTCCTGCAAACCGAGCTGCCGCTGGCGCTGGAGCGCCGCTTCGATGTCAATGATTTCGGCACGCCGGTCGAGTTCATGGAAGCCACCGCGCAGGGCAACAACTCCCGCATCGTCATCCAGGCGCGCGGCCGCTGGGAGCAGTCCGCTTATCAGACCGACAACCGCCTGATCGTCGAGGTCAAGCCGGTCACCGAGCAGCAGGCCGCCAAGGCCAAGACGGGTTACTCGGGCGAGAAGCTCTCGCTCAACTTTCAGAACGTGGAAGTGCGCGCTGTCCTGCAGGTTATCGCGGATTTCACCGGCCTCAATCTCGTCACGAGCGACACGGTCAGCGGCAATCTGACGCTGCGCTTGAAGGATGTCCCGTGGGATCAGGCCCTCGATATCATCCTGCAGGCCAAGGGACTGGACATGCGCAAGACCGGCAACGTGGTGTGGATCGCGCCGCGTGACGAGCTGGCCACGAAGGAAAAGATCGCGCTCGAGGCGCAGCAGCAGATCGCCGAGCTCGAACCGATACGTACCGAGAGCTTTCAGCTGAACTACCAGAAAGCCGAGGCCATGCAGAAGCTGATCTCGGATTCGACGCAGAAGGTGCTGTCCAAGCGCGGCAGCGCCGTGGTCGACGCCCGGACGAACACGCTGTTCGTGCAGGACACGCCCAGCAAGCTCGAAGAGATCCGCGCGCTGATCAGGCAGATCGACGTTCCGGTGCGGCAGGTCCTGATCGAATCGCGCATCGTCGAGGCCACCGACACGTTCAACAAGAATATCGGCGCCCGCCTCGGTGTGACCACCCTGGGTGGGCCGCAGAACGGTTATGGCGGCGGCAAGGTCATGTTCATGCCGGGCGGCGCCATCAACAGCGTCGGTGTACAGACCGGTCAGACACCGACGTACGCGACGAGCTTCTTCCCGGATTCGTTCAGCGTCAACCTGCCGGCCAGTCCGATCAACGGCGTTCCGGTGGGGCAATTCGGATTCTCTCTGTTCAACCGCGCCGCGACCCGTTTCCTGAACATGGAGATCACGGCACTGCAGTCCGACGGCAAGGGAAAGATCATCTCCAATCCGCGCGTGATCACGGCCGACAACATCGAGGCCATGATCGAGCAGGGTACTGAAATTCCGTACCAGATGGCGAGCAGCAGCGGAGCCACTGCCGTGACTTTCCGCAAAGCGACCTTGAGCCTGAAGGTCAAGCCGCAGATCACGCCCGACGACAACGTGATCATGAACCTCGAAGTGCACAAGGATAGCGTCGGCCAGATCACCACCGGTGGCCCCTCGATCGACACCAAGCAGGTCACCACTCAGGTGCTGGTGGAGAACGGCGGGACCGTCAGTATCGGCGGCATCTTTACGCAGGATCAGCAGACCACCGTGGCTAAGGTACCGCTGCTGGGCGATATTCCGATCGTCGGCTTGCTGTTCAAGCAGAACTCGGATCAGAACAACCGGCAGGAGCTGCTGATCTTCGTTACGCCTCGCATCCTGCGGGAAGGCCTGACCGCCCGTTGACCTGCGCCCGACCTGGGGCGACCCTTACTTCATTGCCTTCGCGCCGCGGCTCCGACCGCGGCGCGGTCTTTTCCGCCCGGTGCATTTGTTAGAATGCATGCATGCAAGCGGCCCGCGACGACGAAGACCCCCGCGAAGACAAGGATCGCGGCCAGCGCACTGACGCTGCGGCTTCGACCCGCAACATCTTTCTGGTCGGCATGATGGGCGCGGGCAAGACGTCGGTGGGAAAGCTTCTGGCCCGGCATCTGGGCAAGACGTTCTACGACTCGGACCACGTCATCGAGAGCCGGACCGGGGTGAAGATCCCGATCATCTTCGAGCTGGAGGGCGAAACCGGCTTCCGGGCGCGCGAGGCGGCAGTGATCGAGGAGCTCAGCGCTCTCGACGATGTCGTGCTGGCGACCGGTGGCGGGGCGATCCTCAATCCGCGTAACCGCGAGCTGCTCAAGGCCCGCGGGACAGTGGTCTATTTGCGCGCGTCGGTCAACGAGCTCTGGAGCCGCACACGCCACGATCGCAACCGTCCGCTGCTGCAGACCCAGGATCCCTATGCCCGGCTGTGCGAGCTGCATGCGCAGCGCGATCCGCTGTATCGCGAGGTGGCGACTGTCACGATGGAGACCGGAACGCAAAGCCTCAAGCACCTGGTCGGCAAGCTCGAGCAACGCCTCGAGCGCCTGCGCGACGCGCCGGCACAACCGCCGCACGGAGCCATCTGAGGTGAGCGGGATGCTGACCGTGCGCGTGGAGCTGGGCGAGCGCAGCTATCCGATTCAGATCGGCGGCGGCTTGCTGAAGCGGCCGGATCTCGTTGTGCCGCACCTCGCGCAGAAGCGAGTCGCGATCGTGACCAACCCGCTGGTAGGCGGGCTCTACCTCGCCGCATTCTCGGCTGCGCTGGCAGATTCGGGCGTTGCGGTTCTGCCGATCGTCGTGCCCGATGGCGAGACCCATAAGAACTGGGAGACGCTCAACCGCATCTTCGACCAGCTGCTGACGCATCGAGCCGAGCGCAAGACGACTTTGATCGCACTCGGCGGCGGCGTGATCGGCGACCTGACGGGCTTTGCCGCAGCATCCTATCTGCGCGGTGTGCCCTTCATCCAAGTGCCGACCACGTTGCTCGCCCAAGTCGATTCGTCGGTGGGCGGCAAGACCGGCATCAACCATCCGCTCGGCAAGAACATGATCGGTGCGTTCTATCAGCCCCGGCTCGTGTTGGCAGACATAGACACGCTGACGACCCTTCCCGACCGCGAGCTCGCCGCTGGTCTCGCAGAGGTCATCAAGTACGGCTTGATCCATGATCCGGCGTTCTTCGCGTGGCTCGAAGCCAACATCGCGCGGCTCGTAGCGCGCGATCCCGACGCGCTGGCGCACGCCGTGCGCCGCTCCTGCGAGATCAAGGCGGAGATCGTCGGCGCGGACGAGCGCGAGTCGGGAGTCCGGGCATTGCTCAATCTGGGCCACACTTTCGGCCACGCGATCGAGGCCGGCCTGGGCTTCGGGACCTGGCTGCACGGTGAAGCGGTCGCGGCAGGCAGCGTTCTGGCTGCGCGTGTGTCTCAGAGCATGGGGCTCGTAACCGCGGCCGATGTTGCGCGCGTCGTCGCCCTGTTTCGCCGGGCCAAGCTGCCGACTGAAGCGCCCGATCTTGGCGTTGCGCGGTATCTCGACCTGATGGGACTCGACAAGAAAGTCGAGCACGGCCGCTTGCGGCTGGTATTGCTCGAGCGTATCGGGTCCGCTGTCCTCACCTCGGAGTTTCCGCAGGAGTCGCTGGAGAGCGTGCTCTCCGGCTGCTCGGAGCATGCCTGAACCGGCTGCCTGGGCCGTCACTCAGCGAACCTCGCGCGGGCGCCGCATCCACGAGGATCCGCCCGAGTCGCGCAACGAGTTCCAGCGCGACCGCGATCGTATCGTTCATTCCGCCGCATTCCGGCGTCTCGAGTACAAGACGCAGGTATTCGTGAATCACGAGGGCGACCATTTTCGGACGCGCCTCACGCACAGTCTCGAAGTCGCGCAGATCGCCCGCTCCATCGCGCGCGCATTGCAGCTCAACGAGGATCTGATCGAGGCCATCGCGCTCGCGCACGATCTTGGCCACACGCCGTTCGGGCATGCCGGGCAGGACGCGCTGAACGAATGCATGCGCAGCCACGGCGGCTTCGAGCACAACCTGCAGTCGCTGCGCGTGGTGGACCTGCTCGAGCAGCGTTATGCCGCGTTCGACGGTCTCAACCTCTGCTTCGAGACGCGCGAGGGCATTCTGAAGCACTGTTCGCTCAAGCAGGCGGAGCAGCTCGGCGACGTGGGCGAGCGCTTCCTGCGCAAGCAGCGCCCATCGCTCGAGGCGCAAGTCGCGAATCTAGCCGATGAGATCGCCTACAACAATCACGATGTGGACGACGGGCTGCGCTCCGGACTGTTGTCGCTGGAGCAGCTGCGTTCGGTCGAGATCTTCCGGCGTCACTTCGACCTGGTCCAAGGACGGTTTCCGAGCCTCGTCGAGCGACGTGCGATCTATGAAACGATCCGTCGCATGATCAACACGCTCGTCAACGACCTGATCGGCCGGAGCCGGCAGAGCATCGCGGAGGCGAGCCCACAATCGGCCGACGAGGTGCGTGCGGCGCATCGGTTGATCGATTTCAGTCCGTCCATTCTGCGCGAGCAGCAGGAGCTCAAGAGCT
>Ga0316628_100002903_pt1 | contig 12971 bp, 8 predicted proteins | sample OWC_Aug_M2_C1_D5_FD_207648 | JGI IMG/M metagenome (GOLD analysis project Ga0316628, IMG submission 207648) | Wetland soil microbial communities from Old Woman Creek delta, Ohio, United States - OWC_Aug_M2_C1_D5_C | ecosystem: Environmental > Terrestrial > Soil > Wetlands | place: USA: Ohio...
ATGGCCCGGACCAGTCCCCGCACATCCCCGGGATCGACGACTACTCCACAGCGGTGCTCGTTGATGATCATGGCCATTTCCGATCCCTGGGGCAAAACGCCGAGTACTGGCCGCCCGGCCGCCATGATGCCGAACGTCTTGCAGGGCTCGGATAATCCTTCCTGCTCCCGAGTCAAGGAAACCAACCCGGCACCAGCAGCGGCCAGCAGGTCGCCAAGCTCGCCCCGGGCCACATAGGAGTCAAAGCGGCAGTTGGCCAGGTTCCGCAGCCCGGCGAACTTTTCTATCCCGCTCTTCTTGAAACCCTCTCCCAGAAACATGAAAAAAAAGCGGGGCTCTTGGGCCAATTCCACGGCCGCCTGCATGATGGTATCCATGTCGTGAACGCGGCCCATGTTGCCGGCGTAGACCAGCACGAATTTTCCGGACGGCAGCCTGGCTTCGCTGTTCGGGCCAATGATATGTTTCCGGGGAAGGGCCAACGCCTCGGCGCTCCACAGGTGAAGCAAATGCATTTTGGCCGCAAAAGAGTCGCCTGGCTTCCCTTTATTTTTGATGATTTCCGCCATGCGCCGGCCAAGGACAATGATCGCCGCCGATCGCCGCAGGGCCAACCGATGCAAACCGTTCCACAACCAGGTCAAGGGATTGCGCCGATTCAACAAGCCCAACTGGATCGCGGTATCGGGATAGACATCCAAAACCAGGTACACGATGGATTTCCGGCGCCAAGGAAGCAGGAGAGCGCAAAGGATGACCAGGAAGGGCGGATCGGTGGTCACCAATACAGGACGCTGGCTCCGGTCCTTCAGCCATAGGAATGCGACGCCGGCGAGAAAGGATAGCTGGTTCAGCGCCTTTCCCAGGATGCGGATCTTGGAGAAGCGCGTCCCATGAACGCGGCGAATAACCAGATGGCGGTGCTCCAGGCGTCGGGGAACGCGGCTTTTTCGATCCACCAGAGTGGGCGGGCCGCACCAGACCTCGATAGCCGCGCCCATGTCGGCCAGTTTCTCGCCTAACTCGGTCAGGATCCGCCCCGTCGAGACGGTCTCAGGGTAGAAAATCTGCGAAATGATGAGCGCCTGCGGAGAATCGGAACGACCTGCCATCCATTTAGCCATCGGGGGTGTAGCCGAAGCGCCTGGCCAAGGTTCCGCACCGGCGCTCGATGATGGCGATCGCCGGAGGATCCAGAAAGGGCATGCCTCGCCGGCCATGGCGCCCCGGATCGAGGGGATGCCACTTGTCGGGAAAGCGGGATCCCAACGGTAATCGCTGGCCGGGCTGGGGGAGCATATCGGGGGAAAAATCCAATTCCACGCAGCGGCAGATGGCCTCCAATTGCCGCCGGGGTTCGGCCAGGATGTCTTCCAGCCGGACAACATGCAGGTCTCGCCCGTCATCCTCCAGGGCGCAGCGCATGGAGTTGGCCCAGTGCTGGCTGCAGATTTCCAGGCGTTCCGCGAAGGATAATTTCCCGAGCAGCCGCCTCATGTCAACGGCTTTGCCGGAGGCGGCCTTGGCGCAGGCGGCATAGGGATCGACGAGGATGAGGATGAATTTCGGCCGGCATTCTTTCAACAGCTCGCGGATCAGCCCCAGACGCACCGTGTAAACCTGGCTCTTGTCCGTGAATCGGGCCGAGAGAGGTTGCCGGGCGTTGCGGGCGATCGTCCGGCGGATGAGGGTTTGAAATCTCAGTTTCAGACCGGGAGTGGCATCCTCAGCCGTTTTGCGGTAGAGGGGCAACAACTCGTCGCACGCGTACGCCCAGCTTCGCGGGGGGACGAAGATCGGATGGTGCGGGGAGGGAACCTTGAAACGCGTGCCCGCCAGAGGCGCCGGCAGCATTGGACCGAGCACGGTGTGCATCTCGTCGGCTCCCGACCAATACCGATGATCGCCGGTGACTGAAACCACCGCCGGGTGACGCCGGAGCATTCGGGAAACCAGTGTCAGGCCGCCGCCCTGGACGCCCAGAAGAAAAATGGGACGGTCGAGGGGGATCTTTTCCCGGTTTCCCACATAGCTCCTGGGATCGAGCAGCCATCGGTTTCGCCGCCACTGATAGACAAGGGGATTGAGCAGAGAACGACATAAAGCGGAGGCCTGCTTCATAGGGATCCCTCTCCCCCCTCCGACACGCGAGCCAAGATCGTGCGCAATCCGGCAAGGACCCGCGGCCAGCTGTATTCTTGCACCACCCATTCCCTGGCCCGGGAGGCCATATCCCGGCGTAACCGCCCATCCTGGAGCAGATCCTTGACACGCTGGGCGAACCGTTGGGGCTGATCCTCTATGAACATATGCTCGCCGTCCGAAATCCGGACTCCCTGAACACCCACCGACGTGGAAACCAAGGGAACACCCATGGCCATGGCCTCCAGGATCTTCAATTTCGTCCCGGCCCCCATGCGGAAGGGGGAAACAGCCACTGCGGCTCTATCATAATATGGACGAACATCGCTCACCGTCCCCGTGACCACGATCCCCCGCCGGTTGCCCAAGCGGCGTATCCGGCGGGGAGGATTGCGCCCGACAATCCGGAAAGTGACCGCGGGGATCGATCGCCGGATGTGGGGAAAGATTTGGGCGGCGAAGTATAAAACCGCGTCGGTATTCATGGCGATGTCCAGGGAGCCGCAGAAAAGGATTTCGCAGGCTTGGTCATCCACGGGGCGGTGAGGGGAATGGAAATATTCGGCATCGACGCCGTTGGGAAACGTCCAGACCAGGCATGTTTCAGGGAGGCGGCGGCGCAAACGTTCGCTTTCCGCCTGGGATACGGCGATGACCGCATCCAGGCGATTGCATACCCTGTTTTCGAGCCGGCATATTTTCCGCAGATTCTGCCGGGCAAAGACACGAAAGGCCCAGTTCCCTTTGCGACTGAAGCTGAGCCACATCTCCCGTTCGTCGTTGGGTTGATCCAGAACGACGGCGGGGCGCGGCCGGATTTGGCTGGGCAGGCAATCCATCAGCTCCATATAATTCACCCAGATCAGGTCAAAGGACTTCGCCTGCAACAACCGCGCCACCAGTCGGCGGTACGGGGACGTGCAGAACTTCACCGCCCGATAAGGCCGGCGTGAGACCAGGGTGCGGACGGCGGCCAGAGTTTTCGTCGGCCCGGCGGGGACGGTATGCAGCTCGGAGCAAAGGGAACGCCAGGATTGCGCCAGAGCCGTTTCCTCCGCGGCGGGAGCGACCAGGGTCACGCGATGCGCAGAAGAGAGCTCCTTGAGGATGTGAAGAATCCGGATCCGACTGCCCATATGGGGTGGCCAAGGCAACGTGGGCGACAGCATCAGGATTTCCACTTGCGGAGATCGGATTCAGGGAAGCAGGCGGCGAATAGAGCCCCTGCACAACTGCAGGTCGATCATTTTCAGGATGGAAGGGAAAGTGGCGCCGAAGGCGAAATCGGTTTTTTTTCGCAGCGCCTGGAAACGAAACAATCCCTTTAGCCTTCTGGGCACTCCGCTAACGAGGCGATCGACCGCCCGGCCCAGGGAAGGCGAACGCCATGACCGGGAGGAGAACCGGGCTTGCACTAGGGTTCTCTCGCGGAGCAGACGGTCCCAGCCCAAAACCATCTTGCGCCCCGGATAATGGCGATCGGCCGCCAGAATGACCGGAAGATGCATGAAGGAGAACTCGCCGCCGACCCTGAGCCAGAACTCGTAATCCATGGCATAGGACAATTCCTCGTCCAGACGGTGTTTCTCTATGACCCGGCGTCTCAAAAACACGGCGGGCTGGTGGATGAAGCAACCCCGGCGCAACCGTGATGCACGGTAGCCGGGAGCGCACTGCACGCGGAGGATGCGGCCGTTCTGGCCGATGAACACGATGTCCCCGTAAATAATGTCGACCTGCGGATTTTCTGCCAGCGCCGCCGCCGCCCGCGCGACCGCCCGGGTGTCGAAATAGACGTCGTCCGAATTCAACCAACCGATGACGTCGCCTCGGGCCAATGCAAATCCCTTGTTGACGGCTGCGGCCTGGCCCTTGTCCGGCTCCGACAGCCAGCGGATGGAAAATGTCGTTTCGCAACGGCTGAGGATCTGGCGGGTGTCGTCGGAGGAACCGCCGTCGACGATGATATGTTCAATGCGGGGATAGTCCTGGCAATGAACCGAACGGATGGCCTCTTCAATGAACGGGCCCTGATTGTATGTCGGCGTCACCACGGATACCAGCGGTGGATTCGCGTCGACCTGGTTCATTAATTTTGTGATTATGGGCGGCGAGACAAACGTTCGGCAGGCTACCGCCGTTAACCACCCATCTGGTTCCCGCGCCTTTTCTTCAATTCATACGCGAAGCAGTCGAGCATTTGCGGCACCGCGATCATGCCCTTCCTTCTTTTTTTATTTTGCATATGGAGAAAAAAATGTCAACTGCATGTCTGATTGTTCGCCGTTCCCCGGCAGCGGCGACGAGTTCTGTGTCCCCGGCCGTTGCACTTTTTCTTTCATTTATTTATAATCGAAACTTCCAAATTTGGTTAGGAGACAATCATGAACATTTACATCGCGGTCATCGGTCTCTATATCCTCGCTTTGATGGTGCTCAATTTTTTTCGCGCCCGCAAGGTGAAAACCCAGGACGATATGATGGTCGCCGGCCGAACGCTGCCGGTGACGGTGATGATCTTCACCCTGATCTGCACCTGGATCGGTTCCGGTACCTTCATCGGCGGAGCCGAGTTCGCCGCCAAGGCGGGTTGGAGCGCCCTCTGGTCGCCCCTGGGGGCGTGGCTGGGAATCCTGGTCATCTACTTCCTGGCGGCCAAGATTCGCACCTTCGGCCAGTACACTATCGGCGACATCCTGGAGGTGCGCTACGGCGGCCTGGCCCGCATCTTCGGCGCCATCGCCATCATCATCTCGTTCACCACCATCGTCTCCTACCAGTTCCGCGCCGGCGGTTACATCCTCAACGCCATTTCCGACGGAGCCATCAGCATCGGCCAAGGGCAATTCCTGGCCGCCCTCTTCGTGATCATCTTCACGGCCACGGCCGGAATGATCGCCGTGGCTTACACGGACCTGCCCAACGGCATCATCATTGTGGTCTCGACCATGGTCGCCACGCCGCTGGTCATGGCCGCGGCTGGAGGCTGGCACACCATCCGCTCGGTGCTGCCGGCGGAGCACTTCTCGGTGATTAATCAGGCCTTCGGCGCCAATCCTTCCCTGAAAATTCCCGCCATCGGACTGTCGGTCTTCCTGCTGCTGTTGGGCGTCCAAAGCATGTACCAGAAATTCTATTCGGCAAAAACGCCGCGCGATGCCAAAAAAGCCGTGGCCCTGTGGCTGGTGGGCACGATCATCGTCGAGGCGGTGGTGATCGTGATGGCCGTATATGCCACCTCCTACTTCAAGGCCCGCGGCATCGTCATCGATCCGGCCGCGACCATCATCCAGGCGGCCAAGCGCATCATCCCCGGACCGGTGGGCGTGCTGCTGCTGGCGGCGGCCACGGCCGTGGTCATCTCCACGGGAATGAACTACCTGCTCTCGCCAACCACCAACATCATGCGCGACATCTACCAGCGTTTTCTTAACCCCTCGGCCTCCCAGCGGCGCATGGTCCTGTTGCAGAAATTGTTCGTCATCCTCATCGGTATCGCCGCCTACCTGTTGTGCGCCCGCATGACCTCCGTGTTGGAAACGGCTTACTTCGCCTACACGGTGTACGGGGTGGCGATCACTCCGGCCCTCATCGCGGCCCTGTCCTGGAAACGGGCCACCCGGGCGGGCGGCTTGGCCTCGATCCTGTCGGGCACGGTGGCGGCGGTCGGTCTGAAGGCGGCCGGTTCCATATGGCCGCAGATCATGCGCCCCCTGGGCGACGCCAACGCCGATCCCTTCGGCATTCCCATCATCTACCCCGCCTTTGCCGTTTCCCTGCTGAGCCTGGTCGTCGTCTCCCTGCTGACGCCGAAGCCCAGTCGGGATGTTCTGGCCAAAATATTCCCGCAGGAGAAGATTTGATCCTCGCCCTGAAAATCACCCTCCTCGTCGGCGCCTTAATCCTGCTGCTGCGCCTTAGAATCGACCTGGCGTTGGCCATTCTGCTCATCACCCTGCTCACCGTCGGCCTCTTCCAGGTCAACCTGCTCGCAGCGGGCCGGGCCGCCGGCGCCGCCCTCCTCCATCCCGACACATTGCAACTGCTGGTCATCGTCGTGGCCGTGCAATACCTGGGCGCCGTGCAGAAGAGCCGCAAACTGTACGACCGGCTGATCCGCTCGCTCAACGTCGCCATCCGCGATCGCCGCTTGGTGGCCATGGTCGCGCCGGCGATCATCGGCTTCCTGCCCATGCCGGGCGGTGCGCTCTTTTCGGCGCCGCTGGTCGAAGCCTCCCTCCGCGATTCCCGCACGAAACCCGCCTTTAACGCCTTCATGAACTTCTGGTTCCGCCACGACTGGGAACTGATCTGGCCGCTGTACGCCGGGCTTCTCTTGTTCCAAGCCATGTCGCGCATCCCCCTCAAGAAGATCATCCTCTTTCAAGCTCCCTTCAGTCTGCTTCACATCGCCGCCGGAGTGGCCATTTCCTTCCTTTACTTCCGCCGTCACGGCATTGGCCGTCTAGCTCCTCCCCAGCCGGGAGGAGAGTCGGCCAAAAACGGCCTGGGTGGCTGGTTTGCCGACTTGTTGAGCGGCACCTGGCCGCTGCTGCTGGTGGTGGTGCTCTTTTTCACGACCGCCATCCCCCTCTACCTGACGCTTCTGGGCGTGGCCCTCCTGCTGTCGCTCGTGAGCCGGGTATCGCTGCGGGAATTCGGCCGCCTGCTGTTCACTCAGACCATCCTGCGCAGCACGCTGGTCATCGCCGCGGTCATGGTCTTCCAGGAGATCATCCGCCTCTCGGCGGCCTTCGACGTACTGAAAACGATGCACGTGCCCCTGGCCGTGATGGTGCTCTTCATTTTCCTCGTCTCTTTCACCGTCGGCTTCCTCACCGGCGTAAACACCGCCTATATCGCCATCGCCTTCCCGGTGCTCCTGCCGCTGATCCAGCACCAACCCAATTATTTTTATCTCGCTCTCTACATCTACGTCATCGGTTTTGCCGGCATCCTCTGCTCTCCCCTGCACTTGTGCCTGGTGCTGACCAACGAGTACTTTGGCGCCACCCTGCTCCAGGTTTATCGCTATCTGGCCTTCCCGCTGCTGATGTACGCGATAACGGCAACGATATTGGTCCTTTTACTCTGAAAGATATTCATCCAAAAAAGGACGGACACAGAAAGGGGACAATCCTACGATTTTACGAATTTCCTGGCCGCCGTCTTGTAAATCTCGATGAGCGCCAGCACCAGCAGGCTCAGGGCGATGCACAGGATCCAATGGCGGGCGCGGATGGGCACGGTGCCGAAGATGCGCCGCCCCAGCGGCAGCATGACCACCGTCAGCTGCAACAGGGCGGTCAGAACCAGGGCCAGAACCATCGCCCGGTTCCGCCACACGCCGATAGCGAACAGCGACTCTCTTTCTGAACGGGCCTCCAGAGCCACGGCGAGCTGGGTGAATACCAGGGTGTTGAAGAGCACCGTCTGCCAGGCCGGATCGCCGCCATGCCACAGCGCCCAGGCCGCGCCCATGACCACGAAACTCAGCAGCGCGCCGAACACCAGCACGAACGGTCCCATGCCACGGCCGAAGATGCTCTCGCCCGCGGAGACGGGGGGGCGTCTCATGACGTCGCGTTCGGCCGGTTCCACGCCCAGGGCCAAGGCCGGCAGACCGTCGGTGACCAGATTCATCCACAGGATCTGCAGCGGCAGCAACGGCAACGGCATGCCGATGATCGGGCCCAGCAGCATGACGATGATTTCGCTGACGTTGCAGGTCAGCAGGTACTTGATGAAGCGCCGGATGTTGTCGAAGATGATCCGCCCCTCTTCGACCGCGGCCACGATGGAGGCGAAATTGTCGTCGAGTAACACCATGTCGGATGCGCCCTTGGCCGCGTCCGTGCCGGTTACGCCCATGGCCACGCCGATATCGGCTTTCTTGAGCGCCGGCGCATCGTTGACCCCGTCGCCGGTCATGGCGACGATGCCCTGACGCTGCTGATAGGCGTCGATGAGCTTGAGCTTGTGCTCCGGGGCGACCCGGGCGAAGATGGATACATCCTCGGTCGCCTCCACGAGTTCTTCAGGCGTCATCCGTTCGAGCTCCTGGCCCGTGAGAAATAGGCCGTTTTCACCGATGCCCACCTGCTGGGCGATGTGGCGGGCGGTCAACGGATGGTCGCCGGTAATCATGACCGGTCGGATGCCGGCGCGGCGGCACGCCTGAACGGCGTCTCGCACTTCGGGGCGGGGCGGATCGATCATGCCGAACATCCCCACCAGCATCAGTTCCCGCTCCATAAGTTCCGGGCTCGCCTGAGCGGGAGGACGCTCCCAAGCACGCAGGGCTACCGCCAGCACGCGCATGCCTTTCCCGGCCATGGCGTCGTGGGCCGCCAGAACCCGGCCGCGCCAATGGTCGTCCAATGGCAGCACCCGGCCTTCCACCCATACCTGGCTGCAACTGGCGAGCATGCCATCCACAGAACCCTTGGTAAATGACAGATAAGGGGGCGGCTGGTGATTGCGGACCTGTTCCCATACCGCTCGTAGACCAGGCGTCAGTGTCGCTTCATCTGACGAAATACGATGCAGCGTGGTCATGCGCTTGCGTTGAGAGTCGAAGGGAATTTCGGCCACCCTCGGAAAGGCCACCTCCAGATCCGGTTTTTTCAGTCCGGCATAGGCGGCCGCGATGACCAGCGCTCCCTCGGTCGGATCGCCCACCGCGTGGAAACGATTCTCTTCATCATCTTCAGCCGCCAAAGCGGCATCGCTTGCCAGGGCGCCGGCGGCAAGAAGCAGGTCGAATGTCGGCCGGACCGCGGGCGGCACCAGGCAAGCGAGGGGAGTCAGCCCGCAATCGGGCTCGCCCGTGCTGCGCAGCAGGTCGAAGGAATGCTCGGCGATATCAATGGCGCAGACGGTCATCCGATTCAGGGTCAGCGTCCCGGTTTTGTCGGAGCAGATATGGGTGACCGAACCCAGGGTCTCGACAGCCGGCAGGCGACGGATCAGCGCCCGGCGATGGAGCATGCGCTGGGCTCCCAGCGACAGAGCAATGGTGACCACCGCCGTCAGGGCCTCGGGCACGGCGGCGACCGCCAGGCTGACGGCCGTTAGCAGCAGCACTTCCACGCTTTCGCCGCGCAGCAAGCCGAGAGCCACGACCACGACTACCAGCATCAGCGCCGCATAGGCCAGCACCCGGCCCATGCGGTCGAGCCGTCGCTGCAGGGGCGTACGTTGCTCCTCCACTCCCTGGAGCATGCCGGCGATGTGGCCCAGCTCGGTGCGCATGCCGGTGGAGGTGACGACGAACTCGCCGCGGCCGTAATGGACCAGGGTGCCGCTGAAGACCATGTTGCGGCGGTCGCCGAGGGCCCGCTCGGATTCGAAGATCAAGCCCGCATCCTTATCCACCGGTTCCGACTCCCCCGTTAGGGCCGCCTCCTCCACCCGCAAGTTTGCGCTGCGGATCAAGCGGCCGTCGGCGGGGACGATGTTGCCCGTTTCCAGCATGACCACGTCGCCGGGAACCAAATCGACGGCTAAAATCTCCTGTACGCCGCCGTTGCGCCGCACCCGCACCCGAGGCACAGCCAGGCGTTTGAGCGCGGCCAGCGATTGCTCGGCCTTGTATTCCTGGACCGTGCCCAGAACGGCATTCAGCACCACGATGACAAGGATGACCGCGGCTTCGAGCCAGTCTCCCAGTAATGCCGAAATCAGCGCCGCGGCATAAAGCAGAAGAGTCAACACGCCGCTGAGCTGTTCGCGTACAATGTCCCAGCGCGACCGAACCGCCTTCTCGACCAGGGCGTTGGCGCCGTGAAGGGCCCGCCCCTCCTGTGCTTGACTGGCGCTGAGCCCGCGGTCGGGGTGGCTGCCGAGCATGTTCAGCGCCTCGGCGGCCGTCATCCGATACCAATCGGAATGTATCTGCGCAGAATGATCCATTAAAGAATGATCCCGTTTTCCTTCAGCAAAGCCAACACGCGGTGCACGCCCAAACCGTCGACCAGCGTTTTCCCCTTCTTACCCATCTGCAATCGTTGTTCGAAGGTCAGGGCAGTCAAGTCGTCAAGCCACTTCCCGTGCGCCACAACCGAGAGGTCGCCCACATAGACGCCGGCCCCGGCCGCGGCGAATGATTCGGCCACTGAGCGCTGCTTGGGTTCGGCGGCGAAATACAAGGCGGGGGTGCCGCATGCGGCCGCCTCGTAGGAGCGCTGGCCCGCCATAACGACGGCGATGTCGGCCTCGAAGAACGACCGCGCCAAACATTCGGGCTTGCCCACGAAACGTATGCCGGGCCCCAGCCGCCGCAAAACCTTGGCATAGGCCTTCTTGAAGGAAGCCGGAGGCGCAATTTTTACCTGCAGCCGGGCGCGCCGGATGCGGTCCACGACTTCCTTGATGGTCCGGTAATCCGCGCCTTCCCCCAGGGAAAGGAACACCTCGCGCGGACGACGGCGGTACTTGCGCGTCAGACGTTGGAAGTGGCGGAAACGCTGGTGCAGGGGCATGAGTGCGGGTTCCGCGAAGAAATCGAGGACCAAGTCGGCACCCTGCGGAGCCGCTCCCGCCTCGGCGAACTGCACCGTCTTCCGGCCCGCCTTCTTGGCGTCGTCAAGCAGGTTCAGGTCGCGAGCGGTAAAGAGCGGGAGGTCAAACAGCACGGCAACGGTCTTTTCCCAGTCAATCTCCTCATCGGGAGCGATGTGGGGGATCCGGCGCTCGGCAAGGGCTTTGACCACCGATTTTTCAGCTTGCACCCGAAAGCAAACAGGAGTGCGTTCTTTCAGCAGTTGCGCCAGGTAGAGCAGCCGGCGAAAACCCTCATGACCGGGAACGCTGGCGTCGGCCCGGATAAGGAGCATCAGCCAAGAACGTCCCGGACCCGCTCCATGGCCCAGTCGATCTCTCCTTTCTTGATGACCAGCGGCGGAGCGAAGCGGATGATCCAGTCGTGGGTCTCTTTGCAGAGCACGCCTTTTTCCTTCAGGGCCGTGGTAAACTTGCGGGCTTTGCCGGCCGTTTGCTTGAGCACCACGCCGATGAGCAATCCCTTGCCGCGCACCAGTTCGATCTTGTCGGACTTCTTCTGCAAATCTTTCAACTGGTCCATGAAATAGGCGCCGAGTTCGGCCGAGCGCTCCGAAAGCTTCTCTCTAAGCAGCACGTCAATCGATGCGCTGGCCACGGCGCATGCCAACGGATTGCCGCCGAAAGTCGAGCCGTGGGTGCCGGGCTTGAACACGCCGAGGATCGGCTGGTCAGCCGCCACGGCACTGACCGGGAAGACGCCTCCGCCCAGAGCCTTGCCCATGATGAGGATGTCGGGTTCGACTCCCTCGTGCATGTAGCAGAAAAGCTTTCCGGTGCGGCAGAAACCGGTCTGGATCTCGTCCAGCGCCAGCAAGACTTTATTTTTCTTCGCCAGTGCGGCGAGCCCTTTCAGGTAACCGGCGTCAGGCACCACCACTCCGGCTTCGCCCTGGATCGGTTCCACCATGATTCCCACCGTATTCTTGTTGACGGCGCGGCGGACGGCCTCCACGTCATTGTAGGCCACGATCTTGAAACCGGGCGTGTAAGGACCGTAATGGTCGTGCCCCTCGGGATCGGTCGAGAAGGAGACGATGGTGGTGGTACGGCCGTGGAAATTGTTTTCCATCACGATGATCTCCGCCTGGTCCGGCGCCACGCCCTTGACCAGATAGCCCCACTTGCGCATCGTCTTGATCGCCGTCTCCACGGCCTCGGCGCCGGTATTCATCGGCAGGACCATATCTTTCCCGGTCAACTCGGCGAGTTTCTTGGCGAATAACGGCCATTGATCGTTGAAGAAAGCACGCGACGTCAGGGTCAGCGAATCGGCCTGCTCCTTCAGAGCCTTGATGATGGCCGGATGGCGGTGGCCCTGGTTGACGGCCGAATAGGCCGACAGCATGTCGATGTAGCGCTTGCCTTCGGGATCTTCGACCCAAATGCCCTCGGCCTTGCAGATGACCACTTCCAGCGGATGATAGTTGTGCGCGCCGTAGCGCTGCTCCATTTCCATCAATTGTTTGGAACTGAAATTCGCCATAATGCACCTCTTGTTTGGGATTTCATATTGTAGCAGTTTAAACTCGCCCGTCAAGAGGCGCACGGCCTCTCGGTCGCTATCTCCAGGGTGAATTTCATGATATAATTTTCTTTGACTTGGAAACGCTCAGAGGTTTCATGCCCCTTAGAGAAAGAATACGTGTTGCGCTATCCACTGTTTGTCTGCTACTGCTATTCTTCTCCCGTTGCGCCACGCCCGAACCCGCGGCCAATCTTCCCGCAACGTGGATTTGGAAACAAGATCAGAACTCGATCACACCCGGAGCGGGAAGCCGCAATCTGTGGAACGGTTGGACGATAACGAACGATTCGTTCGTGGCGCGGGATTCGGTTTCCCGCTTCATCATCTGGCGCAAAGCCCGCAGCCAGAGCCGACTCCAGGTCGCTTACACCCTGATCGGGCAGCCGGCGAGCCTGATCGTCAACAACAAGAAGAAAGCCAACGTCCTGGAGCCGAGCCCCTCCGGCCGGCAGGCTTCCTTTGCCGTGCAACTGAAGAAAGGGCTGAATTTTCTGGAGTTCCGCAAGCAAGCGAAAGATAAGTTGCGCATCCAATCACTGGCCCTTGGTCAGGCTCCGGCTTCATCGGCCCCGAGACGGGCGCAACTCGAGTCCGGAGAAAGCCTCACGGCCCTCTTCCAGCCCGGTTCGGGCCGGATCGAGTTTTCCGGCAAGGGCGAATTGATCATGGAAACCCGCCGTGCCGGAGCGGCCGGTTTGACTACACAAACGCAGCGCGCCCGGGCCGGCTTCTTCAGCCG
>Ga0316628_100002904_pt1 | contig 12970 bp, 13 predicted proteins | sample OWC_Aug_M2_C1_D5_FD_207648 | JGI IMG/M metagenome (GOLD analysis project Ga0316628, IMG submission 207648) | Wetland soil microbial communities from Old Woman Creek delta, Ohio, United States - OWC_Aug_M2_C1_D5_C | ecosystem: Environmental > Terrestrial > Soil > Wetlands | place: USA: Ohio...
TCGCACAAACGAAATCCTATTGTGTGCGTGAGTGGAGACAGCTCATGGAAACGAGTAAAGAGAGTAATACCAACAGCGGCAAAAAGATTATCGTGCAAGACGATGGCCCTTACACCATTCAAGGTAATATTCCTTTGGTGCGCAAGACACAGGTCGTCTCCGAATATGGCGAGCCACTAACGTGGAAGAAGGAAGAGACGATTGAAACGGGCGACACGTACGACCTCTGTCGCTGTGGGCAGTCCAGCCAAATGCCGTTTTGCGATTCGACGCATATCGAGATTGACTTTGACGGCACGGAAGCAGCCGATACCCGAGTGACGGCAGGGCGCCAGGTGACCTACGCGGGCGGCACCAAGATCGTCGTCAAGCGTGATTATGCACTGTGCATGGAATCAGGCTTTTGCGGAAACCGGATGACCAACGTCGAAAAGATGGTTCCCCAGACCGCAGACACCCGGGTGCGGGCGCAAGTCATGGCCATGATCGAACGCTGCCCGTCCGGTTCCTATACTTATTCCATTCAAGATGGCGAGCCAGATATTGAGCCTGATCTGCCCCAGCAGATTGCCGTGACAACAGAAGTCACATCGAATGGTCCTATTGCAGGCCCCTTGTGGGTGACGGGCAATATCCCGGTCGAGCGAGCCGATGGGCAGCCTCTTGAGACACGCAATCGCGTCACACTCTGCTGCTGCGGGCTTTCAAAAATAAAGCCTTTGTGCGATGGCACGCATCGGGCGAAGGGCAAATAGTGCTTGTCCGGTGTCTACTGTAGATCGGGACGAGGGGGAACGATCTCTGAAGTCGGTACTTCCGGCGGCGTGAGAGGAGATGCTTCGCCTGGCGCAAAGGTCATCGTATTTGACTTGGCGGGCAATATTCTTGCCTCGGGTGCGCTGCCTGTGATCGTATCTGGCTCGACGAGCGTGGGCGTCTGCGTTGGTTCGAGCGGGGGGAGCTCGTCCAGGCTGCGCAGGCCAAAGTGCTGCAAAAAGGCGAAGGTGGTGCTATAGAGGAAGGGGTGGCCGACGGTTTCCAGGCGGCCACTTTCTTCGATAAGGCCCTTGCTCAACAGGTTTCCAAGGACGCTGTCGCAGTTCACGCCGCGCACGGCTTCGATCTGTGCACGAGTGCAGGGCTGGCGGTAGGCGACGATGGACAGGGTCTCCAGTGCGGCCTGTGAAAGCCGCCCTGAAGTTTCCAGCCCCATAAATCGCTCGATGTAGGCGGCGGCTTCCGGTCGGGTAACGAGTTGCACCCGATCCCCCCTGCGCTGCAAGCGCACCCCGCGATTGGCCCCGTCTGCCGAAATTGCGTTGAGCGCCACTTCGACGGCATCCGTTTCCACCTCCAGCGCCTCTGCCAGCCGGGCCATCGTCACCGGCTCGTCGGCCACGAACAGCAGGCCCTCGACCAGCGCCGCAAGTGGAATCTGTTGTAGTAAGGATTGTTCGTCTGTAGCCATCCAGGCAAAGCTCTCGTGAACCTAACGTGCGACGCACCTTCAAGGTGCATCGCACATTTTCTTTACGTCGTGGGTGAAAAGGGTGATGACGGGGCAGGAGGAGTCGGCGGCGTAGGCTGGCTTGGCAATTGGGGCGGTGCGGTCGGGCGCGCGACGACACCGGGGTACGGCATGGCGTGAATGTTGATGCGCGGTTTGCGCCCAAGCTTGAGCCCCATCTTGTCTTCGACGACCTGGCGAGTGACCTCCAATATTTGTTCGGCTTTTTCCGGCACATTGACATCCGCGCCGGTCTGAATGTTCAGATCCAGGTCAACCCCTCCGCCACGAGGCGCAACTTTGACTTGCACCTTGATCACATCAGCCAGTTGATCCACGTGGTACTGGATTCGCTCGGCCAGCGATTCGGCCGTCACAGACACTTGTCCACCGCCGACTTTGGCAACGCGGATAGTATGCCGCGGGCCACGAACTTCCAGGAACAACAGAGCAACAAGTAGCACATCAATCAGTATCGCGCACAAGATGAGCAGGGCGCGGAAAGGCAGGAGAAATTCCGGCCGGATACGATTCAGGGTGCGCAGCACGCTGCCTGCCACGCCTCCGATTACGGCCAGGCTTTCGACAGGAACCACTAAGCCAATAGTCACAGCAATAAACACAACCAGAATCACCAAGATCATCATGATGCGGTTGAAAACATTCACGCTTCCTCCCTGATTCGGTCAGGTATGCGCTACCTCTTTGGTCATCCCATGCACCGCGCACTGGAGCTTGGCTGGCAGCGTGGAAGATTATACCATCGCGTGAGGGTTCTGACAACGATTGTCGAGACCATTCACCCTCATGAAGGCCCCATTTGCCTTTGACCTTCAGCCGTTTTTGTCTGCCATCAACTTTTGACACAGATGCACGCCGCTCATTGCATCAGCTACCCAGTGATCCGCGCCCACATAGCGGCAAACCTGGTCGTCAATCATGCCGCCGCCGATGATGATGGGGAACGACAATCCATCTTGCCGTGCTTTTGCATGCAACAGATTCACCGTCTCTCGCATGGTCTCGAACGAAGCCGTCAGCACTCCCGACAGGCCCACAATGTCCGGCTTGAGCTTGGACACCTGTTCCACGAATCCGGCTGGCGGTACATCTACGCCCAGGTCAATGACGGTAAAACCGTGACACGTTAGTAGCATGCCGACCATGTCTTTGCCGATATCGTGAATATCACCCTGCACGGTGCCCAGCAGCACGCGCCCGGACGCTTGCCGGGTGGCGCGGTTCTCCAGCACCGGCTGCACGATTTCGACAACCTCGCGAAAAATCTCGCCGGCCATAATCAACCCCGACAAGAAGTATTGCCCCCGCTCGTATCGCTCCCCGACCTGACGCATCCCCGCGTTACACTCTTCGATGACTTTCAAAGGATCATCGCCGACCCCGACGCGCTGGCGCACCTGCGCCAGTACCAGCTCTTCTTCCAGATCGGCCAGAAGCTTGACGAGTTCGGTCGGCTGGCTTGCCATGTTCATGCTTGCTCTCCTTTGCCGGTTCGACTTACTTCGGGAATGCCCACTTTCGTCGTAAAGCGTAAACGATCACCGCGGCAGATGAACCAGCCCCAACTGATGGGCCGATTGTCCAAATCATAAAAGACGTGCTCAAGGTTGAGAGCTGCCGTCAGAGCGGGCACTTGAAGCAGCCGTGCCTCGTCTCCATTCAGCACCGTCGCCTCAATCGTCAGGTCGCCATGCTTGAGGACCGACCCGCCAGCCCCTTCGAACAGCCCCCGCAGCGATGTGACCTCCATCTCGGCCTCGACGAGTGGGCGAGTGGGATCGTAGACGAGGTATTCTCGATGATAAAAAGTCGGCTCGCCACTCCGGCACAGCAGGCGCCGAAGATAGATGACGCGCTTGCCCACCGCGATCGCCAGCTTGCGTGCGACCCGTTCGTCCGCCAAAGCCACACGCGCCTCAAGCAACTTGACGCTGGTTTGCTTGTCGCTGAACAGAGTCTGTAGCTCTTGCAAGTGGAATGTGGCCGTGCCCAAGTCAACTGCTTTGACAAACGTGCCGCTCCCCGGCGCTGTGCTGATGACGCCCTGATCAACCAAGATGTTGATCGCACGACGAACCGTCATCGGGCTGACCCGGTAAAGCTGGCAGAGTTGAGACTCGGACGGCAATTGATCGCCTGGTCGAAGCATTCCTGTGGCGATCTGTTGACGCAGAATGTTGACCAGTTGAGCATAGACAGGCTCATACGAGCGACGGTCAACCGGGATGGCGGGCTCCTCAATCAGCAATGTCTTGCGCTTCATCGGCGTGTCCTCTGTTGGGCATGGTGAACATAAAATGTCAGATGCTTCTTTCTGGGTTTCAATGATAAATCTCTTTCGTAAAATGGTCAAATGTCACCTTGACAACCTCCCTATAGAGGTGTATAAGTATAGTGGTTTCCCGCGATCCTGTCGCACCCCGAAAGGGAGAGATTGCCCTCATGGAACTGGCACGCACCAAAATCATTGCCTGCGCAACCGTCATCGAAGAGATGTCTCCTTTTCTTCCCCAGGAAGTGCAGACGCAAATCCTCGACTTTGGGCTGCATCTCAGGCCGGATGGATTGCGCCGCAGCCTTCAAGAAGCGATTGATGCTTCTGCCGAAACCGCAGACACGATCATCCTCGGTTATGGCCTGTGTTCGCAAGCTGTCGTCGGACTGTATTCCAATTCGTGTACTTTGGTCGTGCCGCGCGTGGACGATTGCATCGCGATTTTTCTTGGCTCGCGCGCAGCCTATCAAGAACAGACTGGTCGCGAGCCAGGCACGTATTATCTCACCAAAGGCTGGATCGAGGTCGGCGACAGTCCGTTTGAAGAACACAAAAAACTGGTCGAGCGGTATGGCTCGCAGAAGGCCGACCGGATGATCAAACTCACGTTAAAGAACTATACGCGATTGGCGTTCATCAACACCGGCAATTACGACCTCGAACGTTATCGCGAGTATGCACGGCAAAACAGCGCCAAGTTCGGCCTGCGCTATGAAGAAATTGAGGGTGCGACCACACTGATCAAAAAGATGCTCTTCGGCCCGTGGGATGACGAGATTGTTGTTATCCCGCCCGGCCGAGCGATCCGGTATGACGACTTTGTATCCAAGCCGAAACAGAACGAATGTGGCGATCAGCAAACAGGAGGCGTAGTATGATGAAAATCATCGGAGAAAAGATCAACGGCACACGCAAGCGGGTGGCACAGGCCATCGCCGAGCGCGATGTCGCCTTTATTCAAGACCTGGCTAAACGCCAGGCCGACGCAGGCGCGGCGTGGCTGGACGTGAACGCAGGCACGCATCCCAGCCGTGAGGCCGACGACCTGATCTGGTTGATTGAGAACATCCAGGCCGTGACCGAAACGCCGCTCTGCCTGGATAGCGCCAACCCGGCGGCGCTCGGCGTTGCGATCAAGGCGGTCAACAAGACGCCGATGATCAACTCGATCAGCGGCGAGCCGAACCGGCTCGAAGGCATCCTGCCCATCGCCGCCGCGAACAATTGCCCCGTCATCGCGTTAGCGATGGATGACAAGGGCATCCCCAAGACGATGGAAGATCGGATGGCGGTGATCCGCCGCGTGGTGGCCGAGACGCGTCGCCAGGGCTTGCCGGACAGCAACCTCTACTTTGACCCGCTGGCGATGACGATCTCGACTGACATTCAAAGCGCCAACATCGCCATCGGCGTGATGCGGGCGGTCCGCGCCGAGGTCCCCGAAGCGCATCTGACCTGCGGGTTGAGCAATATCTCGTTCGGGCTGCCGGCGCGTTCCTACGTAAATCGCGTGTTTATCACGCTGGCGATGCAGGCTGGCCTCGACAGCGCCATCCTCGACCCGCTCGACCAGGAGATGAAAGCCGCCATCATCACGACCGAACTGGTGCTGGGGCACGACCGCCACTGCCTCGGCTATACGCGCGCGTTTCGCGCGGGCGTGTTCGGCAAGTAACGACCATCCACAAGACTTGACGGGGCAGCGTGTCCCGTATCGCACACTCTCGATAAAGAGAAAGGAAACCATCATGTCGAAGGAACTGATTGACGCCATCACGGACATGCGCGAGGACGACGCGCTCAAGCTCACTCAAGAGCTGCTAGCGTCCAGCACGGATCCGCTGACGATCCTCGACGACTGCCGCGAGGCGATGACTGCCGTAGGTCGGCGTTTTGAGGTCGGTGAATACTTTGTCCCGGAACTGATCCTGGCTGGCGAGATCCTGAAGTCCATCTCGGCGGAGGTCAAGCCGCGTCTGAAGCAGGGGGGCGCGGCCAAGCAGGGGGCCAAGGTGCTGTTGGGCACCGTCAAGGGCGACATTCACGACATCGGCAAGGACATTGTGAACTTTATGTTGGACGTGAACGGTTTCCAGGTCACCGACCTGGGTGTGGATGTGCCGCCAGAGAAATTCGTGGAGCAGATCAAGCAATTGCAGCCGCCGATCGTCGCGTTGTCGGGTTTCCTGACGCTAGCGTATACATCCATGAAGGACACGGTGGATGCCATCAAGGCCGCCGGACTCAGAGGCAAGGTCAAGATCATGATCGGCGGTGGGACGATAGACGAGCAAATCTGCGCCTACGCTGGGGCGGATGCGTTTGGCAAGGACGCGATGGCCGCCGTCAATCTCGCCAAGCAATGGACTGGAGGAAAGTAAAATGACGACCAAGCCTTACGCCGATCCTGATGCCGGCAAGACACCTCAACAACTTTATGCCGAGCGCACCAAGCGCATGGCAGACGCCCTGCAACTCAAGCAGCCCGACCGCATCCCGATCCAACTGGGCTTTGGCTACATGCTGGCCGAGATGGGCGGCATCACCCGCCAGGAGCAGCACGAAAACGGCGCGAAAGAGCAAGAGCTACTGGAAAAGGCTGCACTGCAATTTCAACCGGACAGCGTCATGGGCCTGTTCAACAACCCCGGCGCCAGCGTGGCACTGGGCGACCGCATGACCAAGTTCCCCGGCCACGGCCTGAATCCCAATGGGTCGTTCCAGTTTGTGGAAGGCGAATACATGAAGCCGGAGGACTATGACGCCTTTATCGATGACCCGGCGGACTGGTCCATTCGCAAATATTGGCCGCGCGTCTTTCCTGAACTGGAAGGACTGGCGTTGCTCCCGCCGCTGGGCATCGGAGCGTTCGGCGCTTACGCGCTTCCTCAACTGGGGATACTCAAGGCGCCGCCGGTGGTCAAGGCTCTGCAGGCCCTGGGGCGAGCGGCTGACGCTCAGGCTGTCGCGGATGCGCGCGCCGTGAATTCGGTGCAGCGCATGGCGGCGCTCGGCTTTGCGCCCCCCACCTTTATGGGTTCTATCGCGGAAGCGCCGTTCGATTTCATGTCCGACACGCTGCGTGGCATGCGCGGCATCATGCTGGACATCCATCGCCGGCCGGACAAGCTGCTGGCAGCCATGGACAAAGTGCTGCGCCTCCAACTCGAGTACGCCATCGCCTTTCACCGCGCCACCGGCCTCACCACTTGCTTTATCCCGCTGCATCGTGGCTCGGATGGGTTCATGTCGCTGGCGCAGTTTGAGAAATTCTATTGGCCGACGCTCAAGGCCATGCAAGTGACCCTGGTGGAAAATGGCATCATGCCCTTTGTCTTTTACGAGGGCGTGTGGGATCAGAGATTAAAGTACCTGGTCGAATTGCCCAAGGCTAAGACCACCGGCTTGTTCCAGTTCAGCGACATTTTCAAAGTCAAGCAAGTCGTCGGCGGCACGATGTGCATCGCCGGCGGTATGCGCAATTCCCTGCTGCAAGCCGGCACCGCCGACGATGTGTGCGAGCTTACTATCAAGCTGTGTCGAGAGGTGGGCAAGGGCGGCGGCTTTATCATGACCACCGGCATTGGCGAGATGGAAGGCTGCAAGCCGGAGCTGGTCAAGGTCTGGGTAGACACCACCAAAGAGTACGGCGTGTACTAAAGAATAGTTTGTTCCTCTGGACGAGGACCGTCGTTGATTGAACCCGGCCAGAGAACCTGAACCGCAGGTCGAGAGACCACCCAAACAGAAGGAGGACATTATGAACGTACTAGTCGAAGCCATTACGGACATGCGCGAAGAGGATGCCGTGCGCACGGCGAAGGAGATGTTGGACAAGGGCACCAGTCCGCTGGAGGTGCTGGACAACTGCCGCGAGGCGATGACCATCATCGGCCAGCGCTTTGAGGCGGGCGATTGCTTTGTGCCCGAATTGATTCTGGCGGGCGAAGTCCTGCGCCAAATCTCGGAAGTGGTCAAGCCCAAGCTAACACAGACCGTCACACAAAAGAAGCTGGGCCGCGTCGTCATCGGCACGGTCGAGGGCGACATTCACGACATTGGCAAAGACATCGTCACGTTCATGCTGGATGTCAACGGTTTTGACGTGCATGACCTCGGCGTGGACGTTCCGGCAGCCAAGTTCGTTGAAGAGGTCAAAGCCTTTCAGCCGCAGGTCGTCGGCTTGAGCGGCTTTCTCACGCTCGCCTACGACCCGATGAAAAACACGGTGCAGGCGCTCAAGGACGCTGGCCTGCGTGACAAGGTCAAGATCATGATCGGTGGTGGGCAGATTGACGATCAGATTCGCCAGTACACCGGCGCGGATGCGTATGGCAAGGACGCGATGGCGGCTGTCGCGCTCGCCAAACAATGGGTAGGAGGGTAACAAAATGTTCACACCACCTGCAAACTGGAACAAGCTGTCGGCGCGAGAAAGGCGAGAAGCGCGCTTTGCGTCCTGGATGTCAACCGAGGGCAAGCCGATGGCGACGCCGCAGGCGAAGGAAACCTACATCCGGCACACTCAGCGCGTCAAGGACATCATGGACCTCAAGAAACCTGACCGGGTCCCACTATTGCCCTTTATGGGCGGTTTTTTCGCCCTATACAGTGGCATCACGCCGCGCGATGTGATGTACGACTATGACAAGTACACGCAGGCGTGGCTCAAGTACAACCGCGACTTTCGCCCGGATTACCTGGTCTTTTCGGGCGCGTTCAACCCCGGCAAGGTCTTTGACCTGCTGGACTATAAGGTTTATCGCTGGCCCGGCCACGGCATACCCGAGACGCAACCATTCCAATGCGTTGAAGCCGAATACATGCACGCCGACGAGTACGATGCACTCATTGCCGACCCGGAGGCGTTCTATCTGCGCCAGTATATGCCGCGCGCCTTTGGTGCTCTGAGTGGCTGGGCCATGTTCCCGCCGCTGTATGCCTCGATGGAATTTCCGATGCTTCCGGCGCTCATGATCCCCGTCGGTCTGCCGCCGATGCTGCAAGCGTTCCAGGCCTTTGTGGATGCCGGTAAAGCCGCACTAGAATATGCCGGCGCGTCCGGTCGGGCCGACGGCCAGATCATGGCCGAACTGGGACTGCCGGCACTGCCAGGCGGATTTACCAAAGCTCCGTTCGACATCATCGGCGATACGCTGCGCGGGACGCGCGCGATCATGCTGGACATGTACCGTCAGCCCAAGAAACTGCTCGCCGCGCTGGAGCGTATTGTCCCAATCGCGGTGCAGATGGCCGTCCAAACGGCGACGGGAGGGGACAATCCGTTTGTCTTTATCCCGCTGCACAAGGGTGCCGATGGGTTCATGTCGAACACCGATTTCAAGAAGTTCTACTGGCCCACACTCAAAGCCACGCTGATCGGCCTGATTGACGCGGGTCTGGTGCCATACCTCTTTGTCGAGGGTGGCTACAATCAGCGCCTCGACACGATTGTCGACTCCGAGATTCCGACAGCCAGCAGCTACTGGTCGTTCGACAAGACCGATATGCAAGCCGTCAAGCGCAAGCTGGGCGGATGGGCCGCGTTTGGCGGCAATGTCCCCAACTCGATGTTGCACGCAGGGACGCCGGAGCAAGTGACGGCCTGCGTCAAAGAGCTGATTGACACTGTTGCCGTGGATGGCGGATATGGGATGGCCGCCGGCGCGGTGGTGGACGAAGCCAAGCCCGAAAATCTGCGGGCCATGTTCGAGACCTGCAAGACTTATGGCGTGTATCACTAAAGCGCGAGCCATGTCGCGCGGATCGTGAACGATGTTCCAGAGATAGGGACAGCCCTCAACCGGCTGTCCCTATCTTTATATTCTTGTTTCGCCGTAGCTGGTGAGATGTCTGTGACCTCACAGCCGGTTCGAAATGCCCATGTGACTCGTATAATTCGTCGCAAGTGAATTGCGGTCCTGGGTTGCCTCGATAGTGTGCATTACAAACTCCGCCAGCGCATCTAGCCAAGTGACTCCGCCGTCGCCCGCTTTACCAGAAAGCCTCTACCGCATTCATGCGTGCCCCACTTTGCGCCACCAGTTACGAATGCTTCATGTCGGCCAGCTTCCATAGATGTTCAGATAATGGTTCGGGATCGTAGTGACGACTTGAGTCGTCGATGCGAGTGGAAATGGCTGAAGCCGTTACTACCACTCCCGAAAGTCTCTCTGAGTATCTATAGATCCCCAGTGCTTTTAGCCCGAGGGTGGGGCGAGTGTGCACCAGGGAAGACCTGGCCCCTGGCTTGACCGAGCTTTTGGAGGGGATTATTTTGCCTCTTGACAAGTGCCGAAATATCGAGTATAATTAGTGTCGAAAACACACTAATTGCGGGTGGACTCTATCCACCCTCTTTTTCGAGCCTGAATTAGTGTAAGAAATACAATAAATCATCATGGGATGGCCGTCGGCACGACGAGAGGAGATGACGATATGGATGCCGAGCTGGAAACCATCGCTCGACAAATCGAAAGCGCACGCTGCCCAGAAGACGCCTTTGGCGCCCTCATGGGTCAACCGGATGACAAGCTTCGGGCCGCCCGGCTCATCTTTCATCGCCTCTCCAAGGTCATCCACCCGGATCGGTATGTGACTCCCGATGACAAGGAATTGGCTCATCGAACTATGGCGAGACTGAACGCGCTCTGGGGACAAGCGCAAGACAAAATTGCCACGGGTTGGTATGGCAAAGGCCATGCTGCCGCATTCTCTCCTTACACCCGGATCCTGATCAAAACGCGCAGGCGCGTTTACGAGGTTGGCCCGTTGTTGGAAACGGAAGCCATCTGTACTCTCTATTCATGTTGCTTCGAAATCGGCGGGTCGCAACGCCGTGGCGTGTTCAAGATCGCGCACACTCCGGAAGACAATGATCTGATGGCAACCGAAGCGCACATCCTCCGGCATCTGCACGCCGCCCAAGACTTGCAACGGCTATTTCCATTCGTGCCGGAGTTGTATGATTCGTTTCTTTATCAGGATGAGGCGGATGCTCCGAGGCATGCGAATGTCTTGGGATGGCCGGATGGCTTGTATTCCCTTGAGGTGGTACACGCCAGCTATTCACGCGGGCTGGACCCCCGCGATGTGGCCTGGATGTGGAGGAGACTGCTCATCGTCCTTGGGCTTGCGCATGCGCGAGGCATCATCCATGGCGCGGTTCTGCCGAGCCATATCTTCATCCAACCGGAACAACATGGGCTGATGCTGAACAACTGGCTGTATGCGGTCCGAGATCCGGATACGACCGGCGAGCGTATTCGGGCCGTCGTTGCAGCCTACAAACAATGGTATCCACCGGAGGTCTATGCCAAACAGTTGCCTACCTCTGGCCTGGATATCTTCATGGGTGCCAGGTGTGTGGTGTATTTGCTAGGCGGCGACCCGTTGACAGGCGAGTTGCCCGCCTCGGTTCCACCTGCGTTGCGGGCTTTCTTCCGTGGATGCTTGATGCAAACACCTGCCTATCGCCCACAAAACGCTTGGGCCCTGCTGGACGAGTTTACGCACCTCATCGAGCGTTTATGGGGGCCGCGGACGTTTCGGCCTTTCACCATGCCGGCTCCCTAGAGATGCCGGCGCCAGTCACAATTCATAAGGAGGTTATCATGGGTAGCGGTGTGTGGACAAATGATGTGTACGAGGAACTGGAGCGAATGCGCAAGGCGCGAAGCGAGAGCGCTTTTGCCTACAGTGCGACACTCCGAAGCCGGGCCAGAGAAGAGTGGAAGGCTCACCCTTCTCTCGACCCTCAATGGAGGAACAAGCGCGGCGAGCGAATCCGCGAAAGCCGGGATAGCGCGGAACACACCGAGTCAACGCCGATCGCTGTCATGTTCGACGTCACCGGCTCGATGCTGGGCATTCCGGTCGTCCTCCAGAAAAAACTGCCCGAGCTCCTTGGCCTGTTGCTGAGGAAAGCCTATGTGCCGGATCCCCAAATCCTGTTCGGCGCGATTGGAGACGCGACGTGCGACCGAGTGCCCCTTCAGGTGGGCCAATTCGAGTCCGACAATCGGATGGACACGCATTTGGGGAACCTCGTGTTGGAGGGTGGAGGTGGGGGACAACTCACCGAATCGTACGAACTGGCGATGTACTTTTTGGCGCGGCACACGCCCATTGATATTTGGGAGAAGCGACGCAAGAAAGGCTATGTCTTTCTCACGGGAGACGAGTGCGCGTATCGCGCCGTCAAAAAGATCGAGGTCGCCCAAATCATCGGCGACGAACTGCCGGACGATATTCCGGTGAGCCAGATCCTCGCCGAGTTGCGCGAGCGATACACCGTGTTTCATATCTTTCCTAAAAGCGCGTCGCATGGTGGCGATAAAAAGATACCTGATTTCTGGCGGGGACTGCTGGGACAAAATGTGCTGGAACTCGACGAGCCTGAAGCGGTCTGCGAGACCATCGCGCTGGCAATCGGTCTGAACGAAGGAGTGATTGATCTGGATGAAGGCGTGGCGCATTTGACCGAGATGAGCGCTCCGGGTGCTGCCGTCAGCGCGGCACGAATGGCGGTTGCTAGACTGCCGATGACTGCGGCCCTCGTCAAAAGCGTCGTCGCGCTGCCTGGCCCGGTGCTCGGCAAGGGTTCAGCCGGGCGAGAATATCAGGCCATACGGCTCTAGCGGCGATGCGGTTCAGTTAACGCGGTGACCGGCGTTATGGGGACGAATGCGTGAGGGCGGCCCACAAGGACAAGCAGCCGCGAGGGTCGCCCTTACGTGAGTCAGCGAGGGCCGGGACCGGCAATTGTTCAAGGGAGATGTGCGATGGAAAAAGTCATATTGGTTGGTGATTTGGGTTACGGGGATGCTGGCAAGGGATCAATCGTTGATTTTCTTGTGCGAGAATTGCAGGCTGGTGTCGTGGTCCGGTTCAATGGCGGCGCCCAAGCCGCGCATAACGTCGTTGATCCGTCAGGCGCACACCATACTTTTTCCCAATTCGGCTGCGGCACGCTGATTCCGGGTGTCCGCACTCACTTGTCGCGCTTTATGCTTGTGGATCCGCTCAGCATGTACCGTGAGGAGCAACACTTGCAAAAGCTAGGCATCACCGATGCTTTTAGCCGCATGACGATTGACCGGGAGGCGTTGGTCGTCACACCCTATCATCAGGCCCTCAACCGGCTGCGCGAAATCGCCCGGGGGGGT
>Ga0316628_100002905_pt1 | contig 12965 bp, 12 predicted proteins | sample OWC_Aug_M2_C1_D5_FD_207648 | JGI IMG/M metagenome (GOLD analysis project Ga0316628, IMG submission 207648) | Wetland soil microbial communities from Old Woman Creek delta, Ohio, United States - OWC_Aug_M2_C1_D5_C | ecosystem: Environmental > Terrestrial > Soil > Wetlands | place: USA: Ohio...
CGGCGGCGAGGTCGCCGCGGCGGGCCGCGGCTGGCCCCCGGGGTCGGTGCTCGACTGGCGTGCGCTGTCGTTCCGCCGGCTCGCGGCTGTGGTGGGGTTGGCCGCCGTGGCGTTCGTCGCTTACCGCGCGGGGCGGGTCGCCCAGCGCCCGGCGGTTCCGGAGGCCGCCCGCACCGTCGCGGAGGCCCGACCGCGATCCGACGCCGCGGTCCCCGCGCCGCAGCCGCGCGCGCAGCCGCCCGGGGGGGAGTCGCGGGGCGGGGCTGCCGTGCCGGAAGCGCGCCGGCCGCCGCAGGAGACTCGGCAGGCGGTCGCGGTCCCCGCGGCGCCGCAGCCGCGCGCCGCCGTGCCGCAGGTGCTTGTGCCGCAGCAGTCGGTCGCGCGCGCCGCGCAGATCGCGCCCGCGGCGGCTGCAGCGCCGCCTGTGCGCGCGGAGGCGCCGCCGCCCGCGCCGGCACCGACCCTCGGCATCATCCGGGGTGTGGTCCGCGGACCGGGCGGTGTGGCGGTCGCGGGCGCCCGCGTCTCGATCCGCGGGACGGCGCTCTCGGCGGCGGCCGACGCCTCCGGCGCGTACGAGATCCGCGACGTACCCGATGGCAGGGTGACGGTCTCGGTCTCGGCTGAGGGCTACATGCCCGCCAGCGCTGACGTCGGCGCCAGAGCGGGAACGACGGTCGCGGCGGACCTGGCGCTGGCGCGAGCCGCCGCCGCTGAGCCCGATCGCGAGCTGTCCGATGGCGGGTGGGGGGTGGTAAGTCGCGCCGATGCGATCATCACGCTCGGCGGCACGCTGGGCGTGATAGAGGGGCTCGGAGTGGAGAGCATCGCCAGGTCCGCGGCCGGCGCTCGTCAGCGTGTGCGAGTGGTCCAGCTCACCGACGCCGGGCAGCGGATCATCCTCACCGAGACGAGGGCGGGGGCGGCGGTGCGGGGGGCCGAGGGCCCGGCGCACGTGACTGCGCTGCGGGTGATGCCACCCTCCGAGGCGTACCCGTACTCCACGGGCACAGTGAGCTTCGGGAACATCCTCATCACGGCGAGAAGCACCGCGCCGGTGGAAGTCCTGCGCACGCTGCTCGCGCGCATGGGCGACGCGGCCCAATGGCAGTAGCGGGCCGCGCCGCCTCAAGCGCAACGGATATGCCGCTCCACTCCCGCGTTCTCAGCGCCCACCTCTTCGATGCCGCCACGCTGCTCGCGCAACTCCTGTTCTTCGACGCCCTCGTGGCCTCGTGGCAGACGGTCTGGGTGCGGAGCTTCTTCTGGGTCTACCTGGCGTTCTGCGCCGCTGTGGCGCTCAAGCGCTTCGACCCGGAGTACGTCGCGGGGGTGGACCTGATGTGGCGGCGCCACCCGGCGCTGACGGCGTTCGGCGTGTACGTGGCGGGCACCGTGGTCGGCGCGGCGGCAGTGGCGAGCCTGGTGGACGGGGTGCCCGGCGGGAAGCGGCTGGCGGAACTCGGGCCGGCAGTGGGGATTCCCCTGGTCCTGGGCGTCACCTTCGCGGCGCCGCTGATCCACGCCTGGGCGATGCACCGCGCGCGCCGGCACCCGCGGGCCGCCCCGCCCCCGGCGGTCGCCCTCGCACTGAAGCTGCTCTCGAGCGGCGCGATCTTCGCGCTGACGCTCTACCTCCTCGCCTTCGTGTACCGCATGCTGAACGAGAGTCGCGGCGTCGCGAACGGGCACCCGTGGATGTACGTGCTCGTGCTCTTCACCACGGCGGCGATGCTGGCGCTGTTCTACTTCCCCGGGCGGATACACACCATCTTCGAGGCGCCACAGGAGCCCGCCAACTGGTGGAGCCTGTGGATAACGTGCGGAGCGGCGACTCTGTTCGCCGTGGCTGGAGTACACGTCGGGTTCTGAGGCGCGCAGCGGGAGCCCGTCCGGGAAGTGATGGAGGCGGCCCGCTCGCCGGCTTGAAGCCCTGGTCCCTGTCGGCGGTTCGGCCGTGCGCCCTGTGGTCGCGGTGACTCCTTCCGGGCGGCCTGCAACCTTTGTTCCCCTCGGTCCGTCATAGGTAGCGGTGGCCGGGCCCGCAGGCGGAGCGAAAGCCCCGCGCGCGGACGGGCCACGGCTCAGTCGCCCGCGGACGTCATCGCTCCCTTGCCCGCGGGCGGAGCCCTTCCGCGCGACGACCCGTCTACCGGAGCTGCCGAATGACACGCGCTGTCACGCTCATGGCGACCGCCCTCGCATCCTGCCTCCTCCTGCCGTTGGCTGGTACCCGAGCCCTCGCCCAATCCCAGCGGTCGGCCCCCCGTGTGCCGGCGCTGGAGCGCCCTGTCGCCAACCCCGTCGTGGTTTCGCCGGGCTTCCAGCGTGCCGTCACCCGCGGCAGCCGGACGATGACCGGCGCGCCCGGCCCCAGCTACTGGCAGCAGTGGTCCCGGTACGCGGTCAGCGCCCGGCTGGACGTGCCGGCGAAGCGACTCACCGGCACCACCCGCATCGTCTATCGCAACAACTCGCCGGACACGCTGCGGCGGCTCAACGTGCAGCTGATCCAGGACTTCCACCGCTCCGACGTGCCCCGGAGCTTCGGCGCCGAGATCACGGACGGGTACACGTTCACGCGCGTCGCGGCTGGCGGCCAGCAGCTTCAGGAGGTCCAGGGCGGTCAGCAGGGAGGCCCGGGCTACTCGAGGTTCTGGGGCTATCTCTCCATAGTCCCGCCGTCCCCGCTGGCGCCGCGGGACTCGGCCACGCTGGAGTTCGACTGGAGCTTCCGCATCGCGGCGAGTGGCGCCTCGGGCCGCATGGGATGGAATGGCGACAACTTCTTCTATCTGGCCTACTTCTACCCCCAGATGGCCGTGTACGACGACGTGGCGGGCTGGGAGACGGACCCGTTCACGGGGGTGGCCGAGTTCTATGGGGGCTTCGCCGACTACGACGTCACGCTCGACGTGCCGGAGGGTTGGCTGGTGGAGGGCACGGGGCGGCTGTTGAACGAGTCCGAGGTGCTGCCGGACCCGATCATCCAGCGGCTGCGGCAGGCCGAGGCGAGCGACACGGTGGTGCACGTCATCACGGAGCAGGATTGGGGCCCCGGTCGCTCCACGCGCCAGAGTGCCGACGGGCGCTTGCGCTGGCACTTCGCGGCCGACTCGGTCCGGGACGTGGCCTACTCCATCACGAGCGCCTCGCTGTGGGACGCGGTGCGGACCAGCGTGGGCGACCGCAACGGCGACGGCCGGCCCGAGTACTCGCGAGCCGAGGCCATCTTCCGTCCGGCCCACGGCCTGTGGCGGCAGGGCGCGCGCTACGCGCAGCACGCCATCGCGTTCCACTCGCGGAACCTGGGTGTGCCGTATCCGTATCCGCACGCCACGGCGGTGGAGGGCGACGGCATCATCGGGGGCGGGATGGAGTACCCGATGATGACGATGATCGGCGGCTTCGACCAGGCGAGCGACACAGCGCTGTACGGCGTGATCACGCACGAGCTGGCACACAACTGGGTGCCGATGATCGTCAACACCGACGAGCGGCGGCACGCGTGGATGGACGAGGGGACCACCAGCTTCAACGACGACCAGGCCTCGGCGGACTTCTACCCCGGCTACAGCACCGAGCCGGGCGAGTTCTCGACCTACATCAACCTGGCGCGCACCGGCGAAGAGGGCGCCCTGATGCGCTACTCCGACCATCTGAATACGCTCAACCACTACGGCGTCCACGCGTACCAGAAGCCCGCCTCGCTGCTCATCAGCCTGCGGGGCCTGCTCGGCCGGGATGCGTTCTACCGCGCCTACCGGGGCTATCTGCGCGCCTGGGCGTTCAAGCAGCCCAAGCCGTGGGACTTCTTCAACTCCTTCAACACCTCGAGCGGCCAGGACCTCTCCTGGTTCTGGCAGACGTGGTACTACGAGACGTGGACGCTCGACCAGTCCATCGCGAGCGTGACGGCGGGGCCGCGCGGCACGGAGATCGTGGTGCGGGACCTGGGCAACGCGCCGATGCCGGCGCGGCTCACGATCACGCTGGCCGGCGGGGACACTCTGCAGCGCGAGATCCCGGTGACCACGTGGCTGAGCGGAACGCGGACGGCGACGGTCACGGTGCCGCGGGGGCGGGAAGTGGTGCGGGCCGAGATCGACGCCCGGGGCGAGTTCCCGGACGTGAGGCGCAAGAACAACCTGTGGTCCAGGGAGGTCGATGCGCTTCCTCAGTCGCTGGCGCCGGCCGTCCGCGCCGATCTGGTTCGGATCCGGGGCCCTCTCCTCGCCCAGGGCTACCGGGCCGAGGGCGAGCCGATGAGCGGCGTGGTCCCCGGCCGCACCACGGAGGTCCGGACGCTGACTCTTCAGGGCGGCGTGCAGTACGCGATCCTCGCCGTCTGCGATGAACTGTGCGACGACGTGGACCTGCGGCTCCTGGATCCCTCGGGAAACGTGGTGGCCCGCGACACCCGCGACGACGATACGGCCGTGGTCCAGTTCACGGCTCCGGTCACGGGTGAGTACCGCCTCCAGGTGCCGGTGTTCATCTGCGGGGCGGAGAGGTGTGCCTGGGGGGGGCAAGTACTGAGGCGCTAGCTCCCGCTCGCAGCCGCGCGGCGGCGCGCAGGGGAGGGCGTTGGACAGGCCGGTCGGCGCACGGCATACTCTTCGGTCGTCGCTCCCGTCCGCGATCCATGGGGAAACGAGTCCCGGCCAGGCGCAGCATGAGCCTCACCTACAAGTGCGTGATTCTGGACCACGACGACACCGCGGTGGATGGGACCGCGCGCGTCCACTACCCGGCGCACGTGAGGGCGATGAGCATTCTGCGGCCGGGTGCGGAGCCGGTGGACCTCGACGGCTGGTTTCGCAAGAACTTCGACCCCGGGATACTGAGCTTCCTGAGGGATGAGCTCGGAATGAGCGAGGCCGAGCTGGAGCTGGAGCATGTCATCTGGCGCGAGTTCACGACTCGCGACCAGCCGCAGTTCTATCCCGGGCTCCTGGAGGCCCTGGCGGCATACCGGGCCCTGGGCGGCCGGATCGTGGTGGTCTCGCACTCCGAGTCGGACATCATCCTGGGCCACTATCGGCAGGCGGGTGGTCACCCGCCGCTGGAGCCGGACCTGGTCTTCGGCTGGGAGGCGGGAGAGGGACGGCGCAAGCCGAACCCGTTCCCGGTTCTCGAGACGCTGAGCCGGTTCGGGCTCGCGCCGCACGAGGTGGTGGTCGTCGACGACTTGAAGCCGGGAGTCGAGATGGCGAAGGCCGCGGGGGTCCCGGTGGCGGCCGCCGGCTGGGCGCACCAGATCCCCGAGATCCGCTCCTACATGAAAGCGCACTCCGTCGCATACCTGGAGACGACCGCCGCGTTCCGGGAGTTCATCCTGAGCTAGTGCCGCCTCCGCTCAGCCGCAGAGAGCGAGGACGGTCATCGCGATCGAGGCGATTTCGGCGGGCGGCTCCGCGGCGCAGGCGTGGCGCGGCGACCCGTGGCGGTCGCGGCATCGCCTTGACCGAGGGGTACGGCGCCGCTAGGTTTGCCGCAACGACGCGGGGTGGAGCAGCCTGGTAGCTCGTCGGGCTCATAACCCGAAGGTCGCGGGTTCAAATCCCGCCCCCGCTACTGCGACGGCCGGTCCTCCAGGGCCGGCCGTATGTTGTTGGGGGGGGGCGGCGTGGGATCTGACGGCTGACGGCTGACGGCTGGTGCCGGACGGCCGCCGTCGGGGCAGGGTAGCTCAGGTGGTTAGAGCACGGCACTCATAATGCCGGTGTCGCGGGTTCGAGTCCCGCCCCTGCTATTCTCCTGAACTGCCGCGGGCCGCCTTCGTGGCGGCCCGCAGTGCGTTGGGGGACCGCACGACCCGGCGGCCCGGGCCTTCGGCACCGCCCGCCGTCGCGCCTCGAAGCCGAGCTGATCCTCGAGTTCTCCGCGAACAGCCAGGCCTTCGTCCCGCCTGGCGCCGTTTCGAGGGCTCTTTCGGTCGATCGCTCTTGGGTGCGGCCCGAACGGCTCCGCCGGGACTGAGGTCCGGAGCCTCGGTCTTGCGCGATCCCGCGCCGGTTCATATAGGCTACTGGCGGTGACGTGGAGCAGCCCATGACGGCGCGCGCAGCCGGAGGTAGAGGTTCCGCCGCGGTGGTGGTGTGCGGCGACGCCGCTCAGCTCGACGCGCTCTCGCGGTTGCGGCGCGAGGCCGGCCTCGACCCGCGCCCGTTCGCCGCTGCGGAGGCCGCGCCGGCGGCCATGGACGGCGCCGGCTTCGACATGCGCTTCGCCGAGAAGCTGTTCGTCCCGTTCCAGCGCCTGCACAGCGCCGACGAGTACGGGGGAACCGGTGTCGGGCTCGCGATCGTCAAGAGCATCGTCGGCAAGCACGGCGGCCGCGTGCGGGCCGACCCCGCTCCGGGCCGGGGCGCCTCGTTCTTCTTCACTCTGGGGGAGGAGGCTCCCGATGCCTGAGCGGGAAGTCGATCTCCTCCTCGTGGAGGACACGCCCACCGACGCGGCCCTGGCGCTCCGCGTTCTCAGCAGGCACCTCCCGTCCGCCCGCGTCGCCCTCGTTCAGGACGGTGCCGAGGCGCTGGACTACCTGATGTGCCGCGGGGAGGATGACACGAGCCGCGCCGAGCGGCTCCCCAGGGTCGTGGTCCTGGACCTCAAGCTCCCCAAGCTGGATGGCGCGGAGGTACTGCGCCGGCTCCGCGCGGACCCGGCGACGCGACCGCTTCCCGTGGTGGTGTTCACGTCCTCCCAGGAGAGCCGCGACATCCAGGAGAGCCTCTCTGCCGGGGCCAGCAGCTACGTAGTCAAGCCCGTGGACGCCGACGACTTCAGCCGGGCGGTGCGCGAGATCGGCTCCTACTGGCTGTCGCTGACCGAGCCGCCGCCGAGCAGCAGGCTCCGCGCCCCCCCATCCTGACGCGCTCCGGTGTGCCTGCCTCCCGCGGGCCGCGTCCCGGCGTCCCCGTCCCGCGGCGCTGCACTCGGCGCTAGGTTTCAGGACCAGCGCCAGCCCGGACGGAGAGTCGCCGCCGATGTCGCTCTGCACCTTCGATGCTCACGAGACCGAGCGCCTGCGGGCCCTGGAGGGTCTTCCGCCGGCGTCGTTCCGCACGACCTGCTTCTCGAACGGTCGCACGCTTGGCGAGCGCCTGCCGGGCGTCCGCGTCGTCTCGCTCGCCCGTGAGCGGCCGACGCTGCGGCAGTGCCTCGAGCGGATTCCGAGCGCCGGGCCGACTGCGGGCCCGGAGGGCGGAAGCGGCGCGTGACCACCGGACTGGTCCTCGACGTCCGCCGGTTCTCCATCCACGACGGTCCGGGGATCCGCACGACCGTGTTCCTCAAGGGGTGCGCGCTCTCGTGCCGGTGGTGCCACAACCCCGAGAGCCAGTCGCGCGGCGCCGAGGCGCTGGTCCGGCTGGGGCGCTGCATCCGCTGCGGCGCCTGCGTGGAGGCGTGCGAGCACGGCGCCGTCTCCTGGGAGGAGGGTGGGCCGGTCACCGACCGCGCGGACTGCGCCGCCTGCGGCGCGTGCGCCGCGGTCTGCTACGCCGAAGCCCGCGAGATCGCCGGCCGGGAGATGACGGTCGGTGAGGTGCTGGCCGAGGTTGAGAGGGACCTGCCCTTCTACCTGGAATCGGGCGGCGGCGTCACTCTCTCCGGCGGCGAGCCGCTGCTCCAGCCCGAGTTCGCGGCCGCCCTCCTGCGGGCCGCGAAGGGTCGGGGCATCCACACCGCCCTCGACACTTGCGGCCACGCGCCGTGGGAAGTGCTCGACCGCCTCCGCGACGCTGTGGACCTGTTCCTCTACGACCTCAAGCTGATGGACGACGAGCGGCACCGGCGCTTCACCGGCGTTCCGGTGGCCGCGATTCTCGACAATCTCCGGGCTCTCAGCGCCGCGGGGCACGCCATAGTGCTGCGGGTTCCCGTCATTCCCGGCGTCAACGACGACGACGCGAACCTCGACGCGCTGGCCGACTGCGCGTCCGGGCTGCCGCACCTTGCGGGAGTGGACCTGCTCCCCTATCACCACATCGGAATGGAGAAGTACGCGCGGCTGGACCGCAGCTACGCGCTGCCCGACACCCGCCCCCCTTCGCTCGAGAGGATGGACGCGGTGGCGGACCGCCTCGCGGGGCGCGGGCTGCCGGTGGGGAGGCGACGCTGACCATGATGACCGAGCGGGTGGCCCGCCTGAGGCGGGAGAGCCTGGACGCCAGGCCCGCGATCTCCACCGAGCGCGCGGAGCTGATGACCGCCTTCTACCGCGCCAACGACGGCCGGCACTCGGCCCCGATGATGCGGGCGCTTGCCTTCCGCCACCTCATGGAGCACAAGACCGTCTGGCTCGGCGAGGGCGAGCTGATCGTCGGCGAGAAGGGCCCCGCGCCGAAGGCGACGCCGACCTATCCGGAGCTGTGCTGCCACAGCCTCCAGGACCTGGATATCCTGGACCGGCGCGACAAGATCCCGTTCGCCGTGAGCCCGGAGGCGCGCGGCGTCTACGAGCGCGAGATCATCCCGTTCTGGCGCGGCCGAGCCATGCGCGACCACCTGTTCGCCGCGATGACGGACGAATGGAAGGCCGCGTACGAGGCCGGCGTGTTCACCGAGTTCATGGAGCAGCGGGCGCCGGGGCACACCGTGCTCGACGGGAAGATCTACCGCAAGGGCTTCCTGGACTTCGGCGAGGATGTCCGGCGCGGCCTGGCGCGCCTGGACTTCCTCGCCGACCCGGACGCGCACGCGAAGCGGCAGGAGCTCGAGGCGATGCTGGTGTGTGTGGAGGCGCTGATCCGGTTCGCCGAGCGGCACGCCGAGGTGGCGCGCGAGCGCGCGGCCGCCGAGCGGGACCCCGGGCGCCGCGCCGAGCTGGAGCGCATCGCGGCGGTGTGCTCCCGGGTGCCGGCGCACGCGCCGCGCGACTTCTGGGAGGCGATCCAGTACTACTGGTTCGTCCACCTCGGCGTGACGACGGAGCTCAACACCTGGGACGCGTTCAGTCCCGGGCGGCTCGACCAGCATCTGGAGCCGTTCTACCGCCGGGGCCTCGAGGAGGGCACGCTCACGCGCGAGGGCGCGGAAGAGCTGCTCCAGTGCCTGTGGATCAAGTTCAACAACCAGCCCGCGCCCCCCAAGGTCGGCGTCACCGCCGCCGAGAGCGGGACCTATACGGACTTCGCCCAGATCAACCTGGGCGGTCTCACGCCGCAGGGCGGCGACGGGGTCAGCCCGGTCACATTCCTGCTCCTGGACGTGGTGCAGGAGATGCGCCTCCTCCAGCCCAGCGCCTCGATCCAGGTCAGCGAGAAGAACGGCGACGACTTCGTGCACCGGGCGGCGCAGATCATCGGCACCGGCTTCGGCCAGCCGTCGGTGTTCAACGCGGACCTGATCGTCCGGGAGCTGACCCGCCAGGGCAAGTCGCTGGAGGACGCCCGCTGCGGCGGCTCCAGCGGGTGCGTCGAAGTGGGCGCATTCGGCAAGGAGAACTACAACCTCACCGGCTACTTCAACCTGCCGAAGGCGCTGGAGATCGCGTTGCACGGCGGCGTGGACCCGTGCACCGGACGGCAGATCGGAGTGGCGACGGGCGATCCGCGGACCTTCGGAAGCTTCGACGAGCTGTTCGCTGCGTTCCACAGGCAGGTCCGGCACTTCGTCGAGGTGAAGGTGCGCGGCAACTGCGTCGTGGAGCGGCTCTACGCCGAGCGGATGCCGGCGCCGTTCCTGTCGCTGCTCACCGACGACTGCATCGCCCGGGGCCGGGACTACCACGACGGCGGCGCGCGCTACAACACGAGCTACATCCAGGGCGTCGGGATGGGCACCATGACCGATGCCCTCACGGCGATACGGTGCCACGTCTTCGAGCGGAGGACCCTGGCGATGGACGCGCTGCTGCGCGCCCTGGCGGGGGACTTCGGGGGCCAGGAGCGGCTGCGTCAGATGCTGCTCAACAAGACGCCGCGCTACGGGAACGACGACGACTACGCCGACGCGGTGATGGTGCGCGTGTTCGAGGCGTACTTCGACTCCGTGGACGGGCGGCCCAACACCAGGGGCGGCCGCTACGCCATCAACCTCCTGCCCACGACCGTGCACGTGTACTTCGGCTCGGTCATCGGCGCGACTCCCGACGGTCGGCGCGCCGGCCAGCCGCTGTCGGAGGGCGTCTCGCCGGTGCAGGGTGCCGACCGCCACGGCCCGACGGCGGTCCTGAAGAGCGTGGCGAAGATGGACCACGCCCGCACCGGCGGCACACTCCTGAACCTCAAGTTCACGCCGGCGCTGCTCGCGGACGAGACCGGGCTGGCGGCCCTGGTGAAGCTGGTGCGCACCTACTTCCGGCTGGGCGGGCACCACGTGCAGTTCAACGTGGTGGACGCCGGCACGCTGCGCGACGCGCAGGCGCATCCGGAGCTGCACCGCGACCTGATCGTGCGGGTGGCGGGCTACAGCGACTACTTCTGCGACCTCGGCAGATCGCTGCAGGAGGAGATCATCGCGCGCACGGAGCACGCCGCGGCGTAGGCCCCGCGCCCGTCCCCTGCGGAGCGGCGGGCGTGACACAGGTCACGTGCGGCTCTGCGCGGAACTCACCGCATCGAATGGGTCGCCGCAGTAGACTGCGCGCCATCCGGCACCGCACGAACCCTGGCGGAGGATCGGCACCTATGCTGACGCGCCTTCGAGCCCTGGTGGCCACGGCTGTCCTGACCGTCGGCGTCGCGGCGTGCGGCTCCGACACCGGCACGACCGGGCAGCTGGAGGTGCGGCTGACCGACGCGCCGGGCGACTACGTCCAGGGCGCCACCGTTTGGATCTCCAGCATCTACTTGATCGGCGGTGCGGACACCGCTGGGACGCGGTACGAAGTCACAGCCACGCCTCAGTCGTACGACCTGATGGCGTTGCAGAACGGGGCCACCGCGGCTCTTGGCACCGGCACGATTCCGGTCGGGGACTACACGCAGATGCGCATGGTGGTGGATTCGGCGCGGGTGGCGCTGAGGCCCGGTGTCACCATCGGCGGCGCGAGCACGGTGTCGCTGCAGACGCCGAGCGCGCAGCGGACGGGAATCAAGGTCGACTTCTCGGATCCGCTCCACGTCGCGCCCGGGCGGACCATCCTCATCGTGGACTTCGACGTAGCCCGCAACTTCGTGTTCCAGGGTCCGAGGGGCAGCCCGACCGGCGTGAGCTTCAAGCCCGTGCTGCACGCGGTCGTGACCGACGTAGCTGCGTCCATCGCGGGAACCGTCGGTCCGGCCGCGGCGGCGGCCGCCAAGCCGATGGTGTTCGCGATCGCGAACGGCGACACCGTGTCCAGCGCGGCTGCGGATTCGGCCACGGGCGCGTACCTCCTCCGCTATCTCGATCCGCGCGTCTCTCCGTTCGAGGTGGTCGTGGTGGCCGCCGGCTACCAGACCCAGAGCCGCGGTGTGGCGGTACGCAACTCCCAGGACACCACCGGAGTCGACTTCACTCTTGTGCCGTGACGAGCGGCCGAGGGGCCGGCATCCCGCCGCGGCGCCTGCTCGCACCGCTTGGCTCGGCGAGGGGCCCCTTGGGGCCCTTTCGTCTTGGGGCGGCGCTCCACAGCTTTCGGCTTTCACGGCCGGCAAGCCGGCCCAAGTCGGAGGTGGATGGTGCGCATCGAGGGAGTTCCGTTCGCGACGGTGGACTGGGACCGCGTGCCGGAGGTGGAGCACCCGGGCGAGACGGGGAAGGCGTTCTGGCGCACCGTCGAGGCGGGCGGCATCCGCGTGCGGAAGGTCAGGTACTCGCCCGGCTACAAGGCGGACCACTGGTGCTCCAAGGGCCACGTGCTCCTGATCCTCGAGGGCGAGATGATCACGGAACTGAAGGACGGCTCGTCCGTGGCGATGAAGACCGGCATGAGCTACCAGGTGGCCGACGACATGATGCCGCACCGCTCTGTGACCGCCGGCGGCGCGCTCCTGTTCATCGTGGACTGACCGCCAGCGAGGGGGGAGGCTGATGACCGACGAAACGGAGCCGGCGGGCGCCTCCGCCCTTCACGAGTGGATCGGCGAGTTCCGCGGGGCCGTGACCGTCTGCGACCCCGACGGCGTCGTGCTCGCGATGAACGACGCTGCCGCTCTGGTGTTCGAGACCGACGGCGGCCGGGCGCTGATTGGGAGGAGCATTCTCGACTGCCACCCTGAGCCCGCGCGCACCAAGGTCCGCGAGATGCTGGCGACGCAGCGGCCCAACGTCTACACGATTGAGAAGCGCGGCGTGAAGAAGCTGATCTACCAGGTGCCGTGGCACCGGGGCGGCGCCTGCGCCGGGTTCGTGGAGCTGAGCTTCGAGATCCCCTTCCAGATGCCGCATTTCGTCAGGGCGGGGTAGCCCGCAAGGAGGCAACCGTGGGTGTGACGATGCGCTCGTGCGCCGCCGTCGCCGTGCTGGCTGTCGCGACGACCAGCATGGGGCTGACGCAGGAGAAGAAGGACGACGCCGGAGGGAGCCCGCGCCACGGACTCTACGTCACCGCCGGGCTGGGCGCCGGGTCGGTGGGCTTCGAGTGCTCGGTGTGCGACTCGGACGACCGCACGGGCGGCGCCACCGGCTACATCGGGCTCGGCGGCACGCTCAGCCCCCACTGGCGGCTCGGCGGGGAGATGAACGTGTGGGGGCGGAGCGAGAGCGGGGTGGACCGCGTGGCGGCAGCGGTCCAGCTCGTTGCCGCCTGGTATCCGAGTCGCACCGGCGGGTTCTTCCTCAAGGCCGGCGTCGGCGCTCTGGCGTATTCCGAAGACGGGCTTGTCGAGGTCACGACCTCTGGAGGCAGCTTCTCGCTCGGCGTTGGCTACGATGCCAGGATCGGTCGCTCGCTGGCGGTGACTCCCTTCATCAACTCGATCGTGACGTCGAAGTCCACTCTTGAGATCAACCACGTCAGGCTGAACGACGTCGAGGTCAACCCGAGCCTCGTCCAGATCGGCCTGGCGCTGTCGCTGCTGTGATGCGCCCGC
>Ga0316628_100002906_pt1 | contig 12963 bp, 14 predicted proteins | sample OWC_Aug_M2_C1_D5_FD_207648 | JGI IMG/M metagenome (GOLD analysis project Ga0316628, IMG submission 207648) | Wetland soil microbial communities from Old Woman Creek delta, Ohio, United States - OWC_Aug_M2_C1_D5_C | ecosystem: Environmental > Terrestrial > Soil > Wetlands | place: USA: Ohio...
TTGCGAGCATGGGCTTCTGGCGCCTTGAACACCTGCATAAAGCTTTTGATGAACTGCTCAGTGTCAACCCCTGCCTTGAGAGTGCCACTGTAAACGACCTTATGGTTGTTATTCACACACCGTCTCCCTTAAGTCCCCTTTTTTTAAGATGACGGCTTGCTTGCCATCTGGTTGGGGATTGATAAATGTTGTTCTTATATAATTTAATTATTTATTACTTATTGGTTGTTAGTCCATACCCTGTTTAAGAGGTCCATCCGGTTACGCTCGTTAGCGTTCTTCCCCTGCGAAAGCCAAGTAGTCATGATGAATCATCAACATCCTGTAGTAGACCACACCCGCTTGAGGCAGGCCAGTCTTTCATCCCCACTCCATGAAAGCGTGATACGTATTTGGTTGCGCTTATATCCGCCACTTAATCGACATCCTTCTGCCATACTGTAGAGATTACTGATGGAGTGCTCATGAATCTACCGTACCATCTTCTTCCTGCCTGGCTGCATTGGTTGGCTACGCTTCTGCTCCTTCTGCTCCTTACCAAGGCAGTACGCAATGGCGCCTGGCGACGTTTTCAGGATCGGGAACTGCTGAATGTTTTCCTGGGAAGTTGTGTGTTCCTGCTGGTGATCTGGAATCTCAAGGCTGGCATCAAGCCGGGACTGACCTTCCACCTGCTTGGCTCCCCCCTTTTCATGCTCATGTATGGCTGGGAGATTGCCTTTGTTGCGATCTGTGTGGTTCTTACCGGCGGTACTCTATACGGAGCTTTTGAGTGGCAGGCCTATGCGATCAACGTCCTCGTCATGGGGGCGATTCCAGTCTTATTCAGCCACACTGTGTATCGGCTGTCCGTTTGGTATTTGCCCCATCATTTCTTTGTCTACGTATTGTTCAATGGCTTTTTCTGCGCTGGACTCGCGATGGCACTTACTGTGTCCACCTCTTCACTCCTGATAGTTCTACTGGGGCCGTATAGTTTGACTACCGTCGTGCATGACTATCTTTCCCTCACCCCCTTTATGATCTTTGGAGAGGGCTTTATAACCGGCATGCTGGTCACTAGTATGGCGTTAATGAAACCAAACTGGTTGATCACCTTCGACGAACAGCGTTATATCTCCGGGAAATAGTCACTGCCTGTTTGACACCAGGCTGCCATGGACAAAGGTTGTTGTAATGACAATTATTTCTTGGCTTGTTCGGTTACGAATGATTCACTGCACAAGTTCCAGCATAGGAATAACGTTAAATATAATTTCATAGAGACTTAGTAACGGCATTGACCCTGACTTGCCAAATTCAAGGCCATCACTTACCAGTGATACCCGAAGCGCAACATGGAAAAATTGATGCCCGGATTGGGTTGCGCCAAATCAGCATTGGAGAGATGCTCAACCCGCCAGGCAAACTCCAATTGTTCACGACTACCGAAGCGAATACCGACTCCAACATGGGTGCCAAACTGAAAAGAGCTTCCAAGGTCACGGTTACCGATATATATTGTCGAGAGGAGGTGAACACCCAGGCCAGCTTCCATATAGGGTCTCCCCCCCCATGCCCATGCCTTATCACGTTCAACTCGGATGTTTGGGGTGATGCCTAGCTCAAACAGATCGTCCACGCCTTCTTTGTTCTTATACAGATACCAATAGCTGAGGTTGGCCTCCCAGTAGTGGTACCAAGACCAGCCATTGTTCTCTGGGGTGCGTCGATTATCACTCAACGAGAAGCTGAACCGCAGCAGTCTGGTGTCTGCCAGCCCGTAACCTGAATCGACGGATACGCCGTTTACCGCCGCTGCCCGTTCTATCGGAAGCAAAGCACACAGCAGGATGCCGACTCCCCATGAAGTGACAGGGCGTATTCTTGATATTGCTGCCGAGTATGTACGCACAGAAATGGCTTTCCTGAAGGCGATTCCATGGATAACAGGTTTAGACCGATTCGCAGGGAATTACACCTTTCCACTTACTTTCTTTAGCCATTTCTCTGGTAGGTGGACTATTGATGATTGTTATTCTCTAAACTTGCGCTAGTTTTTTTAGAGAGACGAGGTGTTCTTGCGTCGTTTAGACGGGAGATTTTCTTCTTGCAGGTAGCATTGTCGACGCAAATGAGACCTAATAACGTGGTTACCAGCTCCCCCTGAGGTGTACGCGGTGACGCGTCAAGACAGACAGCGTTAAACAGGATGAGGATTTACCATTCGCTTGCAGCCGTCTAAGTTTTTGGGTCTCTAACGGATGTCGAAGCAATAAATTAACAGAGGTATTGCCATGAGTGACCATGTATACAAAATGATTGAGATTGTTGGAACCTCAACAAAGAGCTCAGATAATGCTATCGAAACCGCGATCTCGAAAGCAAGCAAGACTCTCCATAATATCGACTGGTTCGAAGTGCAGGAAATTCGCGGTAAAATCGTCAGCGGTAAGGTGGACCACTATCAGGTGAAGCTAAAGGTGGGATTCCGACTTGATTGATTGCAGGTAACGTTTGCAGTACGTGACAAACAACAAGGGGACCCTTTTTGTCTTGCAGAAGAAGCAATGACTTACGTCAGTTTTTAGCGAATATGAACCACGGGGAAGGCGTCACGGTTAAACAAGTTCAATCCTCGCTAACCGTGACCTGTTCTGTGACAGCAAGACCGAAGTTACCGAATCAATTCTCCACTACAGCCTTTTGGATGAGAGGGAGCAGTGGCTGTGGCAGGTTGATGCCCCCGGAAAGGGCGAATTGCTGCGCACGACTGGACATCTTTTTCCAGGTCTTGCGGATGATGTCGAGCCACTTGGCTTCATCATATTCAGGATGCTTGACAGCGAACTCCAGCATGTAATGCTCGATGAACACCAGGCCGGCCACATCCTCCAGCAATTGGGTGTCGGGATTTATCTTGAGTGCGCGCTTTCCCACCGCCTGCTTAACACGTTCGATTACATCTTCACCATAGCCGGCACGCATCAGTAACGACGCCACGGTCTCTGCATGAAACTTGTATAGTCCGGTACGCCATTGATGGTAACCCTGGCGGTCCATCGGAAAGGCGTTACGGGGTGATTTCCATCGTTGTATATGCTGTGCGCGGATCGCCAGCCTCTGGGCCTCATCGGCCTCTGGAGCATAGCGTTGTTGCATAGCGGACATGCGATGTGAATAAAGAAGCTCTTTCGGCCAAATCTTACTACCCTCTGTTTCTGTGTTTGGATCTTCGGCATTTGCGTCGTCGATGAGTTTAATCGCTTGTTCGAAAATTTGAGAGTATTGCGACATCAGCGGCTCCTTGGATTCATCTCGATACAAGATTTTACAAATTTACCAACGGTGTTGCCTGGATACATCCAGTGTACGCACTTTGCACTCGACAGAGAATAATCTCGCAAGGGTGATCACGAGGTGATTAGATGAAGCTGCAGATGATGGGCAATTATTCCAGGAAACGCCCGCAGCCGGACAGTTAATTACGTCCAGCCTTCTCGGTTTTGTGTTAAGCGCGCATTAGCCAAGCAGTCAGGGATCACCGTCTGTTCTTATTATTGCGTTACCTCTCCATAATCCTTGCAATAATAAAAGTCTCCGGCTCCAACGTGATCGACTTTGATGCCTGAGATTTTCTCTTTACCAATCTTCCCAAAGTCCCATTTGTTTGTCTTGTTATTGTAATGCGTATACTTTGCTTCGATGAAATAGACATGTAATGAATAATTTCCCGGAAACGAATAGGTAAGCCCCATCAGTTGTGCTGGCGGCTTGGTCACAGCGACTCGATCTTTATATTTAAACGCAAAGTCATGCTCAAGCCCGCCCAACGGCGATCCAATATATCTGCTGAAGTCGGTGGTCATGAAATATTTGTCGACATCACTCATGCGTTCAACAGACATACCCGTTTTGGAGCCACCCACACAGGTGGACGCCTTTTTGTCAGAACAGGATGCTAACGAAACGCAGATGGCGCAAAAAACTACAACTGAAGTTATTCTCATCTTCGTCCCTCCTGTGAAGTGAAAATTTCAGGCACTTTCACCTGTAAACACCCTCTTTTCCTTAAGACCACTCACCATGAGATTAAGTATTACAGAAATTGACCGACAGCTAATGAAAAAGTGACAAATAATTGGCGCTTAAAGACAGGAACCCGAGATTTGTGAGCCATGTCAGTTACAATTGTGATCGTGTACGTCGATCCATGAAACGCGGTGAAGAGGGTGCTAAGTGATCACCCCATCGCGGCTTTCTATACCAAGGTAATACGCGAGGCTGGCGAGCGCCACCCTCCCCTCACTGTTGCCACATCCCTTATAGCCAACCACGACGCTTGAAGTACCAGTAGGGTGCTATGCCCGAGAGCAGCATCAGCCCGAGGGCCCACGGGTAACCCAGCTTCCAGTGCAGTTCGGGGATCAGATCGAAGTTCATCCCGTAGATACTGGCGATCATGGTCGGCGGCAGAAACACCACTGCGGCAATGGAGAAGATCTTGATGATCTTGTTCTGCGCGATGTTGATGAAGCCCTGGGCCGCATCCATCAAGAAGTTGATCTTGTCGAACATGAAGCTGTTGTGCGGCAGCAGCGATTCGATATCACGCAGCAGCTCACGAGCCCTCTCGGCCTGCTCGGGGTTCAGACGCCCGCGGCGCAGCAAAAAGGTCAGGGCGCGCTGGGTGTCCATCAGACACAGACGCACCTTGCCGCTGGTGTCCTCATGGCGGGCCAGGGCGTCGAGAGCATCCGCCATATCCGCATCGGAGACCTCCAGCACCATGGTGGTCACTGCCTCAAGACCGGTATAGACCTCCTCGATGGTGTCGGCGAGGTCGTCGATCTTGATCTCGAACAGGCTGAGGATGGTACAGACCGGATCGCTGGCGATGGTGCGATCGTGACGGGCACGCATGCGCAGCAAGCGAAAGGCCGGAATCTCCCGCTCTCTCAGGGTAAAGAGGCGGTCGCCACTGAGGGTAAAGGCCACACTGGTATTACGGGCACGGCCATCGACGTCGTGCAGAAACAGTGAATGGATGTGCAGACCAGCCTCGTCCTCGTAGGAGCGGGCACTGGCCTCGATCTCCTCGACATCCTCAGTATCCGGCAGCTCCTGGCGATAATAGGAGGTCACCGCCGCACGTTCCTCATCGGTAGGGTCGACCAGGTCGAGCCATGAAGCCCCGGTCAGGCAACCGGGATCCCGGGGGGTATCGACCGGTATGGGGCGGCCATCTTCAAAAATAAAAGTATTAAGCATGACATCCCTCCGACTCGTGGCCGCGCATTTTAGACCATTCAGGAGTTGATGCGAAGAAATGGGAACAGAGAGAATAAATTTTCTGGGCAGCGTCAGCGCCGAGGGATACCTGGACCAGCCCTCCTCCAGTACCTGGATTTCGCCACCGGCAAGAGGCTCTTTTCGCCCCAGAGGAGAAGCGATCTATCAGGTCCTGCAACTCGGCGACTTTTTCGGACTGAACGGAAATGGAACACCTGCACCGGAGCTATTTCGGTAATCGACCGCGATCTCTCCCGAGTTTTTATAGCACCTTACTGACAGTTCGGCACTTTACCCTGCGCACGCGCTTGTTCATATACCGGCATCGCCTTGGGCATCCGGTTCTCCAGGTCCTTGATGCGCTGACTTGAAGCCGGGTGGGTAGAAAGAAATGCCGGTCCGCCGTTGCCCGACGCGGCTATCATGTTCTTCCACAGATCAACGCTGGCGCGCGGGTCAAAACCTGCCTTGGCCATCAGATCGAGTCCCAACAAATCCGCTTCTGACTCCTGGGTCCGTGAGAAAGGCAGGATGACACCCACCTGGGCACCCAGTCCCAACAGTGCCATCAGGTTCGACTTGTCCTGGCTGGCTCCACCCGCCATCGCTTGTACCAATTCGAGCCCTGTTTGTGTCGCGTAGGCAGTGGAAACACGTTCATTGCCGTGCCTGGCCAGCACGTGTGCCACTTCATGGCTTATCACGGTCGCCAGCTGGTCCTGGTTCTTGGCCACCTTGAGCAAGCCGGTATAGACACCGATCTTGCCGCCAGGCAACGCAAAGGCATTGACGTCGTCCTTGTTAAATACCGTCACCTCCCACTCCTTGGGGCCTTTCTCTGCCACAGCCGTGACCGCCTTGGCCACGCAGGTAACGTATCTGTTCTCGACGGCATCGGTGGAAGGTGGCGTCTCCTGCTTGGCCTGGGCATAGGCAGCCACCCCCATCTGATCCAACTGATCGTCGGGGAAGAAAACCAATTGCTTGCGCCCCAACGGTGACGTGGCGCACGCAGCCAGCACCACGGCGAACACGAAAATGAGCATAGAGCGATGCATCTGATTTCCTCCCTGAGCGAACTTCAGGTTAAGGACAAACCGTGTAGACTTTCGACTTAATGATGATAAAAGGTAGCTGCCTGTCCACCGCGTTGCAATGCGGCAGGCACCTGGGCGAAAATCGAAGGGAGATCAGTCGTTCTCCGTTTTGCCGCTTACTCGTAATTCAGGTTATCGATCAGCGCATTGAGCCGCCGCTGTTCAGCGCCCTCCTCTATTTGCCCGGACTTGACGGCAGTAGCGGCTTTGATCCTGTCGATGTAGTTGCTGACACATTGCTTGATGGTCTTTTTCATCAGTTCCAGGTGCGGCGCTATCTCATCCTGGGTTCTTACCCAAGTCTCGACATAGAGCCCTTCACTCTCATCGATGCGCGCCGGATATTGAGATTTGGCTAACAGCAGATTGAAATCCGAACACCACTCGGTGGGCGCCTTATGGGAGAGTTTGAAATAGAGATTGATATACGGCTCTTTCAGGATGCGCGGGCGGCGCGTCTCGTCTATGCCGGTAATCCGGATGTCACTGATACCTTCCACCAATTTTCTCCTGTTGCGGTTTGAGTGCAGGATTGCAGTCAATACCTGACCATATGCGCATACTGTCAGCGACGTTATAAGTCTTTCTCTAGGTGAGATGACGTTCCACGCTGCAGCGTCTCTCAGTGAGGCATTCGCTACCGCCCATCTCATAATCGCGGCATATCTGTGGACGCTGTGCATAGATGGTGCAACGTAGCGTGGCGCGATCCAGGCCAGCACACCATCCATCGGCAAGGCGGCGCATCACCTGGCCGCCCCAGTCACTCCATTCCAGCAAGCGTGCAGGCAGGGGATTGTCATTGATCAACAACACCTGCAAGCGACAACATGCCGCGTCGCAGGAACCACAATCGACCCTGTTTTCAGATGTCTCGTCCCCTATGGAGATGGTTTCAACCTTGACCTTATAGCCAGGCATGGCGCGTCAACTGCATTGTCATACCTTGGAATTATTCCGTTCTGGAAGGCAAGATGCACCGCAGAAGCCCACCACAAAACCGGGGAAGCATTTCGTAACAGAGAAAATGTTGAAGAACCACAACGGTGTCCTGCAACAGACGGACGTTACAGTCGCCAACAGCTGGAGGGGGCGAAAAAAAGAAGCCCCGCGTGAGCGGGGCCTCTTTGTACAACCGGGTGTTAACGGTGCTTACTGCGCAACAACGTTGGTTGCGCTCGGGCCCTTCTGGCCGCGTTCGGTATCGAACGTGACCGCCTGGCCTTCCGCCAGGGTCTTGAAACCGGTGCCGCGAATGGCGCTGTGATGCACGAACACATCGGCGCTGCCATCAGAAGGAGAGATAAAGCCAAAACCCTTGGCTTCGTTGAACCACTTAACTGTACCTGTAGCCATGCTAGTTACCTTTAGAAAATGAATGAAACAACCACGTTTAGCACGCAGATTAAAGCTGATAATTTACGGGAGGATTGCTGAACGAGACTGCAAGGAACTGCCGGAACTACACGCGAGAAACTGCTTACTGAGGAACACTCTATACCAATCAGCGGCGCATAGCTATCGATATCTCATATATTTTTCAAACAAGCCTCCAACAGCGCATACCCATACGGATTGAAGGGTGTCACTGTTGACTGCCCCTCTTCCAGATAACGGGGGTTTGAGGAGAGAGGCGCTGAGATATTCCCCAGCAGCCTGTTATCACATCGTTCTCAACTATCGACGCACCCACTGGCAAAAGTCTGGCTTCTTTCAAGCTGCTCCAGCCAAAGAGATACCCACCTGTTCTGGGTCCTCGAGCTCGGTTATCCGCATGGCACCATGGGAAAAGCGCTGCTAACCTTGTTCAAATCTATTAGGCCGTCTGGACTGGCAAAGAAAACCTGGATGTGGCAATCCCTATCAATTATGGAGATGCACCACATGTCAAACACACGAATTGCTGAAGGGTTCGTAACTCTGATACTGGCAGCCGTGCTGGCCTCGCTCCATGGGTGTGCTGGACCGGCCAAACCAGAAGCCAAGGCGGGGACGTATGAGGGCCCACCGACCACCATTGGTGGCGGACAGGCCAGAATGTTCGTGACCCTCGATAGCGAGGGCAAGCCGACCACCATCGGCGTGAGGATGAATGATGCTGCGTTGACGGGCCTGCCAACAACACACCCGTACGACACCGCCGGCGTAGAATACCGCGTGGACCTGCCGAAAGAGGCTGCCATGACGGGTTATGACCACTTCACCGTGAACTGGAATCCCATGGGACACATCCCACCGGGCGTCTACGATTCACCGCATTTTGATTTTCACTTCTACCTGCTCAGCCCCACAGAGCGTTACCGGATATCGTTGGAAGGTGAGGATCGCGCCCGGGCCCAAAAACAGCCGTCGCCAAAATTCATGCCTGAGGGCTACATACTGCCAGAAGGGACTGCCGAGCCACGCATGGGCGCACATGCGATCGATCCCAGCGGACCCGAGTTCAACCATCAGCCATTTACGAAAACATTTATTTACGGTTTCTATGACGGGCGCATGATTTTCGTCGAGCCCATGATCACCAAAGCCTTCCTTGAGACCAAGACAACCCTAACGGACAACGTTAAGCTTCCGCAGAGCTACCAGGTACACGCGTACTATCCAACAAAATACCGTGTGGGCTACGATCCCGTGAGAAAGGAGCACGTAGTCGCACTGGAAGGGCTTGTATACCGGTAGCCCACATACGGGAACGACAGACCCCGGCATGCAAGGGTCGGCACTCCCGGCCTCCGCCCTACCATATTTGCGATCGACCTCGCTTCACCTAACATCCCCCGAAAGGAGAGAGAGGTTCATTACTCTCTTGATTATTAGCCGTCTAATTTGTTGCAGCAATTTGGACGTTATGCTGGGATATTTGCCGGATTGAATGTTGAAACGTAATGGAGAAGTGATGCATCGATTACTCATGATGGTGATGCTGCTGTGCGGCATGGGCACGGTGCAAGCCGAAGGCGGACTGGACATCTATTTTGTGCGCCATGCCGAGACACTAGCGAATGCGACTGGCGTGAACAACAATGACAACAGCAATATTTTCTCCAAAACGGGCGATGAGCAGGTGAGCGCACTGACCGACAAGCTGAAGCCGTTGCACTTCGACGCAATCCTGGTCAGCCCGGTCCCGCGCGCGATCAACACCATTCTGCCCTATCTGAAGGAGACCGGGCAGAAAGGCGAGATCTGGCCGGAGATTGCCGAATGCTGCTGGCAGCAGGTGCGCGACAACATCACACCAGGAAATCTGGTGATCAGTGAGACTATACAGCTGAATGCCGAGCAGACGCTGTATTTCACCTTCCGCGACACGAACTCGAAACACAACTACGGCAACCTCAGCTATGCCGACGGTGTAGCACAGGTGCGCGCTGCCGAAGGGTTGCTAAAGAAACACTACTTCGGTACGGGCAAGACCATTCTGATCGTGGCGCACTACCACTCCGGGCAGGTACTGCTGGCCGACCTGTTGGGCATGCCGCGCGAAGACCTGCCCAATCTTGAGAACGCCAAACTGACGCATCTGCATCAGTGTGAGGACGGTCACTTCACCCTGCTGAGCATCAACGACAAGGACGTTGCACACTAACCCAGACAAGGAGCTCACTCCCGGTTTCGATTATTTCTGCATTCCAGCTGGCGGGCGTCTATGCTGTGTCCGGGAACCCGGCCTGCCACGCACTACCTTCAAAATTTTGAGAATCACAAAACATTTGGCCGCAGAAAAAATGCGAACAGACGTTAGCCTTCGACCGTACTGCAAGGAGAAGAGGTGATGAAACTGCAAAAATGGTTAATCCTGTCAGCTTTGTTGACCAGTGCGAACGTATGGGCTGTCGATGTGCCCTCCGCAAAACCCGCTGAGGCCGCCAATCCATCGGTGCAAAAAGTGGAGGACGGTGCGAAGAAGGCCGCCGAGGAAGCCAAAGAGGCCGCCAGGGATGCCGCAGAAGCCGCCAAGGTTGCCCTGGAGAAGGCTGAACTCGCTGTCACCGAAGCCTCACAGAAAGCATCTGATGCAGCTAGACAGGCGGCTAACGACGCCGAGAAAGCAGCAAAGCTGGCCGAGAAGAAAGCGGCCCTGGCCACACGACATGCGACCGTTGAAACAAGAGAAGCCGCGCTGCAATTAGAAAAATCTGCAAAAAAAGCAGCCGCTGTTGCCAATAAGGCCATGATGAAAACCGAAGCAGCTGCCAGGATGACAGCCAAATCGGGCGCAGCGGCTGCAAGCAAAGCCACTGAAGAGGCCCGCGAGGCCGCACGGAAACTCACAGAGGCCACCAAAGAAACGGTGGACAAGGCTTTTCAAGGCGGCGATGAAGCGAAATAGAAAGGGAACGCCGGCCTGCCAGGGGAGACATCCCGAGCTCAGGATAAGTGGCATGATAGAGAAGGATGAAGCAAAATCAGAATTGAAAGCTATCTGAGTACTAATCTCAGTTGCTCGGGAGTGTTAGAAATTCTGTGTCATTTCCGTAATTAACTCTTTCGAGGGTAGCGGATCAGAAGCGGTGATTGACGCCGACGGTCACAGACTTGCTGGCGGTGAGTTGCTCTCCGTTAACATACTGGTACAGCGGCAATTGCAGCAGGCCATACACGTTGGTATCAGCTGCTATGGCATAGATAAAACCCGGTGTGAGAGAAACTGATTTCCCGCCACTGCTGGAGTCGCCAGCATCGGTCAATGCAGCGCTGGCGCCGGAATCCGCTGCGCTCCATTGTGCGTTCAATTGCAGCAATCCGCTCAGGCCTCTGCTAAAAACGTAGCGCGTTCCTGCATCAAGATTGACATGGTTGCCGGGGCGGAATGATCCACCATGCTTAACTGAGCTTTGCAGCGTGACCTGAGCAAACCAACTCAACGCCTCAGCTGGCGCGGCCTGATTCCAGAATGCGCCAAGAATGAGGTCGGTGCTGCCGTTGCCGGGTTGCAGCGTGACCTCGCTGGGTTTGACGCCGGTGTTCATGGTGAAGTCGTGGCGCCCGGTGCCCAGTTTTAATCCAAGCTTGATGCCTGCCCCGGACTGTTTTTCATCATTCAACGTCCAACGATAGCGTGCCACGATCTTGATGTCTCCCAGCGAGTCCGCGTGGAAACTTTCATAACCGGCCGGTTCTGTGCCCGTATAAGGACCGAGGTGGTGGCTGTGGTCACGTGAAACGTAGGGGATGTTGACGACGAGGCCCCAATGCTCATCTGCCGTGTAATCCGCGCTGAGCGTAGTGATCTTGTTGATGGTGCGCAGATTCTCGACTTCACCGTCAGTGGTTGTATCTGCGACCGTCTTCGAACTGCCTGAACGCAGCTGGTCGGCACGACTGTAGCTTTCGCGCAGGTCGATATTCAAGCCGGGTTCGCTGGCACTGTGTTCGTCCCAGTTGGTGTTGATCGAGCATGCCGTGCTGCCGCAACTTGCGTAGGCACTGGATGTTGACGAGATAATCAGGCACAGGGTGGTGAACCGTAAATGATGTAGACGTATTATTTTGGTTCTCCCTTCTATCATTGCAGAAATTAATTCGCGAGAAACAACCAAGACGGCACTTATCCTATATTATCTTCGTTGTCGTCATACTCAAGTCATGAGTCGCGGCCGCCGGATCCAACGGTTCGCTAATTAAGGTTTTAACGGTTGGGGAATAGAAACTGCCAAATGTCGCCGCCTCTACACAAGTGAAAGTCTATGCTTATCGCAACCTATTTAGGTCTCTCAGTTGTTAAATTAATAACTTCTCCCACTTTGTTAGTTGGTTGTTGGTGATAGCGGCATGGCTGTGGATATCAATCTGGATTTCAGTTCGAATTCCATAACGTCACGAGAACAAAAGTCGCCACTCCAGGAATTGGGGCGATGGAATCATTTATTCTTCCCTTCCAGATATTAATCGCGACGCTGCGTCGTAGCTAAAACGATCAGGAGTCCCCAATGCTGACTGGAATGACCCGCACCCTGGCCCTGCTGCTGACTTTGGTGGCCACACCTGCTATCGCCGACTTCGACCATTTCGTCACCCGTGACGGCCCTACTCTGCTCGACGGCGACAAAAATTTCCGCTTCATCTCGGTGAACATTCCCAACTACTTCATCGTGGAAGACCGTGCCACGCCGAACGGCTCGTCGTGGCACCGGGTAACCGCCTTCGAGCAGCGCGATGCCGCACGCGCGGTGAACCGGCTGGGCGGCCAGGTGTTGCGCACTTACACCTTCTCGGTCGAGGGCGGACGTAACGTGCAGGGCAAGCTGGCGCACATCTACAGCGACAATGGCCGTATCCGCTACAACGAGGCACTGTTCCGCGACGTGGATCGTGGACTGGCCATCGCCGCCGAACAGAACGTGCGCGTCATCATTCCGCTGGTGGACAACTGGGCGTGGTTCGGCGGCTATGCCGAGTGGGCCAAACTGGCGCATGCCAACGACTTCTGGGACGATCCCAAGGCGCGCGCCGCCTTCAAGGATTTCATCGTCTGGCTGCTCAACCGCAGGAACACCGTCACCGGCAAGCTGTACAAGGACGACCCGACCATCCTCGCCTGGGAACTGGGCAACGAGATCGACAAGGCCAGCGCCCGCTGGATCACCGACAT
>Ga0316628_100002907_pt1 | contig 12961 bp, 13 predicted proteins | sample OWC_Aug_M2_C1_D5_FD_207648 | JGI IMG/M metagenome (GOLD analysis project Ga0316628, IMG submission 207648) | Wetland soil microbial communities from Old Woman Creek delta, Ohio, United States - OWC_Aug_M2_C1_D5_C | ecosystem: Environmental > Terrestrial > Soil > Wetlands | place: USA: Ohio...
AGCTGTCCCCGTTCAATCAGGAGGGAGTCGACCACGGCGCCGACCATATCGAATGCCAATCCGGGAATGGAAGGGATCAGAAGCACTCCGAGAAGGTTGCTGAGGGCAGTCAGATAGGCAGAGGTGAGGATATTGGCCAGTTCTTTCAGAACGGATGCCTCATCTTCCGTCAGGGCCATTGCCTGAACCGTCCTCTTGCCGGTCAATGTCCGGATGACCGAGAGAACACCATTCCAGGGAATCAACACCAGGATATTTCCCTTGACATCTCCGCGGATCTTGAAATAGAGGCCTGCCACCCATTCCTCCTCCCCTCCGATCTGGCCGGGGATATGCCCAAGGGGGACAATGGACACGCGAGGAACGGTGAGGGTCAGGGGGTGGCCGAGGAGTTGAGAAATAGCGGCGGTGGCGTGCACCATTCCGGCGTGGCTCATTTCCCGAAGAGCACTTAACTGCCCCTCGGTGAGATCTGAGAGGGCCTTATTCTTCCTGAAGCGTTGGCCTGAAGTCTCCATGGATCTACCTACAGCGTATTAAGGTCCACGATCAAGGTCATGGAACCATCGCCCATAATGGTGGCACCAGAAAAGCCCTTGATCTTTCTGAGCAAGCCTTTTAGTGGCTTTACTACGGCTTCTCGGTATCCCAACAGCTCGTCCACTACCATTCCATTCATGCGACCTCGCCGCTCCACAAAGATGCCCAGGATGGGTCCATTGGACTCCTCTTTTCGATCCGGGGCTCCCACAAGGGAAGCGAGGCGGAAGAGGGGAATAAGCCCTTCCTCCCCAGTAATCCATTCCTGCCCCTGCGAGTTCTGGATCTCGGAAGGCATAAACTCAAAGGTGCGATAAATTTGGGAAAGGGGAATGGCATATCTTTCCTGCCCCGCGCCCACCAAGAGGACCTGGATGATGGCCAGAGTCAAAGGCAACTTGAGGCTGATGGTGGTTCCCACGTCCTTTTGGGATTCGATTGCCAAGCTACCACCTAAAGATTCCACCACGCTTTTCACCACGTCCATGCCCACGCCTCGCCCAGAAACATCGGAGACGACCCCCGCGGTACTAAACCCGGGCGCGGTGATCAGATAGAGGGCCTCCTCATCGCTCAATGAACCATACACCTCCCGGCTAATGATCCCTTTTTCCAGAGCGACCCGCTTGATTTGAGCAGGATCTATACCCCGCCCATCATCGGCAATCTTGATCAGGATGCGTTCCCTCTCTCTCATGGCCTCCAACCGGATTCGGCCCACCGGAGGCTTCCCCTTGTCGGCCCTCTCCTCCGTCGATTCGATGCCATGATCGATGCTGTTACGAAATATGTGGAGGAGGGGATCTGGCAACTCCTCCAAAATAGCCCGATCCAGTTCCACCTCTTTGCCCACGATTTCAAACTGCACCTCTTTACCTTTGGCCCGGGCGAGATCGCGAATAGCGCGAGGAAATCGCTCTACCACCAGATCTAAGGGCATCATGCGAAGCCTGATGGCCAACTGATAAAGGCCGGAAACCAAACTATCCACACGATCGATATCCTTGCACAACTGAACCGGGAGGAGACTGGAGCTATCATCGATCAGGCTCCCCTTCGCAGTCACCAATTCCCCGACCATATCGATCAGATCATCCAACAGTCGGGTATCCACTCGAACCATAGTGCTCTTTTTCATCTGCAAAGGCACGGCGAAGGACGAGGGGGTAATCTTTCCTGCCTCCGGTACCGGTTGAATCTCTAACTTCCCGTCAGCCCCTTCCTTTTCCGTAACGTCTTTGATCGTTACCGATTCGATCTCCGGCTGGGCCATGATGGCCGCTTGAATCTCCGAACTCGGCTTCACCGATGCCAAGAGCATGGAGAGAGATCCGGTGAAATTGCCGCCCTGCAAATCCTCCATACTGGGTGACATATGCAGGATTTCGCCTAAACCGCCTGCCCTCTTGTAAATCACCAAGGACCGCGCGCTGGGCATGGGGGCTTCTCTGGCCACCTTCACCGTGATCGAGAAAAGATTCAGTCCCTTATCCCAAGCCCATCTTTGGGCTTGCTGGACGTCATCCTCTTCTGCGGCCTCTGCAGCAGGCATCGAGGGAGCCTTGGAGGTCGAAGGGCCCGGTACTGGGGTAGGAGAGGGGGCAGGTGGGGCTGCGACGGGGGAGGAGGCAACGGCTTGCGCATCCGTTCCCTCCTGCACGTAACTCTCCAGCCTCTTAAGAAAAGCCGAGTGATCTAATACGGAGATCCCCTTCGTTCGGACCTCCTCTACCGAGCCCCGTAACAGGTCAAATCCCTCGAAGAGGAGATCGACCACTTCCTTTCTGACCGAGAGAGTACCTTTGCGCAGCTTATCCAGGAAATCCTCCAGGCGATGGGAGACGGTGGAGATCTGTGCGAATCCCATCGAAGCCGACATCCCCTTCATGGAGTGGGCCTCCCGGAAGAGATTGTCTATTAGGGCCCTCTCCTGGGGAGAGCGCTCCAATTCCAGGAGCAAATTGTCCATCTTTTGCAGATGCTCACTCGACTCGCTGATGAAAAGCTTCAAATACTTGGACATATCCATAGGGGCTTGTCCTTAAGTTTTACCCGCTGACGGGAAGGAAATTCTCGTCAAAGCCCAGGACTGACCTGACAACCTTGAGTACCTTGTTCGGCTGAAATGGCTTCACGATGAAATCTTTGGCCCCCGCTTCAATGGACTCGGCAATTAAGGATTCCTGACCCAGGGCAGAACACATGATCACCTTGGCTTGAGGATCAAATTTCATGATTTCCTTCAGGGCGGTAATTCCGTCAACCTCGGGCATTACAATGTCCATGGTCGTGATATCCGGGCGCAATATCTTGTACATCTCTATGGCTTCCTGGCCATTTTCCGCTTCCCCTGCTATCACGAAGGGGGATCGCGCAAAGATATCTCTGATCAAGCTCCGCATGAAAATCGCATCATCGACGACCAATACCTTGATGCTCATCCCGAGGTCTCCTCCAGTTCGGGTACCAAAGAAGATATGATGGGAGATGGATTCAAGACGTTAATCACCTGTCCGGCATAATACAAGGCTCCTCTAAAGAAGGCGCCCCTTCCTTCGCCCAGCGTGGGAGGGGAGAGCTCGTTCGGACGGCCGACCGATACCTCCCGGGTTTGGATCACCTGATCGACCAGAAATCCAAAATTGACGTCCGTATCGGGAATGCTCAAGACGATCGCGTGAGGCGCCTCCCTTTTTTGGGGTGAGGAAAGATTCAGGAAGAACTCCAGACTGAAGACAGCGAGGATCTTCCCTCGGAGATTGCTAACCCCCAACAGAAAAGCTGGCGCATTGGGCACGCGGGTGATTTGAGTGCGTTGCACGACCTCTCGAATTTCCTCTACTCGGAGGGCAAACCACTCCCGCTGCATCCGGAAAAAAATCAGATGCTGGAGCTCTTCCTCCCCCTCGCTCCGCCGATTCTCATCCATGGGATCCTTCTCTTAGCGAATAATTGCCTCGCCCACCTTGAATCTCGAGATGGTCTCCTGGAGCTGGTTTCCCAAACTCGAAAGCCTCTGTGCTGCATCTGCCATCTGTTCCATGGACGCGGTTTGCTCCATGGTTGCCGCCGAGGTCTGTTCGGAAGACGCAGCATTGTCCATCGCTACCTTCGCAATCTCGTCGATGGTAGCGACCATCTGTTCCGCCCCCTTGGTCTGCTGTTGGGTGAGCTGGGAAATCTCCTGCACCTTCTTGACCTCATCGATCACCACCAACACGATCTCTTCCAACGCCTTGCCGATCGAGGCCAGGAGGTCTCTTCCCGAGCTCACCTCTTTGCTGGCCATCTCCATGGCGCTCAGGGCCTTAGAACTCTCACTCCCGATCTCCTTGATAATCTCCGAGATCTTTTCCGTGGAAGAACCCACCTCCGCCGCCAACTTGCGGACTTCTTCCGCCACCACCGCGAATCCTTTTCCATAATCGCCCGCTCGAGCTGCCTCGATGGTCGCATTGAGCGCCAAAAGGTGGGTTTGCTGCGCGATTTTTGTAATCACATCCACGATGGTGCCCACCTGTCCAACCTTCTCGGAAAAAGCTCTCACACCCCTGGCCGAGGAATCCATCACATCGAAAGCGCCCTTCAGCCGCTCCATCGTCTCCTGGGACACTTTACTCCCGGTTTGGGCTGAATATCCTGCTTCCGAGGCTGCGTCCGCAGCCGCCCGGGCGCGAGTGGCGATCTCATTGCTCGAACTGGCCAGATCTCTCATAAGCTTGGAGGCATGGTCCACGAGATAGGCTTGATGCTCGGCCCCCTTCGCCACCTGCTCCACGGTAGCCGCAATTTCCTCAGTGGAGGCGTTCATCTCTTGGGCGGAATTGGACAGCTCTACGGCAGATCGGGTAACAGTGGAAATGACGGAGCGCGCCTCTTTCACGATCTCCCTCAGATTGGCCAGCATTTGATTAAAACTGTCCGCCAGCTCGCTAATCTCATCCTCAGAATGAACAACCACGGTCTGGTTCAGGTCCCCATCGCCCATACTCCTGGCTGCACCGACCAAATTCCGAAGCTCTCGGGTCATATTGCGGGAGATAATGAGGGAGAGGACTGCCCCAATCAATAGGGCCGAGAAGGCACTCAGCGGAGTGCTGACCCAATCCCGAAGAGCTATGTTCTTCATGGCGACGATGGCAATTCCGTTAATCAAGACCACGGTGAACACCACGGCCAGGAAGCCTAAGATGATCTTGTTTGCAATCGAAATCTTCATCCTCCTCCCTCCCTTAGAGAAATTCCTAAACTTCCCCAATACCCCGACATTCCCTTCCTCCCCCTACAAAGGGCTGCGGTCTACTCCCTCCAATGGACGCTGGTAGATTCTCTCTGCGGAGTCCGCCAATTTATACTCGGGAGGTACCGTACCAACGCCTCCTTCCGTCCTTCCCAACACCAGATACCCTCCGGGATTGAGGAGTTCGAAGAAAGAGGACAAGAGTCGCGTCTGCAATTCCGGTTTGAGGTAGATCAGGACGTTGCGGAAGAGGATGAGATCCAAATTGCGAAATGGCGGGGAATCCTGCAGGTTGTGCAGTCGAAAGATCACCATTCTCCGAATCTCCTCGCCTACGGCGTACTCTTCGCCCTCCTTCTTGAAGTACAAGTCCTTCCAATCTTGCCTCACCTTAATCAATTTTTGTCTGCCGAAGACCCCTTTGCGGGCGGCGATCAAGCTTTGCTGATCTATATCGGTAGCAAAGATCATGGCGGAAAATCGTTCCTTCTCCCTTTTTAGAGTCTCCCGAATGAGGATGGCGAGCGAGTAAGGTTCCTCGCCTGAGGAGCATCCTGCGCTCCAGCAGCGTATGACATGGGAGTAGTCTTTCTTCTTTTGAGCCAAGAGGATGGGCAAGATGTGGTGCTCCAACACTTCAAAGGTGCGGGGGGATCGGAAGAACTCGGTTACCCTGATGATGAGACTTCCCAGGAAGAGATCGATCTCCCGGGGATCTCCGGAAAGCAGCCGGACGAAGTCGTCAAGAGTGGAGCACCCTCTGCTTTTCTGCTGCAAGGATAGTTTTCGCCTCAGATAGCCCTCCCCATAGAATGCTAAATCGACGCCCCTTTTTTCCCGCACCAGATCCCTGAGCCTTTGTATGGCTTGTTCCTCCCCCTCAGGCAAAGGTCTCGCATCTACTCCCTTCGCCGAACCTCGAGAGAGTAAGGGACCCTTCTCCCGGTTGATGGAGCCAAGGATCAAGGGGTATTCTTTCACCGGGGATTCCCTTCTTCCTCCAACCTCAAGCCGGACTCATCCCTCATCTGCAGAGACCTGACAAAAGCCTCTACCATTTCCGGATCGAATTGGCGATCACTTTCCTGTAGCAGCTCTGCAATCGCCTCCTCTTCCGACCTCCTGGGGCAGTAGGTCCGGCCCGTAGTCATTATATCGTAAGCATCCGCAATGGCGATAATCCGGGCCATCTTGGAGATCGCTTCTCCCTTCAAGCCATCCGGATATCCCAACCCGTCAATCCGCTCATGATGATGGCGGATGATCGAGGCAACCTCCTCCAGTTCCTCGATCTGCCCTACGATCTCACCTCCCTTGATGGGATGTTCACGCACATGGGCCCATTCATCTTCCGTAAGACCCGAGGCCTTGTTCAGCAACCCTTCAGATATGCCAATCTTACCGACATCGTGCATCTCCGCAGCTAATTGAACGGTATAGCGCTCCTCCGGGGTAAGGTCCAGGGAATCCCCTAACGAAAGAGAGAGTTCTGTAACCCGGTGAGAATGTCCCGCCGTATAGGGATCTTTGGCATCAATGGCCGCAGCCAAAGCCCTGATAGCCTCCAAGAGAATTTGAGCTCCCTTTTCCAAGAGTCGTTCTGCCTCCAGGCGGCGTCTCTCCAAATTTCTCTCCACGATGATGGGCAACTCTCGGATGTTCACCGGCTTGGTTATAAAATCGGAGGCCCCCTTCTGCAAGCAGCTCTTGGCCATCTCGACATCTCCGAATCCCGTGATCAGCACGATCGGCATATCGGGATGGATCCGGGAAGTTCTCTCCAGGAGCTCAATCCCACTTATCTTAGGCATGGAGATATCGGTGATCAGCATATGAAACATCTTTTCTTTTAACAAGTTCAACGCCTCGAAGGCGTTCGTTGCCATCGCAATTCGATAACCATGCCGGGAGAGCGCTTCGCCCAAGACCCCAACTATCTGGGCATCGTCATCCACCACCAGGATAAGCACCGGAGCCTGGACAGGTATATCCGCACTCAGGCGGGAAAATTGCATGATTGCCTCACTGCGAAGACCAAAGAAATAAAGGCGGGGTGCGCTGAAAAGAATTCTCTCTGCTATCGAAAAAGACCTGGCAGGGTGAGATCTCGGTCGGGATCACCTTTTCCGTTCCCTCTTCACTCTGGTCTGTGTTTCTTCCCTTCCCTGTTGATCGCCTATTTCTTCAACTTGGAGATGAGGCTTGCGGCCCTCTCCCCTCCGTCTCCGGTCCCGACCACTGGAGGGGCCGAAGGAGATAAACCCGAAATCGCTCGCAAATTGTCCTCGAAGTCCTTCAGTTCCGCAATTTCCTTCTTGAGTTGATTGATCTGTTGCGCCTGCTTCCCCAATCGGTTCCCCAAGTTGCAATTTTCTTCCTCCAGATAGACCAAGCGCGCATTTCGATACAGGAAATCAAAATTCTTCACAAATACGAACACAGATAAGAGGGGAAGGACGAGGAAGAAGATGGAAATGGAATAGAAAAACCTCTTGGAAAGGGTAATCCTCCTCATTTTGCCCGATTCGGAGAATGCAATAATGGTGATGAATCCTGTCAGGCTTAAGGAGAGCTTTTGCAAGACAGTACGCAGGATGCCTTTGAAATCAGAATGAAGCTTCATCGGCGCCTCCTTTCTTTAATACAGCGTACTCGGGGGTTCTTGGGTGAGCTATTATCCCAAAAGCCCTTTCATGTCAAGGGCAAAACACCCCCGCTCTCTCCGCCGGGATACCCTGAAAGCTTAATGAGACTGAGTTCGGAAGTGGTCAAAGCCACCCTTCATAGGCCAGAGGGTGCCATCCCGGCGTAACAAGCTCACCTGATCCGGTTCAGCCAACACCTCCCCGATACGGGTGACGGGCGCCAACCCGGCCTCCCGAAATGCCTCTGCCACCTGATCCGGAGCAGAGGTGGCGAAAAGCAATTCGTAATCTTCTCCCCCCTGGGTGGCAAAACGGAGGGCATCCTCCCCCAATGCCTGGGCCACTAGCTTCGCACAGGGGGAAATGGGGATCTTCTCTTCCCAAATGACCGCCCCCGCGTGACTCTCCTCACAGAGGTGACAAAGATCAGAGGACAATCCGTCGCTGAGGTCGATCATACCATTTGCCCATCTCTCCCGGGCTAAGAGTTGGCCCTCTCTAACCCGAGGTACCGGCAAGAAATGGACATTTACTGCCTCTTGCAAGGCCTCCTGCAGCACTGGACTCAACCCCTGGAATCTCTTCCAGCATCGGGGGGGTCTCCCTCGGATTCCCTCGGGATCTGTTGCCAGAGCCGCCCTGATTCCCTCCAGTCCCGCTGCAGAGCCCCCCAGCGAACCGGTAACCATCAGCGCATCCCCGGCTTTGGCTCCACTTCTTGAGATCCATTGATCCTCCCTTGCCTCGCCCAGGAGAGTCACGCTTACGAGCAAAGGACCTGGAGACAGGGAGGTATCTCCCCCCACGATGCTCACTCCGTATTCCGATGCCTCTTCCTCCATCCCTGCATAGAGGGCATCTACGGATTCCACCGTCTGTTTTGGAGAAAGAGCCAGGGAGACCAGCGCCAGACGGGGTATTCCTCCCATGGCCGCAATGTCGCTGATATTTACCGCTAACGACTTCTTCCCCAGCAGATGGTAGGAGGGCAGCCCCGGAAAGAAGTGAATCCCTTCCAGGAGTAGATCAGTGGTGGCCAGGAGGACAAAACCCTGACTGGGTCGGAAGGCAGCCGCATCCCCCCCAATTCCCAAGAGCACCTGGGGCCAACGCTGACTCGTTCTTTCCCGAATGCGGCCAATGAGTCCGAATTCTCCGAGAGTCGAAAGATCCAAGGAGAAATCTCCCGAGGGAATCAAGGAAGGGCGGCGAGTTCCGCCATGACATGAGAGCGAATCTGCTGCGGGGAAGGCGAATCGATCAGGTGCCTTCCCGCCTTCAGCATCGGCTTCAAGAGCGGAAGGAATTCATTTCCGCAGAGGCAGGTGGACTGCTCGCAATGAGACGGGATCACTACGGTTTTGCGACAGGAGGGGCACCTCAGCACTTTCTTTCTCCCAGACATCTTCCCCCTCTTGGCCATAGGGCGGCCTTCGATCTCCACTATGTCCATGGCCAGGTCCAGGACCGGGGCGTTGCTGATGGAAGTCCCCACTCCAAAGGAATCGACTATATCCCGCAGGCTGATAATCTCCTCCTCGTCGATACCTCCGCTTACGAAGAGCCGGACGTGATTGTAACCCCGGTAATCGAGTTCCCATCGGACCTCCTGGAGGATCTTGTAGATATCACCTCGGCGCGAGGAGGGAGTATCCAGGCGGACCCCGTAAAGATCCTTTCCCAACGCCTCCGCCACCCTCAAGGACTCGTTCTTTTCATCGCAGAAGGTATCCACCAGGACAACCCGGTGCACTTTTTGATCGATAATCTCATGGAAGGCCTTCGCTGCCGTAACCACATCCCCCATCATCAAGATCAAGGCATGCGGCATCGTCCCCACCGGAGGCTCTCCGATCGCCTCTGCACTGGCGATCACCGAAACTGCGTCGCACCCCCCAATGAAGGCGGAGCGGTCGATCATGGGAGCAATCGCGGGATGCATGCGGCGGGCCCCAAAACTGATGACTCCCTTTCCGGCAGCGGCCTTCTTGCAGCGGGCGGCCTTAGTTGCCACACCTGAGGCTTGGCAAAGGATACCCAGGAGCGCCGTCTCGTGAAGAGCGTAATCCAGATATTTCCCCTCGATCGCCATCACGGGCTGCATGGTATTAAACCAGGTCCCTTCTTCCATCGCCTCCACGTCGATGGGCAACCCTCCCAGAAGTTGCATCGCCTCATCGAGTCCCGCAAAAATACCCCATTGCCATCCTCGGGGGAAGCCTTTCAGGATGATCTCGGCTCGGGTCCGAGGATTGATCCCTTTTTGATGCAGGATCTCGTAGGTCCTCGCAAAATAAATATCTGTCACCTTTCCTGCTTTGATCTCTTCATCCCTGGCGATGTGGAACATATCCCTCCCTCTCCAGCCATCCATTCAGATGGTGAGTCAATGTAGCGAACTCTTCTATGGAAAGGGTCTCTCCTCGTCTCTTTCGAGATAGTTCAGCGTCTAGGAAGACCCGATCCCAAACGTCCTTTGGCATTCCCGGACAGATTTGTCCGGGCAGGGCGTTTCCCAGCATCTTTCTCCTTTGGGCAAACGCCGCCCGAACCACGCTCCGAAAAAGGGGTTCGTTCCCCACCTCCACCCTGGGCTCTTGACGGATAAGGATCTTCAAGACCAAGGAATCCACCTGAGGGCTGGGATAGAAGGCCTCCCGGGGGGCACTGGCCCATATCTTCGGTTCCGCATAAAGTTGGAGGGCAATGCTGAGCGATCCATACTGCTTCGATCCGGGTTGGGCCAGGATTCGTTCGCCCACCTCTTTCTGCACCATCAAGACCAACAAGGAAAAGAGGTGTCTGGATCGCAAGAGGTGGAAAAGCAACGAGGTGGAGATATAATAAGGAAGGTTGGCCACTACCTTCACCCCTCCTGCCACGCCCTTTTCCCGTGCCCAGGCTCCAAAATCAAAGGTCAGGACATCAGCCTGGACCAAAGAAAGGTTGGAAAAACCCGCTAATTCCTTTCGGAGTATGCCAAAGAGGGTCGTATCAATTTCGATCGCCAGTACGAGCCCCGCGGTCTGACAGAGGGCCCGGGTCAAGATGCCCAAGCCTGGGCCGATTTCGATTATCGTCTCCTGGGGCCCTGATTCAGCGGCCTCCACGATCCTCTCCTGGAGGTCCCGATCAACCAGGAAGTTCTGCCCCAACTTCTTTTTGGGGCGAAAACCGTACCGGTTCAGAATCGCCCGCGTCTCGGCCAGAAGGGAGGCGGACATCAGGCTTCTCCCCCGGGCGTGGCGGGCCTACTTTCCCTCTTGCTGACCATGGGAATCGGCTCGACCCTTGGCCAACTTCAGGTATACGTGGGCCACCTTGTTCTGCGGATTGATGCGCAGCGCCTCCTCCCAGCTCTGAACCGCAGATCCCATATCTCCCCGGCGAAAAAAGAGGACGCCCAGATTGGTATGAACGTCTGCATACTGAGGATTGATTCTCAGGGCTTCCCGGAAGGAGGCCTCGGCTTGGTCGAACAGCCCTCTCTCCCTATAGGTAACTCCTAACCGATTGCGCACATCGGCAAAATCAGGGCAGAGTTGGATCGCCTTCTGGTACTCCTCGGACGCTTGCTCATGAAGCCCCAATTCCTGGTAGGCCTTGCCGAGGTCTATGTGGGCGTTGGCAAGTTTGATCCTGACCCCCGAACTCAGCTCGAAGCGGGTCTCTCTTTCCCGCTCGGAAGCTTTGCCGAACTCGGATTGCGCCTGATCGTAGGCCCCCGTATCGGCCAAGATAATGGCGAGATTGAGCTGGGCCTCGGTGTATTCGGGATTGATGTTCAGGGCCTTTTTGAAATGATGAATCGCTTTTCTGAATTGGTTATTATGGCTGTATATCACCCCCAGCATATTGTGGAGGTTTGCATATCCCGGCGCCTCGTTCACGACCTCCAAGAGTAGCTTCTCGGCCTCCCCGTATTGGTTATCCCGATAGAGTTCGGTCGCCCTCTTGATACCCTGTTTGATATCCACTGTGACCCTCCTTCGCCCAGCCGAAATTGCCGGCCCTTCAGAGCCCGGAGACGATCTTCCAGCCCCCCTCTTCTTTTCGCAGACCAATCTTCTCTTTGCCCCTCAACTCCCTAACCTGTTCTCCTTTGCGGACTTTCACCTCGAAGGTCTGGAGTGCCTCCGCACTTTGATCCGTAATGGAAACCTGGCGGCTCGATACGCGCATCTGGATCGAATCGAATCCTGCCATCATTTCCAGAGCCTTCTCACGCAAGAGGCTTGCACCCTTTGCTTGCCCTCCGTACCGCGGAGAGATGGATGACATATAGAGCTCGATGTCCTTCGTTTCCAGCCCCAGGCGTCGACTTTCCAGCACCTTCTCGACTTGGGCCTGCTCACTCCGGGAACAGGAAGCGAGCAAGATCGCCCCCAAGAACAACAGCAACAATGGGAGGGAGGTCCTCTGACGCACGCTAAAAGCCCTCAATACCCGCCAAGCGAATCCGCACCTCTCCTTTGTACTCCGAATCCGGATATCTCTCCAGCAAGAGAAGGAAAACCCGAGCTGCCTCCCCGGGCTCCTTCACTCGATAAAGGGATTCCCCCAGGTAGTAGAGGCTCTCCTCATCCACCGGTGTCCCCGGATAGCGGCTCAGCAAATACTTGAATCGTGCGATGGCCGATTGATAATTTCCTTTGCGGAAGTAGTAGCGCCCGACGAAGAGCTCGTGTCCCGATAGCTTTTCCTGGCAGATCCTTATCTTCTCTTTGGCCTCTTTTGCATAGCGCGAATCGGGGGCTTCCTTGAGGAGGGTCTGAAATTCCGTCTGCGCTCGTTGAGTGGATGCTTGATCTCGATCAACGGTATCGGTCTCCGCAAAGTAGGTCAGGCCAAGGTAAAAGTGGGCCTCGTCGGCCGATTGATGCTTCGGATGAAGGTCGAGGAACTTTTGAAATTCCCCCTTGGCCTCCACGTATTTTTCATCTTGGTAATAGGCCCTCCCCAAACTCAACTGAGCCCGCGGGGCCCACTCGCTCGCCGGGTATTCCGACAGGAACTGTTTCAGCAGGGTCTCCGCCTTCTCATATTTCCTGTCGTCCAGAGTTTCCTCCCCCTGCCGCAAAAGCTCGGCATCGCTAAGGGAAGGCTTCTTTTCCGAACTCGCGCAGGCGAGAGTTAACAGGGGGAGAAAAGCCACGAATAGGTAAAAGAGTCGTTTAAGGATCGTGCGATGGGCGGCCCTTTCCAGTCCTTCATGTAATTCCAAGCTACGCAATTTCTTCAATACTCTTTCCCTTTTCCAGCTACGGTACCAATGCCACCCGGATCGATCCGGCCGGGGCCTCCATAAAGAATTTCATCGCCTCGGGTGCCTTCTCCATGGGGAACTGATGGGTGATGATCTTCTCGATGGCATATTTTCGAGATTCGATGATCTTCACCGCATCCTCCACATCCAGGGATTGGCCGAGGCCTCCCACCACCTCCAGCTCACGGAAGACGATCCAGTCCGGCTTGATCGGCACTTCCCGCTGCTTGAAGGTCCCGGCGATGACCAATCGACCCATGGACCGCAGCA
>Ga0316628_100002908_pt1 | contig 12961 bp, 8 predicted proteins | sample OWC_Aug_M2_C1_D5_FD_207648 | JGI IMG/M metagenome (GOLD analysis project Ga0316628, IMG submission 207648) | Wetland soil microbial communities from Old Woman Creek delta, Ohio, United States - OWC_Aug_M2_C1_D5_C | ecosystem: Environmental > Terrestrial > Soil > Wetlands | place: USA: Ohio...
CTGTTCTTGAACCCCCGCGCCGAGCTGCGCATCCCGCTCGCTGGCGCCTTCCAGACCACGGTCTTCCTGGATGCCGGAAACCTGTGGCTGGATCCGAGAGCGGTCGAGCCGTGGAAGCTCCGGTACGGCCTCGGCACGGGCCTGCGCGCCGGGACTCCGATCGGGCCGCTCGCGCTCGACATCGGGTTCAACCTCGACCGGCGATACTGGGAGGACCCGTTCGCGTTTCACTTCAGCATCGGGCTGTTCTGAGCCAGATGCGTCGCGCGCGAGGCGAGGCAGCGACCACCCCGGTACGAAACGCTCGCTGGGGCCTGGTCTCGCGGCTCCGGCCGTCCTAGACAAGTCGGCCCGGGTCGCCTTCCCGCCCCCATGCTCTTCGCACCGGACATCCCCGCGAGCCGCATCCCGACGACCCTGTCGGGGCAATTCTTCCGGCACTCTCCCCGCTACGGGGCCGGTCTGATCCTGCTCGCGACGTACCAGTACTCCCAGTACTGGTTCGATACCCACCTCTCTCGAGCCATCGACGCCGCGACGCACGGGGACCCTCGCACGGCGGAGCGGCTCGGCGGAGCCCTGGTCGCGGTCGCCGTCGGCGCCCTGGTGATTCGCGTGCTGTCGCGGGTTGCGGTGTTCAACGGGGGCCGCATCGCGGAGTACGAGCTCCGGCGCGCGCTGCTCTACCAGCTCCAGAGGCTCGGTCCGTCCTTCTACCGTCGCATGGCCACCGGCGACATCATGAGTCGCGCCACGAACGATCTCGGGCAGGTGCGCCTGCTCCTCGGGTTCGGCGTGCTCAATTCGATCAACACGGTGTTCGCGCTGGTGAGCTCGCTCGCCGTGACGCTCAGGATCTCCCCGCCGCTCACGGCGGCGTCGCTCTCGACGCTGCCGTTCCTGCTCGTCGCGATGTGGGCCTTCTCCCGCGCGATGTTCACGAGGCAGCGCCAGAACCAGGACGCGATCGGGGACATGAGCGGCGCCGTGCAGTCGAGCATCGCGGGCGTGCGCATCGTGCGCTCGTTCGCGCTGGAAGAAGAGGAGATGCGCCGCTTCGCGATCACGAACGCGGAGTACCTGGAGAAGACGCTGAGCCTGGCGCGCCTCCGCGGGCTCATGTTTCCGGTGATGCAGGCGATCACCGCCGTGGGCACGATCATCGTGCTCTGGTACGGCGGCAACCTGATGCTCCACGACCGGATCAGCGCCGGCAACTTCCTCGCCTTCTTCCGCGCGCTCTCGCGGCTCACCTGGCCGCTCATCTCCCTCGGGTTCTTGACCTCGATGCTCCAGCGCGGCCGGGCTTCGTTCGCCCGGCTCGCGGAGGTATTCGAGGCGGAGCCCGACATCACCGACGGTCCGCTCGCGGCGCCCGAGGTCGTGCAGGGAAAGCTTTCCGTCCGGGGGCTCTCGTTCTCGCACGGCGATCACCCGGTGCTCGACGACGTCCACTTCGAGGTACAGCCCGGAACGCTCGTCGCCATCGTGGGCAGGACGGGCAGCGGAAAATCGACGCTCGCGGCGCTGCTCCCGCGCCTGCAGCCCACGCCGCGTGGGACCGTCTTCCTGGACGGCCGCGACGTGTGCGATCTTCCGCTCCCCTTCGTGCGCAGCTCGATCGGCTACGCGCAGCAGGTCGCGTTCCTGTTCTCGACGACGGTCGGGCGCAACATCGGCTACTGCCTCACCGATCCCGACGGCCCCGACGCGATGAACGCCATCCACTCGGCGGCCCGAGACGCGCAGATCGCCGAGGAGATCGAGCGGCTCCCGGACGGATACGACACCGTCGTGGGCGAGCGCGGCGTGCAGCTCTCCGGCGGGCAGAAGCAGCGGGTCGCGCTCGGCAGGGCCCTCTTGGCCGAGCCGCGGGTGCTCGTGCTCGACGACCCACTCTCCGCGGTCGACGCCCGCACCGAGCGCGCCATTCTCGACGTCATCGAGCGCCAGCGCGCGCGGCGCAGCGTGGTGCTCATCACCCACCGGGTCGCGGCCGCGGCGCGCTGCGACACGGTGTTCGTGCTCGATCACGGTCGCATCGTGGAGCACGGCACTCACGAGGAGCTGGTCGCCCGGGGTGGCGTGTACGCCTCGTTCGCGGAAGAGCAGCGCGTGGAGAGCGAGCTCGAGGCCCTCGGGGACGGGGGCACGCGCGTCGTGGAGGCCGCGTCCGCATGACCGCGCCGGCATCTTCGGGCAGCAGCGCCTCCGTCCGGAAGGCGACGCGCACCGAGCAGGCCCTCAGGGCCTTCCACGAGGAGACCTCGCTCGGCACGGCGTACGACTCGCGGCTCGCCCGGCAGCTCTGGCCCTTCATGCGCCCGCACCAGGCGATGCTCTGGGTCTCCGTCGGGCTCGGCCTCGTGATGGCGGTGCTGTCGCTCGTCCGCCCGTATCTCATGCGGGTCACGATCGATCGCGGGGCTCTCGCCAAGGATCCTCGCATCCTCTTCGAGGGCGGCGCGGCGTTCGCCATCGTGATTCTCCTCGAGCAGGTGCTGAATTTCGTGCAGGTCTACGCGGTGCAGATCTCGGGCGCGCGGGCGATGACCGACCTGCGGTCCCACGTGTTCGCCTTCCTGCAGGACCGGCGGCTCGCCTTCTTCGACCGGCAGCCCGTGGGGAGGCTCGTCACGCGCGTCACCAACGACGTCGACGCAATCCTCGAGCTCTTCGCGTCCGGCGCGCTCAACTCGATCGTCGATCTCGTCAAGCTGATCGGCATCGTCGTGGTGATGGTGAGCCTCGACTGGCGGCTCTCGCTCATCGGGTTCGCGGCGGCACCGCTCGTCGGCGTCATGGTCGCCCTGGTGCGCCGCCGCTCGCGGGACGCCTTCCGGGCGATCCGCGCGAAGACCGCCCAGATGAACGCGAACATGAACGAGCAGGTCTCCGGGATGGCCGTCATCCAGGCGTTCTGTCGCGAGGATGCCGCAGCGAACGAGCTCGACGTCATCAACGCCGAGTACCGCGACGCGAACATGAAGTCGATCAAGTACGAGGCTCTCCAGGATGCGGCCATCGAGATGGTCACCGCCGTCTGCCTGGCGTCCATCGTCGTCTCGCTCGGATACCGGCCGGTGAGCTTCGGCACGGTCGTGGCGTTCAATGCTTATCTGTTCATGTTCTTCGAACCGATCAGCGCGCTCGCCCAGCGGTACACGCTCCTTCAGAGCGCGATGGCGGGAGCCGAGCGCGTCTTCGGGCTGCTCGCCCTGGACGAGGTGGATGCCCCCGAACGCGCGGACGAGGCCGCGTCCAGCACCGGCAGCGGCAGCGCCTTCTCGTTCGAGCACGTCACCTTCGAGTACAAGCCGGGCGTTCCCGTGCTCTCGGACGTGACGTTCTCGGTGCGTCCGGGAGAGAGAATCGCCATCGTCGGTCCGACGGGCGCCGGCAAGACGACGCTTTCGTCCCTCCTGCTCCGGCTCTACGACGTCACCCAGGGGACGGTGCGGGTGGGCGGGGAAGACGTGCTCCGGCTCCAGCGAGGCGAGCTGCGGCGCCGCTTCGCCGTCGTGCCGCAGGACGTGTTCCTGTTTCCGGGCACGGTGGCCTCGAACATCGCCGTCGGCAATGCCGTCCCCGATCGTTCACGGGTCGAAGAGGCGCTCCGCCGCATGGACGCCCTCGACCTCTTCCGGCGGAGACCGGGCGGCCTGGACGCCAAGGTGCAGGAGCGCGGTGAGAACTTCTCGGCGGGCGAGCGGCAGCTCATCGCATTCGCACGCGCGCTCTACCGCGACGCACCCATCATCGTGCTCGACGAGGCGACCTCGAGCGTCGACAGCGACACCGAGGCCCGCATCCAGCACGCGCTCGACGAGCTCATGAAGGGGCGCACGTGCCTCGTCATCGCGCATCGATTGAGCACGATCCGGGCCGCGGATCGGATTCTCTGCTTTCAGCGAGGGCACCTGGTGGAGCAGGGCACGCATCAGGAGCTGCTGCGCCAGGGTGGCCTGTACGCAAAGCTTCATCGCCTCCACTTCGCCCGCCAGGAAGCCGCCGCCGAAGCGTGAGCGGCGCTCGCGGGAGCGGGAGCGGGAGCGGGAGCGGGAGCGGGAGCGGGAGCGGGAGCGGGAGCGGGAGCGGGAGCGGGAGCGGGAGCGGGAGCGGGAGCGGGAGCGGGGAGCGGGGAGCGGGAGCGGGAGCGGGAGCGGGAGCGGGAGCGGGAGCGGGAGCGGGAGCGGGAGCGGGAGCGGGAGCGGGGAGCGGGAGCGGGCACGCCCCCCTGAAATCAATCCCACGCCGCAAACCGACGTAGTGTCGCGCACGGGGTGACCCCGCTGAGCGGTGCGGTGCCGCGGGCGGCATTCGCCGCGGTGGCTGCTCCGTTCCGGTGCGGAGTAGGGTACCGTCCACGAACGAGAGTTAAGTTGTGGCTAAAGCGTGGATGCCCGGTGACTCTGAAATGGGGGGAGCACGGGCCCTGAGCGCCCCAGGGAAGGCCGTTCGTGGATTTTCGGGGTCGTGGGTCGAACGACGTCACTCGCGGCGCTCTGCGAGGATATTTTTTCTTCTCGAAATCGCGTGCGAAGGCCACCATCGAGAGCACCGAGCCGAGCTCCGACAGTTCCGCCCGCACGGGGATCGCCCCACCCTCCGCCACGTACATTTCTGACCAATCGTGAGGCGGGTACGCCCCCCAGACGAGAACCCACGACGGAAAGTGACGCGGGTTCGCGCCGCGTCGGGACCGGGAGCTACGGGTTGGGCGTCGGAGCCGCGGCGTCACCGCCGTCCGGTTCCGGCGTTCCTGCGTCGGCTCGGGCCGCCGGCTCGGGGTCGGAGGCGACGACGCGGAGCTTGATGTCGGAGCAGGTGTCGTTGCGGACGTCGAAGGTCGTCGCCGTCACGCGCTCCACCGTGAACTGATTGCCGACGATCGGCGTCGTGCCGCCACCGGGCTTCGCTTCGTTCGAGCTCGGAACCGGGTCCACGTCGAACGACACCCAGGGATCGATCCGTCGCGGGATGCCACCCAGGTAGTGATAGAAGCGGTAGGTGCGACCCGAGGGGAAATCGAGGTAGGGACCGCTGAACGGAGAGCTCTCGTACACTCCGTTGCTGGCCTTGCCGTCCTTGTACTCCACCGGTGGCACGTTCGGGTTGCGGTCGCACTGTTCGCCGCATCCGGTGCTTGCACTGCCGAGCACGACGGTACCGATCGCGAAAACCATCGCGGCGAGGGGCGCGGCGAAAGCTCGGGTCGAAGGAGTCACGCGGGGGCGGAGCCTACCACTAGACCCAGCGCTCAGCTGGGTCGACACGCCTGGTCCGGGGGATGCCGGGAGCTCCCGGCGTGGCTCAGAGCCAGTCCACCCAGCCCTCGACCACCATGCGGGCGGTGAGGGCCTCGACCACGTCCTCGATGCGCGCGATTTCCCGGGCGCGGAACGGGGTCTGCGCGCGCGCGACTTCGACGATCGCGACGAGCGTCCCCGCCACGATGACCGGAACCATGGCGACGCCCCGGGGTGTCCCGAGGCACGGCGCGAAGCGCCCCGCGATGTACCGCCCGGCGTCGCCGAGCAGCGGCTCGCCCAGCACGGTCCGGCCGAGCTGCGCGGCCATCAGTGACGGATCGTCGTCCGGCAGGCGTGAGCCGAGCAGCGTCTCGGTGTTCGGTCCGTGGGAGTAGGTCGCCACGACGGCGCCGAGCTCTGGACGATCCCGGTGCATCACCCCGGCGTCCGCCTTGGCGGCTGCGATCGCGGTGGAGAGCGTGAGCAGCAGCGCATCCTCCAGATCGCGCGCCGCGCTGAGGACGCCGACGGGATCGACCGCTGCGGGCCGGACCGAGGAGAGCGGCGGCTGGGAGTCTCGATGCTCCCCTGTCCAGTGCGAGCCCGCGCCGAGGGGCGGGGGAGGGTAGCTCCGGGGATCGGCGGCGCGCTCCTCCGCGCCAGAGCTGATGCTCGCGAGGCGCTGCACCGTCTCGTCTCGATCCAGGGCGGAGAGGCCGCCGATCTCGGTGAGAGCGCGCCAGACCTTCCAGGACTGATGTCGCACGAGCGAGCTCTCCGCGATGCGCCCGCCGGCCACGCCGCTGGCGAGCCGCTCGTAGCCGATGGGCCCCACCGCGACCACTCCGTTGGTCACGAACCACTGGTCGACGGAGTCAGGCTTGCTCATGGGGTGTCCGATCTCCGAGCACCCCGGCCGCGGGTGCCCACATGCGCCCACAAGGTAGGAGAATATCCTCCAGCAGGTCAACGCATCCCGATGCCCCCCGTGAGCTGCGCCCGGTACAGTCACCACAGCGAATCAAAGCCAGGCTGGAAATGTGCAGCCGGCCCTTCCCCGCGTGCGGGCTCGAGAAAGGACGATATGTTCGCGCCGTGACCCCCGGCACGGTTTGGCTGGTTGGGGCTGGCCCCGGCGACCCGACGCTGATCACCGTCCGGGGCCGGGCGGCCCTCGAAACGGCCGACGTCGTCCTCTACGACGCCCTGTCGCACCCGTCCCTGCTCGAGCTCTGCCGTCCGGGGGCGGAGCTCCGCGACGTGGGCAAGCGAGGCGGGCGGAAGAGCCCCTCCCAGCAGTGGATCACCGAGCAGCTCATCGAGCTGTCGCGCGCGGGCAAGCGGGTCGTGCGGCTCAAGGGTGGCGATCCGCTGCTGTTCGCGCGCGGCGCGGAGGAAGCGGAGGCGCTCGCCGCCGCGGGCGTCAGCTTCGAGATCGTGCCCGGGCTGCCGTCGCCCTCGGCGCTCGCCGCGTACGCGGGGATACCCCTCACGCATCGTGAGGTGTCCTCGAGCGTGACGTTCATCACGGGGACCGACCGCGAGGGCGTGAGCTTCTCGCCCGAGCGGTGGATGAAGCTCGCGAACGCCACGGACACGATCTGCATCCTGATGGGGATGCGGCGCCTCGCCGAGATCACGGCCGCGCTGGTCCGAGGCGGGCGCGCTCCGGAGACGCCGGCGGCGGTCGTCGAGTGGGCCGCGCGCCCCGAGCAGCGCGTCCTCGTGTCGACGCTGGGCGACGTCGCCGATGCGGTCCTTCGCGAAGGTCTCTCCAATCCGGCAATCGTCGTGGTCGGAGAGGTGGTGCGCCTGCGCGAGCGCATTCGCTGGTACGATCGCCTTCCCCTGTTCGGAAAGCGCCTCCTCGTGCCGAGGGCGATGGAGCAGGCGCGCGAGACCTCCTCCGCGATCCGCGAGCGCGGCGCCGAGCCCGTCCTGTTCCCGGTCATCGAGATCGTCGATCCTCCGGATCCCGGCGCCCTCGACCGCGCCGTGCGCGGGCTCTCGAGCTACGACTGGGTGCTGTTCACCAGCGCGAACGGCGTCGAGCGTGCGTTCGCCTCCATGGGCCGCGCGGGCCTCGATGCCCGGGCATTCGGCCCGGCGCGCGTCGGAGCCATCGGCCCGGGGACGAAGACCGCGCTCGAGAAGCGCGGAATCCACCCCGACGTCGTGGCGCGCGAGTTCGTCGGCGAGGGCCTCGCCCGCGAGGTCCTCGCCCTCGGAGCGAAGCGCGTGCTCGTCCTCCGCGCGCTCGTCGCTCGCGACGCGCTGCCCGACGCCCTGCGGAGCGCGGGCGTCTCGGTGGACGTGGTCGCCGCGTATCGCACCGTCGCGGCGTCCCCCGAGAAGGGCGCGGCGCTCGCCGAGAAATTCGCGAGCGGCGAGCTCGACGTCGTGCTCTTCACCTCGAGCTCGACCGCGTCCGGCATCGTCGATCTTCTCGGCGACCGCGCCGCGGAGCTGCTCGGAAAGGTCGTGGTCGCGAGCATCGGCCCGGTCACGAGCGAGACGCTCCGCGGGCACGGCATCCGCGTGGACGTCTCCGCTTCCGAGTACACGGTGAGCGGCCTCCTCGACGCGCTCGGGCGGCACTTCTCGTAGTCGTGCGGGCGGTCGCCGCGGGTCGTCACCGCGACCGGCGATGTCAGGCTCGTGCGGCCGTCGCAGCGCACCCGCGGCGGAGCGACTCACTTGCCGAGCTCGAAAGCTCGCGGCGCTCAGGGCGCGGGCTCCCGGCTCAGATCGCTTCGAACGTTCCCACGACCTCACCGCTGGCGCGCACGTGGCCGTGCATCGCGCGGACCACGGCGTCGCGATCGGCTCCGGGACCGAGCTCGAGCGGGGCATCCAGGGCGAACAGCTCGAAGTGATAGTGGTGCACGCCGTGGCCAGGGGGCGGCTTCGGGCCCATGTAGCCGATCTTCCCGGTGGAATTCTTCCCTTCCGTCAAACCACCGGTGGCCGCCGGCCCACCTACCGAGGTCACCTCCGGTGACAGCCCGTACACCACCCAGTGCACGAACGGCTTCGGCATCGGCGCGTCGGGGTCCTCGCACAGAAGGACGAGCTCCTTCGTCTCCGCGGGCACGCCGCTCCACGCCAGGTACGGCGTGCTCCCGTCGGTCCCTGCATAGCGTTCGGGAATCGGTCCTCCGTCCGCGAACGCGGTGGTCGTGACGTGGAGCGTGCGAGGCTCGTGCTCCTTCTGGATGGCGAGCTTCTCGTCGCCGGCACGAACCCCGCTCATCATCTTTCCTGCAGCCTTCGCGACGCGATGTCCGACTTTCATGGTGCACCTTCCTGCGCGGGAGCGAGCAAGGGCCATACCGCGGCGAGCACGCGACCCGACCGCCCGGACGCTGACAGCCGTCAGTAGGTCACGCGCGCGACGAAGAACTTGTTGTTCAGCGCCTTGTCGGTGAGCTCGGTGAAGCTCTTCGGATCGCCGAGCTCGCGCTTGAGGGAGCCCAGGCGCCCGTGCTCGCTGATGAAGTAGATGTGATGGATGCCCTTCGCCTTCTGGTCGTCGACCCAGCGCTTGAAGGGCTCGCCCGACGACACGAACGCCGGCACCTTGTTGCTCGTGTAGAAGTTCTCGCCCTTCCAGTTCATCTGGTAGGCGACGAAGGGCTCGTCCGGGCTCGTGCGATCGCGGTAGTAGGCGAGGAGCGCCTCGCGCTGACCCCAGTGCGGCGCGCACTTGTACAGGTAAATGTCGAGCCCCCAGGCGGCCCAGACGGTGGCGGCGGCGCAGAACAGGGCCGCGGCATGCCGGCGAAGGCGCCGCACCGTGAGGCCGAGCGACAGCACCGCGAGCGTCAGCGTGAAGCCGACGAGCGTCCCGGTGTAGTCCAGCGTGTCGGGCCACGGCCGGGTGTAGTTGTACGTGAACAGGTCCATCAGCCGGAGCTGGCCACGCGTCGAGAGCGTGTCGGTGAACAGATCGCGGCCGACGAGCACCACGACCACGACGGACGCGAGCCCCAGCACCGCGAGCATGGAGCGCTCGTAGCGGCGCGCCTCCTCGTCGGGGTCCCGGGGCTCGGCGGCGCCGAACTTGCGGACGGCGTAGACCGCGGCGACGACTCCGAGCCCGATGCAGAGCGCTCCCCAGCCTTTCCATGGCGCAGGGCCCGTGATCGCCTCCCCGCCGATCTTCCTCGGGAAGAGCCGCGCGATGCCGTAGACGGTGAGGGCGACACTCGCCGTCGCGCCGGCGAGATACTGGGCGAGCTTGCCCGGTCGAGCCGGCGAGCCCTCGCCGAGCGGCCGATCGACCACGACGCCCGTCAGCGCAGCGATCGCCGGGACCAGCGGCAAGATGTAGTGGTGGAACTTGGTGAGCGTGATGGTGAACATGCCGAACGCGGCGAGGAACCACACCATCATCAGAGACGCGGCGTCTCCCTGGTGATCCCGGGTCCGATCGGTTCGCCGGAGCCACCAGAGCAGGCCGCCGGCAGCGAGCCCCGTCCACGGGAAGAGGCCGTACCCGAGCTGCCACACGTAATAGCGGAAGCTCGTGTCGTCCCCCTGGTTCGTGTCGTGCACGTGCACGAACGCCCGCTTGTACATGTCGTGCATGATCAAGCGGTCGATGAACGGCGGCCCGTGCCGCATGAACATCTGCACGTACCAGGGGAGGCCGACGAACGCGACGACGAGGAGCATGCTCCCGAGCTCCAGCCGCTCGAGATCGCGCCACCGCCGCGTCACGGCCACGAAGGCGAGCGCCGTCACGATCGGGAGCACGAGGCCCGGCGCGCCCTTGCCCATCATCGCGAGCGCAAGGAAGTACCAGGCCCCGAGGAAGTACACGCGCTGCAGGCGCTGCTCGCGCCGGTTCAGCCACACGAAGATGGCGGCCAGGGCCGCCCAGAAGATCGCGACGTGGAAGGCAATCCCGATCGGGACCTGGATGCCGCCCGGCAGGTTCAGCGTGAACAGCTCGTGCTGGTACGGATGCTCCGGCTGGCAATTCTGGTTGCCGGGGAGCCCGCAGTTGCCCCCTCCGGAGCCGGCGAAGAACTCGTCGCGGTGAAAGCGGAACCCCGTCATCCCGGGTCGCAGGAACAGGGTGAGGTTTCGCGACGCGAGGTACAGCACCTGTGGCAGCGCGCTCACGAGCACCGCAGCCAGCACCAGGTGCAGCGCCGAGATCCGGAACGTTCGCTTGCCGATCCGGAGCTCGGTGAGCCCGAGCCGCCGCTCCGGGTCGGTGACGAAGCCGAGCAGGGTGAGGGCCATCGCCATCGTGAGCGGGCCCACGTACGGCATGTCGGTCATCGTCTGGTGGGCGATGAGGTACCAGTAGGGCATCGTCGTGAGGACGAGCCCGGCCACGAACCCCGTGCGCCGGCCGAAGACGCGAGCCACCGCGCGGTAGAGCGCGTACACCCCGGCGAGCGTCAGGAGGAACACTGGCATGCGCGCCGCCCACTCCGGCTGCGGGAAGAGCCCGCGCGAGGCGGCGCTCAGCATGCCGTCCGGCATGTACTTCACGCCGAGGAACGAGAAATCCAGCGCCTGGATCCAGAAGTCGAGCACCGGCTTCGACCAGAACCACCCGTCCTGGGCCCACCACGTCGAGATCCAGTCGTCGCGGGCGAGTATCTCGCGCGACACCTCGCCGTAGTGCGTCTCCCACGGATCGCTCAGCGAGTAGCTGCCGAGCAACGGAAGATAGATGAGCACGTTCAGCGCGACGAGCCAGAAGCCGTGCCGCGAGAGCATCCCGAGCTCCACGTCGCGCCACGCGCCCAGCTCCCGCCCGAGCAGGTAGACCGCGCGAACCGTCCACAGGAACGTGGCAGGAACCAGCACCGCCGCGGTCAGGATGGGCTTCGGCAGCACGCCGGCGACCGCGAGCGTGAGCACCAGCACGAGCGCGCCGACGCTCGCCACGAGCTCGCCGAGCCTCGGGCGCAGGTCGGCGAGGGAGATGCGGCGCGTGACGTGCTGCTCGTCACCCTCGAAGGTGCCGAACAGGTCGGCGATGCCCCACGCCGAAATGCAGAGGGACACGAACCCGATCGGCACGCTGAAGCGAAAGTGCAGCTCCGTGCACATCACCAGGAACGGAATCGCCGCGCCGATCAGCGCGAGCGCCGCGGGCAGCAGGCGGGTCCGGCCGGCTCGCCCGGGGGCGTTCCGCTCCGCCGGGGGGGCGGGGATGCTCGCGAGCGAATCCGCGCTCACCGCGCCGCTGGCCTCGACGGGCTCCACGGCAACGGCGTCGCCCCCGTCGAGTGACGGGGCGTCGCCCGACAGAGGCGATTGCGCTGGGCCCGTATCGTCCGCCATGGCCTGGTGCGGCCCGTTCTTCGCATTTTCGCCCGGGCCGCGCCACAGCAGATGCCTGATCCCCGCGGAAGAAGCCACGAATCCGCCCCATCGGAAAACAGCCCGGGAGCCGGAGCGGCCGCAGGGCACGGGCTGAACCCGGTTGCACCGATGGAAGCGGGGGCTTCAGATGTGGCGACGTGACCAAGGGACGACGAGACGTCAGCATCTCCGATGCATCGCGCTGGGTGTTCAACCGGATCGCGGACGTCTACGGTTCGCGGCCGCCCTATCCGGCGCCCCTGATCGACGCCATCGCGCGGGTGGCAGGGCCGGCGGGGTGCCGGGTAGGGGACATCGGCGCCGGCATCGGGCACGTCGCGCTTCCACTGTCGGAGCGCGGGTTCGAGGTCGTGGCCGTCGAGCCCGCGACCTCCATGCTCGACCGTCTCCGGACGAGCGCCGAGAGCCGAGGGCTCGTCGTGAACGCGGTGCACGGTGCCGCGGAGAGCTTGCCGCTCGAGACCGCCTCGCTCGACGCCGTCGTCATCGCGGACGCTCTCCACTTCGTGAACGCGGAGCTCGCTCCCCGGGAGATCGCGCGGGTGCTCCGCCCGGACGGCGCGCTCGCCGTCGTGGCGTGCGAGCTCGGCGACACGCCCTTCATGCGCCGGCTCGACCTCATCATCCAGGAGGCCACGCAGCGCCGCCCGCGCGTGGCGCCCGCGCTGGATCAGCTCTTCGGCATCGTCGGCATCCCGTCCCCGGTGACGCAGCGCTTCGCCGACGAGACCCCGGTCGAGCGCGCCGAGCTCGAGTCCATCCTGCGCTCCGTGTCGTTCATCGGCCCCGCGATGAGCCCGGAACGATTCGAGGCATTCCGCCGTCGCGTTCACGCGCTCGGTGACCCTCCGGTCTGGGCCCGGACGTTCACGCTGCAGGCCGGACGAAGATCCCGCGCCCGGTAGCGTCGTTGTCCGCAGGACCTGCGTCGCCGCGTAGACGCGCTTCCCCGTCATCGCGAGGGCCGTCGGATCCCGAGCGCGCGCATCCGCGAGCTCAGCGTCGACGGGTTCATTTGCAAGAGGGCGGCGGCGCCGTCCGCGCCCGAGACCTTCCACGTCGTGGCTTCGAGCGCGCGGAGAATGTTCGCGCGCTCGAGAGCCTCTAGCTCCTTCATCGAGAGAATCTTCGTCTCCAGGGGGGCCGATGCCGCGCTCCTAACCTGCGCCGTGGGCGCTTCCGACGACAGCGCGCGGCCGATGTCGAACACCCCGTGCGTCGAAATGATGACGCCGCGCTCGATCACGTTCTCGAGCTCGCGCACATTGCCGGGCCATGCGTACGACTCCAGGCGCTCGAGGATCGACTCGGAGAGCGGCGCCATGCTGCGCCCGAGCCGCCGCGCGAATTTATCGACG
>Ga0316628_100002909_pt1 | contig 12959 bp, 11 predicted proteins | sample OWC_Aug_M2_C1_D5_FD_207648 | JGI IMG/M metagenome (GOLD analysis project Ga0316628, IMG submission 207648) | Wetland soil microbial communities from Old Woman Creek delta, Ohio, United States - OWC_Aug_M2_C1_D5_C | ecosystem: Environmental > Terrestrial > Soil > Wetlands | place: USA: Ohio...
GGTGACCCCGGCGAGGTCGACGATGTCCGCTTCGGTCGCAGCCCCGACCCAGCCGACGTCGAGCGCCGCCACGCGCCGCGCTCCAGACAGAGCGGGAGCCGCATTCGCGATGAGCTCGAGCCTCTGTCGGAGCACGCCTCTTCCGACGCTGCCCTTATCGAAGAGGAGCGCGCCCGAGATCGCCGACGCGAGCGCCACGCGAGCCGTCGTGGCCCACGCCGGGGCGACCCCGGCGATGCGCCCTGCGACGATGAAGATCCCAGGCAGCACGGGAACGAAGAGACGAAACAGGGGCATCCAGTCGCCCCCGACGAGGACGAGGGAGAGCACGTGAACGGCGGCCGCGAGGAGCACCACCCGGTCTTCGCCATCGAAGGCTCGCCACGGCATGCTGGACAGCACGAGCACCGGAGCTCCACTCCAGATGAGCGCGGCGGCGGCGTAGAACAGCCCGTGCGCGAAATCGGATGGCTTCGCCCACACGGCGAGGGGCAGCGGGTGACCGAAGACGGCGAGACGGACGAGGACCGCGAGCAGCGACGGCGCCGCCACCGCTCCGATGGCAAGAGCGAGAGCCCGCCCCCGCCGGGGGCCGAGGAGCGCCTTACCGACGGCGAGCGCCATTGCCCAAGGGAAAAGCTCGGGGCGGAGCGCCGCGGCCAGACCCGCCGCGAGCGGTGCGACGCGGTGGGTGCCGAGCGCGGCCGTCGCGAGCGCGACGATGAGCCCCGTCTCCATGCCCGCCACGCACCAGGCGGCGAGCGGCGCGCACAGTCCGAGCGGCAAGAGCACGGCGAAACGCCGCACGCTGCCGGGACCTCCGCTCACCCGGCATCCGATCTCCGCCGCGGCCCACAGCCCCGCGAGAGCCCCGAGCCACTTCGTGAAGCGCAGCGCACCGAGAGCCGTTCCCCCGCTGAACGGCGCGACGAGATAGGCGAAGCCGAGCGGCGTCACCGCGTCGGTCACGGGCCCGGTGACGTTGAAACGATGGCCAATTCCCCGCGCGATGTGGGCAGCGACCCGGCCCGTGATGAGGGCGTCGTCCACCGTGAACCCCCACAGCCACACCATCGGCGCGAGCAGCGCCAGCGCGCCCAAAGCCGCGCCGAGCCGCCTAGTCGCTCGCGAGGCCAAATGTCCACTCCTTCGCGATCGATCCGGAAAAGTTCGGCATGGCCACGGCGATCTCTACGATTGCGCCACGCATGTCGGCCTTCCATGTCGTCGTCCGGCCGCTCCCCGAGCGAGCTCCGTCGCCCACGCTCGCACCATTCCACGGCCTCTTCGACGTCCTGGTCGACGGGGTCAACATCACCGCTCGTATCACCGATGGCTTCTCGCTGTCGCTGCTCGCGGATCTGGCGCACGGGGTCGCTCGGCTCTCGAGCGGCCGCACGGGGCGGAGCGTCGTGCAGCTCTATGCCGAGGAGGACGTCTGGGAGCTCGGGCTCGAGCGCGACGGCGACGACGTGCTCGTCACCGTGTTCCGGTCGGGGCCCGCGCCCGAGGTAGCCGTTCACGAACGGACCGTCACCCTCGCCGCGCTGCGCACGGGCCTGCTCACCGCCCTCGTCGAGGCCGCGAACGCCGGCGGTTCCCAGGGTGCCGCGCGCGCGGCGCTCACCGCCGGGCGCGTCGCGCTCGAGTCCTCCTGGCCTCCGGTCCACCGCGCGCCGATCGAGCGGGTGCCGCTGTCGCTCACCCCCGCGCCGCGCGGCGGCTTCGCCTTCAACGCGACCGGCTCGTTCCGTCGCGCGCCTCGCGGGCGCGCGGCACCCGCGAGGGGAACCGCGGTCGAGCGCGCCGATCTGCACGCGCTCCTGGTGCGCGGCGATTTCGCGGTGGTCGCGCGGGGACGCAAGGCGACCGTCTCCGGCTGTTTCCCGTTCCTGGTCGTGGAGCGCTTGCTGCAGCTCGCCGAGGAGGCCCTCGACGCATCGCAGGCGGGTCGCGCCATCTTCCGGCGCATCCAGCTCGGCGAGTGTCGGATCGGCGTGCGCCGCGGCCCGGGAGACGGACCGCTCGACGTCACCGTCGGCTCGAGCCTTTCGGCGGAGGGCGGCAAGTCGCTCACCTTCCCTGCGGTGTGCGCCGTGGACTTCGCGTCCGCGACGGTCGCGTTCGCCCGCCGTCTCGCCGAGGCGTTCACGAGCTCGGACCCGACGCACGAGCAGAACCTCCGGCTCAAGTGCCTGCTCTCCACCACGGACGTGCTCGCCGATCGCGTGGACGCCACGCTGAACGACGACTCCGTCACGAATCCCGAGCCCGACACCTACCGCTCGTATGCGCCGAAGCCGGGCCCCGTCTCCAGCGCCAAGGGAGCCTGGTCGCACGGCGGGAAGATGCGCTTCAGCCCGCGCTGGGTCGCGACCGTCCCCAACGTCGATCTGAAGTCCACGTTCCTCTGCGGTGAGCGCATCGTGGTCGGCGCCGCGCGCGAAATCGCGTGCCTGGACAGGAACACGGGAGCGGTGATCTGGCGCGCCCCGACCGGCAGAGGCGGCAGCATCGCGACGCCCTCGGGCATCGCCCGCATCGAGCCGGACGGGAAGATCTTCCTGCGCGACCTCGACACCGGCGACGTCCGCTTCTGCGCGCGCATCGCGCCCCGAGCCGCCGGAGGGGCCACCGGCGCGGTCGTCCATGCCCCAGGGCTCCCCAAGCTCCTCGTCGTGGCCGAGGGAGACCGCAAGATCACGGCCCTGGACCTCGTCTCCGGCGAGATCCGCTGGTGCCACACGGGACCGCGTCCGGCGGCTTACCGGATGCGGCGGGCCGGCAGGCTCCTGCTCGTGACGGGCGGCGATTCCGCGCTCGTCGCGCTGGACGTCGCGACCGGCGACGTGGTCTGGCGCGTGCGCGATCGGCTGCCCTTCGCGAACGCGATGACGCTGGACGGAGACTCGGTGTTCATCGTGAGCAGCTCTCCCGGCGCTCGCGCGCGTCTGCACCACATCGATCCCTGGACGGGATCGGTGGCCTACAGCGCGGCGCTCGACGACTCGCCGAACCCCGCGCAGGCGCCCCTCGTCTCCGGCGAGGTGGTCGCGGTGACGACGAGGGACGCCTCGGGAACCGGGCTGCGTGCCTTCCGCCGCGCGGATGGCGCTCCCGTGTGGGAGCACGCCCCCGGGCTCCTGTCACCGCTCGCGGCCTGGGTCGTGGTGGACGACGCGTTCATCGCCAACACCGGCGCGGGAGTGCTCCTGTGCCTCGACGCGAGGACCGGCAAGGTCCGCTACAATCACGTGTTCCCCGGCACGGCGGACGCCGATCAGCCGCGTCGCCTGGAGCCCGTCGTCCGCAACGGCGCGCTCTTCGCGCCGCAGCACCAGGTCTACGTGGTGCGGCCGAGCGACGGGGACGTGATCGGGACCGTGCCCTCGGACCTGATTCCCGACTTCCTGCGCGTCGACGAGCGCTGCGACGTGTTCGTCGGCGAGGAGAGCGGGCATCTGGCCGCCTTCGGCGCCGCCGCGCGGCTCACGCTGGTACGGTGAGGTCTCGCCGGGCCACGCCGGGGCTCAGCCGCCGGCAGACGGCAACGCGCGACCGCTCGTGGCGACCGGAAGCGATCGTCGCGACTCGCCTGCCCTGTCCCTGACGAACGCGGCGATCTTTCGCATCGGGACCGCCGTCGGACAGATCCGCTCCTTTTCGAGGAGCACGTCGTCCGGCACGTGCTCGAACGCGATCGCGGCGGCCCCGAAATCCGGCATGCTCCTGCTTCCCGCGAGCATCAGCTCCATGATGCCGCAATAGGCTCCACCGGAGCGTTCGATACGGACGCTTTCTCCGCGGTCGCAGAGGCCACAGGCGATGCACGATCCGAACTCCCCCATCGAGCTCCGCTGCTCGAGGCTCACCGGTGCGAGCCCGTCTGCATCGTAGTTTGCCCGGAACGCACCGATACCGCCGGAGCCGCGCCCCAGCGCCCGGTGGAGGATGGTCCGAAGCAGGGCGAGCGCGAGCAGGAACAGAGCCTTGATGCGGGGCGGCACGGCCCTCTAACTAGTGTCCCGTCCGCCGCGTCGCAATTGCGACCTGCCGGAATCGCGGCACCACCGGTGCCCGGCGCTCCGGCAGTCGGAGCCTCGGCACGCCCTGTTGCCCGCCTGCGATGGCGCGAAGGAAGAGCGGTGCGGAGCCTGCCGTACGATCCCGAGTCGGTCGATCGCAACGACGTGACGCGTCTCCGTCACGCCGTAACCCCCCGTGACGGGCCGTCAGCACCCCCGGATGTGCTCGTTTTTACCGGACATTTGAGCTGGCATGTTCGGTGCTCAGGGGGTCTCCGCAAGTTCGAGGAGACCCCCATGATCCAGCAATCCGAATGCACCGCTCGACGACCCGATCCTGAGCCGACGCTCGATACCGAAGCCCGCGACGCGTTGCTCACGGGCGACGGTCGCGTGTGGGCGACCTTCTTCGAGACGCATGGCCGGCTGGTGAAGGCGACGATCGCCCGCGTCGTCCGTCGATTCGGCATCTCCGGAAGCTCGGAGGACGTTCGCGGTCGAGCTGCTCGCCAACGACAAGGCGAAGCTGCGGGCGTTCTCGCCGGAGCGCGGCGTCCGGTTCAGCACCTGGATCGCGCTGCTCGCCTCGCACACGGCGTACGATTTTCTGCGCCGGAGGCGGCGTGAGCCCGCGGGCGACGAGGTCGATGCCGGCGTCCTCGCCTCGGAAGCACCCGACCCGTACGCCGTCTGCGAGCTTCGGGAGCGCGCGCGCCTCGTCGAGGCGCTCGTGCGCGACTTCACCCGGAAGGATCGGAAGTTCCTCGAGCTCTACTATTCGGAGGGGCTCGAGCCCGGTCAGGTCGCCGAGCAGCTCGGGATCAGCGTCAAGACCGTCTATTCGAAGCGGCACAAGATCCAGGGGCGCATCGAGTCCCTGCTGGCCGGGGAGCGTGTGGCCGCGTGAGGACGCGGCAGGGGCCGCTTCCGTGGTAAACGACCTCGGTGCCGCGCGACCTTTGGCCGACGACTCCGAGGGTTCGAGCACGTGCCGCCGTCTGCGCCGCACTGGTCTCCGGGCTCACCGGGTGCGGCGGACCGCGTGGCAGCGGGACCGGTGACGCGCACGACGCGACGGGCTCCCCCGTCGAGGTACGGGCAGGGCACGGGCAACCCTCCCTGAGCCTGGTGCTTCGACAGGGAGATCCGTTCTCGGCGGTGGCCCTGGCCGTCGTGCACGATCTCGGGGCGACGGCGTCCGTGTGGCTCGAGGCCTTGCTCGAAGAGCGGCTCGAGCGAGCGACCCTGCTCGACCTGGAGCCGCGACCGAGTGGTAACGGCTTCGTGCTCCGCGCACGCGTGGCGACGCCCGAGGCGGCGGAGCGGCTGATGCGTGCCAGCCACGACGCCCTTGCGGCTAAAGTCGCTCCTGGAGAGCTCGCGCGCATCGCCGAGCGGGCCTCGAGGGGGCCCCTGGTCCGGTCCTGGACCGGCGACGCGGACCGAGCCGTCGGCGACTGCGTGGGCGAGCTGTCGAGCCGCGCGCCCGCGACCGCGCCCACGCTCGTGGACCTGGAGCGGTATCGGCAGGCCATCTTCTCGACGAAGGCGGTTGCGCTCGCCGCGGTGGGGCCGCGTCCCGTGCTGGACGCGGTCGCCCGGGCCCTTCGCGATGGCGAGGACTGGCCGACGGAGAGCGTGCTTTCGGATCCGTGGCCAGCGGGCGACGTCGCCGGCGCGGCCCCCGGGGACCCGGGCTCGGCTGCGGTGTCCGTCGCGCTCCGACTCGGCGATCCGGCACGGGCACTGGACGCGGCCAAGGAGCTCGGTGCCCGCGGCTCCTTGCTGGTCGCTCACGTCGAAGCGCTCGAGCCCGCCTGGAGCGTCGTGAGGGTCGTCGGGACCACTCGAGCGCGCGGCGCCTGCCTGCGCGTCGATCTCGACGCGGCGCCCGGCAATCCGGTGACCCCCTCCGACGCCGCCGGGGTGGCCGCGCTCGCGCTCGACGAGGCATCACGCGCGGTGGCCGGGGCCACTGCAAACCCCTGGAGCCTGGATCGCGGCGTGCTCGAGTCGACCGATCCGCGCGACGCGGCGACGATCGCGGCGTGGCGCGCGCTCGCCATGCAGCTCGAGCCCGGCCCCACGCGGGTGTTTGCGAGCTACCTCGGCTCGATCACCCCCGATGGCGGCGGAGCCTTCGCCCGCGCGCTCGACGAAGCTCGAGCCGAGCGACAGAAGCCCTCCATCGAGCTGCGCCGCGCCGCGGAGGTCGGCCAGGGCGAGACCTGGATGCTCCTGGCGAGCCCCTGCGCGACGCTCTCCGAATCGAGTCAGACGGCAGGGCTCGCCGCCTTGACGGTGAGAGCCCTGGCGCACGACACCCCCGAGCTCGACGGCGTCCACATCGAGCCGTGGGTGTCGGGAACCGGTGTCGGGCTCCTCGCCCACGGCACGCGCCTCGGCCCCGCCGAGACCTCGCGCGAGCATGCCGACCGCGTGGCGAGCGCGCTCGGGCGGGTGCTCGCGGCCACCCGCATCACCGACGAGAGCGCGGCCGCCGCCCGGCTGAGGTTGCAGGCGGATCTCGGTCAGGAAACGGAGCTGCTCTGGCCCGTGGCGATCGAGGCCCTCGCCCCGAGGCATCCGAGCCTGCTCGATCCACGCGGGACCTGGCAGTCGGTAACCGAGCTCCCGACGCACGCTGCCGAGGTCGAGCGACGGGCGCTGGTTCGAGGCCCCCTTCGCCTGGCAATCCTGAGCAACTCGGAGACGGCTCAGATCGATGGAGCCGAGCTGTCGCTCGAGCGCTGGCTACGGCCGGAGCGCCGCCGAGCGGTGGATTGTCCGAGCGCCCCGGCCGTGCTCCCGCGTGCTGCGGAGTACGAGGTCGATCCTCCATCCGGAGGGGCCGCTGGCTCACGGGCGCTGGTCGCCGTGGCGGTGCCGCCGTCGCCGACGGGAGGCTTGCCCCTCGAAGCCGAGTGGACCGCCCACCTGCTGAATCGCGAGCATGGATGGCTCGACCGTTCCGTGCGGGTGCCGGGCCTCGCGATCCACGCGGAGGCTACCGTGCTCGGGGGGCGGGATGCCGCGGCGCTCGCCATCGAGATCGTCGCGACGGGCGACCGGGCGCGAGAGGCTGCATCGCAGGCCCGTGCCGTCCTCGCGCGTCTCGCGGAGGGTGCCGCAACGGCCGAGGATCTGGCGGCTGCGCGGCTCGAGCTCGAGCAGGCGAGCGCGCTCGCGGCCGTGGACCCGCGACAGCGCGTCGTGCAGCTCTGGCTGGGCGGCATGGCCCCGAAGCCGCCCCCCGATCTCGCGGCGCTCCGGCGTTTTCACCACGACGTGCTCGCCCCGGAACGTCACGTCGTCGTGCTGCCGCGCGTCCACCCCTGAGCTCATCACGAAGGTGCGCGGCTCCTGCGCCGGAAGAGCCAGAGGGCGAGCATCATCCCGAGGCCAGCCACGATGCCGCTGCCGCCCGGAGCCCTGGATCTGCGCCCGAGCGCGCAGCCCGAATCGGCATGCGACACGGCCGCGCTGCCGTTCGGAGCGCAGGCTTTCACCGACCGGTCGCAGGCGTACCCCGAGGGACACGCGGCCGCGTCGCCCCCGCATGGAGGCACGCACACACCCGGCGGCGCTCCGGTGCCGGAGTAGCAGACGAATCCGTTCGCGCAGGGCCCGGTGCAGGGCTCCCCGAGCGGGCCCGTCGATCCAGCTCCCGCGTCGGCGCTGGGCTGGGCCCACGGCGGCAATGGATAGCCTCCGCGCGCCGCGGCGTCGGTCGCCGAGCTCAGGATGAAATTGCGCCACGACGTGAGCTTGCTGAAGACGGTACCCGAGCACCCGTCGCCGCCCCGCGACGTCACGCCCATGATGCGTCCCAGGACGTCCAGGGCAGGTCCGCCCGAGTCTCCGGGGCACGTCGTCGAATTCTCGCTGAACCACTCCGTCGCCTTCACGGCATCCGTCACCGACGCACACCCGACGCCGGAGCAGCGGACCGAGTTTCCGTCCTTGCGCATGCGCGTCCCGTCCGTGTTGTCGGTGTCGGGCACCGTGAGGCCGAACCCCACGATCGAGAACGGCTCGTCGGCTTCGGGTGCGGAATCGAGCCGCGGCACGATCGGCGTCGCGAGGGCCAGAGGCACGCTGTCCGCGAGCACGAGGACGGCGACGTCGTTGCCGCAGAAGTCCGACGCCCCGGGTGGAACGCGCACCTCCACGCCGCGGAAGAACGTGGGATCGGCCGGATCGTTGGGCCGTACCGTGTCGGGCGAGACGAGGAACAGGCTCCCCTTGTTCGGCGGGCGGAACTGCGACACGCCGCAGGTCACTTTCTCGTCCGGGGTGCCCTCCGTGAAGGACACGCAGTGCCGCGCGGTCAGCACGAGGTTCGGCGCCAGCAGCGTTCCCGTGCACAGACCGGCGAAGACGTGCCCCGGGACGTCGATCGCCAGCGCGACCACTCCCGTTGTCGTCGAGTCCACGTTCCCCCCCACCAGGGGCTCGGTCACGGGCCCGTGGCCCAGGAGCCCGCCGTTTCCGGCACCCGCGTCCGGGTGGCCACAGGCGACGGCCCCCGCGGCCGCAATCGCGACGAGAGGCCCAATGCGGCGAGGCATCAGCATGGCGGCCAGGCAGCATGGGGACGAATCCTCGCCGCCGGAAGAGGGGACTTTCGGGCCACTTCGCCGCCACCCGGTCCGCAAGGGAAATGTGGGCGTGCGCGTGCGGGCGGCCGACCCAGTTGCCGAAACCCGCGCATTGATTTAGGTCGGGGCATGTCGTCCCGACAGACGGTCCTGGTCCTCGACTACGGCTCGCAATACACGCAGCTCATCGCGCGTCGGATCCGCGAGGCGCAGGTCTACTGCGAGATCCACCCGGGGACGCTCCCGGTCGAGACCATCCGGAGCATCGCACCGCGGGCCATCATCCTCTCGGGCGGGCCCCAGAGCGTCTACGATCCGAGCTCGCCGAAGAGCGATCCGCGGCTGTTCGATCTGGGCCTCCCGGTGCTCGGCATCTGTTACGGCGAGCAGCTCATGGCGCACCAGCTCGGCGGCAAGGTAGAGCCGAGCGACGAGCGCGAGTACGGGCCGGCGACGCTCAAGGTCACCGCCCGCGAGGGCATCCTGTCGTCCTTCGAAAAGGACGAGGAGCTCTCCGTCTGGATGAGCCACGGCGACCGCCTCACCGCGCTGCCCGCGGGCTTTCATTCCATCGGCGTGAGCGACAACGCCCCGCTCGCCGCGATCGCGAACCCCGAGCGGCACTTCTACGGGATCCAGTTCCACCCGGAGGTCGCGCACACTCGCCGCGGCACCGAGATCCTCCGCGCGTTCCTGTTCGACGTGAGCAAGCTCACCCCGGACTGGACGCCGGGAAAGTTCGTGGACGAGGCCATCGCGAGCATCCAGAGGCGAGTCGGCCCGGACGAGCGGGCGATCTGCGCGCTCTCCGGCGGGGTGGACTCGTCCGTAGCGGCCGCCCTCACCCACCGGGCGCTGGGAGATCGCCTCGTCTGCATCTTCGTCGACAACGGCATGCTCCGGGCCGGTGAATTCGAGCGCGTCCAGCAGGTGATGCGCGATCACCTCCACGTGAACCTCATCGCGGTCGACGCACGAAAGCGCTTCCTCGATGCGCTCGCCGGGGTGACGGACCCGGAGACGAAGCGGAAGACCATCGGCAGGCTCTTCATCGACGTGTTCGACGAGGAGTCGCACAAGATCTCGAACGCGAGACATCTCGTGCAGGGCACGCTCTACCCCGACGTGATCGAGAGCGTCAGCGTCAAGGGACCGAGCGCGGTCATCAAGACTCACCACAACGTCGGAGGGCTGCCCGAGCGCATGAAGCTGTCGCTCATCGAGCCGCTCCGGGAGCTGTTCAAGGACGAGGTGCGTCGCGTCGGCGCCGCGCTCGACATCCCCCACGACGTGCTCTGGCGGCACCCGTTTCCCGGCCCCGGCCTGGCCATCCGCTGCCTCGGAGAGATCACCGAGAAGCGGCTCGAGGTGCTGCGCAAGGCGGACCGGATCGTGCGCGAGGAGATCCGCGCCGCGGGCCTGTACGAGTCGCTCTGGCAGGCCTTCGCGGTCCTCCTTCCGGTGCGCAGCGTCGGCGTGATGGGTGACGACCGCACCTACGAGGAGACCTGCGTCGTGCGGGCGGTCGAGTCCACGGACGCCATGACCGCCGACTGGGCTCGCCTCCCCTACGAGGTGCTCGCCCGGATCTCGAGCCGCATCATCAACGAGGTCCGGGGCATCAACCGCGTCGCCTACGACGTGAGCTCGAAACCCCCGGCGACGATCGAATGGGAATGAAGACACGGCTCGCGCCGCTCGCCGCGGCGCTGCTCTTGGCCGCAGGCTGCATCCACCAGCCGCGCGCCGCGGTGAGCATGAAGGTCGTTCGCCACGCGAAGACGCCGCCGGACGCGTCCGTGACGATCGACGAGGAATACATCGGACCGCTTCGCTATGTCGCCGCGAGGGGGGTGCGTCTCCCGCTCGGCCCGCATCGCATCACCGTGGAGCGCGCCGGGTACTTCCCGTTCGACGCGACCGTCCAGGCCGGCCGCGATCCGATCCGCCTCGAGGTCGAGCTCGTCCCCATTCCCGACTGACTCGCCCGGAAGGCGGGCACCTCGCGGCAATCGCCCGAGCCGCGAACGACGCGGTTGAACGCGCCCGGGCGATGCTATAGTCCCTGCCCTCTCGAGCCTCGCCTCGGGGTGTACCTCAACCTGGTAGAGGACCTGCTTTGGGTGCAGGTTGTTGCAGGTTCAAATCCTGCCACCCCGACAAAATCATTACGCGCGCGACCTACGGCGAACACGTGCCGTCGGGATGGCAATCGTAACAGGTCTCGGGCTCGGGACCGGACGAGCAGCAGTGCGTCAAGGGAGAGAAGGGTTCTCCGGGCACCCCCGCTGCCAGGATGTTGCACACTTCGCGTGTGCCTTTCGAGCTGTCGTAGCAAACCGGCGTCGCTGAGAAGCCGTCGCCGTGAAATTCGGTGTCGCAAACGGCGCCGCCGCGACAGGCGGACACGGCAGTGATGCGGCCGTCCTGGCAATCGCCAAACGTGTTCCCGACGCAGAAGCTCCCGTAGCTGATGCCGTCACAGCGTGCATCTGGTGCTTCGGAGACGGCACAGTACGCGGCTGGCAGCCCTTCCATGATGTGCGGCCCGAGCAGACAATGGGCCGAGGCGCAGTCCGTGCGCTGCAAGACGTTCGCTGCCAACCCCCGCTCGGAGTGCGGGTCGCAGTGCACCACGACGTTTCCCTCGCAATGATCCGTGTCCGAGAGCGGGTCGCATTCGCTGACCGGGCTGGGGGGCGAGGAGCCACAACCGGCAGCAATGATCTCGAGGGCAGTCACCAAGGCGCATCGACCCGCGGCGCGGGCGAGCCTCCGCGCCGTCGAGAGTTTCTGGCCCGGAAACGCTACGGGGAGCACGTGCCTCCCGGATGGCAATCGTAACAACCTCGGGAAGCGCAGCAATGCGCCACCGGAGAGAAGGGCCGTTCGAGGCCCTCGTCTCCCTGGATGGCGCACTCTTCACGTATGCCGTTCGAGCTGTCGAGGCAAACCGGCGTTCGGGAGAAGCCGTCGATGCGAAATTCGGACTCGCAAACGGCACTGCCCCGACAGGTGAAGGCGCCGGTGATGTGATGGTCCTCGCACGCTCCGAACGTGTTCCCGACGCAAAAGCTCCCGAAGTTGGCAGTGCCGTCGCATCGTGGATCTGGGGTTTCCGAGACGGCACAGTACGCGGCTGGGTTCCCACCAGGCCCGCTCATGGTCGCCGCAAGCAGACAATGGGCGGCTCCGCAATCCGTACGTAGCAAGACGTTGGTGGTCTGCTCACTGTCGCCACTCTCGAAGCAGTGCACCGCCACGTTTCCGTCGCAGCGGTCTGGGTCCCAGATGGAGCATTCGTCTACCGGGGTGGAGGCACAACCCGCCGCGACGATCTCGAAGGCAACCACGCATGCGAGACGACGCACGCCGCGAGCCGTCCAGGGGCCACTCCCCGGTTGCCGGCTCGGCAATCGCGCTCCTCGGTCGCCGCATTTCATGTGGGCACGCTTGCCGCTAATGCCGGAGCCGGTCCGGCAGCTTCTTGGATCCATCGATCACGGCACCAGCGCCCGCCTTGACCAGCCGCTCACGATAGACCGCGAAGGCCGCCGTCGCCAATCTCTCCGAGATTAGCGCGTCTCATCGCTCGCCCTCAACTTTGCAGCACCCGATCTTCTCTGCGCGCTCGACCCGCCCGTCCGCAATGATTCCGCTTTGCTCGAGCTCGCTCGCCGGTGCTGACCCGCTCCCGGAGCCGGCGGGCATCGATGACTCAGCAACAACTTAACGTTCTGTGTGCGGCACTCCTCTACCCGCGCCGTTCGCGCCGTCTCACGCGCAGCGCCAGCGCGCTGATCGCGAACAACAACCCGGCATCACGGGGGGCTCGCGATCGGGGGGCGCCGAGGGTGCAGCCAGAGTCGATGTGGAGCTTGGGCGCAGCGTTGACGGGCGGCGATCCGGCGTCGACGGGCGCGGCAATCGTTCCCGCTTCGGCGGTGGGGCCGAGCGGCTTGCTCGCCGAGCCGTCCACACCATTGTCGGCGGGCGAGTCGTGGGCGGACGCGCCGCCGTCACCGCAAAGTGGGGCGAAGAAGCTGCGATACTCGTCGAGCTTGCCCGAGCAGAGCGTGGCCGTCTTCGTCGATGGAGCACACGGCAGGGCCTGGACGTCGCACAGGCTCATGAGCGACGAGAATGTGTGCCCGGCATCGTGTGACGCGCCGAACGCGAAGCCCCCCGCGGGATGCCCGATCTGTCGGCCGCTCGCGAACAGGCCTTTTTCGTCCCAGCTGACCCCGTAGATGGTGCCCGTGTAGCGGAGCGACACGGCGCCCGGCCCCTGCGCGGCGAAGTCGGCGAACGACACGCCCCAGAGCCCGTCGCT